>LGVF01659373.1_pt1 | contig 12810 bp, 25 predicted proteins | sample 469901 | NCBI WGS metagenome assembly LGVF01 (sample SAMN03893561, study PRJNA290197) | marine sediment metagenome | material: sediment; isolation source: combined push core samples #3730, #5133, and #5579 collected at Hydrate Ridge | place: Pacific Ocean: Hydrate Ridge | reverse complement strand
GCATCTAGTTTTGTATTCATTTCATCTAGTAAATTATCTAGTGCAACTGCTTGTGTTACTGTACGAGGGTATCCATCAAGTAAAAAGCTAGTTTCAGCATCTTTTTTAGTAAGTCTTATTCGCACGATTTCATTAGTTATGTCATCGCTAACTAAGTCTCCCTCTTTAATAAATTTCATCGCTTCGATCCCAATAGGTTCATTAGCGTTGAAAGCATCTCTGAACATTTGTCCTGTTGAGATACTTGGCATTTTATATTTTTCAACAATCTTTGATGATTGGCTACCTTTACCGGCTCCCGGAGGACCCATCACAAGTATTTTCAAGAGCTTCCTACTTAATGAATCCTGAGTAGTTTTGTTCTTGCGTTTGTGTCTTAATTTGTTTGGTAGTTTCGATAGCAACCCCAACAACGATTAGTAAACTTGTTCCACCTATTTGAACATAAGCAGGTAAGCCAAAAATCATGCTGGCAAAAATTGGTAATGAAGCTACTAATACTAAGTAAGTTGCTCCAATAATTGTTATTCTAAATAATGTTTTAGAAATAAAATTTTCTGTTTCTATTCCTGGTCTTACACCGGGAACATAAGCATTTTGTTTTTGTAAATTTGTTGCGATTTTCTCAGGATTGATTTGTACAAAACTGTAGAAGAACGCGAATATAAAGATTAGTATTACATATACTGCATATCCTAGAGGTCTTTGATATGTAAACATTTCTTGCATCCATACACCAAACGTACTAGCACTCATACCAGGTATGAAGTTTAGTATTGTAGTTGGGATAGATAGAATTGTTACTGCAAAGATTACTGGGATTACACCGGCAGAGTTAATTTTGATAGGTATATGTGAATCACTTCTACCTTGGAATTTTGATCCTGCTGGTCTATTTGAATATTGAATAGGTACTTTTCTGAATGATGATTGCATTACTGTAACAAAGAATATTACAGCGAAGTAAATTACCATTACTAAAGTGAAGATACTATATGTGTTAAATCCTACGATGTCACCTTCAGTACCTTGAAAATATTTACCAATTAAACTTGATACCATTCCAGGGAATCCTGATACGATACCAGCAACGATAATCATTGATGTACCATTTCCGATACCTTTTAAAGTAATTTGATCACTAAGCCATAGTAAGAATGCTGTACCAGCAGTCATTACGATTGCTAAGTAAGTATAAGTTACGAATGTCGGATCGAATCCTAATAAGTCGAAAATTCCATCTCCTGATTGGTTAAAGGCAAATGTCATTGCTAGTGCTTGTACAAAAGCAAGTCCGATAGCCATATATCTTGTTAATTGATTAATCTTTTGTTTACCTGTTTCTCCTTCTTCTTGCCATTCTTTTAAAATTGGAACGATGTCCATTTGTAATAATTGAATAACAATTGAAGCAGTAATGTAAGGCCCGATCCCTAATGCTATAATTGAATAGTTTTTAAGGGCGTTCCCTGTAAAGGCATCGGCAATACCTAATACCCCAGAATCAGTAGAATCAAAGAATGATGTAATTACTGCTGGGTTTATAAGTGGTATATGAATATAAGTTGCTGCTTTGAAAATTAGGAAAGCAAGAAATGTAAATAATATTTTTTTCATTACATCTTTATTTTTGAATACTGCAACTATATTTTCCATACTAAATCACCTCAACGCTTCCACCTGCTGCTTGAATTTTCTCAGTAGCAGTTTTTGTAAATTTGTCAGCTTGAACTGTTAATTTAACATTAATTTCACCATTACCTAAGATTTTTAATCCGCTTAATTCTTTTCTTATTAAACGATCTTTCATTAATAATGCTTTATTAACTACAGTTCCATCTTTATATTTATTAAGTTCGTTAATATTTACTGTTGCGTATTCTTTTCTAAAACGGTTAGTAAACCCTCTTTTAGGAATACGTTTGAACCAAGGAGTTTGTCCACCCTCAAATCCAGGGCGAGTTCCACCACCAGAACGTGAATTTTGTCCTTTGTGTCCTGATCCAGCTGTTTTACCAGTTCCGCTTCCGATTCCTCTACCCAGTCTTTTTTTAGAATGTGTAGAACCCGGAGTTGGTTTTAAGTTAGATAAATTCATGTGGTACCTCCTAAACTTCTTTTACCTCTACTAAGTGAGCAATAACATGAATCATTCCTCTTATAGTAGGTGTATCTTTTTTTATGACTGTTCTTTGTAATTTAGTTAATCCTAAAGCTTTTGCTGTACTTCTTTGTTTTGGTAGTGATCCAATTGTACTTCTAACAAGTTTTATTTGTAATTGTGCCATTAGTGTAAAATCTCCTCTACAGTTAATCCACGCGTCTTAGCTACTTGATCAGCAGTTCTTAGACTTGTTAGTCCTTCAAATGCTGCACGAACGATGTTGATTGGTGTTTGCGATCCTAAAGATTTACTTAAAATATCTTCAATACCCGCTAACTCAACAACCGCACGAACAGGTCCACCTGCGATTACTCCTGTACCACTTACAGCCGGTTTAAGAAATACTACACCAGCTCCAAATTTTCCAGTTACTTCATGTGGAATTGTTTTTCCGTACATTGGGATTACTACTAAATTACGTTTTGCGTCTTCTATTGCTTTTTTAATTGCGTCTGGTACTTCTTGAGCTTTTCCTGTACCGAATCCGACTTTACCTTTTTTGTCACCAATAACTACTAATGCACTAAAACGGAAACGACGTCCCCCTTTAACTACTTTAGTAACACGGTTTATATTAACTACTCTCTCTTCGTATAATTTTGGTTCTCTTTTACGACGAGGTCTTCTTGGTTTTCTCTTATTATCGTTTGACATGAGCATTCCTCCTTTTAGAATTCTAACCCTGCAGCGCGTGCAGATTCAGCTAATGCTTTTACTCTACCGTGGTAAAGGTAACCACTTCTGTCGAATATAACATTATTAATTTTTTGTTCTAATGCTCTTTTTGCAACTAATTCACCAACGTGTTTAGCTGCTTCTGTATTTCCACCGTTTGTAAGTTTACTATCTTTCTCGATAGTTGATGCGCTAACTAGAGTTACTCCGTTAACATCGTCGATAATTTGTGCATACATATGTTTAGAACTTTTGAATACACTTAGACGAGGTCTAGTAGCAGTTCCTACTAGATTTTTTCTAATTCTTAGATGTCTTTTTAAACGCATACTATTTCTTGATTTATTTGCCATTTTAAGTCACTCCTAACTACTACTTAGCAGTTTTTCCTTCTTTTCTACGTACATATTCATCTACGTATCGAATACCTTTTCCTAGATAAGGTTCTGGTGGGCGAACTCCTCTAATATTTGCTGAAAATTCACCAACTAATTGTTTATCAATACCAGCAATTATAATTGTAGTATTTTTGATAACTTCAAGAGTTAGTCCTTCAGGTATTTCCATTTCAACAGGATGTGAATAACCAGCGCTTAAAACTAATTCAGTTCCTTTTAAAGCTGCGCGGTACCCTACCCCGATCATTTTTAATTCTTTTTTGAATCCTTCAGTTACTCCAAGAACCATATTATTTAATAAAGCTCTCGTTGTTCCGTGGATTGCACGATTAAATTTAGTATCATTTGGTCTTACAACTGTAAGAATGTTGTCTTCTAAAGTAATCGTTAATTCGTTAATAAATTGGTTTTCTAATGTTCCTTTAGGTCCTTTAACAGTAACAAAATTGTTTTCAATAGTTACTTCGACACCTGTAGGTAAGTTAATAGGTTTTTTACCAATACGACTCATATTTTTACCTTACCTTTCTACCAAACATACGCTAAGATTTCCCCGCCAACTTTTTGTTTGCGAGCTTCACGGTCTGTTACAATACCGTTTGAAGTTGAAATCACAGCTATTCCTAAACCATTTAATACTTTAGGAATTTCGTTTGTTTTTGCATATACTCTAAGCCCTGGCTTAGATATTCTTTTTAGTCCTTTAACAACTCTTGTGTTGTTTAGATATTTAAGTGTTACACGTAAAGTATCTTGTACGTCACCTTTAACAACTCTATAACTGATGATATATCCTTCTTTTTTTAACAACTCTAAAATTTCTTTTTTAAGTTTAGAAGCGGGCATATCTACTGTTGGATGTTTCATTTGGTTTGCGTTTCTTATACGTGTTAACATATCTGCGATAGGATCTGTCATTACCATAAATATTTGCCTCCTTCCAATTTCTTGGAAATATTATTTTTTACCAACTTGCTTTTTTAACGCCTGGTATTTGTCCTTTATATGCTAATTCTCGGAAACAAATACGGCATAGCTTGAATTTCTTGTAAACAGAATGTGGTCTTCCACATCTTTCACAACGTGTGTATTCTCTACTTGAGAATTTTGCAGGACGTTGCTGTTTTACTTTCATTGACATTTTTGCCATTGTAAGCCTCCTTATTTTTTGAACGGCATACCTAATTGACTTAAAAGTTCTAATCCTTCTAAATCGGTATTCGCCGTTGTTACTATTACAATATCCATTCCTCTTACTCTGTTTACTTTATCGTAATTTATTTCAGGGAATATTAATTGTTCTTTTACTCCTAAAGTGTAGTTTCCTCTACCATCAAATGATGTTTTAGAAACGCCTTGGAAGTCTCTAACACGTGGTAATGAAATTGATACTAATTTATCTAAGAAATCATACATTCTTTCACCACGTAACGTTACCTTACAACCAATAGCCATACCTTCACGTAATTTGAAGTTTGCGATTGATTTTTTTGCTTTTGTTATAATTGGTTTTTGCCCTGTTAATAATGTCATTTCGTTTACTGCATCGTCTAACACTTTCGTATTAGTAATAGCGTCTCCAACACCCATGTTTACAACTATTTTTGCTACTTTAGGTGCTTGCATTATTGATGTATAATTGAATTTTTCAATTATTGCAGGACGAACTGTATTCATATATTTTTCACGTAAGCGATTCATGCTAAAGTCTCCTTTCTGATTAGTCTAATACCTCACCAGTTTTTTTAGAATATCTTACTTTTCTAGTAACTTCTTTTTTCTTAACAATTTCAGTAATTACTTTATGTCCGATTCTTGTTGTTCCTGTTTTCTTTTCTGAAATCATGATGTTAGAAGCGTTGAAAGGTGCTTCATATTCTAAAATTCCCCCGTCAGGGTTAGATTGAGTAGGCTTAGCATGTTTTTTTATTACATTTACTCCCTCAACAATAACTTTGTTTGTTTTAGGATAAACTTTTAAAACTTTACCTTCTTTACCAAGGTTTGCACCACTAATTACTTTAACAGTGTCTCCTTTTTTAATATTCATAAGTCTACCTCCTACTCTATAATACTTCTGGAGCTAACGATACAATTTTCATAAATCCTGCATCTCTTAACTCTCTTGCTACTGGGCCAAAGATACGAGTTCCAAGTGGACTCTTGTCTTCTTTAACAATTACAGCAGCGTTATCATCAAATTTGATGTAACTTCCATCTTTACGACGGATTTCTTTTTTAGTTCTTACTATTACAGCTCTCAGTATTTCTCCTTTTTTAACCGAACCACCAGGAGTTGCTGCTTTTACTGTACATACGACGATATCGCCGATGCTAGCGTATTTACGACCTGTTCCTCCTAAAACCTTAATAGTTAAGACTTCACGAGCTCCAGAGTTGTCCGCTATTTTCATTCTAGATTCTTGTTGAATCATTATGATAGCCTCCTTTAACTCTCTTAATTTATTAGGATTTTGTTTCTACAATTTCTAATAAACGGAATCTTTTTGTTTTTGATAATGGACGTGTTTCCATTATTTTTACTACATCTCCAACTTGTGCTTCATTAGCTTCGTCATGAGCTGCGAATTTCTTTGATTGTTTTACACGTTTTCCATATAAACGATGTTTTCTGTAAGTTATTACTGCAACTGAACATGTTTTGTCTGCTAATGCAGAAACTACTGTTCCAGTCAGTATTCTTCTACTATTTCGTTCCATAAGCTTCTCCTCTCGCCTTACTCAGCACGCTCTGTAAGAACAGTCTTCATACGAGCAATTGCTTTCTTCACTTTTCCGATACGAGCAGTGTTTTCTAATTGACCTGTAGCTTGTTGAAAACGTAGGTCAAATAATTCTTTTTTCAAATCTTTGATTTCATCATTAATCTTCGCAGTGTCCCATTCTCTAATTTCATTAGCTAACATTAGAATCACCACTTTCTCTTCTTACAAATTTTGTTCTTACTGGTAGTTTATGTTGGGCAAGACGTAATGCTTCTTTAGCGACATCTTCGCTAACTCCTGCAACTTCAAACATAACTACTCCTTGTTTTACTACAGCAACGAATCCGTCTGGAGAACCTTTCCCAGATCCCATACGTACTTCTAAAGGTTTAGAAGTTTTAGCCATATGTGGGAATATTCTGATCCATACTTTTCCTTGACGTTTCATATAACGAGTCATTGCAACACGCGCAGCTTCGATTTGACGGTTAGTAATCCAGCATCCTTGTAACGCTACTATTCCGTAATCTCCGAAACTAATTTGTGTTCCACCTTTTGCTACTCCTTCGTATGAAACTCGATGAGGGCGTCTATATTTAGTTCTTTTAGGTGTTAACATTATTTCTTCCCTCCTCTGTTTCTTATAGGTAGTATTTCACCTTTGTAGATCCATACTTTTATACCTAATTTACCATATGTTGTATCAGCTTCAGCTGTTGCGTAATCAATGTCAGCACGAAGTGTATGTAATGGAACATTACCTTCACTATATCCTTCGCTTCTTGCCATTTCTGCTCCACCTAAACGTCCTGATACCATTGTTTTACATCCTTTCGATCCTGCTCTCATAGCTCTTTGAATAGCCATTTTTTGAACACGACGGAAAGATGCTCTGTTCTCTAATTGTTTTGCAATGTTTCTTGCAACAATTTGGGCATCCATGTCTGGTTTTTTGATTTCTTTAATGTTCATGTATACTTCTTTATCAGAAAGTTTTTGTAATTTAGCTACTACTTCATTTTTAATTGCGCTTTCACGACCGAAAACCATACCTGGTTTAGCAGTGTGAACTGTAAGGATCACTCGACCTTTACTTCTTTCAATTTCAATTCTAGAAACAGCTGCATTTTTATAAAAATCCTCAAGTAATGAGCGGATTTTTATATCTTCATGTAATAAATCAGCAACATCATTTTTATCAGCGTACCAACGAGAATCCCAATCTCTGATAATTCCAATTCTTAGTCCGACTGGATTTACTTTTTGACCCATGTGATAGCCTCCTATTCTTTTTCTGCCACTACAACAGTAATGTGGCTAGTTCTTTTTAAGATTTGTGTTGCTCTACCTTGTGCTCTTGGTCTGAATCTTTTTAATGTAGGACCTTCTCCTACATAAATCTCTTTTACAAATAAGTTTTCAACATCCATGTTGTAATTGTGTTCAGCGTTAGCGATTGCTGAGTTAACTAATTTAGTTACAACAGGTGATGCTGCTCTTGGAGTAAGTCTTAGTATCGCTAATGCTTCTCCAATATTTTTTCCTCTAATTAGATCGATCACTAATTTTACTTTGCGAGAAGAGATACGTACCATTTTTGCTTGTGCTTTAGATTCCATATTAATACTCCTCTACTTTCTTTTAGCTTTCTTATCATTTTTTTCGTGTCCACGATTGCTTCTAGTAGGAGCGAACTCTCCTAATTTGTGTCCAACCATATCTTCTTGTACGTATACAGGGATATGTACTTTACCGTTATAAACTGCGATTGTATGACCTATAAATTCTGGGAATATAGTCGATCTACGTGACCATGTTTGAATAACTTTCTTTTTACCTTCTGTGTTTAATGCTTCAACTTTCTTAAAAAGATGATCATCAACGAAAGGTCCTTTTTTTACTGAACGTGACATTAGAGTTCCTCCTTTCTATCTGTTACGACGTCTAACAATTAGACGGTCGCTAGCTTTTTTAACGCTTCTAGTTTTTAATCCTAATGCTGGTTTACCCCAAGGTGTTACAGGACCTTTTTTACCGATAGGTTGACGTCCTTCTCCACCACCATGTGGATGGTCTACTGGGTTCATTACAGATCCACGTACCGTTGGTCTGATACCACGATGTCTGTTTTTACCAGCTTTACCAATGTTTACTAGTGAGTAATCTTTATTTCCAACTTCACCGATTGTTGCACGACAAGTTCCTAATATTTTTCTTACTTCACCACTTGTTAATCTTACTAAAACGTATTTTTCTTCACGTCCTAGAATTTGGGCGCTTGTTCCAGCGCTACGAACTAATTGTCCGCCTTTACCAGGATGCAATTCGATATTATGAATTACAGTCCCTACAGGGATACTCATGATTACTTTAGCATTACCAACTAAGATATCTGCGTCAGTTCCACTCATAATTGTCATACCTACTACTAATCCTCTTGGAGCGACAATGTATCTTTTTTCTCCATCAGCATAATGAATTAATGCGATGAATGCGCTTCTGTTTGGATCATATTCGATAGTAGCTACTTTACCTGGAATATTATCTTTATTTCTTTTAAAATCGATGACACGGTATTTTCTTTTGTTCCCTCCACCTTGGTGGCGAACTGTGATTTTACCTTGGTTATTACGTCCTGATTTCTTATTCAGTTTACGAAGTAGTGATTTTTCAGGTTTATCAGTTGTTAATTCTGAATAATCAATACTTGTCATATGACGTAATCCGTTAGTCATCGCTTTATATTTTTTTAAAGCCATAACAGTAACCTCCTTATTTTACTATGCATTGAATTACTATGCATTGAAGATTTCAATTTTGTTACCTTCAGCTAACGTAACGATAGCTTTAGTAACTGCTGGTTTGAAACCTGAATGCTGTCCTACTCTTTTTTTCTTATGAATAGAATTAATTTTATTTACTTTTATTACTTTCACATCGAATAATTCTTCAATTGCTTTTTTGATTTGAATTTTGTTTGCTCTTTTATCAACACTAAATGTGTATTGATTTTGTTGTTCAACTAATAACATTGATTTTTCAGTGATGATAGGGCGTTTGATAATTTCACTTGCTAACATTATCCAAGCACCTCCTCATATTTTTTAACAGCATCTACTGTAGCAACTACATTTACGTAATTCATTAATTCATAAACGCTTATGTGGTCTACTGTAGTTACAGTTACGTTTGGAATGTTTCTAGCTGATAAAGCAACATTAACGTCTACTTTACTAAGCACAACAGCTACTTTTCCTTTTAGGTTTAAGCTTGTTATAACTTCAACCATATCTTTTGTTTTTACGTTTTCTAAACTTAAATTGTCTAGAACTTTAAATTTATCATCTTGTACTTTTAATGATAAAACTGATTTTAATGCTAAACGACGAACTTTACGGTTAACTTTTATTGAGTAATCTCTTGGAGAAGGTCCAAATACTACTCCTCCACCAACCCATATCGGGCTTCTAGTTGATCCGCTTCGAGCGCGTCCGGTCCCTTTTTGTTTCCAAGGTTTACGTCCACCACCACGAACTTCTGTACGCGTTTTAGTTTTATGTGTTCCTTGACGCATAGCCGCTCTTTGAGCTTTAACAACATCGTATAAAGATTGTTGATTAGGTTCAATACCGAATACTGAATCTAATAATTCAACTTCACCAACGTTTTGGCCTGCTTGATTTAACAATGCAACTTTTGGCATTTTAAATCCTCCTTTCAGATAATGATTATTCTTGAGCTTCTTGAGCTTCAGTTTCTACTTTAACTTCTGTTACAAAGTCTGCAGGATTTAAAGGCTGAATTGCTTCTGCTTTAATTCCGCGTTTTACGAATACTAGTCCTTTTCTTGGACCAGGTACAGAACCTTTAATTAATAATAAGTTTCTTTCTAAATCTACTTTTACTACTTCTAAATTTTGGACTGTAACTGTTTCAACACCCATATGTCCAGGTAATTTTTTACCTTTTCTTACGTGGTTTGGATCGATTGATCCCATTGATCCAGGAGCGCGGTGATAATGAGAACCATGTGACATCGGTCCACGACTTTGATTGTGACGTTTGATACTTCCTTGGAATCCTTTACCTTTAGAAGTTCCTGTTACATCTACAGTTTCACCTTCAGCGAATATATTAACTCGAATCTCTTGACCTACTTCGAAGTTGTATAACTCTTTACCACTAACTTCTCTTAAGTAGCGCTTAGGATTTGAGTTCGATTTAGCAAAATGTCCTAATTCTGGTTTATTTGCTAATTTTACTCGCTTGTCTTTGAAGCCTAATTGAATAGCTTCATATCCATCATTTTCAATAGTTTTCTTTTGAAGAACAACATTTGGTTCACAACTAACAACTGTTACAGGAATTAAATCTCCTGTTTCGTTGAAGATTTGTGTCATTCCAATTTTTGTTCCTAAGATACCTTTGGCCATGAGTAACCTCCTCTTTTTATTTTAAATTATTTTAATACAATGTCTACACCAGACGGTAAGTCTAAATGCATTAAGCTGTCGATAGTTGCCGGAGTTGGATCCGTAATATCGATAAGACGTTTGTGTGTACGTCTTTCGAATTGTTCACGTGAAGTTTTGTTTACATGAACACTTCTTAATATTGTAAATATTTCTCTTTCCGTTGGTAACGGTACAGGGCCACTTATTTTAGCACCTGTCTTTTTTGCAACATCTACAATTTTTTGTGCTGATTGATCTAATAATCTGTGATCATAAGATTTCAATCTAATTCTGATTCGTTGATTTGCCACTTATTTTCCTCCTTTCGCCTATATTGATATATAGACTTGCTCGATGAGAATTACCTGATTCCCAAGACAACGCCTTCGGGTGTGTCAGCAACCTCCCACTTCGTAGCCTCGACTCGACGTGAGTCTTAGCAATAATATCAAAAACGGATTCTTAATGCAAGAACTTTATTCTTTTTTTTCACCCTCTTTTTTTCTATATAATATATAAGCAATTTAAAGCCCTAAATACAGCCAAAAAAATAATCGAAATTTTCAACAAAAAAACTTCAATTATTTTTTTAAATATTCTATGCTATAATAATTTTGTAACCAACGTTACGAAAGTGGTGATGATATGGAGTTAAAGAACTGTAAACTATTCAAAAATACAAGAATTGATATTTCCGAAATCGAGGTAAAAACTTTCCCCAATAACTACACTATCGAACTTGAAGGTGAAGTTAGCCAATATTTGGGTATCTTACTTGAAGGTAGAATCCATGTGAAGACATATTCTTTAGGTGGTAAAGACTTCACTATAAACACCATTAATCCTGGAATGATTTATGGTGATATTTTAATCTTTGGATCTAAGACTCGCTCATTCCCAGGGAATCTAGTAACCAAGGGCTTTACTAAAGTCGCAATTGTTCCTAATAAAGACATAAAAAACTATTTAATTCACGACCGTGATTTCTTAAATAATTTCTTAGAAATACTAAGTGATAAAGTATATGAATTTAACGCTAACAGCAAGATGTTATCACAAGACAGTGTAAGAGATAAAATCCTCTTTTACTTATACCAACAAAAACGAATTCAAATGAATAATAAAATTCAACTAAATATGACTAAAGAAGAACTAGCTAATCAACTATTTATGCAAAGACCTTCTTTAAGCAGAGAGCTAATAAAAATGAAAAACGAAGGATTAATCACATATGATCGTTGGACGATTACATTAAAAATCAAATAGCACGAGCTATTTGATTTTTTCTTTTATTCTATCTGCCATATTAGAAGATAATATCTTTTGTCTATCACTATATTTTAACGTAACTAGTTTATTTAATTTTAGTTCTAATGTTTCGAAAGCCCCCATTATTTCTGGAACTTTGTTTAATCCTTCAGAAGACAGAGAAATATATGAGAATTTACCTTCTGATCTTCTTGTTATAAATCCTTGTTTTTGTAACTTATCAAGAAATCTAGTTGTTGTTGAAGGTTTGATATCCATAGACTCTGATATTCGGGAAGGAGTTAGTTCCTTCCACTCGTTTAGAAGCATAATCAAAAGACCGTAACTTGGCGGTATTTTAATCTTTTTAAATTCTTCGTCTGCTATTCTACTTATGTTTCTATTTAGTCTAGATATATTAAAATATAATGAATCAAATAGATACTCTTCCATGGGATCACCTCTGTTGTATATACAAATAATATAGTTATCTATAATATTTGTCAAACATATCTTCCTATTTAAAGACTAAGACTCTAATAAAATTACTTCGATACTTGCTTTGGGCTACCCTTTTAATAATTGAGTCGAAAAAGAAATGATTAATAATTAGATTTCCAGTTACTCCAAATTCCTTTGCTTTATTTTTTGCCTTGTCCGAAAGTGCTCGACTATTCATTACGATAATATCTCCACAATGTTGTAAACTTCTGATTCAACATCCATTTTTCGAGCATATCTGTATAGTTTTTTTAGATCTTTATTTTCCATTTTTATATATCTTTGAAGGGCTTTTCTAAAAACTTCTGATTCAATAACTTTTCGACTTTTCACAAGATCACACATACATCTTTCTATATCATAAACAAAAATTTTATTCCCGTAAGTGCTCTTCATTTCTATCATCCCGAGTTTATGTATATCCCGCTTGACATAATGCGTTATTGTATCCTTGTTAAATCTGTGAGTATTATACCCTTGATAAACTGTTACTTCAATTCTTGAAGGTATCTTTTCAGAGAGATCATGAAAGTATAGAGCATTACTATACGAGAAAATCGCTGTCTTATGCCGATTTTGGAATATAAAAAATTCATCATATAGACCATCCTCATTCACATACATTCCTCTAGAAATTTTTTCAA
>LGVF01118846.1_pt2 | contig 12818 bp, 10 predicted proteins | sample 469901 | NCBI WGS metagenome assembly LGVF01 (sample SAMN03893561, study PRJNA290197) | marine sediment metagenome | material: sediment; isolation source: combined push core samples #3730, #5133, and #5579 collected at Hydrate Ridge | place: Pacific Ocean: Hydrate Ridge | reverse complement strand
AAAAACTGCGGTTATATCCGTTGTGCCGCTTGAGCAGCGCGAGACTTTTTGCGGCACCATCAGCCTTGGGCGAATAAAAAAAGCCGGATTCCCCATCGACAGGGAATCCGGCTTTTTATTTGTGACTATTGGACTGCTTAGTGCTTGCCGCAACCAGTGCAAACATGGCCACCTTCGCCTTCGCCTTCGCCTTCGCCTTCGCCGCCTTCATCACAGGAAGGAGCTTCAGCCTCCAGGCCAGTTTCAACGACTTCCAGATCAAAGATCAGGGTTTTGCCGGCCATGGGATGATTGGCGTCCATCTTGACCGATTCTTCGGTAATTTCAGCCACCATGGCCGGAACCGGCTGACCCTGAGGATCGCGCAGGTGCAGACGCTGGCCGACTTCCAGTTTCATATCCTCGGGGATCTGGCTTTTTGGAATATCGATAATCATGCCGTCCTGAAGCTCGCCGTAAGCATCGGCGGGGGCCATAGTGGCGATCTTCTTATCGCCGGCTACCATGCCGATCACTGCATCATCAAAGCCTTTGATAAGTTGGCCGGAACCGACGGTAAATTTGAGAGGCTCTTTGCCCTCGGAGGAATCGAATACATTGCCGTCTTCGAATTTGCCGGTGTAGTTCACGGTTATGGTATCACCGTTTTTGATTGCTTCAGACATTAAGTTTCTCCTTGATTGTTCGGTTAAACCACAGGCATGGGCTTGCGGTCCGCACTGACGAAAAGGTCGGCACGCAGTTAATCTTTCTTCGGTAGAACAAATCGGATGATTACACGGGGTCGACACCCCGCCCACAGCCGATGGTTTATTACTGGCCTGCCACAGCTTCGGCGTACAATTGGGCGGGGTCAAGACCGGTTTCGACGATCTCCAGATCGAAGGTTAAGGTTTTGCCGGCCAGGGAATGGTTGGCGTCGAGCTTTATCTTCGTCTCTGTCACCTCGACCACCTTGGCCGAAACCGCCCGACCACCCTGCAAGGGCAGCTTGAGCTGCATACCGACTTTGAGGCTCTGCAGATGAGGCATGCTGGCCAAAGGAAACTCCAACAGGTTTTCCGGCTGTTGTTTGCCATAAGCCTGATCTGGAGTGAGATTGATGGTCTTTTTATCCCCGGCGTGCATACCAAGTACCGCCTGATCAAAGCCCTTGACCACCTGGCCCACGCCGACTACAAAGATCAAAGGGTCGCGATCCCTGGTAGAGTCAAATTCCTCACCGTCCTTCAACCGGCCTGTGTAATGAATTTTGATGATATCCCCATCTTTGATCGCATCTGCCATGATATCTACTCCTGTTGAAAGTCATTTTTAGAATCCGTAAGACGCAGAGGGTAACCTAATTTACGTCTTATGGATGTTACTTGTATTTCATCATGTCCTAAGACCACCGGCACTGCCTGCCTCAAGGTCTGCGAGAAGTCATTCACGGGAGCATCAGATCAGACCTACCTTTTAGAGAGACCTTCTCTGCACAAAATCTGATTCATCAAAGGCCATGATAGGCCAATTCCCCCCTAAAATGCAAACCGAAGCATTGCCAACGCCCCGCTTCCCCCTTAAAGAGACAGAAGGCTATGTTTAAAATGTGCTTGGCTAAGCTACCCTCAAGGGAGCCGGCGAAAGGTCTGCATTTTATGTCACCATACGCCGGCTGTCCACCCTCAAAATACCAGTGCATTTTTGCGGTTCTTATCCAGGCTAACTGGCTCTTGAGCTATTAAACGAGACGGGCGCCGCCCTCCCTAAGGGAAAGCCGGCGCCCGATCAATTCCGCTCAAAATTTCGTTAGGACTATTGCCGGACTGTGACTCTGGATTGCAATTCAAGGGGCAGTTGGGCGCGCATTTTTTCAGTGGGCACGAAGGGCGGATTGAATGGGGGTTGACCAAAGCTGGCCAAAATTTTCTGCCCGCCCTCGGGATCGAGCAGGTATTCGAGAAAAGCGACGGCAGCCTCACGATTAGGCGCATTTTTCAGCAAAGTGATGCCGTAGGCGACGAACCGCCCCTCACGATCATAAAAGCTGCCGGGTTGCTCACCGGTCACCCGCACCCGCACCTGCCGATAGAAGGCGTCGTAATCGAGGTTGGCCAGATTGACATGTTCATCCAGGGTGACGAACTTCAGGCCGTGTTGCAAGGCAATGGAGCGATAGGCCCAAGCGTAATCGAGGTCGCCATTTTGCACTAAAGCGGTCAAACTCACCGATTTGCCCCGCATGTTACCCAGGGGGCGGTTTACCAGCAGCCGTTTGTAGAGGCCTGGCTGCTGATAATACTTCTCCGCCAGCTGCATAGCCATCATGCTACGGTAGCCACCGGGGTCGATATTAGGATCTGAATGACCAAAGGAGACTCCTGGACGGGTAAGAATCTCAAACCAGTTATCCTGATTGATCTCATCGGCATATTTGCTCTGCGCGCCATAAGTCAGCACCAGCTCATTGGTGGCAAAACGAATATTGCCAATACCGAGTTCAGGCAGAAGGCTCTTGTCGATGACCTGAAAATCGGCCGAGGCCATCAGATCAGCGGGCTTGCCGACCTCAGAGATAAGCCGTGCCATACGGGTGCTGCCACCGTGTTCGCGCTGAATATCGACGCCGGGATAACTGGCTTCAAACTCCTTCTCCATGGCGGCAAAGGGCACGGTCAGACTGCCGGCATGAAAGATACGCAGCTTGCCAGTTACTTCGGCCCCCACAGCAAGGGGCAGACTCAAGCAACAGAGCAGCACGGTCACGAACAGGGCACGACAGATATTGAACATGGTGCTTCCTCCTCTACAAAAAAGCCAACTGGAATGTAAGAGAAAATCCTAAACTATAAAGCTTTCACCGCAGAGGCCGCAGAGATCGCAAAGACCCCAGATTAAAACAAAGTCTTTTCTCTGCGCACTCGGCGTCCTCGGCGGTAATTCGGTTTAAAAAACGTGAGCCGCCGCCGGATCAAAACCGAGCATGACCGCATCGCCTACTTCGAAACCGCTATTAAACAAATTCTTGCGATCGAGATAGGTGACAAATTCGGCATCCTGGCAGCGGACACAGATTTCATGCACGAAACCCAGGGGTACGATCTTGGCGATCTCGCCGGCAAACACCTGACAGGCAACATCGTTTAGCTGCGCTTTGGCCAGCACGATATCCTCCGGCCGCAGGGCCAGATAACGGCCGTTGTTCTTTGCCGGCAAGGGGCAGCTCAAGCCACCGAATTCGGCCAACCCACCAGCGAAGCGCCCTTCGAAGATGTTCTTCATACCGACAAAATTGGCCACAAAGGGGGTCGCGGGCTGTTCGAAAACCTCTTCAGTGGTACCGATCTGCTCCATGACCCCTTCGCGAATGATCCCAACTCGGTCGGCAAGGCACAGGGCTTCGTTGAAATCATGGGTGACCATCATAAATGTGATGCCCAACTCGCGATGCAGGTCCTTCAGAGCCCGACGAATTTCGTCGCGAAAGTTGGGATCGAGGGCCGACAAAGGCTCGTCGAGGAGTAACACCTGCGGATTGACACTCAAGGCCCGGGCCAGACAGACCCGCTGCTTTTCACCACCGCTCAAGTGCAGCGGACGCCGCTGCACGATCCGTTGCAGCCCGAGCAGTTCGATGAGATGGTCGATCCGCTGCTGCCCTTCTGCCGGGGCGATACCATGGTAACGCAAGCCGAAGCGGATATTCTCCATCACCGTCAAATGAGGAAAGAGCGCGTAGTCCTGATAGACGATGCCGATGCGCCGCCGCTCCGGCGGCAGGTGGGTCAGGTCTTTGCCGTCCACGCGAATCTGACCGTGGGTTACTTTCACCAACCCGGCAATCGCCTCAAGAATCACTGTTTTGCCGGCCCCGGTCGGGCCGAGCAAAGCGAAGAACTCACCCGCCGCCACCTGCAAGGAAATATCCTGCACGGTAAAGCCCGGCAAGGCGACTGTGACCTGCTCAAGGTGGATCATCCCTCGACCTTTCGCGGCAGCGAAACCAACCGCAATAGCGTGAACAGCAGCAGACAGACCAGGATCAGCCAGACGCCGACGGGTTGCGAGTACTTCAGACCATAAGCGGTAAAACGTTCGTACATGAGCACCGGCGCTATCATGGGATGATAGGCTACGATGACCACCGCGCCGAACTCACTGACTGCACGGGCAGCGCACATGATGAAGCCGCTGAGCATATGCCGCCAGCTCAAGGGCGCTGTCACCCGAAAAAAGGTCGCCGCTCGGCCGGCACCGAGGCTGCGGGAAACATTCTCCAGCCGCACCGGCACGCTTTCGAACCCGGCCTTGGCGGCATTGATGTAGAAGGGCAAGCCGACGAAGGTCAAAACCACGATGATTCCGGTGACACTGCCCATGATGCGCAGTCCGACCTTGGCCATCAGTTGGCCCAGATAATGGCCGCGCCCCAACAGGCTGAGAATGGCGATACCGACCACCGGATGGGGGATCATGATCGGCAGGTCGATGATGCTCTCGACCAGCTTCTTTCCAGGAAAATTGTGCCGAGCCAGCAGATAAGCGAGAGGGGTGCCAAACACAAAGGAAATCAGGGCCGCGGTCACTGCAGTGTAGATCGACAGCCAGATGGAGGAGAACACCTCGGGATCGCGAATGGTCTCGACCAGACTGGCCACCGTCGGCTGCGAAACCATGCGGTAAAGGGGCATAACGATAAACAACAAGACGGTGAAGCTGCAAAAACCGGTCAGATAAAGAAAGGGGCTGCCGAGGGACAAGCGTCGACTTTCGGCAACCCCTTTTTGAACGTTCATCACTTGCATCGATTTAGGGCTTCACTTCAACCAAGGATTGGAGCGAAGCTGGCAACAGAGCATGCATCTCAGCAGTGGGGACGCGGGCAGGCACAAAGGGAGGCTGGCCCATTTCTGCAAGAATTTTCATGCCGCCCTCAGGGTCGAGCAGATAAGCCATAAACGCTTCAGCGGCAGATTTGTTGGGCGCGGCATCGATGATGGTCACCCCATAAGTGATCGACTTTCCAATGCGGTCGATAAAGGTACCGGGCTTCTTGCCGCTGACCTGAACCTTGGCCTGCTTGTAGAAGTCGTCCATCTTGTAATTGCCGAGATTGATTTCATCGGGCAGGGAGATGTATTTGAGGCCATGCTGAACCGCAACCGAACGATACTCCCAGGCATAGTCCATTTCGCCGCTCTGCATCAGTGAAATGAGTTCCACCGACTTGGGCCGAACATTCTTCAGCGGCCGGTTGGCGAGCAGTTTTTTGTAAAGACCCGGCTGAGCCAGATACTTTTCCGCCAGTTGCAATACCATCAGACTGCGATAGCCACAGGGATCGAGGTCGGGAGCCGAATGTCCCCAGATAACTTCGGGACGCTGCAGCACTTCGGTCCAGTTGTCGGCGTTGATTTCAGCGGCGAATTTGCTTTTGTCAGTGTAACACAGCACCAGTTGGTTGGAGGCAAACCGGATATTGATGGCGGCATGATCCGGAATAAGCGACTTATCGATGACATTGTAGTCGGCAGAAGCCATAATGTCGGCAGCCTTACCGACCTCGGAGATCAGCCGGGCCATCTTGGTGCTGCCTCCCGCTTCCCGCAATACGTCGACCTGCGGATACTTGGCCTCAAATTCCTTTTCAACGGCAGCAAAGGGTACGGACAAACTTCCGGCATGGAAGACAACCAACTTACCCGTCGGTTGCGGCTGATCGTTATCAGCCAGCAAAAAACTGTAACTGAACACCCCGAGGACCAGTACCAGTAAAACTCCCAGCAACTTCTTCATACCATGCTCCTTTGCTCTTCATTGAAGTTAAGAAAGAGAAGTGCTGAACGTGCCGCCCCACTTCGCTATATCATTGCAAATATAGCGAAACTGAACATCAGTGTCAACGAGATTCCCCAGAGCATTTTACCAACCGGTCAGCGAAAAACGCTCGTCGGCAATACGACCCGGCAGATCTGCAACCGCCCCACTGAACCAGCCAATTCGGTCAACTGCGGCGGGATTGAGTTGAGGCACATAGGGTTTGATATCGAGCAGTGGCGTACCGTCGAGCATATCGACCCCGGCCACCTCCAGCACCCCATCGCGCACGGCAGAAAGCCTCACCACAGACAGGCCGATGGCGTTGGGCCGCTTCGGTGCCCTGGTGGAGAACAGACCGCGAGGCTGAGTATCGAGAAACGGCGTCACTTCCAGTTCGTAACCGCAGGACCGATGAAAATGGTAGAGCAGAATCAGATGGGAGAAACCCTCCAGATCCTTAAGACCGGGCCGGTAGCAATCGGCCAGTTCGATGCGCCCCACCGCTCCCGCGGCAGCGGCCGGTTGAATGGGCGTGCCACTCCGTTCGGCGAAGGGGGTATGAATAATGCCGATCAGTCGATAAATGATCTCCATGGGTGCAGCTCCTTTCACCAGGAATGAATAACTTCCAGGCAACGCGAGGAGGCAGTCGGGCTTACCATGAGCCGACTGCAAAATCGCCTGATCGGCCCAGATTCTCGACAATTTTCGCCAAATGGCCCTGCTATTCGCTCTCAAATTCTCGAAAATCTGGACTCTAACAGCCAATTTTTCGTTTCGGCCCGTCAAGACCGTCAGACTCCTAGCCTGGTTTCAACAACGGTCTGCCAGCCGCAACAAAGAAAAAGTTTGCCTAATCAGCAAATTACTCTAAAATACCAAAGATTTTAAATGTTCACCTAGCCCCATTTTTGCAACCAGCGAGCCGCTCACAGCGGCTCCGAACCAGTTTCCATCAGGAAAGGATTCCCTATGAAAAATGCACTATTGGCACTGGCCTGTCTGGGACTACTTGCTCCGACGGCTTGTGCTCAGGAGCACCCCCCCGTGCAGAGCGAACAACACAAAATCAGCTACAGCCTGGGTTATAACATTGGCCGGGATTTCAGCCAGAAGCAGCTCGACGTCGACCCTGACGTACTGATGCGGGGTATGAGGGATGCGTTGTCCGGCAGCACCACCGCCCTCAGCGAGGACGAGATGCGTCAGGCCATGATGGATCTGCAAAAAAAGATGCTGGGCCAGCAGCAGCAACAGGTTAAGCAACTGGCGGAGACCAACGAACAGGCAGGCAAAGCCTTTCTGGCCGAAAATCGGCAGAAGGAAGGGATCAAAACCACTATGAGCGGCCTGCAGTACAAGGTCATCAGCAAGGGCACCGGCAAAAAGCCAGGGCCTAACGACAAAGTCACCGTCCATTACCGCGGCCGACTGCTGGACGGCACCGAGTTCGACAGCTCCTACCAACGCAACAAGCCGGCGACCTTTCCGGTGGGCGGAGTGATCCCCGGCTGGACCGAGGGACTGCAGCTGATGAAGGAAGGGGCCAAATGGCAGCTGTTTATTCCTGCCAAGCTGGCCTATGGTGAAAAAGGTGCCGGGCCGATGATCGGACCCAACTCCACCCTGATTTTCGATGTGGAACTGGTTTCCATCAACTGACCATCAGCAACAGCGTTTTTTTTCCAAGGCCCGCCCTCCGGCGGGCCTTTTTTATATCGATGGGGAAACAGGGAACCAAGGGCAAAGGGCACCGGCACATTCCCGATTAATCCCCGTCTGATCGCAGGCAAAAACGGCCTCGGCTTTCAGAGCAACGGGCAATACCATACTGGAAAGATCCGCCGCCTTTTGCAAAGCCAGCCAGCAGTCCCGTCGACAGCAGCGAGCCAAGGGCAGAGCGCTAATCTCGGACAATACCTGCTGACTAGCATCCTGCACTGCCTGCCGAGCTGGTCCATCAAGGGGATTGGCCTTAAGTATCAGGCTGAAGGCGATACCGACGCCGGCAGCTGCCCCACATACTCCCCAAAACGCACAGCTGCCACCGGTCAACTGAGTGCCACGCCGCAGCCCGACAAGCAATTCGTCATCGCTTAGTTGTCCCCCGCTATTACGATAGACCGCCAGAATTACTGCTGGCACCAGGGCATGGTATTCGGGACCATTAGCAGGGATAGCTGGATGACTTCGGATTTTTTCAAACAGGCCCAGCAGGTCGGTCTCGGTGCTGAGCAGAGTCAGCCGCTCTATCACCTGCAAAGCATCCGCCGCATGACAGCGATCACATACAAAATGACCTTGCTCACAGACAGCGCTGGCCGACAACATTTCTTGGCAATAGCTGCACCGGTGCTGTTCTTCTCCAATTAAATATCGGAGGTCTTTACCGCAGACCATACAACCGGAGGACAAACGCTCTACCTTTGAATCAATTTCTGGGACTACATGAGTCTCAGTTGGCAGGGCACAACAAGAGGAACCCAGATCGAGATTGGTCACCGCACCGTGTCCGTCGAGTTGGAATAGACTGTCGCCAGCCACGATGGCTATCTGTCGATCCAGCCTCGTCACTTGCCCCGGAACCAACGGTTGCCCGTCATCCGTAATCACCGTGGCAAAAGGTCCGCGATAAATAACCGATACAGGTTCAGTCGGATTCGCTTTGAAGGCTTCAAAGGTCAGGGAAAAGAAAGGGTGCCCCTGTACCACCCGATAGGGAAAACGTTTGATGAGGCGAATGGCGATAAACCCGGACTCTTCGAGGATGCCCACCAGATCCTTCTGGGTCAGGGCGCCGGCGATACACTCGCCTCGCAGCAGTTCGTCGTTGCGCAGGGCCGCCGACGGTTCCTGCTCACAAACGACATCGGAGATCACCAGTCGGCCGCCGGGCTGCAGCACGCGGTGAATCTCGGCAAAGGCCCTGCGTTTGTGAGTCGACAGGTTCATTACGCAGTTGGATAGCACCACATCGGCCGTCCCGTCCTTCAGAGGCAGACTCTCGAGATAACCTTTGTGAAATTCCAGATTCTTATAGCCGAGCCGCTCCGCGACAGCCGTCGCCCCCTGCCCTGCCAGCGTCAGCATGTTGTCGAGCATATCGATGCCGATGGCCCGGCCCTGTGGCCCGACCTGCAGAGCAGCGATAAAGCATTCCACCCCGCGGCCGCAACCGAGATCGACCACCCGTTCACCAGGCTGCAGTTTCGCATCGAGCACCGGACTGCCGCAACCATAGCCACGAAAACGATATTCTGCGGGGATATGCTCGATAAGGGCCGGATCGTAACAGACCGGGTTGAGAATATCCTCTTTGGTTTCCTCAGCGGCCTCGCGATAGAACTCCTGCACCACGGTCCGGCTGTCGGTCTGAGCCAGGGACAGCAGGCAATTAGAGTGGACCAGAGCCACCGCCCCGTGAGCACCGCAACTCTCCAGCACATCCCCCATCTTCAGGCGTAAACGGGGCGGCCCCTCGTCGGTCTGCGGCAGAGCTTCGCGAACAATCTGCCAACGGGCCAACTGTTCGTGCAACGAGCTATAGGGATCATCCCCGATAAAGGATTCGCCTGACAGATAGCTGTGATCCAGATCACCGCCACCAAGCAACAGGCGCCAGGGCGAGTCCAAGCCGGCGGCCGTAGCTTGGCGAATCCGCTGTAGCACCGGACTATCTTGCCAAGCGGCCATCAAACCCGATTCAAGACCGGTGGCCAGTTCCGCAACACCGACCAGAGCCGCCGAGGGATAGAGTCGACCATCGACCCCTACCGCCGCCGATTCCCAACCACTGCCGCTGCCGTCATGCACGGTGCCCGCGGGAGCGAAAATTTGACTACGCGAGGCAATGAGATTATCGATAACGACACCCTGTGCGTCCGCCCGTGCGCTCGCCTTGACCATCTGCGGGAAAATATCCTCAGGCCGGGCAAAAGATTCAGCAGCGCCCCGGCCGCGAATGAAATACCACATAAAGTGAACGTTGCCCGCTCCAACTTCGGCGGCAAAATCGACCACCCCCGGCATATCGGCCAGGTTGTCGGCAGTAACGCACATGGAGAGGGTAAATGGAATCTGCTGTTCCTGAAGCCAGGTCAATTCATCCCTTACCCGGGCAAAGGCGCCGCGGCCGCGCAATCGGTCGTGAGCGACCTGCAGGCCGTCGAGGCTGATCTGCAGGTGCAGCCGCTCAAAATCCCATGCTTCATCTGCCAGCTGTCGGCGCAACAGCAGGCCATTGGTCAGCACAGCCACATGGGTATTTCCTGGTTGCAACAATTGCCGCACAATGGGCCGGAAATCGGCATGCATCAGCGGCTCGCCGCCAGTCAGGGCAAAGATGCGACAGCCGGCTTCAAGCGCCTGGGCCGCCAGATCCTGCACCCGGTCCGTCGCCAACCGCGCCCCATCGCCGGGGGCGGAGGCAAACATGCAATGGCGGCAGCTCAGATTGCAGTCGTTGGTCAGGTGGAACCAGAGTTCCCGCAGCTGCGGCCGCCCCAGCAAAGCGCCTCGACCGGGATAGGTTTCACAGGTATCCGCCGGCAGCCGCTGTAAAAAACGCGTCGCTGCCAAAGCGGCATTGTTGCCCTTGCCCTGTTTAAGTTTAAGCAATAATTCATCACCGGAGCGGTTGGGGACGAACCAGCTCGGCCGATCGGCACGCACATAGATAGGGACACCACTCTCTTCGAATCGGTGCCAGGCTTGGGGGTCAAAAGACATAATTAATCCGTGATTATAGGAACGCCGGGCAATACACTGCCCGCGCCGATGAATTGAACTTAGAAAAGCACTAACCGCAGAGTTCGCCGAGGGCGCAGAGAAAAAACGACCCACGATATTCCGGTTTCCTTTGCGCTCTCTGCGTTCTCGAGTGAGTGAAGCGAACAAGCGGTGAAAATTGGTTTGGGACTGCCCTTCCTGTTCTAGCCAAGGGATTGCATAATCAGACTTTCTTGGCCAGGGCGGCCCGCGCCAGGCGGGTCACAAAAATGGTTACCGCAACCGTAGCAACCAGGCCGAACAGGTAAAGGCCCCATTCAAAAGGGGAGCGGCTACGTTCATCGACCCCGAGCAAAGCCAGATCACCAGCCAGCGAGCCAAGGTACACATACATCACCCCTCCCGGGATCATGCCGATCCACGTGGCCCAGAAATAATCGCGCAGAGAAACACTGGTCAGGCCAAAGGCGTAATTGAGCAGATTGAAGGGGAATATCGGGGACAGCCGGGTCAAGCCGACGATCTTCCAGCCCTCCCGTGCCACAGCCTGATCGACAGCCTGAAACCGCGGGTTGCCGGCAATACGCGCCGCCACCCAGTCGCGGGCCAGATAGCGGCCGACCAGAAAAGCGCAGACCGCTCCCAGGGTTGCCGCCACCGAAACGATGATCGAGCCCTTGAGCACCCCGAACAGCGCCCCGCCACCGAGAGTCAGAATGGAACCGGGCAGAAACAGCACCGTCGCCAGAACATAAAGAACCACAAAGGCCGCCATGCCCCAAACGCCCAGTCCAGCCACCCAGTCCAAAGCGGCCCGCAGCAAGTCCTGAATCCCCAGGTAACGCACCGCGATAAACAGAGCCGCGAGTGACAACAAAAGCAGAAGCACTTTGCTCAACGCCAGCCGATAATTATTTTGCTTCTTTTCCTGCGTCATAACCGCTCCTTTACCAATCGCATGCAACCCAAGGCCTGCAACAGCGGACCACAGGAATCGATTATACAATAATCCTTATCTCAATAATATTGGCTTGATAGCAACAACATCATACTGCGGAACCACCACAAAGGGCAAACGCCGCCATGGCCTTTTCTACCCCCCTGCAGGGTAAAGACGAACCGAAAATATAAAAAAAGGAGCCGACCAATAGGCCAGCTCCTGATTCAATTTGGTACCCGGGACGGGGATGCAACTAATGCAATAAGTTCTTGTTTTACAATATGAAAGCAGCTAGACACCACCAAACCTACCCCTATCGATACCCCTAAAAACATTCACTACCCCCCCCTTTTCTGCCTCCCCTAAAGGCACTGCTCGTCTTGCGCTAGCATCTCACCTATCTTATGATTAAGACGCCTTCGATGTTTTTTTTTGGCAGCCTCTAGCGTAATCCCCTCTTCCTGCATAATTTTTAGAGTATGACGATGAGCCTTGGATCTACTACGGGTGGATCAAAGAACAAAGTCCTTACTTTCCAGGACCAGCTGACGGAACGAGTCTACCAACTCTGACTGTATATTATTGTGCAAACCAGCCACCAATTCTTATTTCAAATCCGCCGAACATTCTTGAATCAAAACCATCCGCCTATTCTTTCCTGAAATCAGTCCACATGCTGTTGGATTGATAGGCGGGTAGGTGTCTGATAAATCCCTAGATAATGCAGGAGCCAATTCGAGACCATAAATAGGAAAGGCCCAACCTGAAAAATCAGAGGGGGCCTTGTAATGTCCCGGATATGGTGAATTGTGAGATAGCTTGCTTCCAAACGATTCATTGATAGAGTTAATGTTCATAACGTAAAGCATCTGTCCATCGATATTTTGTAAGCCCAGAGGGTTTCAGAAAGGGAGAATGCCATGTGGAGACGGAACGTGTGGACATGGATCGGCCTAACGATTGCGATTCTTGTGTTCGCTGCTTGTGGGGGCGGTGGGGGCGGCGACGGCAGTAGCGGCACGCTCAGTGTAAGTCTTTCCGACTCAGCCCTCCCAGGGTTCCAAGCGATCTACGTCACCGTCGATGAGGTACAGGCCCATCGGTCCGGTGGCGACGGCTGGGTGATAGTTGGCACACCATACAAGACCGTCGATCTGTTGACGCTGATCAATGGCGTGCGCGAAGAACTGGGAGTTGCCGAACTGGCTACCGGGCATTACACCCAGTTGCGGCTACTCCTGGGATCGAGCCCCGACGCCAGCCTCAATCTTCTCAGCCAACCCCACCCCTTCGCCAACTACTTTATTGACGATACGGACACCGCCGTCGAGCTCAAGGTCCCCAGCGG
>LGVF01010575.1_pt1 | contig 12821 bp, 6 predicted proteins | sample 469901 | NCBI WGS metagenome assembly LGVF01 (sample SAMN03893561, study PRJNA290197) | marine sediment metagenome | material: sediment; isolation source: combined push core samples #3730, #5133, and #5579 collected at Hydrate Ridge | place: Pacific Ocean: Hydrate Ridge | reverse complement strand
AAGTTCTTGGCAAAGTTGATTATATACACGTAGAGTGCGGTATTTACTCTCAGAAGGCATTAGCTGAAAGGGGAGTTATTCAACATGATCCCGATACCCTCGCTCAAGCAATCAAAACTCTATATAATGGTCGCCACTGTTTTGATGAAAAGAAAAGAGGATATAAAAAGATTGAGAAGGATTGCACTCTTTTCGTCAATAGAAGTGAATTCAGGAAACTATTCCCTTTTCAGCGACATGGTATCATTTCAAAGTGGATAAATGAGTTGGAATTTTCCTGCACAGGGAGCGAAGAATCTATTGATACTGAACAGGCGAGAGCCACAATCACGGAAATTCTTTGGGATCATCCAACTATTCCACTCAACCATTTTGACTATGTTGCTGGTATTTCCTGCATTGAAAAACAAAAGTGGAACAGAGACCAGCGGTGGGATAATGTATTCTCCTTTTATGATCCTGATGATCAATTTATAAAGATACGAAGTGATCAATTTCATGTCAGGTCAAAAATAGAAGTTGCATTAATGGTAGCCCTTGGTGAATCTCTTCTGGGAAATTATGCCGGAAAGAAGGTGATGAAGGATGTTGTAATCAATGACCTCATGATGGGAAAGGTGTACCATCTCTATCTGCAGGAGGAAGACAAAAGATCCTGTTTCTTCACTGACAGCCAGCTGGCTGCCTTTCTTTCACTGTCAAGAATGTGTCCAACAGATGATCAAAATCACTACACCCGGCTGGTTAACAGGGGTGAAGGGTTCACCCCGCCCGGACTGCTTATGGGGCTTATGTATGCATGGTATCTGGATAACCGGCTTGCTACACATATAGAGTATAAGATGTCAGTGATAAAAATTAATAAGAGCAATTTAATACCGGAGCAATTGAATATGTCATGGAGGAGGAAAAAGATGATAGAGTTTTTCAGGGATGTGGTTTTTGAGTCATCCTTTTCGTCCTCCTCCTTTATTCATGACAATTATCCCGGCAATGAATGCCGGAATACCTAGAATTGCATAGTTCATATGTACAAGCATCAGGGCGGATAAACACAGGAGTACTCCAAAGATCACTTTATTCATATCATCTTCAACATTTTTCCATAACATCCTGCCATTGCTTCTGCAGTTTTTTGGACGAAACCGGTAGAGAGGTTTTAATCTCCGGAGAAAAAACTGAAATCCTGTATTCCGCTATCATTTCCCGATATTTATCCACTGATTCCAGGGCATCATCAGACATAAATTCAGTTTTTTCAAGACTCTTGAGATTGTTTAAATGCGGCAACAATTTTTTGTTTTTGAGTTCATCCTTGACAGGGTTCAGAGCAAATCTGTCAAGCCTGATTGACAGACTCTGCAGTCGCCTCTGCAGTTTTTCTATACTTGAGTGATCACCATTGAGCAAGAATCCGGGGCCAACTATTTCATCGATGAGGTGATTAAAGAGAGTATGTTTATCTTGAGAGAGAAAATTCTTACCGGCCTGATTACTGAAAATTTTAGTGACAAGATCTCTGACCTCTCTTCTTTTTCGCAAAAGAGCCATAAGGCTATTCAGTATTAACGATCCGGTTTTATAAAGCCCATCATGTTTCACCCTGATAATATTTTCATTGAAGACCTGTCTCGGTTCAATTATCGCGGAGGAGGAACCAAAAACAGACCGCATGATATAGTTAAGAAGCATGTCTGTCACCTCCTTACGGTTTGATCCACCTTCAAACAGCCACAAGGCGGAAGGAGCCGAAAGAGTAGTTGTACAGATCTTTCTCAGTGACTTGTATTGCCCGGGAAACTGTAATCTATAGAGATAGAGAAATCCTTTGCGATTCCCGCTCTCAACTGTCGTCAGGTTTTTATCAAATTGGATTTTAACATATCCTCGATCTGGAACAGGTATAAAGGATGGGTAGAGAAATCCGGACGCATCACCCTGCTTGCTGAAAAGTGGAATTCTTTCCGGTAACCCTTCAAATTCCCATTGAGTACACTCCTTTTGTTCCCACAAGTCTACTGTCTGCCTGTCGCTCTTTTTAAGGAGATCGGAAGCCACTGTAATATCAGTGATGTTCTCATTTTCAAGTAGCTTTTTCAGGTTTCTTCCGCTGCTGCGTTCTTTCCCTGAATTGTCAAAAAGGACAAATCGAGGCTGCAGATGTGAGGGAAGGTTGGTTGGCCAGTCAGATCGCCGAACGACCAGTTTAAATTGTTTCAGGATTGATGACTGGATTGCCCCGTAAAGAGAACCTGAATAAAGATTGATATCGTCCAGTATCTGATCTACAGAGTTACCTACCGGTACCAGTCTTTTCCTGATGTTTTTAGGGAGACCTTTGAGAAGGAAAGTCAGTTTTTCATGGAGCAACCCAGGGACCAGCCATTCAAAAAAATGAACAGACAGTCCATGGGCGAAATCGATTGGTAGTCGAAAGGTTACACCGTCTTCACTTGATCCAGGGACAAAATTGTACTGAAGACGCAGTTCTAAAGTGCCAAGAGTAATCGATGGCGGATAATCTGTCAGTTCATTCTCCTCAGGTTTTCTCAAAAGAACATCTTCTTCCCTCATTTTCAGGAAGCTTTTATTTCGTCTCGTTTTTAGAAAACGATTCAAGGTTTTTTGATCATATACCTCAACAGAAATTCTTTGTGCGTAGAAGTTATGAAATGTGAGGTCGTCTGCAACTATTCCACGGGTTCGTAGTTTATTTTCAGCTTCCTGCCAGTTTTTAATTAATGAAAGATTATGCTGAAGGAAATGATATGTCCCTTTTATTTCTCCGTGAACCAGTGCCGACTGAATGAATATATCCCGCGCTTCCACGATATTATTTTTATGACGATCACCAAAATTTACCTTTCTGCCAGCTGCTATCTGCAGGCCAAATAATGAAACATTTTCATTGGCGATAACCTGGCCGGTTTTTTTGTGCCACCTTGGGTTTGACCAGGAGTATTTACACAGGTTTTTGCCGATAATCTCAATCCAGTCAGGTTCAATTGTGGCAACTGTCAGGGCGAAAAGTCTGCTTGTTTCGATAAAACCTGCAGCAACTATCCATTGTCCGCTCCTGTTGAATTGATGGGAACCGGGAAAGATCATCAAGGTCTTGTTATAACTACCCTGATATATCAGTTTATCTCTTTTGAGTGCCACATTTCTTAAAAAACCTGCCAGCAGGGACTTGTGGATCTGTTCATATGAGCCATCTGTATCATTGGCTGTAAACCCTTTTCTCTGTTTCAGTATCCTGTTTAGTTGTTCATGCAGATCCAGCCATTCACGCATACGCTGAAATGAGAGGAAATGAGCTTTACAGAATTTTTTTAACTTTGACCAGGATCTGACTTCCCTAGGCAACTCATGAAATTTGTTCCAGATATTGAGGAGAATAATGAAATCAGAATGGGGATCTGCAAACAGTTTATGAGCTGTATCAGCATCTTTCTCACGCTCGGCTGGTCTGATTCGAGGGTCCTGGAGAGCAAGTGCTGAGCCGATAATTTTGATTTCACGCAGACAATTATTTTCCACGGCTTCAATGATTATTCGTGAAATGCAAGGGTCTATAGGTAAATCCGACATAATCCTGCCATTTTTTGTAAGGCTTATATCGTTGGTAATTGCACCAAGCTCCCGAAGCAGTCTATATCCCTCCCTGACAGCGTTTCCATGGGGAGGGTCAATAAATGGAAAATGAGCCGGATCACCGAGGTTGAGAGAGATCATCTGCAAAATGACCTCTGCCAGATTTGATCGCTGCAATTCAGGCAGGGTGTATTCAGCTCTGTTCTCAAAGTCCTCTTCTGAATATAACCGTATACAGATCCCCGAACCTATACGACCACATCTTCCTTTGCGCTGATTACAGCTTGCTTTACTGATTCTGTTTATCGGAAGACTTGTCGTTTTAGCTTTGACGTTGTACTGGGAGATTCTGGCAAGACCGCTGTCTACAACATAGCGGATGCCGGGTACGGTAATAGACGTTTCTGCAACGTTTGTAGCAACAACTATTTTGGTTTTTTTAAAATGTTGAAATATCCTTTTCTGGTCTCCAGCCTGCAGTCTGCCGAACATTGGCAGGATAACAGCATTTTCTATTTTTGCCGTCAAAAGTGTGCAGCACTCACGAATGTCACGTTCTGTTGGCAGGAATACCAGTATGTCGCCTTTTGACCCACTGGAAAAAAGATCAACCACTGTCTGTACGCAATGTTCTATACTACTTTCTTTCAGCTCCGACTGGTCCTCATCAATGGGTTTATATTGAACATCTACCGGGTAGGTTCGACCTGCTATAGAGAGTACAGGTGCATTATCAAAATGTCTGGCAAAGGCTTTTGTATCAATAGTGGCAGAAGTGACTATGATCTTAAGGTCTGCTCTTTTTTGCAATAGACGTTTCAGGTATCCAAGAAGGAAGTCGATGTTGAGACTTCGTTCATGGGCCTCATCGATTATCAAGACACCATATTTCAACAGATCGTGATCATTCCTCGTTTCAGCCAGCAGGACACCATCAGTCATGAATTTGATTTTGGTTGCCCTCGATGTACGGTCTTGAAATCGAACCTTATAACCAACTATAGAACCATATTTGCCTAACTCTTCAGACACACGATTTGCAACAGAGGAAGCGGCAATTCTTCGCGGTTGAGTACACCCTATAAGAAGTTTGTTTTCAGGAAAGGCTTCAAGGCACATTTTGGCAATCTGGGTGGTTTTCCCTGAGCCGGTGTCTCCGGATATAATAACAACCTGATGTTTTCTGATCGCCTTGATGATGTCAATCTTATGACTGGTAATAGGCAGATTTTCAGGATAGAATAATTTCATGAAAGAAATGAATTATATAAAGTGTGATAAGTTTTCTGTTACTCTCTGGCTGGACATAGATAATTACCATATCAACAGGCTTAGACAAAGTCGAAAAAACTTTAAATTTTTTCAATTATTTCAAAATAGAGGTTTGTATGAAAATACATAAAGCTGTAATACCGGTTGCCGGTCTCGGTACCCGCTTTTTGCCGGCTACTAAGGCAATTCCGAAAGAGATGCTGACAATTGTTGATCGACCAACCATACAATATATTGTTGAGGAGGCCGTCGCCTCAGGAATTGATCAGATCGTTTTTGTCACCAGTGAAGGTAAGTCTGCCATAGAAAATCATTTTGATTATAATTTTCATCTTGATGCAGTCTTAAAAGAGAAGAATAAAGTCACCCTGGGGGAGGAGATTAATAATATCTCGAACCTGATTGATGTCGTTTCTGTTCGGCAAAAAAAACCTCTTGGTTTAGGCCATGCTATCTGGACAGCACGCAATGTTATTGGTGATGAACCGTTTATGGTCCTGCTGGGAGATGATATGGTATTAAGCCAGGTTCCCTGTGCAAAACAGATGATTTCACTTTTTGAGCAAGTCGGGGAATCCATTGTTGCAATCCAGAGAGTGCCGATGAATCAGACCCACCAGTATGGTATCGTTGAGGGGGAAGACGACGACAGGGAAAGGACGGTTCGTATAGCCCGGATGGTTGAAAAGCCGGCCCCGGGCACAACAGAGTCTGATATGGCAATAATCGGCAGATATATTCTTATGCCTGATATTTTCAATATACTGTCCACTACCACCCCCGGACATGGAGGAGAAATTCAGCTTACTGACGCTCTTCTTGCACTTACTAAAAAACGCGCCATGTACGCATATGAATTCCAAGGAACACGGTATGACGCCGGTGACAAAATGGGCTATCTGAAGGCAATTATTGCCTATGGTTTGCGTCATCCTGACCTTGGACAATCTCTACGGGAGCATCTTCTTAAAGTTACCGCCACCCTATGATCCATCTTGAGGTTGCCGTAGCCGCACCTTTAGACCGGACTTTGACCTACACCCTGCCTGTTGATCCAAGTTGTGAATTGCAGGATAGTGGGCAGGGTAGTGTGGGGAAAAGAGTTCTTGTCCCACTTTCAAGGCGACGGGTTACCGGTTATGTTCTCTCAGTGAATGAGGAGCAGGAGACCGATTTTGTTGTTAAGAACATTGTTAAGTTTCTTGACGTCCGGCCCCTTTTTCATGAAAATATGGTTCCTTTTTTCCGCTGGCTTGCAGACTATTATCATTACCCTCTAGGACTGGTGATTAAAACAGCGTTGCCTGCAGGTTTATCTCCCCAATCTGTCAAAAACCTCGTTTTATCAAAAAACTACATCAGGTTGCCTGCTGTTGCAAATGGTGACTCCTGCAGGTGGGTGGAAACTATTCTGGACAGGGGGAAACTGACAGTTTCCGATACCCGCAAACTGTTGGATAATGCGCAAAACAGACGACTCGTAAATAGGCTGGTAGAAGAGGACATAGTTAAAGTTGTTGAGTCAGTTCAGGAGGACAGTGCACGAGAGAAACGTGAAGTTTGCTATGCCATTGTTGCCGGTATGGAAAACTTCAGCTGTAACCCGGATGATAACTGTATAGATTTCAAAGAGTATCGTGAAAAATACAGCAGGGAGTGCGGTTTCAGTTTGAAACTCTCTGAAACAAAAGCTCTTTTTCATCTGAACAGAATCAGCCTGCGGACAGGTCTTGCAAAGGTACCGCTGAAAGATCTTAAAAAGGAGTATACCGCTGCCGCAAAAGCTCTATCAGGTCTGGAAGCAAAGGGTATTGTTGTTCGTTCATCTAACCGGGTGTATCGCAACCCTTTTGGTGAACAGCTCTGTTTTTACCCACGCCCTGACAGGTTAACCGATGAACAGGTTTCGACTCTTGCTGGGGTATCCTGCTCACTGGCTTTGCAAAAATTCGAGACCTTCCTGCTTCATGGGGTAACCGGCTGTGGTAAGACAGAAGTCTATCTCAGATCCGCAGAAATCACTTTGGCAGCCGGAAGAGACGTACTTATCCTTGTCCCGGAAATAGCTCTCGCCACTCAGCTTGAAGCACATCTTATTTCAAGATTTGGCGACCTCGTCGTTCTGCTCCATTCCGGTATGACCAAGGCTGAACGTTTTGATCAATATCATATGGCCCTTGAAGGGCAGGCCAAGGTTGTCGTAGGGGCACGATCTGCGATATTCGCACCCCTTCGCAACCCGGGCCTCATTGTTGTGGATGAGGAGCATGACAGTGGGTTTAAACAGGATGATAACTTTCGTTATCACGGCCGTGATATTGCTGTTGTAAGGGCAAAATTCCATAATGCCGTTATTATTCTGGGATCAGCAACGCCATCTGTCACAAGTTATGCAAATGCAATGTCGGGTAAGTTTACTTTACTGACCATGGCCAAAAGAGTGGGTGACAGAGCTCTGCCCGAAGTAACTATTGTCGATCTTAATGAAGATAAATCAGGGAAAAAAAGCAAAATTATTCGCAGTGAATTGCGGCGCCTGCTGGAAGAGAATATCACTAAAGGAAATCAGAGTATTTTACTGCTGAATCGCAGAGGGTTTTCATCGGCCCTTTTATGTCAGGATTGCGGTACACCGGTACAATGCACTCACTGTAATGTTTCCCTCACTCTCCATAAAAGATCTGACAGCTTGCTCTGCCACTACTGTGGTTTTTCAATTTCTGCAAATACGGTTTGTTTTGAATGCAGATCAACCGCTCTTGTTCCAGCAGGCTTTGGCATCGAACGGGTTGAAGAAGAGGTGAAGGAACTGTTTCCTGCTGCACGTGTGGAAAGGTTAGACTCTGATACTGCTACAGACAGGAAGAAATTTCTACAGGTTCTGGCCAGGATGAATAAGGGCGGTATTGATATTTTGATTGGTACTCAGATGATTGCCAAGGGCCACCATTTTCCGAATGTCACCCTGGTTGGAGTTGTCTGGGCAGACGGTGGTATCTCCATGCCGGACTTTCGAGCGGCTGAGAAGACCTTCCAGCTCATTACCCAGGTGACCGGGAGGGCCGGGCGAGGGCAATTGCCGGGAAAGGTCATTATTCAGACGCTGCGTCCGGAGCATTATGCAATTGTCTATGCGCAGAAACATCAATATCAACAGATGTTTGAACATGAGATGCGTATGCGGCATTCTCCTCCGTTCCCTCCTTATGTAAGGTTAACTGCGATTCGGATTCAGGGCAGGGTTGAGCGGGATGTTCAAAAAAGTGCTGTAAATGTTGGTCGGTTTTTCAGGCAATACGTTGTAAAACACAAATCTGCAATTACTGTTCTTGGCCCTGCACCGTCTCCACTGGATAAAATAAAAGACAACTATCGCTGGCAGCTGCTGCTGAAAGGAAATGCTATTGATGAGTTACGTGATTTATGCATATCTCTTAATGCAAAAAAAAATGAACTCGTTCATCATCAAAGCAAGGTGATAATAGACGTTGATCCGGAAAATATGATGTGAGTTTTGCGCTCTGGAAGTCTACTTTATCTCTTGTTTTTTTATTACGGATATTCTGATGTAAGGTACAAATCTATTCAGGTCAGGGAACAAAAGAGACAACACAGTTTCTCCCCTTATCCTTGGCTGCATAAAGAGCCTGGTCAGCCTGACTTATAAATGTATTTTTGCTGAAATCACTGTCTGATGCAGGGTTGTTGCACGCCTGGCCAAAGCTAGCCGTTACATGGTATTCTGCTGCTTTTTCTCTGAATGCATATTCTTCTATGGCGCTTCTCAGTTTTTCACTTACGACCAGTGCGTCTTCACTGGATGTCTCTGGTAGAATAATTGCGAACTCCTCACCACCGTATCGAGCCAAAATATCATATCTTCTGATGTGTTTTTTAAGAGTTTTAGCGAATTCTATGAGAACAAAATCACCGACCTGATGTCCATAAGTATCATTGAATGATTTAAAGTGGTCAATGTCTATTAGCAGAAGAGATAAATCTGATTTCTGTCTAATGGCACGACTGATTTCCTGGTCAAGAGCATTCTGGAAATATCGATGATTGTACACTCCTGTAAGACCATCAATATTTGCCAGATTGTTCAGTATTCTATTTTTTTCCTCCAGTTCTTTTGTCATTTCTTCAAGATGGATTTTGGCCTGGACAAGCTGCTTGTTAATTTGATCATAATCGAGATTAAGCAGGCTTAGTCGGATATTGGCTTCCTGTAATATTTCCTGAACAGATTTGCTGCTTTTTATCTTCAGGTTGAAATAGGATCCGGCTTCCTGTACTTTTGAATGCATCTCTTCAAGTATTGATTCAATATCCTTACTATTAAGATCGAGAAGTTTTTTGGCCTCTTCATTGAATTGTCTGTGATAGGTTTCCGGTTTATCTGAATAGAAGATATTAACCAGGAGATCTGAGAGGTAGACAGCATTTACTGTAGATTGTATTTTACCATTCCTGCAGGAACATTTTTCCGGGTTATGGTGATACTGAATGGGCAGGATGAGTACTTCCGGAAAGCCCCAGTTTTTGGCTACCTCAGCTCCAATGAAGGAATGGTTTGCCATTAAAAGCCATTCCTCGCCCTCTTTACTATCTTGCTGTCCACCTTCGACAGTCGCCAATTTAGTGCTGTATTTTCCCGGAAAGGTTCTTGCCAGTATCAGTTCCCCAAGGTTTTGCAGAAGCCCTGCAATAAATATTTCATCAGTGTCTGCACCTTTTATTTTTTCCAGTATCAATTTTGCACCCACCGCAGATGCAAGGGATTTTTCCCAGAATTTTTTAAAGTCGAACCGTGACTCATCTTCCCGGTTTTTCAGGGAAAGGAATGAAAATGACAAGACCAGGCTCCGTACCGCATTTGTCCCGAGAATTGAAACAGCCTGATTAATTGAACTTATTTGCTGGGGAAAACTGTAAAACTCCGAATTAGAAACCTTGAGAATTTTTGATGATAGGGAAATATCCTGGGATACAAGTTGTGCTATATCATCCAGGGTTGTCTCTTCTTTGGAGGTGAGAGTAATTAATTCTGAGGCAACAGTTGGAAGAGTTGGCAATTCATCAGAGTTCAGAGTCTTTTGCAATAATTCGTCGATATTCATAGCAACCTGATAAAGTATGGCTGGAATTTTTGTGAGGGTCAATTTAAAAGATGGTTACTATCCAGTCAAACCATTTTGAAATATGGCCATCTGCCCGATCACATCGTTCAATGAAAACAAGTAATTATAACGCTAAAAAGGTAACGGAAGCAAGAAAAGGTTAAAAATATGGCTTAATACCCACAGGAAAGTTTGCTATTACCTCGCCTGATGCGGTAGTATCTCATCCCATATGATCTTGAAGATTTTCAAGCGTTATTGTGCTGTTTTATAATAGTGCATATCGGTTTTCCATGGTCGGATAGTATAGAATAATGAAAATAATTGTCAATTGCATATCAGACAATCTCGTAGAGACTTTGAATTTCAGATGGCTATGTAAAAACTTTCATTTGCAGTAACAATGCAGGTAGGTGAGCCTGCGATACTCCAGATGAAGAGATTTTTACCACGCCTTCATATTTGATATGGCTTACGAAGGGGGCCACAGCATGTCAGCAAATTTATATAGATTTAAGTATGATGAGTATGGTAATTCACGAGAGATTATAAGTTATGCAAGTGGAGATTCCGCTAGTTCTTGCAGCTACATAAATAAAGGGACAGCTTTTACCAGAGAAGAGAGAGAACAGTTCGATCTCCAGGGAGCTTTACCTCCCGGGTTGAGAGATATTGAGGCCCAGGTAGAGAGTTCAAAAATTAAAGTAAATGAAAAAGTTGATGATATTGAAAAATATATTTTCGTCAGATCATTATTCGACCGGAATGTTACACTTGCCCATGCCCTTATTAAAAGTGACATTGAGCATTACATAAAATTAATTTATACGCCCACAGTCAGTATGGCTGTGCAGAAATATTCCTCTATGTTCCGGCAGGCAAACGGGTTGCATCTTTATCCTGGAAATATCGACAGGGCTGAGGACATTTTAAGAAGATTTTCCGATAAAGATATCAGGGTGGCTGTTGTTACGGATAACCAGGGGATTTTAGGGATCGGAGACCAGGGGGCCGGTGGAATAGCAGTTTGTCTCGGCAAACTGATGCTCTATACACAGGGAGCAGGGATTGCGCCATGGCATTGTCTACCCATTTCGCTTGATGTGGGCACTAATAATAAAGCCCTCCTTGCTGATAAGCACTATCTTGGATGGCGTAATGAGAGAATTGAGGGGGAGGAATATCTCTCCTTTGTCGGTAGATTTGTAAGAGCATTCAGAAATGTATTTCCCAACGCGTTATGTCAATGGGAGGATTTCTTTCAGCACAATGCCTTTAGTATTAATGATGCATTTGTAGATGAAATTATTTCTTTTAATGATGATATTCAGGGAACCGGTGCCGCGACCATGGCTGCAATTCTTTCAGCCATGAAGATTAAAGAAGAAAATTTGTCTCAGCAGGTATTTTTGATTCATGGCGCAGGTGTAGGCGGGATTGGAATAGCTGAGCAGATTTTTAATTGTCTGCTGGAAGATGGTTTGTCTGATGAAGAGGCCAGTGGTCGAATATTTATTATTGATTCTGAAGGATTGATAACAAATGAACGTAGATTGGAATTTTATAAAAAGAAATTTGCTAAAGACCCTGAACAGTTTCCCTGGATAAAGAATATCGATAAGGAAGATAACCTTACTATCATACAAAAGAGTGGTACAACAGCTCTTATTGGCACCTCCGGACAGGATTACTGTTTTAGAAAAGAAGTCATTGACGCAATTAAAAAGAATACATCAAAGCCTTTATTACTGCCCTTGTTCCACCATATTTCCACCCCTGATACCTTTTGCCATAATATGCGACAATGGATGGACGAGGGAGCACTGGTCGCAACAAGTGGTCCATGTGCCTCCATGGATGCCATGTCTGAGTCTTTACAGATGAGTCAGTGTAATAACGCTTTTGTTTTCCCTGGAGTGGGGTTGGGAGTGCTGACTTCAGGAGCAAGGGAAGTTCTGCCGGAGTTTTTTACTGCAGCTGCCCGTGCAATTTCCGGTACGCTTAGCCAGGCGGAACTTGGTCAGGGCCGATTAATGCCCGAGGTCAGGGATATTCGAAAGGTTGGAGAAAAGGTAGCGCTGGCTGTTGCTATGTCCGCCGTAAAGAATAATGTTAGTCGACCCTGTGTATATTCTGACTTCCAACACAATGATGATGAATGGAGAATGGCAAAGCTGATAGATAAAATACGATGGAATCCAGAGTATTTGCCTCTTGTTCCAATGTAGTTGGTGAGGTGATAAAATACTACGCCTTGCATATCAAACTTTCTCGAAGTCTACGCTTATCTGCATAGCCATCTGGGAGCTTCGAGTCACCTTTTTACGAATTTGTCATTCACAGGAAATTGTCATAAAAAAAGCCCATACTCTATTGCTTAGAGCATGGGCTTTTACATATCCTCTATGACAGGATATTATAATTTCTGAACATTTTCGGCAGCAGGACCTTTGGGGCCGTCTGTAATTTCGAAGCTGACCCGTGAACCTTCTTCGAGAGATTTAAAACCTTCAGTTACGATAGCGGAATAATGTACAAAAACATCCTGTCCTCCATCTTGTTCAATAAAACCAAAACCTTTTGCATCATTAAACCATTTAACTGTTCCTTCCGCCATTTTACTACTCCTCTTTTGCTCAGTTCATTTTCGAACTGTTAATAAATTTCCGACCACAACCTGGTCAGACTTCTTTTACTGCACTTGCAACACAAAAACACGCAATCCTAAGGCATGCGTATCCACCGATTCATTTTTATTAAGCGTAACCAGAGTGCAGCAATAGTAAACGTTTAGCACAGCAAAAATAGAAATGCAACCAATTATTTCACTAATAC
>LGVF01372616.1_pt1 | contig 12830 bp, 12 predicted proteins | sample 469901 | NCBI WGS metagenome assembly LGVF01 (sample SAMN03893561, study PRJNA290197) | marine sediment metagenome | material: sediment; isolation source: combined push core samples #3730, #5133, and #5579 collected at Hydrate Ridge | place: Pacific Ocean: Hydrate Ridge | reverse complement strand
TTCCAGCACTCACAGCGATCAACACCACCGCCAACCACAAACGCTTAACACAGTTCAACATAGTGTTTCCTTTTCTGCGACTGGCCAAACCAGGAGGCACAGACTAAGCCAATCCCAACTATTAACAGAAGAGAAATACTGATGACCTCGACGACCAACTAAATAATATCAATAATTTTACCAAGGTACGCCGGCAAGAAGTAAATGTCTAGCAACCCATGAGATCAGGAACTTGGCACGGTGCCGGAGTCTGATTACTGCCACAAATCCGACCAACAGTCCTCTTCTACTACCAGCGCCATTACGGATAAAAGATCGCCAACCACACGGTCACAACGTCAGGATCGGTCCACAAGACTCGATGCTTGGTGTGTGCGGGGATATTGAGATAATCGCCCTCGTTAAGCTGAACCTGACGATCATCGGCGAAGACAACCGTGCCAGCCCCTTTTAACACCACCACCCACTCATTTTCATCCTGATCATACCAATCATTTTCGCCAGAGCAGTGCCCCTTAGATAGAATTCGCTCAATTCTTACGGTGTCGTTTTTAAACAGATCTTCAAATATCTCTTGGTCAAGAGTGGTGGGTATTGATAAGAAAAGATTATTCATGATTGTTTGACTCACTGCAACGGGGTTGATTAAAGGTTTTCACTAAGAATCTCGGTCATTGTTTATAACAAGACAAAATCATCGTTGTCGATAATCGATCAACGTGCCAGCGGCAGCGCGTAGTTACAGATTGACGGCTGGTAAATTTTGAATAGAGGGCGAATTCGCCATGATTGAAATTCAGCCTGTACACAGTTATAAGTTGAACGACTCGCCATAAGAGCCACATTTTTAAAAATGGCGCGGCACATCCATGCTTTTATGCAATACTCGTACGATCAAAATATCATTATCAATCAATGTATAAAAAACGGCATGTGATCGATGGTAAAAACAGAAATAATCGTCCCGAACATGTTCGGCGGCTGTACCTAAATCGGGATGTTCAGCGAGAAGGGTGAAACATCTTTCTAACGAGTGATGGTAGCCGAGCATCACCTCGGCACCAAAATTATCCATAGAATAATCAAGGATAGAATCTAAATCACAGCTGGCTTGCTCACTAAGGCTATACATTAACACCATGTCTTTTTTTAGCATCGGTAAGGATATCAGCCATACTGCGTTGACTTATTCCACTCTCTTCACCTTTAACAAGTGCTGAACGCAACTGAGCAAGTTTGTTTTTTTTCGCCTGATCAAGTCGAATTAAATCACGCAGGTACTCACTATCATTACCATATTCACCAGACTCAATTTGTGACTTAATCCACATATCTTGTTGAGGAGTAACGGTGATAGTTTTTCGTTGCATTGACATATTAGCCTCCCAAAGAACGTTATAGTATGACAATATCACACCCATCTAGGTAGTTCAAGTTACAGACCACTGCCGATAATCGACCAGTGTGCCATCGGCAGCGCGTAGTTGGGCATTTTCGCCTAAATTGTGCACATAGTCGGGAGTGACGGGAACTTTACCGTGGCCACCGGGGAGATCGACAATATAGGTGGGAACCGCTAACCCCGACAGCGGCCCACGCAATTGATCCATGATGGCTATACCATCCTCTAAGCGGGTACGAAAATGACCGGTGCCGCAGGTTAAATCCATTTGATGTAGATAGTAGGGTCGAATTCTGAGTCGATGCAAAGTATAGAATAATTGATGGAGAACAGTGGCATCGTCGTTGACACCGCGCAACAACACGGTTTGATTAACGACAGGCACTCCGGCGTTAACAAGCTGGCGACAGGCGTCAATGGCTGCGGTGGTCAATTCTGTTGGATGGTTAAAGTGGGTGAGAAAATAAAGCGGTTGATAGCGACCAAGCAGTTCACACAATGCTGGGGTGATCCGCGCGGGTAATACCACCGGCGCGCGGCTACCGATACGTACCACTTCAACATGAGGGATACGCTGCAATCGATTGAGAATATCTTCGAGCAAGCGATCCGACATGGTGAGAGGATCACCCCCAGAGAGGATCACTTCGTTGACTTCAGGATGGCCAGCGATATAGTCGATCCCTTTGAGGATATCACCAAAGGAGATCACCATATCCTCACAGCCAACCTTGCGCTTACGGGTACAAAAACGGCAGTAACTAAAACAGCTACCGGCAACCAACAACAACACGCGCTGCGGATAACGATGAACCAGATGGGGTACTGGTGAAAGCACCTCTTCGTTGAGCGGATCGGTAAGCTGGGCATCATCGTTAGCGAGTTCAGCGAGCTGAGGAATAAACTGCTGGCCAAGGGGGTCGCTGGAGTCAGTGATGCGCTCTAAAAGATAAGGGGTCAAGCGTAAGGGGTAGCGCTGCGCCACTTGAGCCAACTCACTCGCATGCAGACCAAAGTGATCGGCGAGTTGGTGTGGATCGGTGATCGAATTTTTGTGCTGCGCCAACCACGGTTCCATCATGCTTGTACCTCTGGTTTATCAACAACGTTATCAGTGCTAGCCAACAACAGATAAAGGGAGAATGCTAACAGGGCAATGGCGCGCATTAGAGCCACTCCCACTGACGACCATGCTCCGGCACTGGAGCCAAAACAACCGCAATCGATCGACAGGCCGCGCACGGCTGCGGAGAGTAGAGCGAGACAAAACGTACTACACATTAAAATAGATAACCAGGTTGCAGCCCGAAGCCACAGGCCAGATAGCAACAACAGTGCCGTATAAATTTCGAGATAAGGTAATACCGCGGCGACAATAAAGTTTACCATGGCAGGCATGAGATCATAACGACCAATGGCTTGACTAAAGGCGTTGACGTCGAGAGCTTTGGTGATGCCAGCGTAAAGAAAAACCGCTGCCAGGATCAGCCGTAAAACGATTGCCACACGTGTTGTCGTCATCACTCGTTCTCCCCCTGCTGCCAACCAGAGAAACCTGCTTCATAGAGGTAAATTTCACTAAAACCAGCCACATACAGTGCTTCGCCAACGGTAAAAGAGTCGGTGCAGTCAAATCCACTGCAATAGACCACCAGCTGTTGACGTTTCAAGCAGCAATCGACGAGAGCCTTCAAGGCTTGGAGATCACCTGCGGCGACGGAATAGGCCGATGCGATATGATCCAACTGGTAATCGTCACCTGAGCGTGCATCGACAATCAGCTTACCATCACTAAGCCACTGCTGGACAAATTCGCGTTCAACAGGTTGCGGCGCATACGCTTCTACAGCATGAACAGCAGTACTATTCCACAACAGAACAAGAGACTTGCCATGCACAACAAGCCCCGTGATTACCGACAAGGCAACAATCAATGCCATCTGACTTAAAAGTGATTTCATAACCAACTGTCCTATGCGTAGTATGGCAAAAAGCCATCAGAACTCAGGCAAAACACCCTCACTTGAATTGCTTTTTCAACCGTGCGGCATGGTAACAAACACCGCCCCCCTTGACAATCACGACTTGGTTAAGCCATGTTTGCATGATATATGTACTCTTTAACTTAAATAGAATCTACTTGGAGGAGCTTATGCAACACTTTGCTTTAACTATCATTGGCCGCGATCGCCCCGGCATTGTTTCCAGTACCGCTGAAATTGTCTACAAAATCGGTTGCAATGTGGCGGATTCGAGCAACAACATTCTCGGTGGTCAATTTGCCATGATCCTCATCTTATCTCACCCTGAAATTTCAAGTATTGAAGAGCTAGAGAAAGCCTTTCAACCACTTGAAGAGCAAGAGCTGTCGGTATTTATACGCGCGCTTAAACCAGGCGGAGAAACCCGCACGGACTTACCCGGCGAGCTCTGCATGATCTCTGTATATGGTTCAGACAAACCCGGCATTGTCTATAAAGTAACCAAAGTTTTGAGTGACAACAGCATCAACATTCTCGACCTGAGCACCAAACTCATCGGTTCAAAAGAACGCCCTGTATATGTCATGATGTGTGAAACTGTGCTACCTGAAAATCTTGATGCGGATGACTTGAAAGCGATGATGGAAACCTTGAAGGAGCAACTTCAGGTTGACATCTCGGTACGCACAGTCACCCCAGTGGAGTTGTAAACGATGGCCGAACGCGAAGTATTGGTTTACCCCGACCCACGATTAAAAGAGATTTGTGCTCCGGCAATTATTGGCAGCCCTGAAGCCAATGAACTCATAACAGACTTAGTTGATACCATGTATGCTTCGGGTCATTCCGTTGGCATCGCGGCACCACAAATTGGGATCTGCTTGCGTGTTGCGACGGTTGATGTATCGCATAACAAATTGGGCAAAAAGCACAATCACGGCTTAATGGTGCTAATTAACCCTGAAATCATTGAAGCCACAGGCAGCAAAGTGATGCGCGAAGGGTGCATGAGCGTTCCTAACTATACTGGAAACGTGGAGCGCGCGCGTGAAATTTTAGTGCATTTCAGTAATCAGCAAGGTGAAGATCAAGTGGTGCGCTGTAAAGGTTTTGAAGCGGTGGCCATTCAACATGAACTGGACCATTTAGATGGCTTGCTATTTCTTGATCGAGTCAGCAACAGTAAAGAAGATATTTTCAAACGGAAATAACGTGAATATAGCAAATTAACGAGAAAGCGTCTAATCGACACCGATTAGACGCTTTCGTCGTAGATTCTTCTATTGTTGATGGTCTCGCAAAAATGAAATAAATGGCTAAGCAAAAACTTCGTCCCCCAAGGCGTAGTGGTTGTTCAAGGGTGAAGGCATACAGGTTGTATGTCAAAGTCTTGAACAAACGCTGCAACGCAGGTGGGCGGACTTTTTGCGACGCCATCATTGTTGTTGCAAATACTCCACTAACAGACGAACACCAACACCTGTTCCACCAGTGGGTTGCCCGGCTCGCCCTTTATCTTGCCAAGCGGTTCCAGCAATATCAAGATGCGCCCACGGCGTGTCACCGACAAATTTCTGCAAGAATGCGGCGGCGGTGATGGTTCCCGCTGGCCGTCCACCAATATTTTTCACATCGGCAATACTACTTTTAATCTGCTCGGCATACTCTTCAAACAACGGTAGCGGCCATAGGCGCTCATCAACACAATCACCCGCCTGCTGAAGATCATCAACCAAAGCCGAATCGTTGCTGAGAATGGCACTGGCATGGTGGCCGAGAGCAAGAATACACGCTCCTGTCAGAGTGGCTAAGTCGATAATGAGTTCAGGATTTTTTTGTCCGACCCATGTTAACGCATCGGCCAAGATCAAACGCCCCTCGGCATCGGTATTGAGAATTTCGATGGTTTTGCCCGACAACGATGTCACAATATCGCCTGGCCGTGTCGCGCGGTCAGAAGGCATATTTTCGACAGCGGGAACCACACCGATAACATTGATGGGCAGCTCAAGACGGGCAATGGTTGCCATGGTGGCAATCACCGTTGCACCACCGGCCATATCCATCTTCATCTGATCCATCCCCTCACCGGGTTTCAGCGAGATACCACCACTATCAAAGGTGACCCCTTTACCGACCAACGCAATAGGCTTATCACTCGCTTCACCACCTTGGTATTCGAGAACGATCAAGCGTGGCGGGCAGATACTCCCTTTGGCTACGGCCAGCAACGCGCCAAAGCCTTGCTGTTCCAACTCCCTTTGGCCGAGGATAGTACAGGTCAAATCCAGCTGCTGGGCTAAATCCCATGCCATTTTGGCGAGATACTCAGGGGTTTTAACATTGCCAGGCTCATTGACCAGATCGCGCGCCAACCACACGCCGCGACTAATCATCTCTCGCTGACTAAGTGCTTGTTGGACAAGGCTGACATCTTCATCGGCAACGCCATTAAAACTACACTGGATATCGCACGTTTTTACCGCAGTTTCGTCATCGGTTTTATAACGATCAAAACGATAAATTTCAAGCAAGGCGCCATCCCACAACCAATCGACAAGGGTGGTTACGTCTTGCGAACCAATACTCTGAAGATCAAATACCCACGTTGTCAATTTACGCTGACATAATTGCTGTGCCGCTAACGATGCCGCGCTACGGTAATGCTTGGCAGTGCGCTTTTCTTCCTCACCCAAACCAACAAATAAGATTCGCCGACAGTGCTCATCGCCATGAACCAATAGCGTTTGTTTATATTTACCTTCGAATTCACCATCGCTACTAATCCGCGCTAAGAGGTCGGCATCAAGATAAGGAAAATCTGTACTCGCCAGAGTCGCCCAACTTTCCTGTGTCAGCGGGAAAATGACGCAATCGACAGAATCTGCCGCGAGTTCGTTGCACATGGCGTTAACGGTTATCTTCATACATTCTCCCCCTTAGGAGTCTTTTGAAACAAAACGACAACTCAAAACAACTGATAACTAGCAATGCTCACGGGTCTTATGGAAGACAATATCGGGCCACTGATCAATGGTGTGCTGTAAACGCCATTCGCTGGAAGCCAAAAAAGTTAAATTCTCTTCGGCATCGGTGCACACTTGCATCCGATTTTTCTTCACAAACTCTTCAAGGTGCATCTTATTTTCACAGCTCACCCAGCGTGCCGTTGCATAAGCGACCGCTTCATACACAGCATCAACATTATATTCTGCACGCAAGCGCGACATAATGACTTCAAACTGCAACACACCGACCGCGCCAAGGATATAATCGCTGCCACTGATCGGGCGAAACAGTTGCACCGCACCCTCTTCCGCCAGTTGCTTCAATCCTTTATCGAGTTGCTTGGTTCGCATTGGATCTTTCAAGCGCACGCGGCGAAAGTGATCAGGAGCAAAACTCGGGATACCAACAAATTTCAGCACCTCTTTTGAGGTAAAGGTATCGCCAATTTTGATGGTGCCATGATTATGGATACCGATAATATCACCGGCATAGGCATCTTCAACATGACTACGATCTTGGGCCATAAAAATGGTGGCATTGGCCACGGTGATCTCTTTGCCGATACGGTGGTGACGCATCTTCATGCCACGCTGGAAATGACCCGAGCAGATACGAAAGAAGGCGATGCGATCACGATGGGCAGGGTCCATGTTGGCCTGTATTTTAAAGACAAAGCCACTGAAATCCTCCTCGTAAGGGGAGACTTCACGGGTGGTTGTTTGACGTGAGATCGGTGTCGGTGCCAATTCAACAAAAGCATCGAGCATCTCTTGAACACCAAAGTTATTGACGGCACTGCCAAAGAATACCGGAGTCTGACTGCCGTTAAGGTAATCTTCGAGACAGAATGGATTTGCTGCCCCCTCTAGGAGTTCGATATCTTCGCGCAACTCATCGGCCTGATCACCCAATAACTCATCGAGGCGTGGATCATCTAAGTCATTAATGACAATCCCTGCGCTGATGCGTTCATTACTGGATGAAGAGAACAGGTGAAGTTGCTTCTTAAACAGGTTGTAGGTTCCCTTAAAGCGTTTGCCCATGCCAATGGGCCACGATAACGGCGCACATTCGATCTGTAGGGTTTCCTCAATATCAGACAGAATATCAAGCGGCTCCAAGCCTTCGCGGTCTAACTTATTGACAAAAGTTAGAATGGGAGTGTTGCGCATACGACACACCTCCATCAACTTGCGCGTTTGGGCCTCAACCCCTTTCGCGCTATCAATCACCATTAAGGCGCTATCAACAGCCGTTAATACACGGTAGGTATCTTCAGAGAAATCTTGGTGCCCAGGGGTATCAAGCAGATTAATTTCATAATCACGGTAGTTAAACTTCATTACCGAGGAGGTCACAGAGATACCACGCTCTTGCTCCATCGCCATCCAGTCGCTAGTGGCATGACGAGAGGACTTGCGCGCCTTGACCGCACCCGCCATCTGGATTGCACCGCCATAAAGAAGCAACTTCTCAGTGAGGGTTGTTTTCCCGGCATCAGGGTGACTAATGATTCCGAAAGTGCGACGCTTATCAACTTCCTGTTGAAAATACTTCTGCATAAAAAGGCCTATCTAATATTGTTTACAAAAAAAATAAGAACGAGTATTCTAATCTATAAATCTTTTAGTATTTTATGGCAAAATAGCGCAACCATGTCACTCGGTCAACCGTTTCACTCGATTCGATTGATTACACAACAGTTTCATCAGCAACACCACGAAACTAGGCTACCATGTAGCCATTTCAACTGCCGACATTCATTACAAGAGTAATCTTAATAAGCAACTCTAACTGGAGATTATGTCACCATGCTAAAATCGATGCGAATTGGTAGAAAACTACTGCTCTCTTTTTTATGCTTAATTGTCCTAACCCTCATTGTTGGAAAAATTGGCAAATCAGGGATGGAAAGCGGGAAAAACAGCATGAGTGAAATTGACTCTGTTAACAGCATCATTGTTGCGTTCAATCAGGCACGTATCGACGAAAAAAGTTTCACCCTCATGGCTTCAGATGAAACCGCGAAAACATTGCGAGGCCACCTGCAAAACCTACAAAGCACAGCTCAAAGCCTGCAAAATAGTCTTAGTGAAGAGATCGCCATCTCCAGAGTAAGGGAGGCAAGCCACCAAGCGACAATCTACAGTGACGCGTTTGACAACTATGCTTTGATCAGCAACCAGCGCCAACAAAGCATGCAAGAGATGAAGACCAGTTCGAATACAGCTTTTGGCGAAGTGAAAGGGCTGAAGAGCACTCTCGACGAAGCTCTCGACACCGTGCTCACCTCCCGTGACGAGTACGACGATGATGAGGATTACGTAGACGCATTAGCGGATGTCATGGAACAACTCGGCTACACACAACAAATCAGCCTATTGTTCCTCAACGCACGTAAGTTTGAAAAAGAACATATCATCACCCAAGATGAGAAATTCCTTAAACGTGCGCGACTAAGCATACAAGCGGTAATCAATCAGGCAGAAGAACTGGCCGATAGCTTTGAGGACGATGACGACATCGCTCAAGCCTTAAAAGCCAAAGTGACACTTGAAGGTTATCAACAAAGTTTTGAAAATCATGCCGCACAGATGTCCCAACAGCAACAGCTAAGCCTAGCGATGAATCAAGCAGCGATGCAGACTCAAGAATCATGTACTCAAGCAGTGTTAGCTATCGAAGAATCAAGCAATCAAAAGATGGCCACCGCGGACAAGCAGCTATTAATTATCAGTATTATCTCTGTCCTCATCGGTTTAATTTTAGCCGTACGCATCTCGCGCAGCATCGCTAACCCTTTGAATCAAACAGTCAAAATGATTGAAGCCATGCAACATGGAAAACTCGGAGATCGTCTTCGTCTTGATCGCCAAGATGAGATTGGCCAATTGGGCAGCACCATGGATCAGTTTGCTGACAATTTACAACACGAGGTTGTTGAGCCACTCAATTCACTCGCTTCGGGTAATTTAAATTTTGAAGTCACACCACATAGCGATCAAGACACATTACGCACAGCGCTAAAAAAGCTTGGCAACGACCTCAACGAAATCATGGTAGAGATTCAAGGAGCTGGAGAGCAGATTGATTCGGGTGCAAGCCAAGTATCCGATTCTAGCCAAGCTCTTTCACAAGGGGCAACGGAACAAGCCAGCTCCCTCGAAGAGATCAGCAGTTCACTGCAAGAAGTTGCCAGCCAAACGCAACGCAACGCTGACGACGCGCTTCAGGCCAGTAAGATGACCGAACAGATGCAACAAGATGCTGAGGCGAGCAACAATCAAATGGGCCTACTCAGTACAGCCATGATAGACATTAACGATGCCAGTCAAAGCATTTCAAAAATTATCAAAGTTATTGATGAGATCGCATTTCAAACGAACTTACTGGCATTGAACGCTGCGGTCGAGGCGGCGCGAGCAGGACAACACGGTAAAGGCTTTGCAGTGGTTGCTGAAGAGGTCCGCAACCTTGCAGCACGAAGTGCCAAAGCAGCACAAGAGACTACGCAACTTATTGAAGGTTCTGTCGCTAAGGCAAATGCTGGAGCTAAGATCGCCCAGAGCACTGCAGATTCCTTGTCAAAAATTGTTAGTGGCATCACTGAAGCAACCGACCTTGTCTCTGAGATTGCTAAAGCGAGTAACGAGCAAGCTCAAGGAATTTCACAAATTTCGATTGGCGTGTCACAAATTGATGAAGTAACACAACAAAATACAGCCGCTTCTGAGGAAACCGCAGCGGCAGCTGAGGAACTTCGCAGCCAAGCCGATATGCTGCAACAACTATTACATCGCTTCCAATTAAGAAAATCGTCCAGCATGGGCATGATTCGCAATCCTAACTTTTCGTCACCAGCGCCACAAGCGTATCGTCGTCAACCCGCAATTGCAGCGCCAGCAGTCAACGTGGCAAGTACAGATAACTGGGGCGGGCAAAATGACGCTCCCCAAATCTCTTTAGATGATGACGATTTCGGTAAGTTCTAAACAGAACCAACGACGAAAAAGATAGACCAACTAAAAAGCCCCACACCGAATCATTGGTGTGGGGCTTTTTTATTAACTATTCAGCAAAAGAGCTTGAGTCACCCATTCCAAGGGACGCATGAACCCATCCATGGGAGACACAAGCCCTTATGGATGAGTGCTGAAAGTTACCTTTTTATTAAGAACACGAATCGAGAAAAAGGTTCTAAACAGATTCTCTCTGAGCAATAAACTTCATCGCCTGACGAGCTGTTTTTTGCGCGTTACTCACACAATCATTCAAGCCAATACCGTCATAGGCATTGCCCGTTAAAAACAACCCAGGAGAATCTTGCAGCTCGTTACGAATCTGCTTTACCAAATTGGCATGGCCACCGACATATTGAGGTATCGCGTGTTGATGACGAAAAATTCTCATAAATTCTGGATCAATCTTGATCCCCATAATCCGTGACAAATCGGCCTGAACCAGCACCTGAACCTGATCATCAGTAAAACCGGCGGCACGAGGATTTGTTGCCCCGCCCATCATCGAACGCAACAACACTTTACCTTCAGGCGCGCGATGCGGGAAAATACTTGAATCCCATAATGTCCCCAATATCGAGCACCCCTCTTGACGAGGAATGAGATAACCAAAACCATCCAAAGCACACGCAAGTTGTTCGCGATCGTAACCAAAGCAAACAATATTCATAGCAGCATAAGGGATTTTGCTTAACAGCGATGAAGCTTCAGTGCTTACTTTTTTAACCATCCCAGCCAACACATTCGCAGGGGCAGCACTAATTACCACATCGGCATCTAACTGACTGCCATCGCTTAAACCGAGTACATAATGCTCAAAATACTCAATACTCTCGACAGACAAGCCGCTACAAATTTTAGCGTTAAGTTTCTGTACCACTGCGTCAGTAAGCTGTTGAATGCCACCATCAAAGGAGGTCAAAACACCACCCGGACCAGCGGCACTCGCAACCTGCTTACCCGCCTTGCGTTCTCGGCTTTTTTGCCGAGACATCTTAATCATCGCCTTGAGTAATCCACCATACTGCTCTTCTAATTGGGCAATACGCGGGAAGCAACTTTTAACACTCATGGTTTCAGGATCACCGGCAAAGATCCCCCCAGCCATCGGTGCAATCAATTTATCGAGGGCNNNNGTTTCGTCGCGATCACCCCGTTTCGCCGCCACTGCGAGCTCGCCTACAAGGCGTAACTTGCCCGGCCAACTCAACAATTTTGACGAGAAAAACATCGGTCCATTTTCAGGGAGACGGTGTAAACTATTTTCACTAAAAATGAAGCGCTTTCGAGCATTATCGTTCGAACGTAGCAAGGTGTTATCAATATCAAGACCGGAACACAGATCTAATGTGGCAGGCTTATTATCGAGAAAACCGTTCGGGCCCCATTCACAAAGGTAACCCTCCTCGTTTCTGCTCCAAATTTTTCCACCACAGCGCGACTCTTTTTCGATAACAGTAATTTGAATTTCTCGCTGTTCAGCTTGGGCTGCCTGCTCTAATGCGTAAGCAGTCGCTAAACCTGAAATACCCGCACCGATAATCACTATTCGCGTCATTCGTGTTACTCCTTATGTAAAACAATCAACGTACCCTGATATGCGATAAACCTATGCAATGACTATATCATTATTTATTACATAAAGGACAAATTCTATCCCAATACCTTGACGTTGTCCCCCAGCATCCCTATATTACTTCCGTTACTATCAACAGCAGAAACAGGAGTTTTCATGGCAACAGATTACTATGCAACCCTCGGTGTCGATAAATCGGCATCGGACCCAGAGATAAAGAAAGCGTACCGCAAACTTGCAGTGAAATATCACCCTGACAAAAATGCTGGCGATAAAAAGGCAGAAGAGCGTTTTAAGGAGATTAGTGAAGCGTACGCTGTACTTAGCGACACCGAAAAGAAACAACAATATGATCAATTTGGTGATAGCGGCTTTCATCAACGTTATTCTCAAGAAGATATATTTCGCGGCGCAGATTTTGGCGATATTTTCGGCGGCGGTGGCGGCGATGATATTTTCAGCCAACTATTTGGTGGCGGTCGCGGTGGCCAAAGACGCCCTAACTACCAGCGCCAACCCGCCAAAGGTCAAGACTATGTGATGCGGTTAAACATCCCATTTCGTCAGGCGGTAAGCGGTGGCGAACGGATGGTGAACTACCAGCACAATGGTCAAACAGAAAAAATTCAAGTTCGGATTCCTATCGGCATTGAAACGGGGCAAAAATTACGTGTGTCAGGTAAAGGGGGGCCAAGCCAATCAGGCGGAAAAACGGGTGATCTACTGTTAGAAATTACGGTAGACAAAGACCCTAATTTTACCCGCGACATCAACAATCTTACGGTGCAGGTCGTTGTACCTTTTACCGGATTATGCCTTGGCACCAGTGCAACCGTCACCAC
>LGVF01643410.1_pt1 | contig 12877 bp, 21 predicted proteins | sample 469901 | NCBI WGS metagenome assembly LGVF01 (sample SAMN03893561, study PRJNA290197) | marine sediment metagenome | material: sediment; isolation source: combined push core samples #3730, #5133, and #5579 collected at Hydrate Ridge | place: Pacific Ocean: Hydrate Ridge | reverse complement strand
TGTAAGTGATCCTTATTGTCATCGATGAATTGCTTTTTAGATTCTTTCTGATCCTTCGATAGTGTCTGAGTCTTGTATATTGTGAGCATCGATAAAAGCTGTATAATCATTTTCAGAGTATACTTTCATGAAGTCTATAAATGTCTTATTTAATTTAATAGTACGAGCTCCACCACGATATTTTTGACGTGTGAAGTCCATTGTGAATAGTTCTTTAATTTGAGTGATCACATACGCAGCATGAGAAACAGAACAATCGATGTTCTTAGCTAGAGACTTGTTGGTAAGGATGATATGATCAACAGGTCTGTTGTTTCTATCAGACCAGTATACAAAACTTGAAATCATGTAGTTGATCCCTTTAGCAATAAATCTTACATAATCAAGTTGGAATGAGTTTGCAGGATTGATATTCTTAAAAGCAACGACTTTGATTCCGGCTGTTGATCCGTCTTCTTTGAAGTAATTAATGTAACCTGATGTAAGTTTCTTCATATGGATGCACTCCTTTCTGAGTATTTTTCGTGATATTTCTAGGTCATATATGTCCTAGAACTTTTTAAAATTGATTAGAGGCTAACCTCATCGGTCAATTTTGAACTGTTTTCTTGATATTTTCGTGTTTGGCTAATTTTAGCCATTTTTCGATGTTGATTCTTCTTCTGAAGAAGTTCATGTCAGCTGGTACCTGGTCTCTTCGATAGAAACTCGGTCAATAAAATAAGAGGGGAGGCTATTGTGGGATTCGAACTCCACATCAGGTAGGGAACACTTTACCTGGTCTTACTTAAACGAAACAGCCATGTAGTCCAGGAGTTTATCCTGGATTACTTATACTTCATAGATTAATAAATTTTCTAGTACTTCAATAGTTAGTTGTTTTGAGTTGATTCCACTTGTCTTTAGAAGTTTTATCAATTCTTTTGCGATGCTTGGTTTATCAGTTGTTAGATCCTCTTTTAGTTTTTGATAACAAGTGCTGCATAAATCAAGTCCAATCCAGAAGCATCCACCAGGACAAGCTAGTGTATCGGTACATCCACACTGTCTACATGTTCTCATTTGTGATCGCCTTCTTCATGGTATTTGATTTCCATATCATGGAATAGAATTCTTAGTGATGCAAATTCTATAATAAATACTAGTGCAACTATGTAATTAACTCCAGGTACTGAAAATGTGATTACCAGTAATATCCCTAAAATTATTAATTTAGATATGTAGAGACCTGCTCTTTTCAGTAAATTTCTACGTTCATGATCTAAAGATTTATAATCATTTATATATTGATTAATTCTTATCATAATATACCCTCGCTTTTTTAGTTTTGGATTTCTTCTAATGCTATATTTTCATGTATTTGAGTTTCTTGAATAATTGTTGTTACCTGGTCTCTTGTATCTGGATCTAAATTAGTGTCTTCCAAGGCTGCAATTATTGAAAGGTAATCAATCTTGGTTTTTTTTAATTTCTCGATTAGCTTTTCTGCTTGTATTTTAGCCATATTTTCACTCCTTTTATATGATATAATTCTCTTCTAAGGCGTCGGCCGGGGGTTCGAATCCCTCCCGGAATGCCATTAAACAGCCTAAGTAAGTCATATGCGACTTGCTTTTTTTTTACGTTTTTATTGGTATTTTCGTCCAGGGCGTCGGTCACCCCCCCTATTTTACCGCATTTCCGAAGATTCTGAAATACTCTTCTTTAACTTTCTTCATAGACACTTGTACGTATATTTGAGTAGTAGTTATTTTCTTATGGCCTAATAATTTCATTAATACGAATTGATTACCGTCATTATCAATGAATCTACTAGCAAAAGTATGTCTCCATTTATGAGGTGTAATCGATTGATTGATTTTAGCTTTCTTCTGGATCCTTTTACAAATAGTTTGTATTGAATCACTATGAAGTATTCTTCTAGTAGTTAAGTTAATAAATATATATGATTTGATTTTATTAGTACCGATGAATTCAAGTAACATATTCTTAGTGCTATCAGTTATTAATACTTGCCTGTGTTCTTTGTTTTTTGTTTTTGAAGCTCGAACAATATTACTTATAAAATTAATATCATCAATTGAAATATTTAATAGTTCACTTATCCTTAATCCAGTATCTAGTAACATCATAAACATGAGTTTATTTCTCACACTCTCTTGAGTGCCGGTACTGTCAAGAAAATCATATACTTTCTTAATAACAACATCACTCAATATTTGTGGGATTTTCTTTTCTTCTCGTAATTTCTTAAAAGGCACTATCATATCAACTTCTTCACGTAGAACTACCTGGATGTAAAGAATATATATATTGAGTGTAGTATTTGATACTTCAGGGTTTATGTTTCTTCGATGAATAATGAAATCAAGTAAAATGTTTCTATCAATTTTTGAGCAATCATAATCTCCCATGAACTGATTAGTTCTTCTTAGGTAGCCTTTTAATTTTTTGAAAGTATTTGGAGACTCCCTTACTTCAACTTGTTTTAGATAACTTTTTGTTGCCTCTTTAAACTTCATACTCTATCACTAGTGAGTTGATCCTTAATCCTTGGTGGAAACATATCATCAATTGTAAAAAGTGATTTTAGAATGATGTTATCTACATGTACCAGGAATGTTTTATATTCGTGATCCATTAAAGCTACTATCAATTCTTTTCCGTCTATATCGAGTTGGAATCCAATTACCATGAATAGTTCAGTTAAGTACTCTGGATGTTCCTTGTCAAAAGTTGAAACTATTTTTCCTATGTTGATTTGTTCCCTATATTCCTTTCTTAATTCATGAAGAGTTTTTTTCATGATGTTGCCCCCCTATTTCTTTTTCTTTCTTGTGTTCGGTTTATATCCGTCTATGATATCAGCATATAATTTATGCTTTAAATGTTTTCCGTCTTTGTATAAATCAAAGAATAAGTTTTTATCCCATTCCGGAATTTCTTTGAATTTTACTTTACTACGTTCCATGAGAGCGTCTCCTGCATCTCCTAAGTGTTCAGTGGAGAAGTAAGGCCATACATCCAGGATGTTAATAACAAGTTTAGTTTTAATATTATGCCCATTAAATCCCTTTTTATTAAGTGATCGGATTCCACGTGTAGTAAAAGCATCTCCTTTATGTCTAAATTCCATATGAACTTCAAATTCGAGCATAGATTCCATTAGTAGTACACTTTCTCTCTGAGTTAGTTTCTTTATTCTGCGTTCAGTAAAGTATATTGGATAAACAAGTGTATACAGTGGTATCTTAGCTGCTATTCTGTTAAATCTACGTGGATGTTCTTTCGATATTCTCATTAAGAATGATGTCATTCGTTTTCCTTGAGTACGTTTGAATATTAGGAAGTTCATGAGCTTATAGAATCCACGTGCAAAACGTTTGAAGAATCTACGTACTGGAGATGTAGATTTAAACTTAAATTTGTCTAATAAGTATATCTTTAACTCGAATAATCCTCGATACCAGGCTTGTGATCGTTCAGCATCCTGGATAGTAGTTACATACTTAAATTTCTTTAAGAAGTGTCCTTTACCTATAAAGAATTCGAGTACTCCGTTATCTTTCTTATTTGCAATATCTGATTGTCCGTCTGAGTTATTCCAGTATAGAGTAGCTTCAGTATCAAATATGATAAGATTTCTTATCCAGGGAAATAATTTGTATAATTTAATCTTGAAGTAATCATACGAGATTTTTTTAGCTGCTAGATCTACACCGTCAAGATGCTGCACTAATTCCATGAAGGGTTGATTAGAAATAACCATTTGTTCAATTACATATATTCTTATATAGCCTTCAATATAATCCATGAGTAAATCGAAGAAGCATATTTTTTTTACTTTGTTATCGAAGTATAGTCCGCTTTTTTTGTTCTTAATAAACTTGATAGCAAGTTTTCTCGAAGATCCACAATACTGATCCATGTATCTTCCTTTTAGGAAACAGCGATTATCGTAAAATACTCTTTTGAATTTTTGTCGCTTTGTCTTCTGAGGTACATTCATGAACTCTTTTCGTACGTGTTTGGAATCTAGAAAACGATCTATTTTTCGGAAGTCAAAAATGTACAGAATATTATTCTTAAGTTTCTTCAGCTCTCGTTCAATTTCATTGTAGAAAGCATCTGCATTTTTACGAACTATGAAAGTAGCTAGTGTATCTTTCCCACCTCGACGATCCCCAATAACTGCAATCTCTGAAGGGATGTGTTCTGAGGATAAAAATTCAGACGTCCATTTATGCTTTAATTTGTAATGGTACTTCTCCAGGAGTAATTTGTATATAGCCCATGAAAAGAAGTATAAAACTAGGCCACCTACAATAATATAAACTACATAGAGTAACAGCTCTTCAGGAGTTCTTAACCCCATGACTAGGAAATACACGGCCACACTAAGTAAGAAAAGTACTGTTAATTTTATGAGATTAGTTATCCTTTTGTAAGTTTTTTCATCCATATGTATACCCCCTCTATGAATCGCTTAGGATTATTCTTCAGTTTTATGAATCTGGATTATTACCAAATATCTTGTTAATGAATAACCACACAACCATGATGAATAATGAGAATACTCCAAAACTAATATTTAAGATTGGAACTTTAAAGTTGTATAACCATTCACTTGCCGGATTTATTAAATCAGTGAAGATAAGGTCTCCTATAAACATTCCAATTAATGCAATAACAAGAAGAAGCTTTACTGGATGTTTAAATGCTTTTAACCACTTCATTAGCTAAACCATTTCTTGAAAACTACTATTATTCCAATGAAGAATATCGCTATTCCAAATTGCATCGCAGGGAATCCACCGGCTATGGTGTCCACATGATCCATTGTATCGTTTGCATTTTCTGCTAAATCTGGAAGTTGTCCTACTCCCTTTGATACTACTGCAGCTTGACATGCTACATCAAAAGTGCTGCAACTTTCAAAGAAGTTAGTAATATCTGGTTGAAGTTCTATTGTGATTACTTGGTTATAAAAGTCTGAACCTCCAAAACATCCAAAACCTGAGCCTACTCCGACAGTACCTATAACTTGTATAGTATAAGAAATTGTATCGTCTTCTCCAATGAACTTAATATTTTGACTATCAATTCTTTCAAAATATAGTTCATCATAGGAATGAAAATCATCCATATTAAACCAAACATGACATGTTTGATCTAACCACCCTAAATCTATATCATTTTTAATTCTCGATGTTGCATCTGGGAATGTAAATGTATCTGGATAAATACCTTCATAACTTATCTGTGTGCCTATTAGTTCAGATATTTGAGCTTCAACATAGTAATCATCATAACCACTTGTATTAGCTGCCATTACTGACGTTAGATTGAATGTGAATACAAGTGTTAGCAAGAGTGTTGTTATAAGTATTTTTTTCATATTAGATCACCTTGAATAGTAGATTAATTATGAGATAGATAACGAAATGTTGATAGAAAGGATTATATCCAAATGCCATGAAGTTAGCATGTAAATTGCCTACAAGAAATGTATTTTCAGTAATCTCAGCTAGTGCAACATTTAATACAATAAACATACTATTAATTGTTGGTATCTGTGCAGCTACAAAGACAATGATAATTGCCCATATGATTAAGTCTTTCATTGTCTCACCTCTCTTTTTTATCTCATATGTGAACTAACACCAGGTATTAATTCGCATATGAGATAAACCAGGTTTCCCTGGATTATCTTTAATCTTTACTTTTGGATCGGTTGTATCCGTCATGGTAACTATTCTTTCCAAATAAATGGAAATCAGGATCAATAAATCGAATAACCTCACGTAGGATAAACGCTAAGATGAGTAATGTTAAGATGATGAAGCCTGTTGCTGAACCTCCCAGAACAAAGTTAAATAATGGAATTAGCAAATAGAAGACTATCATTAAAGGAATAAAGAAAGCTATTCTAATAACGTTTTCCATTGTTATATTGTTTGGGAAATCTTCAAAGATATTAGGTGCTTCATACAAGTAATGTTCTACACGAGTATTGTTATCAAATCCGATAATTTGGTCTGCTTGAACTGTGCCAGAAAAGTAACTTACTTTTAGTTGATCTTCAAACTCACTTGCAGTTGGTTCTAATCCTGCTCCATATGCAGCAGTCAGATTTATTAACATAACTTCCTTAATTTTTAAGTATGTAGATGTTGTATATAATGCTAGGGCTTGTTCTTGTATAGTTATAGTAAAACCCTCATTTGTTGGTGTTTCATCAATTGTGAATGTATCTGATTGAAATCCGTCTGAATCTATTTCGTATATACCATTTACAATTCCTGAAGGAGTGTAAATCCTCATACTTGATGTGTAGTTTGTTGCATTTGTTTCAATATCAAATGATATATAGTAAACTTGATTTAATTCGATTTCAACTGTAGTATTTTTTATTCCGAGAGAATAATTGTTTCCGTCGGAAAATATGGTTTGTTCATTATCTTCAATGGATGAGTTTTGAGAGTTAATTATATCCCATCCATCAGCAAGCCCATCATTATTAATATCTGAACGGAATGCTCCATAAGTTCCAAGTATATTAGTAAACTCTGTACCTGGGTTAATTTCTGCTGCACTTACATTTACAGTAGTAACACTGAAGGCAAGCATAATTGTGAAAATTAATAATAGTATTTTTTTCATGTCATACCTCCTAATCCGTATAGCCGAACATCGATACGTCTGGATCGAAGTAAGCATATATAGTTTTTTTAAGTACCCAGAGTAATCCGAGAACTACAAGAGCAACTGCAGCAGGTTCTCCAGAATACATAATATAATCTAGAAGTGGTAGTGCTACTTCAAAGATAATGAATCCAGGAAACCAAATAATGATAAATTTTAACCATTCTATTGGATTCATTGTTCTTAAGACATCAGGTGCATCAATGTAACGATCCCCATAAGGAGTTGCTGATAATAAATTCATTACTAAATTCATTTACTTTCGCCCCTTTCTTGCAGGAGTTTTAGATCTACCTTTTATCTGGTGTTTGCTTGTCATGGCATTAGGCATTTTCTTGATCATCCCTGGAGAGCCTTTGATTGCATCATGAGTTTTACGATATATAATTCTCATGACTAACCAAAGTCCTAAAAGTATTGCTGCTGAAATGATCGTATAAAGAATAACTAGATACCATGGATTTACTTTGAATAGATTACTTGCTAATAAGAAGTAACCAGATACAACAGCGAAGAAGGCATTTAAGCCTATCTTCACAGCTGCTAAATTGTTTTTAAGAAATGCCATAGTTTATAGCTCCCTTCTAATTCACCGTTACGCTAGCTGTATTGTCCTCTGTGAAAGGTACACTAACTTGTTGGAATCCATTCAGATATACAACTGAAGATACAGTGAAACTATGAACGCCAACTGCTAAACCAGAAATAGTAATTTCGATTACTTCTGATCCTTCAGTAATTGTGAAGTCTGTACCAAGTGTATAAGTTGTTCCGTCAATAACGATTTGGTATACATGATCTGCTTCATCAAATGTAAGTAGTAGTACTGCATCTGCCGGATTAGTTATAGTAGCACTTTGAGGAGCTACACTTACTAAGTTAGGTTCAGCATTTACTAATCTTACTGGAACAGTATTCATAGTTAATACATCAGTACCTACTAACTGAACACCATTGTTGAACTCGAATGAATCTAATGTTATTGTGTGATCTCCGACTTCAGAAATTGAAATTGGAATTTGTATAGCTTGATTACCTGGTACTACTGTAAAGTGAGTACCTACATAATAAGTAACTTCATCGATTGTTACTGTCTCTAAATTCTCAACATCATTGAATGTAAGAATAACTAGTACATCGTTTCCGTCTTCATAAATGCTCTTTGTTACTGCAATAGTTTGGAATAATGGTATATTTCCAGTTACAGTTACTTGGAACTGATTAAGCTGCGTTGGTTGTAACACCTTTTCAGATTCACACATTGAGTATGAAATTGAATTTAAAGTGTATGTCAACTGACTAATTGCTTGCCCAGCTGGTAACTCTAACAATAATGCGTCCCCGTCATCAGAAGTAGTGAACGATGTATACTCAACTGAGTTTACGATCACTTTTCTAATTGTTGCGTATTCAAGATTAGTAACTTCAATTCTGGCAGTTACAAAATCGCCTTTTTCAACTGTTAAATCTACAGTTGTGAAATTTACAAATCCTAATACTTGTTCTTGATCACAATCGAATACGTCATCAACTGCTGGTTCTTCAGTTTCTGCAGGATCGAATACTCCTGCTTTACTTAATCCGAACCATATTCCCCCACCTATTAATGCTAATACGAATAGTACTATTAATAAGTCTACTAACTTGTCTGTGCTTGAAGCACTGTTTCTACCTGCCATTTTTAATACCTCCTATGGTTTTTATGGTCTTTTTTATCTGCACCAGGGATTAAGAAAACATCCCTTTGTTGCTTTTTAAATAACTTCACTTTATTTATGATCGCATCAGTTTTACGAGTTTTCATGTATGTTGTAAATTCAATGTAAGGTTTGTCAGGATCCTTTTGACTTCTGTGTGGTCTTCTATGTATTAAATTCTTGTCATTAAGTTCCTTCAGGTAATTCCTAATAGTTCGTTCATGGGAATTGTAATCTTCTCCAAGTAGTTTACTTGAACTTACGATTGTTTCAGTTACTGAGAATAGATCTAAAAGATAAGTGAAGAATCTAGCTGTGTTTTTCTTTATCATGTACTCATCAATAAGTAGCTTCTCCAGGAATATATCAGCTTCAGTTATTCGAGACATAATTACACCTCACTTTCTTACTTTTTATATTAATAGTAACCACCTAAAGGCCACATGCTTTCATCACTCATTGATGTTAGGCAATTACATTAAGATCCTTTTTTTAGAATTCCCTTTCTTCAAAGACTTGGTGTATGGGATTTAGCCAGGTCTTTGAACTTAAGAAAGGAGAATCAGATTTATGAAAAAATCAATAATAGTTTTGTATACAAAAAGAAGACACTAAAAAATCGTTGATTTTCAATAGGTCTTCTTTAATTAGTTTATTCATGTGTATACCCCCATTATTTTACTTCAGGCACCGAAGCGAAAGCCGAGGGTATTCGTACTCTCGAATCGATGCTTCAAGCAAAATTCAATTTTTAAGCGTGTAACGCTCATTTATAATAACTATTATAAGCGTATAGTGGTGTATTTGTCAAACTAAAATCATCATTATTCGCTTATTAGTGTCATAAACTGTGCGTATAGTGCTTATTTAATGTAAAATAAGAGTAGGTGATAATATGGAACGATTAAAAGAAATTAGAAAAAAAAGAGGATTATCTCAAAAGGATATGGCAGAATACTTACATATAACTGTATCTACTTATTCGAGATATGAGAGAGGTGTCATGCAGCCTAGTTTAGATACTTTAAAAGAGATATCTATTCACTTGGAGATATCTTCAGATTATCTTTTGGGATTAATAGAAGCACCTTTCACATCTGAAGAAGTAGCCTTCATGAGAAAAATTCAAGATGAAAAGGATCCTGATAAAATATCGAAAGATTTTGATGTGTATATTGGCGATCAACTTGTTACTGGAAAAGAACTATTGGAGCTTATGAAAAAAATGCAGAAGCTCGATGAGGAAGTACATGGAGATTTTTTTAAGAAAAAGGATCATTAAAAAATATAAAGGGGGTATACTTTTGTGAGGATATTTAAATACTTATTTTTAATATTAGCAATACTTATTTTGTGGCCATTAATACAACATGTGATTAGATTTGGAGATATTATTGAGTATGGTTCTGCATTTCTTATTATCGCTGTTTCTCTACTTTTACTATTTCCATATGTCTATTTTAGTAAGAATAGTTTTGCGACTAGAATTAATTATGCAAAAAAAGTTTTTTCATTAGCTTTTCTTATCATAATGGTTACTGTGGGATTTTCTTTAATAATTGGGGGAAACTCAACATTAGGGATTTCCTTAATACTTTTTGGATTTATTGGTGCGTTGAGTATTGGGATTCTGATTAAAATTTTTGAAGTAGTGTATAAATAGTAGGAGGATTAACTTTTATGACAATGTATGAAGTTTATGAAGTCTTAAGTGGAAGCAATGGTTATACAATCAAAAAAATAATTGAAATAACAAAAGGTTCAAAAGAAGAGGTGAAATTTCATCTTATAGTCTTAATCAAATTGAATATGGTTACTCGCTCTACCCCAATCATGACTGGAATTGTAAGAGGTCTGAAAACTTATTCAGATGATGAAATCATATACAAGATTAATTAGTCTTAAAAAAAAATACTCATTTTTGAGTATTCTTCTTAGGGTGTTTTTTTATCAACTCATTCAATAGTTTTATTAAACGATCAGTGTTGATTACATTTTTATCCCTCATGCAATCACTCTCCTCCAGTAATATTATAAATTAGTATGAGTGTTAGAGGTGATTTTTTTATTTCATTATGACAAATCTGTCTACAAAGGAAGGAATATGAATTATGAATTTTAGAATATTAGCTGTTACTATTAATGATATAACACCTTATGTTATATGGGTTACACCATTCCTACTTGCAATTATTGGATATCAATTTAACAAGACACTTAGAAAATTGAATAAACATGATGATTACAATTACAATCTATCTGTAAAGCAAAAAGAGTTAGCAGAAGGATTGTGGATATCTTATCTTGAAACAGAAAAAGCTGTTAAATCTGTTCTACCTCAAGTTGATTTTAATGTTCCATTTGATAAAGAGGAGCAAAAAGAAGTATACGATAAAAGAATTAAAATCTCAGCTGAAAGTTATAATGAGTTAATGGAATCATACGCATTGATTGAATTATACTTTACTTCTGATGATTTGATGGACTCATTAAATGAAGCTATCAAATTTTTATATAATTACCACAGTACTGTTTTAAGATATATAGGATATGAAAGAAGAAAACGTAAAACTGATTCACTTGAAAATCATATGGAAGAATTATGGACTAAAATTTATACAGAATTTCCTGAGGAAGTAAAAAAACATCATAGTATAGTTTTGAATAAAACAAAGAATATAATTTTTTCTAGTGAGTTGATTAACAATGATGTTGATCACAAAGTTGCCGATTCGAAAATTAATGAAGAGGAGATAGAAGAATAATGGCTAGATTGGATGAAGTATATAGAATTTACACGGTAATTCATTGTTACCCAGAAGAAGAAGGGCGATTAGTAACAATACCAGATTTACAAAAACACATCCACTTAACTAAGGAAGAAATTTCTAAAATTGTAAATTGGATGATTGAGAATAACTTTGTTGAAGATGTAAATATTAATGCACTGATTGGAATGATACCTGCTCAATTTGCTTATAGAATTCCTGAAAAATATATTAAATACGATCAACTGTATAAAATTTATAGAGAAATTGATGTACCTGAGAGTGCTCTAATAATTGAAATAGATCTATTATTTGATAATTAAATAAGAGTTATAGAGTCGAAGAAACATCATTCGAGACAAGAATAGTATTCCTACAATAGGAATGTTACGAAGTATATTCCCCCTGTACTACCTTACCAACATCTTTCAGATAACTAACTCAACGAGATAGATATCAGAAGAAGAATAGATTTGGTAAACAAGAACAAACAAACAACAAAAGACAAAAACAAAAAACAAAAACAGAAAAAGAAAAAATGAGGGGAGCAGACTTGCTCCCCTTTTTTTTATGCAGCCGAGTTCTCCGAACTTGGAGAACTCGAGCAGGAATTCATTTCCGTAGCCTTCGAAAAAGTAGTGATTTTTAAGCAAAAAGAGACATTTTGTAAAGATGATCTAATTAATGAATGACGTAAAGCTTCATTAGAAGCATCCCTCAAAGATAGTAAGTATTTAATTCTTTTATTAATAGTTTTATTAGTTGATAAGTACATTATATATTGCCTGTATACTTATCTATGAACTTTATTTTTGCCTGTATGTTTAACTACTCCACTTTACCAGGACAAACAAAAAGAGAATCCAATTGGACTCTCATGTATAAATGGAAAGGACAGTACCAGGAGTACTGTCTTAATTCTTACTTATTTAACTTCCACCAGTCTTTAGCTTCTCCATGAGTGTTGAACTCAGGAACTTCAGCAACGATGTTATTGAACGTTCTAGTAGCTCTTATCTTATCCATGAAATCGAGTTCTTCAACTCTAGGATCAAACGAGCTTAACTCTAGTACTGATAAGAATGTTTCACTTTGAATGAATCGCTCAAATGTAATCATATACTTGTATTTTGAACTATCATGATATAGATGTCTGATGTTTTTAACTGCTTTGAATAAATCTCCTTTAGAATGTATTTTCGTTATTCGATCGATAGATTGTTTTCTTCCCTGTGTTAGCATTTCTAATCTTGGGATAGCATTATTGAATGCCAGGTAATTCCATAGTGCCATGAATGAATAATAGTCCTTAATGTTCATGTCACTTGGAGAGTCTTCAGGTATCTTTTGTGCTGCGCTTTTCGCTGAAGCTTCAGCAACAGATTCTCCCTGGTTAGAATTTCCATTGATCGTCGAATGTTTTACTTTATCTGATGTATCATTATCTTTCTTTTTGTGGAACAGTACTGCAGATATTTTTTGTTCTAATCTAATAAGTACTGAGTGTAAGTAGTGAACTAACTTTCCAAGCTTAGAAGCTTCTCTAATCTTACTGAGTTGGTTTGATTGCATTTCTGATAAGTGTTTTGCATGCTTGTTGATATAATCGATTCTAGCTAGATCTGATTTGTTAGAAGTAGCTACGAAATGTAAGTGATCCTTATTGTCATCGATGAATTGCTTTTTAGATTCTTTCTGATCCTTCGA
>LGVF01238659.1_pt1 | contig 12891 bp, 12 predicted proteins | sample 469901 | NCBI WGS metagenome assembly LGVF01 (sample SAMN03893561, study PRJNA290197) | marine sediment metagenome | material: sediment; isolation source: combined push core samples #3730, #5133, and #5579 collected at Hydrate Ridge | place: Pacific Ocean: Hydrate Ridge | reverse complement strand
GGGGTTTGAAGTCCAATGGTACGAAAAGTTACTCTAAGGGGAGCATGCAGAATTCGGAAAAAATCGTACGCTAAGTAAAGGTCAACGACCTGGTAGCTGTAAAATTTGGCCCACCGCGGTCAGCCCTTTCCAAAACTTACTACTTTTGCCAATTGGGACCCCAGAGCCGTTCTCAGCGTCCGCATGCTTCCCTTTAACTGAGCATTTCAGATAGACGAGCAGATCAACCCAGGGGGCTCCTCTCCCCGCACTCAAGAAGAGGAGCCCCCTGCACTTATTTCATGCCCAGACCACCCATCAGGCCGCGAACGGCAGCAGGCAAGTCGGTAGGCAGCAGAATGGTTTTGCTGTTCTCGGACATTGACATTTCTCGCATAGCGTCTACGTAGCGCTCACCCAGCAGAGTGAGATCAGCCAGCACACTTTGTGCCTCTTTTAAAGCGGCCTTTGCCTGGGCCACTTGCGCAGACAATGCTGCGACCTCGCCCTCCTTGACCTTGACTTGATCCCATCCTAACTCGGCCACAGTAAAATTCTTTTGCGCCTGAGTTCGCGCCGAAGCTAAATCAGCGTCTGCCACCTTTTTATTGAGATCAGCCTGCTCGGCACGCTCCTGTCAAATCGATTGACTCGCCAGCAGCTCTGCCCGACGACTGCCTTCTTTACAGGCCTGGTTACCCCTTGCCCTGGCTGCTTCTAGCCGTGCCTCCGCATAGTTAATCTCTGCCTTAGCGCTCTCCACCTTCAGGGGAACAACTTTTTTCAGCATTGCCAGGCCTGTGCGTGCCGCCGCCAGCTGTGCTTCCAAGGACTTTACTGTAGCCTTGGCCTGCTCTACCTGGGCCTGCACTTGAGCATCATCCAGCTTGGCCAGAATCTGCCCTTTATTAACCCCGCCTCCTTCGCTGACTGTACGTTCGCTCAGGCGTCCCGGAAATTTACTGGCCACGGTATAATGATCACCCTCGATGCGCCCATTAGCTTGAATCAACCCATCAGGTAAGGGTTCTTGACCCCCAAATATCACCAGGAAGTAAGCACGGTTGCACAAGCGGCTGTAAGTAGCAGCATAACAGTGATGGTCTTTGTTCGGCTTTTCATGATTGATTCCCCTTAATATCATAATTCACCAATGGCTCGTTTTAAGTGCAGCATTGCTAATGACCTATCATAATTGGCGTTTGCGTGATTATATTGACTCTTGATCCGTAGAGTTTCGGCATCCAAGACTTCAGTATTCGTGGTCAGGCCGGAACTGTAACGATTTCGACTGACCTTGAGGTTCTCCTCCGCCTGAGCAATGGCTTTGCTTGTAACCGGTATACGCTTTTGTGTTTCCTGAGTATCCAACCATGCCTGGCGGACTTGTAATGAAATGATAGAAGCAAAATCGTGATACTGTTGCTGCAGAGCATTTGCCTGTCTGGATATAGAATTGGCTTTATGATTGGAAATACCGCCATCAAACAGGTTCCATTTTAATCCCAGCATGATGGACCACTGACCCTCATCAACAAGGTAATCATTTTGCTGATAACCATACCCACCTACCAGTGCAATTTGCGGCATGTCTTCGCCTCGAATACCTGTTGCCTGATGACGCATGGCCTGAATTTTTTTTGTCAATGCCGCAAGTTCACTACGTTGGTCAAGAGCTTTCTGGATCAGAACCGGTAGCGTTTCATTGATGTTCTTAAGTGTTAATTCTTCTAATGCTGTCTTTTGCCCCAATGGGCGCTGTAAAAGGCGGTTGAAGGCAGCTTGGGCTAAATCAAGGTTGTTCTGAATCTGTATCATCTGTTGCTTTGCATCAGCCAGTGAGACTTGGGCGGCCAAGCTATCATTCCGGGCAACTATGCCCTGATTATAGAGGGCAAGCACATCCCGCTCATGAGCCTCAAGACTTGTTACATGACTTTTGGCAACTTCAAGTCCACGCATAGCGCGTAATATCGACACATAAGCTTCAGCTACCCCCATTTTTAGATTCAGTAAAACACTTGCCTGATCAGCTTCAGACGCTTTGAGCATTGCTGTGCTTGCATCAATACCGCTGGCAATGCGACCACCTGTGTACAGGGGGAGTGAGGCTGTTACCTGGTAGGCTAAGCTGTATTGATTTTCAACAGGTGTCGCTATTGTGGACGGCCCCAGAGTTGCTTTAAGTTGCGGTTCTTGGTCCCGCGCTGTGTATCCCGATTCGAGTGAAAGTCCAGGGAGTCTAACAGCCTTGGCCGTCAGTAATTGTTCCTCTGCTGCTGCCACGGTTTCCTGTGCAGCCTTGATGCTGTAATTTTTAGCCAAGGCTGTTTCCCATGCCTGAGAGAGGGTTTCTGCATGGACGGGGATTGCAGTCAACAGCCCCAGCAAGGGGAAGGTGAGGAAGAAATATCTAAGAACAAAAGAGCACATCAAGAGATTTCTCCTGTGGCAGAGTTTAATCCGGGGATAGATTTGTTTCGCAATAAGAGATAGAGGAGAGTTGGAACCACAATCATGGTCAGGATTGAGGCAGAGATGGTGCCGAATATCAAGGAGACTGCTAAGCCCCCAAATACAGGGTCGGCAAGCATGATGGCGGTACCCGTAGCAGTGGTAAGTGCGGTAAGAAGGATTGGTCGCAGGCGGACGGCACCTGCCTCTCTGATTGCTTCATACAGGGGCATGCCGTCTTTCATGTAATCCAGGACAAAATCTATAATCAATAAGGAATTGCGGACAACTACTCCAGAGAGGGCAATGATGCCGATCACAGAAGGACCACTAAACATTTGCCCCATCAACAAGTGACCCCAAAAAACACCAATCAGGCCTAAAGGGATGGCAGACATTGCCACCATAGGAATACTGAAAGAACGATAGTACCCGACCAAGAGTAAATAGATAAAGGTCAGGGCCACCAACAGGGCACCTGCTAAATCCCGATAAATATCTAGGGTCATACGCATCTCTCCGCCCCAAAATAACTGATAGCCGTCAATGGTATCCGGCACCTGAGCCTTGATGGTGAGGTTACCTGTCCGCAGGATCTGCCCATTTTCCATGGGCAGATCCTGCAGGCGGTTATTCAGATCAAGCACAGCGTATACCTGTGAAGTGCTAGCAAGTTCACCACCCACAAAAGCAACTCGTTCGTAATCCTTATGAAGGATAGGTCGATCCTGCCAAGATGGAACGAGCCGTACCATTTCAGAGACGGGAATTTTTTCCCCCTGGGAATTGCTTACAAAAATACGTGAAAGATTTTCCGGGTTAATCTGGGAGCGCCGGGGAACATGCACCCTGATGGGTACAGGGTTTTTTTCACCATTAATATGGAGACGACCAAGCTCTGCGCCATGGACGAGAGTGCGTAGCACCTGGGCTATCTGGGCGGTACTGACACCCGACAAAGCAGCTTTTTCCTTATCAACAATGACATTGAATTTTCGGACATCCTCCACCTCTGTATCATGGACGTCAACCATGTCATATGTCTCCTGGAAGGCTTTGCTGACTTGGCCTGTAAGTTTTCGTAGAACTTTTGGGTCAGAGCCGTAGATCTCTGCCAGGACTGTGGCCTGGACCGGTGGACCAGGAGGATCTTCCACCAGCTGGATCACACTTTTCGGATAACGCGCCTGGATTTTTCCTATCTCGGGACGTAAATCCTGTGCCAAGGTGATAGAAGTGGTACTTCGGTTCTTCTTGTCCATCAGATTAACGCGAATTTCAGCCACGTGAGCGCCCTGTTTATTGCCGGATCCACGCAACAGGCCATTAAAGTCGATTATCCCGGCCTCACCTATCCATGTCTGGTAATTGCTGACATACGCATTTTTACGGAGCAGCTCACCCACCTCCCGAGCTACTTGGTCAGTGGTTTCCACCGGAGTGTATTCAGGCATGTCAATGGTAATATTGAAGGTGTTTTTGTCGTCCTTGGGTAACATTCCCATGGCGACGCAGCCAGGTGTTAACGGGCCGGACACACCCTGTGGACGCACAAACTGCCAGGCAACCTGCATCACGGCAACCATGATGAGTAATCCTGTCACCAGAAAAACCAAGCTGCGAAGACCGGGACGATCAAGGATTGGTGTAATTAAGGCGTGATAGACATGATGCAGCCTTTCCTTGGGAACACTTTCTTCAGACACCTGCTGATTATTTGCCGTCATCCAGCGATTAGCTGCCCATGGTGCAACAATGTAGGCGACCACTAGGGACGCCAGCATGGTGACAGGGACATTGAATGTAATAGGGAAAAAATAAGCACTTGGCATGCCGGTCAGGATGATCATGGAGAGGAAGACCAGCATGATGGCAACGGTCGCCAAATTAGTCGGGTTGCCTATTTCATTGGTGGCGAGCACTGCAGTAAGGCTTTTATCTCCGTTCTTCATGTATCTGTAGTGGCGATGAACGTTTTCTACCACGACAATAGCCGCATCCACTAGAAGCCCCATAGAGAGAATTAAGGCAAAAAGGGTGATTCTGTTAATGGTCACTCCAAAGAAATAATCAGCGCCTAGAGTCAGCGACAGAACAAGGGGTACACAAATACCAATAATAACTGCCTCTTTGAATTTCAGAAACAAAAGCGCTACCACAAAGACAGATATCAGAGCTACCCCCAGATTATTAATAAGCAGATTGACACTGTCGTCTGCCCGCTTACCGTCGTTGCGGGTTACAATTACATGGACATCCTGAGGGACAAAACTGGCCTGCATTCTTTCGATTCGCTTCAGGATATCATTGGCGACAAAGACAGCGTTGGAGCCCGGTTTTTTTGCGATAGCCAGAGTTACTGCCGGAATTTCCGAAGCCTGAGTGACGGTGAAATTCTTGTCAGCCGGGCCAAATGAAAAACGACTGAGACGTTCGCGTTCTACAGGGGGGCCATCAATAACCCCTGCAACATCTTCCAGGAAAACAGGCTTACCCTGATGACTACCGACAACCAACCTGCGGACGTCTTGTGCGGTTTGCAGGTGACCATCAACAAAAAGGCTGCTGCTCTGTCCCTGGTGGAGAAGAGAACCGACAGGGATGGCCACATTAGCCGCCTGGATTAACTCTTTGGTAATATCGCCCGAAATGCCATAGGCCTGTAACCGCTCCGGATCCAGTTCAATACGAAGTTCCCGATCCCGGCCCCCCTTCACATAGGTCACCGAAACCTCTTCCATACTTCGTAAACGCTCAATTATACGATCAGCCAGTCGTTTCAGGGCATAATCGTTATATTTTTCCGAAGCCAGGGTCACTGTGACAATGGGCACATCGTCCACATCAACACTGCGAACAATCGGTCTGCTGGCATCAGCAGGCAATTCCCAGAAATGCCCCTGTATCCGATCCTGGAGCTTAACCAGCGAACGCTCCTTGTCCTCACCCACCTCAAACTGTACCTGAATTAAAGCCATGGAATTCATCGCCACGGCAAAGGTGTGATCCACTCCACTGATTTGACGTACCAAGGCCTCCAGTGGGTTAACCACCAGTTGCTCAACGTCATGAGCCGATGCACCAGGTAGAGTCACCATGATCTCTGCCCCAGGTACCAGAATTTGCGGATTCTCCTCGCGAGGTGTCTGGGTTATAGCTACAAACCCAAGGATGGTACAGGCCAGAATAAATAATGGAGTGAGTTTGGAGCTGACAAAGATTTCAGCTATTCGACCAGCCGGATTCAGTTTCACTCTATTCCTCCCTGTCCCCGGTTGTGATTAAATCGCCATCCTGGATCAGAGAGACAGAATTGGCAACGATACGTTCCCCTTGGGATACACCTGCCTGTACCTGCAGACGATCCGGCCATTCCCTGCCAAATCGCAGCCAACGAAAGTTGGCACGTTGTTCAGCATCCACAACAAATACCCCGCGTAATCCACCACGTTCCACGACAGCGACCCGAGCTATTACCGGCGATATTTCAGTGCCAACCTGGAATCGAACACGTCCGAACATTCCCGGTAGGAGGGCTGTCATGTCGTTCAAGATAATCTTTATTTCATAACTTCTGGTTACCGGATCCCCTGAAGGAACGATTCTTGAGATATGACCGTTCAATGTCTTGCCAAGGGCGTCAATAAAAACCGTTATGTCATCACCCTGTACAAGCTTTTGAATTTGACTTTCAGGAACAAATGATTTGAAAAGAAGCGATTTTTCCGCTTCAATCGAGATGATGGAGGAACCTGGGGTAGCAAGATCACCCGCTCGTTTTTGTCGCTCTACGACAACGCCATCCACCGGACTTTTGATCAGGATATATTGCCGTTGAGATTTTGCTGTTTCAAGAGCAGCCAGGGCTGCATGCAATGTTTCCCGGCTAACATCTCTTTGCAAACGTATCTTTCGCAATGCATTTTCGGGGACACTGTCTTCCTTGAAAAGTGCTTCATAACGCTCAAAATCGATTTGAGCGTCTTTCAGCGCTGACCGGGATTTGTTTACGCCCGCCTCCGCCTGTTGTATTGCTCCATCAATATCGGTACTGTCCAGCGAAACAAGGAGATCCCCTTTGCGTATCTGTTGTCCTTCCCGTACTGGAACTTCATTAATATAACCGGTAATACGCGAGGTGATTTCTATTCGATCATCGGAAATCACTGAGCCAATTGTTGAATAATAGACAGGAAGTTCCTCATTCACGACCTCTGACACCGGAAGAGAGTGAACCGTGGATTCTTTTTTGACAATTGAATCGGATTCCCGATTGCAGCTCGACAAGATAAATGCCAGACCAACGACAAGACCAACGGCAAAAAGCCAGGCAGTTACTTTATTTATTTTTTTAAACATTCCCATTATCCTATCTTTTTCTTGATTGTTTGCGCGGATTTCTTCTTCGTTAAGCAGTTTTCAACCCGTGCAATACAAAATTACTGATATGCCGGGCTATTACTTGTGGATCATTGTGCTGTTCTTTACTGAGAGGAAAATAGGGTCTCATTGCAGCAGTCTGAAAGTGATACATCACACTCCCGATAATTGAGATAGCCAAAAGGTAGGGGTCATGTTTCGGGCCCAGTTCTTGGCACAGTTCGGTAACACCTTGGAATAGATCATGGTAGACATCTGTGGCCAGGAGTTGAAGTCTGGATTCGTCACCGTCCATCATCTCCCTTTGAATCAGCTTGCCGAAATCATTGTCTTTATGTACCACTTCACAGAGATGGGTTATAAATTGGACAAGGCGTTTTTCCGGTGTAATTTTGCTGCTGAGTATTTTCTCCAAGCTATCAGCTTTATCGACGAAGACTTGAGCCATCGCGGCAAGGTAAAGAGTCTGTTTGTCTGGAAAATGATAGTAGAGTGCAGCGGCAGTTACGCCAACTTTCAGTGCTATAGCCCGCATTGATACACCGCTGTAGCCAGATCGGGCAAACAGGGGGATGGCTATTGCAAGAATTTCTTCTTTGCTTTTAGTATTAAGCGGTCTCATCCTGGCTCTCCAAGGTTGTTAATGCGATCTTTATTTTTGTTCATTTATCCTTTTCGGTATCCTCTAACCCCCCGCACCAGCCACATAAAACGGCAATAATTACGACAATGGCAGAAGCCAGCCAAGTGGCCGCCGTCCAGTGACCCATGGTGTAGCCGAACACATAGGTAATGAGCAGGATAGTAACAACGGTAGCAAGCGCGGCAAAAAGGCAGTAGCATTTATTTCCGTTTTTCATGCTGTCCTCCTTTCTAAACCTGACGGGATCTCGGGGCTCCTTACATTGCGTAACAAGTCAGCTCAAAGGCCAATTCTTGACCGCTACAAACGGTCGATTCAACAAGAAGGCGATTATATTAAACGAACGTTAAGTTAATTATTGGCAGGTTTTTTCTTTTTGTAAAGAAAAAGAATGTCGTACTTAAAGGGGCAGGATTTTAGCACCGACTAGGAGGCTGTCCGACAATAGCGGTCGAAGCGAAAATCCAGAAGGTTGAGAACAGATTTTGGGTCGTTTGAGAGCTCATAGCCGTAGCTATGGGCCGAAAAGGAGCCGAAATATGGGCCAAACAGCTGGGTTTTCAGCCGCTCGTGGATTGTCGGACAGCCTCCTAGGTTAGTCATGTGTGATAAGAAAGTAACGGTGGGTGTCAACGTAGTGTTGGTGCCTAACCTTGACAAGGTCAACGAGTCTTCCGATATGTTATGCCACCCGTAATGATAGGGGATGTCTAGGCCTGAAAATATGCATTCCTACAAACCCCGCATTGCAACACACTCGGGGCTCGGAGAACTTCAAAACGCTTTTCTCAAAACTCAGCAATTGTGAAAATACTTACGCATAGTTGATGAGGAAGGCCACTACATCTTCAAATGTCCTACCAAAACTGGTTTGTAAATATCCTAAGGACATTTGAAGCCCAAAAAGTTGGCACCTATCGCATCGACCAGGTCATCGATAATAATAGATTATCGTTCTTCTCGTGTATGCCACAGGCGCAGCACATAAATTATTGATTGCTGGATTTCGTAGCGCATTTCATAGTGACCTACCAGAATTCGACGCACTTTGCGTGGGTCAAATTCTTCGACTCTTTCACCAATGCGCGGATTCGCCAGCAGGTTAGTCGGAGCAGCAGTGAGCATCTGCACGGTGTGTGCTGCGGCTCTCCTGTCTACCGGAGCCAGAAACTCATAGAGCCGTGCTAGATCGGAAAGAGCCTTGCTTGTCCACTTCAACTCCATCAGCGTGGCACATCCAACGGATTATCAGTATCAAGACTATCGGCCCAGGCTTGTACCGCCTGATGGTCAATGACATGACCAACATCAACATCAGCCAATGCTTCACGCGTTAGGCGACTACGCTCCTCTTCTTGGTCAATCCACGCCGATAACGCCTGCTTCATGATCCAGCCGCGAGATCGCTCAAGTCGAATCGCCATCTGATCAACTTTCTCAGCCATCTGTAGCGGAACATGCGCAGTTAGCACTTTGGTTTTCGCTTGTGCCATGATTGATCTCCTGTTCTATTAACGATCAACATCGTGTTGATTATGTTTGAATCATAATGATTAGACATGATTTTGTCAAGCTTCCGCGTCAGCTTAGGGTATACCCTAAGCTAATGTCAGGGAACACTCTCTATTTTGTCAGAATAGGGTCCGGATTTTAAATGGTTGACACTTTCTGCCAAAGGTTATAGATTTCATCCTGACACATTGGTGCAGGAGGAAAAAATGAAAGGTCAACGTATCGGTTACATCCGAGTCAGCAGCTACGACCAGAATCCGGAACGCCAACTTGAGGATATCCAGGTTGATCGCATATTCACCGACAAAGCATCCGGCAAAGATGTTCATCGTGAACAGTTGGATGAGATGATGCGGTTTGCCCGCGCCGGCGACACGGTTGTGGTTCACAGCATGGATAGACTGGCGCGTAACCTCGATGATCTGCGCCGCATCGTTCAGTCCCTGACAAAACGCGGTGTATGCATCGAATTTGTAAAAGAGCATCTATCTTTTACTGGCAAAGATTCTCCAATGGCAAATTTAATGTTATCCGTCATGGGAGCATTCGCCGAATTTGAACGTGCTCTGATACGCGAGCGTCAACGCGAAGGCATAGCCCTGGCCAAACAGAGAGGAGCATACCGTGGCAGGAAGCGGGCCTTATCAGATGCTGACATTTCTGCCTTGAAATTCCGAGTAGCGGCCGGTGAAAAAAAAGCGCAGGTGGCTCGTGATTTTGGGATCAGCCGCGAGACCTTGTATCAATATTTGCGGCTGAAAGACTGACATGCCCATCGAGTTTCTGACTGAAGATCAAAAAGGCCAGTACGGTCGTTTTTCCGGGGAGCCTAATGAAACGCAGCTTGCCCGTTTCTTTCACTTGGATAATACCGATCTTACTCTCATAGATAAACGCCGAGGTGATTACAACCGCTTGGGATTTGCCCTGCAACTCACAACGGTACGATTTTTAGGGACGTTCTTAGTCGATCCAACTGACGTGCCTACAGCGGTTGTCCATTTTATTGCCTGCCAGCTGAGTGTCAACGATATCGGATGCCTAAAAAAATACCTCGACAGAAAAACAACTCGCTATACCCATAGTTCAGAGATACAGGGATTCTATGGCTATCATGATTATAATTCTCCACCCTGGCGATTCAGACTGAGTAGATTGCTTTACATTCGCGCCTGGATCAGCAACGAACGGCCCAGTTTGATGTTCGACTTTGCGACTGCATGGCTGATTCAAAATAAAGTACTGTTGCCGGGTGTTACTACACTGTCACGGCTGATCTCTGAGGTACGTGAGCGAGCCAGCAATCGCTTGTGGCACCGGTTATCATCTTTACCATCGAGCAAACAGAAAGCCAAACTGGAGACACTTCTCCAGGTGCCAGACGGCCATCGAACGTCTCAATTTGATCGGTATCGGAAAGGGCCAGTGACGATTAGTGGTCCTGCCTTTAACGAGGCAATCGATCGCTACAAAGAATTGATGGAATTCGGTATGCAAGAACTGAATTTTTCATGCATTCCTCCAGTACGTTTAAAGAATATTGCTCGCCATGCGGGTATGATTTCCATGCACAAAATAGCTCGAAGCCAGAGAATAAACGCATTGCCATACTGGTAGCATTTGCAAAAGCCTATGAGACGATTGCGCTGGATGAAGCGCTAGACGTGTTGGATTTGCTCATCACGGATATTGCCGGTGAAGCCAAAAAGGCAGGCCAAAAAAAACGATTAAGAACGCTGAAAGACCTCGATAAATCTGCATTGGCTTTGGCTGAAGTCTGCGCGTTGATTCTGAACGAGGATACGCAAGATGACCTGCTCAGAGTCGCCATTTTTGCAAAAATACCCAGAGATAAACTGGTGAAATCCATTGCAACCGTGAATGACCTGGCCCGCCCATCCGGCGACAATTTCCACGATGAGATGGTAGCGCAGTATGGTCGCGTGAGACGATTTTTACCGAAGCTACTCAATGACATTGAATTTCAAGCAGCATCGGCTGGCCAGGCCACCGTTGAAGCCTTTCACTATCTGGGTTCTTTAGGTCCATCGCGCAAGCAGGTATTGGAAAATGCGCCACTCGACATCCTGACGAATCCCTGGAAACGCCTGGTCTTTGATAAAGAAGGAAGGGCAACCAAGCGAGGATACACCTTGTGCTTCCTCGACAGGCTTCAAGATGCACTTCGTCGCCGAGATGTGTATGTGGAAAACAGCGATCGCTGGGGCGATCCAAGGGCAAAGCTATTGCAAGGTTCCGATTGGCAAGCAAATCGGATACAGGTGTGCCGTTCGCTTGGCCATCCACTTAATCCAAAGGACGCTATTACTGGTCTGGCGTGTCAACTGGATGCGGCTTACAAACAGGTGGCTGCTAATTTTGATGATAACCATGCCGTTAACCTTGATCTGTCTGGCAAGCGTCCTTCCCTTACTATCACTAACCTCGACAAGCTAGATAAACCACCTAGCCTGGCGCGACTCAGCAAACAAGTGGATGACTTGTTGCCTGCTGTGGATCTCACTGAATTGTTGCTGGAAATCCACGCCCACACGGGGTTCGCCGATGAGTTTACCCATGTGAGCGAATCTAACGCTCGCGCCGACGACCTGACCATCAGCATTTGTGCAGTGTTGCTGGCGGAGGCCTGCAACATTGGCTTGGAACCGCTCATCAAACACCAGGTGCCCGCGCTAACCCGCCATCGATTGAGCTGGGTCAAGCAAAATTACCTGCGAGCGGAAACACTGGTACGAGCCAATGCCAGACTGGTCGATCATCAAGCCACGCTACCGCTGGCAAAAAATTGGGGTGGAGGTGAAGTCGCTTCCGCTGACGGCATGCGTTTCGTTGCACCCATCCGTACCATTAATGCTGGCCCTAATCGGAAATACTTTGGCTCAAGTAGAAGGATTACTTGGTATAATTTCATATCGGATCAATTTTCAGGGTTCCATGGAATCGTGATTCCTGGAACGCTAAGAGATTCGATTTTCGTTTTGGAAGGCTTACTGGAGCAGCAAACCGGATTGAACCCCACAGAAATCATGACAGACACAACGGGCACAAGTGATATGGTATTTGGACTGTTCTGGCTTCTGGGATACCAGTTTTCACCGCGCCTGGCTGATGCCGGAGAAGCGGTATTCTGGCGAGTAGACAAAAGTGCACATTATGGTGTGCTGAATGATTTGGCTCGAAGTTGCATAAGCACTCACAAGATCGAGCAGCATTGGGATGACATGATGAGAGTTGCTGGTTCACTCAAGCTGGGAACTATTCAGGCTTCTGAATTAATACGCTCTTTACTGAAAAGTGAAAGACCATCCAGCCTAGCGCAAGCCATCATTGAAGCAGGCCGCATCAATAAGACCCTGTATCTGCTCAACTACATTGATGATGAAGAATACCGGCGGCGAATTTTGACTCAATTAAACCGGGGCGAAAGCAGGCATGGTGTTGCGCGTGCGATTTGCCACGGACAGCGCGGCGAGATTAGAAAGCGGTACCGAGAAGGCCAAGAGGATCAACTTGGCGCACTGGGTTTGGTGACCAATGCGCTCGTTCTGTGGAACACGATTTACATGCAAGCATCACTGAATCACTTGCGGCAGCAAAACATTGAAATCAGGAAAGAGGATGAAGCCAGGTTGTCACCTCTGGGGCACAAGCACGTGAATATGCTGGGACACTACTCCTTCACTTTGGCAGAACAGGTGATAAATGGTCAACTCAGGCCGCTCAATCAGGATTCGTTAACACAGAATAAGACCTTAGAGTAACTTTTCGCACCGTTGGACTTCAAACCCCGATAAAGAGGTGGTAACGATCTGGCTGGCTGTTTTTTATGGCCTGTAAATAAGTTTGTGTAAATGGCTTTGGTTTTGGTTGTCAGTAAGTGGGCATTCTGTCTTCAAACATTA
>LGVF01129201.1_pt2 | contig 12892 bp, 14 predicted proteins | sample 469901 | NCBI WGS metagenome assembly LGVF01 (sample SAMN03893561, study PRJNA290197) | marine sediment metagenome | material: sediment; isolation source: combined push core samples #3730, #5133, and #5579 collected at Hydrate Ridge | place: Pacific Ocean: Hydrate Ridge | reverse complement strand
TACATCGGTACGCCGCACAAGCAAGACTGTAGATTGACGCAGAGATTACGGAAAAGGGCCGTTTCCGGACAGAAACCAGCTAAAAAGCCCTCCAAATTGTATCTGAAGGGCTTTTCAGGCACAAGGTTTAATGCTGCGCAGGTCAGAGTAGTTCCAAACCGGCAAAGAAATAATTGATTTCAAAAGCGGCCGTTTCGACGGCATCGGAGCCATGGGTAGCATTGCGGCCGATGGCGGTACCAAAATCGCGCCGCAAGGTGCCGGCTGCGGCAGCCGCCGGATCGGTGGCCCCCATCAGCTCGCGCCATTTAAGTACTGCATTTGGTGCTTGAAGCACCATCACCAGACAGGGACCGCTGCTCATGAAACCAGTCAGGTCGGCAAAGAAGGGTTTCCCCTGGTGCTCATGATAAAATCCTCCGGCCTGGGCTTCGCTGAGCCAGAGCTTCTTCAGACCGACCACGGAAAATCCGGCCTCGTAAATGCGGGCCAGGATCTGCCCGGCATGGCCGGCGGCAAAGGCGTCGGGCTTGATGACGGCAAAGGTTTGTTCCATAACGATGCGTACTCCTAAAGCGTGTCCATTTAAAACAGCGGATAAAAACCAAGAAGCTGTCTAGCTTACCATGAGCCGACACCCTCCTAGAGAATCTTATTCAACGGATATTCGATGATCCCTTCGGCCCCGGCCTTGAGCAGTTCCGGCACGATGCGCCGCACTTCTTTCTCGTGCAGTACCGTCTCCACCGAAACCCAGTCCGACTGATAGAGATGCGCCACCGTCGGCTTATTGAGGCTCGGCAGCATGGCGATGATGGCATCGATCTGACCATGGGCCACGTTCATCTTTAGGCCGACCATCTTTTCCGCCGCCAGCGCGGCCTGCAGCAGGGTATTGAGCTGTTCGATCTTCTGCCGCTTCCAGGGATCGGCCCAAGCCTCTTTATTGGCCAAAATTACCGGGGTCGACTCCATCAGGGTTTCGACGATACGCAGATTGTTGGCGCGAATGGTGGAACCGGTCTCGGTGACCTCGACGATGGCGTCGCACAGCCCCTCGACCACCTTGGCTTCCGTCGCCCCCCAGGAAAACTCAACTTCTACCGGAATGTTCCGTTCGGCGAAGTAACGGCGGGTAAATTCAACCAACTCAGTGGAGATGGTCTTGCCGGCCAAATCCTCGGGGCGCTGCACCGGCGAATCCTGAGTCACCACCAGCACCCAGCGGGCCGGGCGCCGGGAGACCTTGGAATAGACCAGGTTGTTGACGATGACTACATCGGACTCGTTCTCCTCCACCCAATCGCGACCGGCAATACCGACATCGAGAGTACCCCGTTCAACGTACTTGGCCATCTCCTGGCTACGGATCAGATTGCAGCTGATCTCATCATCATCAATGGAAGGGAAATAGTTGCGTGACGATAGGCGAATGGTCCAGCCAGCCTGTTCAAAAAGTTCGACGGTGGCTTTTTCCAAGCTCCCCTTAGGAATACCGAACTTTATCGACTGGCTCATTTTTTATAGACCTCGTCGGGATCGAACAGGGGCTCAGAGTGCTCTACCCATTGATTATCTTCCCACTTAACGTAGAAGCAGGTGCGATTCCCAGTATGACAGGCCGCGCCGCCATTCTGCTTAACCTTGATCACCACCGTGTCAGCATCGCAATCGGTGTAGACCTCCTTGACCTCCTGAGTATTGCCGGACTGCTCACCCTTCATCCAGTATTTGTTGCGCCGACGACTGAAAAACCAGGTCTTGCCTGTCTCCAGAGTCAGGTTCATGGCCTTCTCGTCGAGAAAAGCGCACATCAATATTTCGTTGGTCTCGTGGTCCTGAATGATAGCGGGAATCAGGCCGCCCATCTTTTCGAAATCAATTTTGATCATGAACCCTCCGTTAGATTAGGGAGTATCGACAGGAAAACAAAGCCCATTTTTAATACAACGGCGGGCAAGAAGTGTCAACTCTTTCCCCCTGGGCAGGTCAATACTCGACAATACTCAATAAATCCCCAGCATAAAATTACAAAGGACTTAACCGTTTATTCATCGACCAAGCTCATCAATGGGCGCAAAGCCCAGCAGTTGTATGGAACGAAATCCGGTCGGTCGGTTGCTTCCTGAACAAAGAAATGCCCTTTTCGCCAACAAACCTTTTAAGCTCAGATAGGATTAGCACTGCCAAAAATTTTCATTTATAATGCGGCCATGAAAATAATCCTTAGTGCCGCATTGTTATGTTTGTTATTGAGCTGCCCGAGCGGAAGCTGGTCCTGGTACCCACGTCTGCAGAGCGAGTCTTACCGTGACAGGGAGCAGCCGACTGCCCTGCTGGGCCAACACCGCACCTATCTCCTCGGCCCAGGCGAAACCCTTATCGAACTGGCACGGCGCAGTGGCACCGGCTATCTGGCTTTGGTTCAAGCCAATCCGGACATCGATCCCTGGCTGCCGCCAGCCGGGCAAAAAATCCTCTTGCCCTACGCCTTCCTTCTGCCTCAGGCAGCTCAAGAGGGTATCACCATCAACTTGGCAGAGCTGCGTCTCTACTATCTATGGGCTGAACAGGGCCAACAGAGGGTCAGAGCCTATCCGGTCGGCATCGGCAGCGAAGGCTGGAATACCCCGGAGGGCAATTTCACCGTTGCCCAGCACATCGAAAGCCCTTCCTGGACCGCCCCGGCCACCATTCTTGCCGCCGAGCCCGGCACCGCGACCAGCATTCCGCCGGGACCGAATAACCCCCTCGGCGATTACTGGCTCGGCCTGTCGACAGCAGGCTATGGCATTCACGGCACCAACAAGCCCTTCGGCGTGGGACGCCGAGTCAGCCACGGCTGCCTGCGCCTCTACCCGGAGGATATCCGCGACCTCTTTCCGAGAGCGGTCAAAGGTACGCCGGTGCGAATCATCTATCAGCCGATCAAGGTCGGACTTCACAACGGTCAACTTTTCGCTGAAATCCATCAGGATCTCTATCAGCGGATTACCGACCCGGTCGCCGAAGTGCAGCGTCAAGCTGCCGCTCTGCCCTGGCAAGGCGAGATCGACTTGCAGGCTCTGTCCCGGGCCATCGCCGATCAGCGGGGGGTACCGGTAATCATATCCCGAAACTGAAAAGGCCCCGCTTAGCGGGGCCTTTTCAGTTTTTATAAACTGCCTAGAATCGGGATCGTTTACTTCATCTGACCCATTTCAAAGGCTTTGGCAGCCTTGGCAGCGCTGGCGGCGGCAGCATCAGCACTCTGCGCGGCCATAGAGGCGCTCTTATCGGCCGCCGCAGCAGCAGCTTCGGCTCTTACTACCGCATCTTCAGCGCGAGCAGCGGCATCGCTGGCCATACCGGCAGCGGTCTGGGCCTTGTCGGCCTGCTGAGTTGCCATCTGGCCTGATTCCAGAGCCTGATTGAGCAGATCACGATCAGCCGGGGCCAACTGCGTTGTGCAGCCGCTCAGCACCAACAAACCCAATGAAGCACCCGCCAGAACAAATTGCCATTTACGCATGAGATTCCCTCCTTGGTTGATAAAGGTTTGAATTAAATTAACCATCTAGTATTGCTACTGTCAACCAATTCGACCAAAATAATCAGCTTCTTAAGACTGCCGAAGGCATCTGTTTGGCATCGCAAGAGGTCAACAGTTTCGACAATAAAAACAGCCTGCTTAAGCTTTTAACGTTGTTGCAGATAAGCCAGGGTCTTGCGCAGGGCCTCGCCGCGGTGGCTGATGCGATTCTTGATTTCCAGGGGCAGCTCCGCCAGGGCTTTACCGTACTCAGGGACCAGAAACAACGGATCATAACCGAAACCGCCGCTGCCCTGAGGCGCTTCGAGGATCAGGCCTTGCAGGCGGCCCTCGAACAGTCGGCAGTCACCGGACGGTGTGCAAAGGGCCATGGCGCAGTGAAAGGCGGCCTGGCGCTGCCCGCGAGGCAATCCACTCATGGAAGCCAGCAGCTTGCGATTGTTGTCGGCATCGCTGGCCTTGGGGCCGGCGTAACGGGCGGAATAGACTCCGGGTTCACCCTGCAGGGCCTCGACTACCAGGCCGGAATCGTCGGCTAAAGTCAGGCAGCCGCTATGGCGAGCCACGGTGAGGGCTTTTTTTTGAGCATTGGCGGCAAAGGTGTCGCCATCCTCGACGATCTCCGACAGGCCGGCAATCTCCTCCAGACCCTTAACCACGATACCGCTGTCCGCCAGTAACCGACCGATCTCCTGCAACTTCCCCTTATTGGTAGTCGCTACCATCAGTTCCATGGTGTCAGTCCTCCAGGCTTTGTTCCTGCATAAGGTTCAGGTCTTTACAGCCCAGCAGGGCCAGATCACGCATATCATCGAGTTGCTGAGGCGTAAATGGGTGCTCTTCGGCGGTCCCCTGCACCTCAACCAGCAGTCCCGATTCGGTAACCACAAAATTCATATCGACCGCGGCACTAAAATCTTCCTGATAATCGAGATCGAGCAAGGACCGGCCGGCGATGATGCCGACACTGATAGCCGAGACGTTTTCCCGCAGCGGCGATTTGGCCAGTTTCCCCTTCGCCACCAGTCCGTTCAGGGCATCGGTAAGAGCCACGCAGGCACCGGTGATGGCCGCGGTACGGGTACCGCCGTCGGCCTGCAGCACATCGCAATCGAGAACCACAGTTCGCTCACCAAGGGCTACCAGATCGACCACAGCCCGCATAGAACGCCCGATCAGGCGTTGAATTTCGTAGGTGCGACCACCCACCTTACCCCGCAGGGACTCCCGCGCCGAACGGGTATGGGTGGCCCGCGGTAGCATGGAGTATTCGGCCGTCACCCAGCCGCTCCCCTTACCCCGCAAAAAAGGCGGCACGCCCTCTTCCACGGTGGCATTACACAGCACCCGCGTCTCACCAAAGGAGACCAGGACCGAGCCTTCGGCATAGCGAGTGAAACCGCGCACAAAAGAGACCGGGCGTAACTGGGTCGGAAGCCGGCCATCGGCACGCACAAAGGGGGTTGTCGTCATTTATTCGATCTCCTGCTGTTGATGGGCAAAGGCCTTCAGGCCACGATAGAGGGCTTCGGCCAGGCGTTCCTGTCCGGCAGATTGGCCGAGAAGTTCACGATCGGTCGAATTGCTCAGATAACCGAGTTCCACCAGTACGGTGGGCAAATCGCCCTGTCCCAGGGGCAAGAGAGGGGCCCGTTGGATAGCCGCTACCTCAATGCCGGCCTGGCGCAGGGCCTGACGCAATTGTCTGGCCAGGGCCATGCTGTCTCCGCCCCCGTCGGCTGCCTTCTGTTCCTGAGGCCGAATAAACAGCACCGCCCCTCGGACTGACTCGCTCAACGCCGCCTGAGCGTGAAGCAGGACCAGAGCATCGACCTCGGGTTTATTGACCGCCGCAAAGCGCTGGGCCGCGGTCAGTGAATAATCGGCATCGCGACTCAGGTAGACCGGCAGACCGAGATGCATCTTGAAACGCTTCTGCAATCCTTGGGCAACTGATAGGACCAGATCTTTTTCTTTCAGACCCTTCGGCCCCATGCTGCCCGGATCCGCCCCGCCATGGGCGGGATCGATGGCTACGGCCCGCAGGCCCTTGACACCGGCAGGTTTCTGCTTGCGCAACAAAAAGGAGAACAAGCGATCAAGAGAACTGTCCGTCGGCATCTGTTCGACGCTGGGGTCGAGGTCACGGTAGTAAACGGAGAGGTTTAGCAAGGCAGGTAGATGGATCACCACAAAATTTTCGTCAACCCGCAGCCGGCCATCGATAAAACTGGGCGAATTGGTCAGGGGCTGAAACTGGCCGCCCAGCCGCAGAAACTGACTGCCGGGAGACATCTGCGCCCTGCCAAATGGGGTCTTGATCGAATAGATATGTTTAACCGAATCCCATGATCCTGAGAGGCCGAGTATCGGCAACACCTCGTCCACCGCCAGATAGGCCACCCCATTCCGGTGATAGACCTCATTGAGGGTGACCGGAGGCTGACCTTCGAGAGCCAACTGGACCGCCCCCTCGGCAACGCTTAATGCCGGCAACAACAACAGCAGCAGAAAAAACAGTCGAACCATAGGATACCTCTCAAACAGGGGCCTTCTTATACCCCAGGCCTGCCGGGGTGTCAACGCAGCGAGCCACGGCAGATCAAGTGATCACCAGAGGTCGACCGGGACTGACAGGCCGATTCAGGCAGTGCAGCAAACGCTCAATCAGGATTTCTTCCAGATCGCTCTGGGCGGATAATTCGGGAGCCGCCGGCCGAATTTGGCCACCGGCGATCATGCCATGACCGCCTGCGGTTCCGAGCCCGGCGACCACCGCCTGCATCACCTCGCCGGCCCGAATATCGGCCAGCAGGGTGCGAAAGGAGAGGATCTCAGCATCCTGGTAGCGCCCCATACCAAGCACGATCTTGACCTGATCGACCCGTAGCAGAAAGTCGGCCATCTCGGCAACAATATCGGGGTTATCGATATTGTAGAGGTTGAACACCAGCACATCGCCAAAGGTCCGGGCATTGCGAATCGCATGGCTGAAAGCGGCGAAATATTCCCGTGGAACCTCGGGGTGGATGATATCAAACAGGATGCGATTGTTGCTCAACGGCAGCAGATACAGGTAAGCCAGACGGTCGGCAGGGCTCCACTCCCGGCCAAGATCCTGAGTCTCCGACTTGATGGCATAAAACAGGATGGTCGCCAGTTTGGTACAGAGGCTCACTTCCTGGGCCAGCAGGTATTCGAAGAGAATGGTCGCTGAAGCACCATAGTCATCGCGGACATCGACCCAGCGACACTCCCGACACGACTCCCGTGGCGGATGGTGGTCAATCACCAGATCGACCTTGCAGTCAGCCGGCAGCGAATTGTTACCCGCACGGGGTTGGGTATCGACCATGCAGACCACCTGGTACTGATGAACATCGAGCCCTTCCAGAGGCACCAGCTCGATCTCCAGCTTCTCCACCATGACTCGGTTTTCGCCGCGACCGACAACCCCACCATAGGCAACGGTAGCCCTTTGGCCGGTCTTGACCAGAATCAGGTGTTTCAAGGCCATGGCCGTAGCCAGGGAATCGGGATCGGGGTGATCATGGGTGACGATGAGCACTGTTCCCTTACCCCGCAGCCACTCAATGAATTGGCTGGAAAATTCTCGGGAGCGCTGCAGGGCCGATGGTTCAAAAATTCTCATGTCTCCCCCTGCCCTGTGGCCAATCGCAAGGCCAGCGCTACCGCCTCTTTGGCGGAAGCGGCCTCAATCAGGCCGTCGAGGCCTGGCCAACTGTTCAAGGCCACCACCGGTCGCCCGAGTTTGAGGGCAACCGCTATTTCCGACAGGGTGCCATATTCCCCTTCCACAGCGATCAACACCTGGGCGGTGTGAGCAATGATCACGTTGCGGGCGTGGCCCATATTGGTCGCTACCGCCAGGGTGACATAAGGATTGGCCGTCGCCGGATCGCCGCCGGGCAGAATACCGAGGGTCTCTCCGCCGGCCTCGCTGCAGCCCCGGCAGGCCGCTTCCATTACTCCAGAGAGACCACCGCAGACCAGCACCGCGCCACTATCGCCGATATGCCGGCCGACCTCGCGCGCCACCGCATAGCCAGCTGCAGAAACCTGGCCGGCACCGATCACGCCGATAATGGTTTTACCCATTTAATCCTCCCTTTGATCGTCAGACGCCTGACGGCGTAGCCAGACAATCGGCCAGCAGTTCATCGTAGCGGCCTACCAACTGCCCCCAGTCATAGTCTTGCACAAAGGGTCGTACACTGCGACCGCGCAGAGCGGCCACCTGCTCAATGGACTCGGCCAGGCGCACCACCAATCCGTCAAAGTCGTCATAGAAATAGTCGTCATGCAACGCCTGCGGCACATGTTCCGGATAGGCCAGTCGCTTCGGCAACAGCGGATGGCAGTTACAATGCATGGCCTGCACGACACTGATACCGAAAAAGTCGTGAATTGCGGTAACCGGCAGAATATCGGCCCGCCATAGCCAACGGGCATAGTCAGCAAAATCGGCGGCATAACCGAACTGCACCACCCGCTCGCCGAGTCGGCGCCGGGCCTCGGCGAAGATGGCCGGCTGCTCGGCAAAACTCTCCCCGAGTATGGCCACCTGAAAATCGAGCCCCTGTTCCTGCAACAAGAACAGAGCCCTGAAAAATTCTTCCGGATTCTTGTCGTATTCCCAACGGTGGTTCCACAGCAGCAGGGGCGGTCCCTGGGAATGCGAGTCCATTAGAGGACGATGGGCGTCTAAGCGCTGCAGATCGAGACCCAGGGGCAGCACCTGACTCTTAGCTGCAATACTATCGATGCTGGCCATCTCTTGATGGTCGGGAAACACACCAAGAAAGGCAGGCAGTGCCTCAAGAAAGGCTTGGCGGTGATAGTGGGAATTAAACAACACCCGGTCGGCAGCCAGAGCGCTGGCGTAGTTGATGAAGCCGTAGTGGGCGTCCCGCCGGGCGGGGGGGTCGCTGTCCCGCGGTGACCAGGGATAAGTCAGCTGGTTTTCGTGAAAATAGAGCACCGCCGGCACCCCAGCGCTCTTGCTGCGGGTCAGGGCCAGAAAGGTGGTCAGATCGAGCATCGCGCTGGCCAGTAGCAGATCGACAGGCTGCCGGTTCTCAAGAAACTGGCGGGCCAGGGTCACCGCCCCGCCGTGCATGCGCCACTTCCAATGGCGCCCCGGCAAGGACAGGATCTCCACCCGATGACGGCTGCGGGCAGCATATTCCTGACTCCAGGCCGCATGGGAACCGGTAAAGTAGGGTTCGAGAACAAGTAACTTCATGGATTCGGTAATTCGCCCGGTTCAGTCAGCAGCTTCCGCGCCAGACAGAAGTTCAGTTGCCGACGGCGGACAGATAGTCATGGTAAAGTCGATAAATTTCATCGGCAAAGACAACGAACAGCACCTTTTCCAGACAGTCGTCCTGTTGTAGAAACTCTTTTACCGTATCGACCGCAATGACACAGGCTTTCTCCGGCGGGTAGCCGTAAACGCCACAGCTGATCGCCGGAAAGGCCACCGTTTTCAGGCCGTGAGCCACAGCCAACTCCAGACTGTTGCGGTAACAGGCGGCCAATAGCTGCGAATCCTGCGGTCGCTGGCGGTAAACCGGACCGACGGTGTGAATGACATGACGCGACGGCAGCCGGTAACCGGCGCTGATCTTGGCCTGACCCGTTTCGCAGCCGTTCAGGGTTTTGCACTCGGCCAGCAGTTGCGGGCCGGCCGCCCGGTGAATAGCACCATCGACGCCACCTCCACCGAGCAGGGAGCGGTTAGCGGCATTAACAATAGCGTCCACTTGAAGGCGAGTAATATCACCCCGCAACAGTTCCATGCGACCGAAGATCTCTTGTTTCATATCGACCTCCTCTGCCTGTGCGTGGGGTACAAAGGATAACTACCATAAAGTTTATCAACAGGAGCAATTTTCGCCAAATACCCTGCTATTCACTCTCAAATTCGCCAAAACCTGGCCTCTAACAGCCAATTTTTCGTTTCGGCCCATCACTCCTGGCGAAAACGAAATCTGAAAACCCTTACGCAAACCGCATGGCCACTCAGGGGCTTAATCACGGCAGGTCTCACCGTCAACGCACTTGGGCCGAGCGGACCACCGCCTGCTGCCAGCAGCCCGGCAGATCGAGCGATTCCATGAGATCGGGCAGGTTCTCTGCCAGTTCGCTTTGGCCGGCAATAATATCCACTGACGCGCCCGGTTGCCAAGCGACGGATTCGCTCAACTCGGCGTCCTGCACCAGGTCGGTACCGCCGTCATGAAAAAAACCGATGGGGTTGCCCTGGCCAAAAAAAATCAGCGTCACGTCCTCGGCGGCGCTAACACGCAAACAGCCGTTAAAACGGTCATGCTTGAGGGTATGCAGCAAATGGGGAATGTCGAGCAATTGCAACTGCTGGGCAGCGAACAGCATCTCTCCGCTGACCACCCCATACAGTTGCAGAGCCAAGGGTTTGGATAAGCGATAGATAGAGAGCATGGTATCGCCGGACAGGGAACGGTCGAAGATACGTGCAAAAGCCTCCTGGTCGACAAGATGTTCGCCCTCACCGACAAAGCGTACCGCCACCAACTGGCCGCCAACAAACAGCACCACGCCCCGTCCGTGCAGGTCCCTGCAGCTCAGATACCCGGAAAAGCGCCCCGACTGAAGCTTGTGAATGGCCTCCAGCCAGTTCATACGCACCGGGTTGAACTCATCTTTGATTAACTTTCCCCGCGGCAACAACATACTTCTGCTGACACCTTTCTGTTTGGTAAAGGGTGATTCGGAAAACGCTTATTTGGCTGATTCTAAGACCGATTCGGCCAATTGCAGATCTTCCCATTGCCGATAGAGGGTCTCGATCTGGCCTTTTAATAAAGCGTGCCGATCACTGATCTCTCGCCAGCGGCCAGTGTCCTGATAGAGAGTCGGATCGGCCATAGCCGCCTCCAGCTCAGCCAGTTCCTGTTCCTGGGCTTCGATACTCTGTTCGATTTCAGCCAAGTCTTTCTGTCGGCGACGCTCCTGCCGCTTGAGTTCCTTGCGTTCGGCATAGGAAAGCTGGTTCTCGCTGGCCGTCTGAACATCGCTGGCAGGGACTTCGTCAGCCGCCTGTTCAACACGCAGGGTTGAATGACTATCGTCACCGGCCGCCGCCTTGGCTCGCAGAAAATCCTCGTAGTTGCCGAGATGGGAGGTAACACATCCCCCCGCAACCTCCAGCACGCGGGTCGCCAAAGCATCGACGAAATAGCGGTCGTGGGAGACAAAGACCAGAGTGCCAGGAAAGCTACGCAGTGAAGCGAGCAACACCTCTTTGGACTGTAGATCAAGATGGTTGGTCGGCTCATCCAGCAGCAGCAGGTTGGCCGGCCGCAGCAGCAGCAGAGCCAACGCCAGGCGATTGCGCTCACCACCGGACAGCACCTCCACCGGCTTGTACACATCGTCGCCGGAGAAAAGAAACGAACCGAGAATATCCCGTACCTGGGGCACCATATCGAAGGGGGCGGCTGCGGTGATCTGCTCAAGGACGGTCTTACTGCCGTCCAGAATCCGCGCCTGATCCTGGGCAAAATAAGCTTGCAACACCTGATGACCTTCGTTACGATCCCCCTGCCGAGGCTGCTCCACCCCGGCCAGCAGCCGCATCAAGGTCGACTTGCCGGCGCCGTTGGCTCCCACCAAGGCGATGCGCTCGCCCCGCTCGACGGTCAGGTCGACATCGGCCAGGACCCGTATCGCATCGTAACCGTGTTCCACGCCCTTGAGTTCCAGCACCGCACGACCGCTGCGGGGCGGTGCAGGAAATTGAAAAGCGATGCGCTTGCGCAACGGCGGCACCACGATTCGCTCGATACGCTCCAACTGTTTAATCCGGCTCTGGACCAAAGAAGCCTTGTTGGCCTGGTAGCGAAACCGGCTGATAAAGGCCTCGATACGACCAACCTCTTCGTCCTGGCGCTGCTTGGCCTCACGCAGGGCCAACACCCGCCGCTCGCGCTCCTCCAGATAGCGACTGTAATTACCGGGATATTCGGTCAGGTCGCCGTTCCAGATCTCGACAATACGGCTGACCACCCGATCGAGGAAAAAGCGATCGTGGGATACCAGCACCACGGCATAGGGGTAGCTGGCCAAGTAATCCTCCAGCCAGTCCCTGGCCGGCAGATCGAGATGATTGGTCGGTTCGTCAAGGAGCAGTAAATTAGGACGCTGCAGCAACAGTTTGGCCAGAGCGATGCGCATCTGCCAGCCGCCGGAAAAATGCTCGCAGGGGCGATCGCGGTCGTCGCTGGCAAAACCGAGACCGTCCAGCACCTTGGCGATTTCCGTATCGAGGGTATAGCCGCCCCGCTGGCGGAAGGCCTCCTCCAGATGGGCGTAGCGCGCCATGCGCTCATCGTTGCAATTGCCGGCCAGCTCCTGCTCCAAGGCGCGCATCTCCTGCTCCATGGCGGTTAATTCACCGAGAGCTGAACGCACCTCCTCGAACAGACTGCGACCTTGGTGTTCCAAACCCTGCTGAGGCAGATAGCCAAAGGTGGTCCCCCGAGCCATCTGTACCACACCGTGGTCGGCCTGAACCTGGCCAGCCAACAGGCGCAGCAGAGTACTCTTGCCGGCACCGTTTTCACCACATAAACCGATGCGGTCTTCCCGTCGGATGTGCCAGTTGATTCCGGCAAAGAGCCTTCGATCGGCAAAATTCTTGATAATATCTCTCAATTGCAACATAGCCTTACTTTATAGCATAAGCTTCGCCCCGAAAAAACCTTCAAATATGCTTTGGCAAGAACCGATTACAGCAGTTTCCGCTATCCAGCAACAGCACTTTCTGCTATAGTTGAAACCGTTTAACAAACAACAACGACAGCCTGTAAAAGCCAGAAACGGTTGAACCAACCGCGCATTTTTACTACAGGCTCTCTTAAACACACCTGCGAGAAGAGTAACTTTCTCAGGCACATGCTGAACGGGCCATTCAATGGCCTCAGCAGCCTGCGTCAAGGTCTTCACCAAGACCCTGACCCAATCCGGCAGATGGCCCGCAAGGGCTTTAGCACCGCACTATAAATAAGAATGGTTCGACACCAATGACGAACCGATTCAACCCGGTGCTTATACATAGTTTTTAGAGTTGAACGCAGCAACACAGGATTTTTCCCGTACGGGTCCGTCAGACAGCTTCACCGGCAAAAGGTGCGGCAGTTCGGCCCAGGACCCCGGGCGAACCGGCAGGATTATGCCTGGCCGCATTTCATTTTGATGGCTGCTCTGCGGAGCGGTCGAAAGGACCTACATGAGTAAAAAGATGCTGATCAATGCTACCCATCCGGAAGAGCACCGGGTAGCCATCGTCGAGGACGG
>LGVF01629573.1_pt1 | contig 12904 bp, 12 predicted proteins | sample 469901 | NCBI WGS metagenome assembly LGVF01 (sample SAMN03893561, study PRJNA290197) | marine sediment metagenome | material: sediment; isolation source: combined push core samples #3730, #5133, and #5579 collected at Hydrate Ridge | place: Pacific Ocean: Hydrate Ridge | reverse complement strand
ATGCTTCTTTACCCTCTTTTACAATTGATTCATCGTGAGGTGTATATCCAATATTATCCGGTCCAACTGCATCTTTTAAATTCACAGCTAGACGTTCAAGAGTAATTGCTTTTCTTCCTCCTGCTAATCCGAGCATTAATATTATATCAGGATTGGTACTTTCAATAATTGGTTTTAAATAATCAAAACATTCATCATATATCACTGGTAACTCTACAGTGATTATTTCATTACCGTGAATACTTTTAGGTAATAGCTTTAATATCTCTTTTGTAGGATTCTCTTCATTACTTAAAAATCTCCCAAAACCTGTTACTAATACTTTCATATTAACCACCAGAGCTTTCTACCCTTATTATAGCACAGAATAGACTGATTTACAGGCAAACCAAAAAAAAGGAACTCTAATTGAGTTCCTTTAGTTTAAATAATTTTTATTCTTCGATTGAAGCTCTTGAGAAATCGACAGAACCTAATACAGAACGTCCCCAACCAACAACGTAATCTTTAACTAACATAGTGTCAGTATAATGATATACAGGAATAATTGGCATATCTCCCATGAAGATTGTTTGTGCTTCATATAATTTGTCGAAGTGAACACCAATGTCTAATGCAGAATTCGCATCACTCATTAGAGTATCAAATGCAGGATTATAATAATTAGGATCATTATATGCATTTAATGATGTAAAGATACTTAATAATCCAGAAGGATCCATAAAGTCAGTTAACCATCCACCACGTGCGATGTCAAAGTTACCATCTTTTCTAGTTTGTTGGAATATAGCCCAGTCTTCATTTGCTAAGTTAATAGTAAATCCTAGGTTGTCTTCCCACATTTCTTGAACCATTTGTGCAATTAATGCATGACCTTCAGAAGTATTATAAAGTAATGTTTGAGTTTCAAGCTCAGCTTGTAATTCAGCTACAGTATAACCTAACTCAACAGCAGCTTCAGCAAATAATGTAATAGCTGCAGTATAATTACCATCATCAGTTACAAGTCCATAAGTACCAGCAACTTCAAAGAAATCTAATCCATCGTCATCCAAGAATCCAGGAGGAACAAATCCACCAGCAGGTACTTGTCCAGCACCTAAAGTTTCAGTAATTATTTCACGATCGATTGAATAAGATAAAGCTGTTCTTAATTTTTTGTTAGCAAATAATCCATCATCATTGTCATCGTCACCAGCACCAGTTGAACCTACATATGGGTCCATATTGAAGCTATAGTAATAAGTTCCTAATAATGGGAATACATGGAATTCGTCAGAAGTTAAAATTAAGTTTGCAACTTCAGCAGTTGGTACACTAGGGATAAAGTCTAAGTCTCCTGCATTAAATGCAGTGAAAGCTGTAGTTGCTTCATCAATAAATACCGCTTCAATTGTGTCGATTCCAACAACGTCTTTGTTCCAATATTCTTCATTCTTTTGTAATCTTAACCCAGCACCAGTTTCGTATTTAGTTAATACGAATGGTCCATTTGAAACAGTAACATCAGGATCTTTCGCCCAAGTACCGTCTTCACCTTGTTCTACTGCTGATTCTTTAGTAGGCATAAAGTGATAGAATGCCATTAAAGAAACGAAGTAAGAAGTAGGTTGGTTTAATTCAACAACGAATGTACTATCGTTAGGTGCACTAATTCCAACAGCATTTAATAATGCTTGTGAATTATAGTGTTTAACATATTCAGTATCTTCGTCATCAGCGTCGCAGTCGTCTTCAAGAACTGCACTGTCTAATGTTCCATCAACAACGCATCCATCATATGCAGCGTCATAAACAGCCTCATTAGAACCTTTAACGTTTGTATATTCCCAAATCCATGCATACTCAGATGCAGTATTAGGGTCCATACCTCTTAGCCAAGCGTACACAAAGTCGTCAGCTACTACAGGAGTACCATCACTCCAGTTAGAATCTCTTAAAGTAAATGTAACAGTCTTACCATCTGCAGATGTAACCCATGATTCAGCAACACCAGGATAAACAACACCGTCAATCTCTCTAACCAATCCTTCAAATGTTTGGTTGATTACATCTCCACCATCACTAGCTCCGTTTAAACTTGGATCTAGAGTCGCTGGGTCTGCACCAATGTTCCAGTTCATAATAACACCTAGATCTTCTTCTTTATTACAAGAAGCAAGTCCAAATACTAAAACGAAAGAAACCAATACTAATAATAATTTTTTCATTTCAAAACCCTCTCTCTTTCTAAAATTTTCTTAATATATTTTACCACTTTAAAGTGGTTATTGCAAGTATTTATGAGTGTTCACACATATGTAAGTGTTTACTACACTATCTATTTTACTACTTTTTCAAAAGTTTTGCATTAATTTCTTCAGTAAAATGACAAGCAACAAAATGATCCGATAAAATTTCTTTTAATTCTGGCGTTTTAGTAAAACAACTTTGCTTACCTAATTTGATTTTTGGTAAGTTAAGTGCAACGATAACTTCCGCTATTTCTGGCGTTATTATCTTGTTGTCTTTAATTATCAACTCGTTGGTATCTGGGTCTAATAATGTTTCACGAATAACTCTTCCAACTAATGAATTCACTGTAATAATTTCGATCTCTTCTCGTGAATAACGACAACGAGAAGCAAAACGACAACCAGGTTTAGGGTTAATTGGAGAAGGAACATCTCCTTCTAAAACAATTCTTTTACCTTTTTGTTCACTATGTGGATCTGGTAATGGGATACTTGATAACAACGATTTAGTATACGGATGTAATGGTTTATCATATAAATCATCACTCGTTGCTACTTCCATCATTTTACCAATATACATAACTCCAATACGATCACTAATGTGTTTAACCATTGATAAATCATGAGCTATAAATAAATATGTTAATCCTTTAGTCTTTTGGAAATCTTCAAGCATATTTACAACTTGTGCTTGAATTGAAACATCTAACGCACTAATTGGTTCATCACAGATAATTAATTCTGGATCAACAGCTAAAGCTCTCGCAATACCAATACGTTGACGTTGTCCACCACTAAATTCATGAGGATAACGAGAAGCATGTTCTCTTTTTAATCCAACACTTTCTAGTAACTCATATATTCTTTCTTGTTTAGCCATATTAGGATCATCACTATCTTTAAAAATATGATGAGTATCAATACCTTCTCCAATAATATCAGTAACAGTCATACGACTATTTAAAGATGCATATGGATCTTGGAATATCATTTGAATACGATGACGATATGCTAACATATCGCGACGATTAATTGTCGCTAAATCAACACCATCAAATAAAATTTGTCCACCCGTTGGTTCATATAGTTTAACAATTGTACGACCTGTCGTACTCTTACCACAACCACTTTCACCAACAAGACCAAATGTTTCTCCTTTATAAATTGTAAATGAGATATCATCAACAGCTGTTAAAATCTTAGGTGTACGAACAAATAATCCTCGACTTTTATCAAAATATTTCTTTAAATTTCTAACCTCTAATAAAGGTTTTCTACCATCGAATGTCATTTATTTCGCCCCCTTTGCTTTTTGAAATCCTTCAACAACAGGAGCATCTTCAGCCATTAACCAACAAGCACTCATATGTGTATCACTAATATCAAACAACGGTGCAGCTTCTTCTAAGCAAATTTTCATTGCATTAGGACATCTAGGACTAAAAGGACAACCTGGAGGAGGAGCCATTAAATCTGGAGGGCTACCTTCAATAGGAATAAGTCTCTCTTTTGTCTTTGAAGTAGATTTAGGAATTGAACGGTATAAACCTTGTGAATAAGGATGTTGAGGATTATAGAATATATCTTCAACTGTTCCTTTTTCCATCATCATTCCACCATACATTACAACTACATGTGTACTTACTTCAGCAATAACACCTAAATCATGAGTAATTAAAATAATACTCATATTAGTTTTATTTTGTAAATCTTTTAATAATTCTAGTATTTGCGCTTGAATTGTTACATCTAACGCTGTAGTAGGTTCATCAGCGATTAATAATCGCGGATTACATGAAATAGCTGTAGCGATTAAAGCACGCTGTCTCATCCCACCAGAGAATTGATGAGGATAATCACCAATCTGACCCTCAGGATCAGGAATACCAACCATAGTTAATAACTCTTTAGCTCTTTCTAAAGCTTCTTCTTTATTCATATCAGTATGTCTTCTGATAACTTCCATCATTTGATTCTTGATTGAGTAAACAGGATTTAAACTTGTCATCGGATCTTGGAAGATCATTGCAAGTTCATTTCCACGATATTCTGTCATTTCACTATTTGATAATTTAGATAAATCAATTGGACCATATAATTCAATATTTTCCAAATCTTCTTCAGATGGATTTTCTAAATCAATTTTACTATAAATTTCTTCATTATAATTTTCACCATAAAACAGAATTTCACCCTCTTTAATTATTCCAGGATGTTCAATTAAATTCATGATACTTAATGAAGTAACACTTTTACCACTACCACTTTCACCAACAATACCTAATACATCGCCCTCATTTAATTCAAAACTAACTCCACGTACAGCTTGAACTTCACCTAAATGAGTATAGAATGATGTTTTAAGATTTTTAACTTCTAAGATTTTCTTTTTCATTATCTTCACCTAACCTTTACGAAGACGAGGATCAAGTGCATCACGTAATCCGTCTCCTAAGAAATTAAACGCAAGCATCGTAAGCGCAATAGCTGAAGCTGGGAAGAATAGTTGATATGGATAAGTAACTAATCCCGCTAAAGCGTCATTTGCTAATGTACCCCATGAAGCCAGTGGAGCTGACAACCCAAGTCCGATAAAACTTAGGAATGCTTCAGTGAATACTGCTGCTGGAATCATCATTGTCATTGAAACAACAATAGGTCCCATAGCGTTAGGTATTAAATGTCTTACAATAATTCGGAAGTTAGAAACACCAATCGTTCTAGCTGCTAAAACAAATTCTTGTTCTTTTAGACCTAAAACTTGCCCTCTAACTAATCTTGCCATACCAACCCAGTACACACTACCTAAAGCAATAATAATTGTACCAAGCCCACCTTGTCCTCTAAAGAGCACAAAATAATGGCCAAATATTGTTAAATCAATAACTACTTCTCGTAACAATACCATTAATAATATTACATACAGAGTTAACGGAACAGAGTTTATAATATCAACAAATCTCATCATAAGATTATCAACTCTACCTCCAGAATAACCAGAAACACTACCATATAAAACTCCAACAAAGAAGTTTACAAGTGTAGCAACAGCAGCAACAAATAATGATATTCTCGCACCATACATAACACGTGCAAGTAAGTCACGACCTAAATTGTCTGTACCCCAAGGATACAATCTATTCATTACAGTGTCAGTTATATCCTTAGTAACTCGCCCTTTATAACTTAGTTCAACATTAACATCTTCATATCCTTCAAGTCTATCTTCAGGATCAACTAAACCATAAGAGTAATTCATTGTAATAATTTCTCCTCTAAAAGTCATTTCAACTAAATTAGAATTATCATCAAAGGCCTCTATCATAGCCTCTGCACCATCTTCACCAGTTAGTCCAGTCTNNAAAGAATCAACAACGCTTAAATCAAACTGCTCTCCATCAATTAATAATCCATTTAAGGGACTATCTGGATGAATAAAAGCTACTTCAACATAATCATCACCATTAGGATAACTAACATCCTTTAATCCGATTCCCCAAGAATCAGAATAGTAAATCTTATTACTTAAGTATCCTGGATAATCATATGTTCCAGATACACTTCCTACTAAAGATACTTCATATTCATCAGAGAAATATAATAATCTATTAGGTATATCACGGAAAACTTGATCAATACGACCTAATAAAGTACCCTTGTCATCTGTTTCTAAAATACGATACTCTCTAGTAACATAAACAAAACGATCTGTCTCAATTTCATATATATCAAGACGTGGTGGTAAATTCGAATAATCTAATATTTGATCAGAATAGTCTCCTTCTCTAAAAGAAGGTCCTATAAGTCCAAAAAATAGAATAAAGATAACACCAAATAATCCACCCATACTTAATTTATTTTTTCTTAATCTACGCCAAACATCTTGCCAATACGTCAAACTTTTTCTAGTTTGTTCGCTATCTAGTTTTTCTTCTCTAGAAATAAATGTATATTTGTCATTCATACTCATACCCCCTACGAATCCATCTTAATTCTTGGATCAATAAACGAATAAGCAATATCAACAAACATTACCATAATTATATAGAAAACAGAGTAGAAAACAGTCATCCCAATCGTAACAGTATAATCACGATTAGTAACACTCTCTACAAAATACCCACCCATACCAGGTAAAGCAAATATTCTCTCTACAACAAATGATCCTGTCATAATTGCCGCAATCATTGGTCCAACATAAGTAATAACTGGAATCAAAGCATTCTTAAAGGCATGTTTAAAAATAACTTTATATTCACTAATACCATTAGCTCTTGCAGTACGTACGTAGTCTTGGCGTAAAACTTCTAACATACTAGATCTTGTTAATCTCGATACAAAACTAATACTGTATCCTGATAATGCAACTGTAGGTCCAATCCACCATAATGGTTTAGAATTCCCAAATGTAGGAATCCATCCTAATTGTCCTGCAAAAAAGTAAATAATAAACGTCGCAATAACAAAACTAGGAACTGTAACTCCTATTGTTGCTGCAAACATAACAATGTAATCAACCGTACTATTTTGCTTCAAAGCTGAAATAATACCAATAGGTACACCAACAATAATGATAAGCAAGGTGGCGAGACCACCTATAATAGCCGAAGTTGGAAACCCTTTAGCAATAAGTTCATTAACAGAAGTACCTAATATTCGATAAGATAATCCTAAATCGAAAGTTAGTAAGCCCTTCATATAAATCCAATACTGTACTATAACAGGTTCATCTAAATTATATCTTTCATTTAATCTTTCTTCTATTGCAGCCGGTAACTGTCTTTCACGAGTGAAAGGTCCACCCGGAATTAACTGTAATAGAAAAAAAGTTAAAGAAGCTATAATCAAAATCGTTATGAAAGCAGAAATTACGCGTTTAATATAATAATTTCCCATAAAATCGCCTCTTTCTTAATAAGTATGTATTTATTATACAATATAATACTATAAATGCAATACAGCAATAGTTGCAAACTGGTCAATAATTGTAAATATACTCCTTATTTATAATTTAATTCAAAATGGAAAATATCAAATTTTCAAACGCCTCAAAAAGGCTAAACATAACCCGATTTTATCAATTCACTAATAGCATAAAAAAGCAATATTAAATAATCACAATTTAGAAAAATATATAATCAAAAAAAATATATTTTTACTATTGTTTGTAAGCGTTTTTACGCTTTAATACTATAAAGTGGTTAAATAAGTAGTCATAATAGATTAATCATCAATCCCTAATATCTGGATATAGAAATATATAAGATATTATCAATTAGAAAAAGCAATAATCTCTAAAATATTACAATACTTGATTACTAAGGGAATAAAGCTTTGTTTTATCACTCGTTATATTCTGTTATTTGTAATATTTTTTAGGAATAAAAAGCGTTTTCTCTCCTAAGTATAGACACTTCTCAATCTATTGTCACCCTCAATAATTTACTCTTTTCCTTTTATAAAGTGCTTGAACTGATTATTGACCACTAAAAAAGGAGCGAATTTGCTCCTTATATTTTTAAGTCATTTATATTGTTAAATACAATAATATTGTTTATTTTCATACTATCACTAATATCTACTAACTCGGATTCATTAACATATCTTAGTAATTTATACGGCTTTTCCTTAAAAACAATTATCTTATTTTCTAATAAGTTAAATTTCTTCAGATTTATAAAAGTGTTTGAACTAGTCTTAAAGCTTACACCACTGTGTTTACCATATTTGATTTCCCAAATTATTTTTGAGTTTATCGTTAAGATTGATGATGAGTTAACTCTAATAATTTTTAAATGATACTTCTTATCATCTTTATTTATTATGTAATCATAGTCCTTGAAAAATACTTTTTTCACATCAGCATTTCCCAATACTTCAATTATCTTTTTTTTACTCATCTAATTCACCTCAAACTATTTTTTAAACACTCTTAATATAAGTCCTAAAAAGATTCCAAGTACTGCGGCAAAAATCACTCTATATTCAGCAGGAAGTAAAAAAGTAATAGTATGAGCTGGAATCCAAAATAACGGTATAGTTCTTAAAATAACAACTTTAAAGAACTGTCCCCAATCAATTTGTCTAACTGCTTCATCAATACTTTTAACACCATCTAACAATGTATCACTAACACGGTGAAAGGCCATCATTGTGGGAGCAAATATTACATTCATCAAAATTGATGTGAATAACGCAAATGCAAAAGTTGATCCTTCAAATGGTAAAATATTTGTTTCTTGAAGTTGTAATACTCCTGTTGAAAAGATAGTAAACATTAAAACAATAACAATCCCAATAAATCCCCAAACAATTGCTTTTAAGAAAATATTCTTAGGGATTTTCCAACTTTTAGTTTTAAGTCTTACACCAATAAAATCACCAATTGATGCTAAAAAGAAAAACTTAATAAAGCCTCCAATTAAAGGAAAATCAGTTGCAAAATCTAAAAAGAATGTTCTAGTAACTATAAATACTAATATCACTGTAAGTAATAATACTAACAGTGATATTAATTTATCATTCTTTTTAACAAAGTCCATTTTTCTCACAAATACCAATAATATATTTTTTATGACTAACAAAAATAACTATTGCATCTTTTAATAGTTTGTACTCACCCTTATGTAAATAATACCCATTATTACTTAAATTTTCAACGAAGCCTTGTTTAAGTTCCTCGTAAGATACTGCTTGAATATGTTCTAAGGCTGTCTTCCCGTCTTCTTCAAAGAAGTAGTCCCAAGTATAAGTTTTTTCGTTATCAACATACTTAAGTTCTAAGCAATCTTGTTCATTATCAAACCCTTCAATAATCGTATAATGAATATGTCCTCTATCTTTATATCTTAAGGTTTCAACTACATGTCTATTTCTCACTTGCAACACGTCCTTTCAGGATACTTATATTATACAACATTTAACTACTGATTTGTTAATAATATAGCATCATTTTTTTCTTTTAATTTATTTCTAAATATATCTAAATCTTCACCGGTTAAAATTACATCTCCAATGTCTCCATGCTTAGTATCGTTTTGAATCCCGTGGAAATCTGATCCTGCTGTAATAAACATACCTCTATTTTTAGCTAAAGTACGATATTCACTTTCATCATTTTCTTTATTACGGAAATAAATAGCTTCAATCCCATCAAAATTATAACGCAATACATCTTCTTTAATAAAACTCTTTAGTAACACAGGATGTGCTAAAACAACCAAACAATTATTTCTTCTTAATAAATCAATACCTTCTTGAACACTTAGTTCGCAACTAGGCACATAAGCTTTGCAATCATCTCCAATAAAGTTTTCAAAGATATAATTATGATTGTATTTCGGATAACCCATATTAATGGCTTTTGCTATATGTGGTCTTGCTATTATCCCTCTAGATAATCCAAGCACAGTATTATAATCAATCGTAATATCATAATAATCTTTTAAATTAGTAATTATCTTTCTAGCTCTTCTATCTCTCTTTTCTTTAATCTCTTTATAATATTTAATAAGTTCATCACTTTTATATGATTCATCAGTAAAATAACCTAACACATGAACTGGCTTTCCTTGTTCGACAGTTGATAACTCGATCCCCACAATATATTTAATTCCAACCCTATTAGAATATTCAATATTCTCACTAACGCCTTGTACAATATCATGATCAGTTATCGCAATAATATCAACATTATTTTTCTGTGCTCTTACAAACAATTCCTCGGTCGTTAAAAGACCATCTGAATAACGGGAATGCATGTGTAAATCAGCCTTCATAAAACCACCTCGATTTCCATATTAATTATACCAAACTATACTAAGTATGCAAACTATATGGTATAATAATTTCATAGTAAATTTGGAGGTAAAAAAAATGATAGATATTCCTAACTTAACAATATTAGAAATCCAAAAAGCCTTAGAGAAAAAAGAAATTACATCTTATGAATTAACATTATTCTATCTAGAAAGAATAACCCAAATAGATAATGGTAAAACTTTATATAATAGTGTTTATGAAGTTAACCCTGACGCTTTAAATATCGCTAAAAAATTAGATTATGAACGTAAGAATGGAAAAATCAGAAGTAAAATGCACGGTATCCCTGTGCTACTTAAAGATAATATCAATACCGCAGATAAAACACATACCACAGCTGGAGCAATTATCTTAAAAGATCACTTCGCAAAAGAAGATGCTTATATTACAAAAACATTACGTCTTCAAGGTGCGATTATATTAGGAAAAACAAACCTTACAGAATTAGCTTGTTTTAAATCTTTTGATACTGTTAACGGCTACTCAAGTTTAGGTGGATATGTTTTATGTCCTTGGAATATAAAAGAAGATCCTTCTGGTAGTTCTACTGGTAGTGCTGTCAGTGTTTCTCTAAATCTTACACCAGTTTCAATAGGTACTGAAACAGGTGGAAGCATTATATCACCATCAATGAAAAACGGTGTTGTCGGTATAAAACCAACAATAGGATTCGTAAGTCGAAGAGGAATAATACCAATATCTTCAACATTAGATACCGCTGGCCCAATGGCTAAAAATGTAACTGATGCTGCTATCCTCCTATCTTCAATCAGAGGTAATGATATTCTTGATCCTGTAACAAATATTAAAGAAGATAAATATATTGATTATACAGATTATCTAATTCTTGATAACTTAAAAGGAAAAAGAATTGGTATTGATAAAAGAAAATATAATGATTTATCACCAAAAAGAAAAACAGCATATAATGATGTAATACAAATCCTAAAATCAAAAGGTGCGATTATTATTGATAATCTATCATTTGTACAACCTAAATTTATCTACCATCTTATGAAATTTGAATTTAAAAAATGCATCAATAATTATTTAAGTAATGAAGGGTTATCTATAACTCTAAAAGATATCGTTAAATTCAATCAAGAAAATGAAAAGGATAATCTTAAATACGGGCAACAAGTTTTACTAGATGCTTTAAACAATACATCAGGAAGATTAAACGAACCAGAGTATTATGAAGCACTACAAGAAAAAGAAGATGTTAAAAATGCTCTTGAAAAAATAGTAAACGATAATAAATTAGATATGATATACTTTGCTTCTTATACAAGTATTGGACCACATTGTGGATTTCCAACAATGAGTATACCTATCGGTCTTGATGAAGATAATATGCCAATAGGTACTTACTTCTTAGCCCCAATGAATAAAGAAGAAACACTAGTTAATGTTGCTTATAATATTGAAAAAGAAATCAATCAAACATTCAACCCATTAAAAAACAGCTAAAAATTTTAGCTGTTTTTTTTAAAAGAATATTGTTATAACAAATTGAAGTAGACCAATAAAAGCTCCTAAGAAAAGTCCAATAACCTCAACAAATCGAAGTTCACTACTCATTAATCCAAATATAATTTTTTCAAAAGCGACAAAATCAAGATCATCAATTCTCTCTTTTACGATTTCATAAATGCTTAAATCATCTAATCCTTTATTTTTAAGATCATCGACAAGATCTTCTAAAATCTTGTCTCCTTCTTTATCAATTAAATTCTTAACCATATCTTCAGGATTTTCTCCCATAAACATTCTTACCATAGGAGGAATCATTTCCGTAATCTTTGTAGATAAAGATTCTTTTATAATAATCTTAAACTGTTCTATTTTTTCTGGACTTAAGATTTTACTCATAATAACATCTTTACTTAACAATTCTGTTTCAATTGTATTAGCTAAAGAAACTGCCATTTGATCTTTTCTTCTAGGAAAAACACCTTGGAAAGTAACAAACAATATTTTTACAGGGTTCACAGGTCTAAATAACATTTTAATTGCTACTTTATTAGTTAAATATCCGATTAATCCCCCAATAAGAACAAGTAAAACTAATCTAATAATTTGATCATACATTATGAAACACTTCCTTTGTTGTTGAAATTATCTATCTGATTTTCTTCTTTGCAAGTTTTTATTGTTAGCTTTATTCATGTACATATTATTATCTGATACTGTTAATAATTCCTCTAAAGAACAACTAGTAGCATCATAACAAACAGATACTCCAAAACTAAATTTAATACTATTAATATAATCATTGTTACTTGAAGATAATAATCTCTGTACCTCTTTACAGTTATACTGCACCGAACCTTTATTAGTATTTTCAGAAACGACCAAGAATTCATCGCCACCAATTCTTGCCACTACCGCTTTTTCATTAAATACTCTATTTAATATCTTTGATAACTCTACTAATGATTTATCTCCTACTTGATGTCCATAAGTATCATTGATAACTTTAAAATCATCAACATCAATCATAATAACAGAAAACTTTTTATTCTTAATCATTAACCTCTTAATATATTCCTCAGAACGTCTCCTAGTATAAAGCCCTGTTAAGAAGTCCCGATTACTTGATGTAGTCTCAAAAATTAAGTATGAGAATACAATTGCAACAGCTGTTGCTGGCCATATCAATAATAATCCATAAAAAATCAATTGTAGAACTGCGGCTACTACAGGTAAGAATAAGAATATCATAACTCCTATAATCATCTTATTAGCTAATTCATTTCTTTTTCTAATAATTACTCCAAATAAATAGATGTAGATAATAAGCGTCATTGTTATTGATATCCAAATTAATGGTAATCTTGAATATATAT
>LGVF01094538.1_pt1 | contig 12904 bp, 10 predicted proteins | sample 469901 | NCBI WGS metagenome assembly LGVF01 (sample SAMN03893561, study PRJNA290197) | marine sediment metagenome | material: sediment; isolation source: combined push core samples #3730, #5133, and #5579 collected at Hydrate Ridge | place: Pacific Ocean: Hydrate Ridge | reverse complement strand
CGGATCGGGTACCACCTTTACTCTCCGTTTTCCTGCTGTTATGGAAACATTGACTGGAGAAAATAATGAATAACACCAGTATTTCGCCAGAGGATCGGAACAAAAAATTCCTCAATAAACTGAAGGAAAGGGATATCGATGTACAAGCCTGCTACCAATGCGGCCGATGTTCGGCGGGCTGTCCGATTGGGGAATTCTTTGATCTGAATGTCATGGAAGTGGTTCGACTTGCTACCTATGGTATGGAGGAGCCACTGTTAAACTGTCATACTATCTGGCTCTGTGCTGCCTGTGAAACATGTGCCACACGATGTCCCAATGATATTGAAATTGCCGGTCTGATGGATGTCTTAAGGGAAATTGCCCTGCGAAAAGGTGTTACCCCGGCGGAACCAAGAGTGCCTCTTTTTCATAAAGCCTTTCTGGGCTCAATCAGTCATTGGGGGCGAGCCTATGAAATAGGTATGATAGCCGGATATAAGATCAATTCAAGGGATCTGCTCGGTGATATGAAACTCGGGCTTAACATGTTTCTTAAAGGTAAACTGAAACTTACACCACATTCAATAAAAGGAAAATCTGATATCAAGCAGATTTTTTCCGGCAAGGGAAAGGAGTATGACAGATGAAACTCTCATATTATCCCGGCTGTTCTCTTGAAGGAACGGCGCTTGATTACGATCAGTCAGTAAGGGAACTCTGCGTACATCTGGGTGTTGAACTGGCTGATATTCCGGACTGGAACTGCTGTGGTGCCTCGTCTGCCCATATGACCGATCACGAGGTGGGAATACGGCTTCCTCTGCGAAATCTGTTGCAGGTCGCAGGCTCAGGGCATGATATTCTGGTGCCCTGTGCCGCATGTTTTCAACGACTGCGGGCAGCCGACAAGGAAATGCGGGACAATCCGGGACACTGGGATATAGTTGGCTCTATACCTGAGTTTGAGATAGTTCATATCTCCACTTTTCTGGCCAGACCTGAAATCCTGGAGAAAATAAGAGACAAGGTGAGCCAGCCGTTGTCTGGGCTTCCTGTAGCCTGTTACTACGGTTGCCTTTCACTTCGCCATCCTCATATCACCGGCGCTCCTAATTGGGAGATGCCTGTCAACCTTGAACGTATCATTGAGGCTCTCGGAGCAAAGCCGGTTAACTGGTCACACCGGACAGAGTGCTGTTCCGGCAGTCTGACAATGGCAAGACCCGATATTGCGAGAAAACTTGTAGGTGATATTGCGGCTGCGGCTAAAAGAGCCGGAGCAACGGCCATGGTGACAGATTGTCCCATGTGCCAGGCAAATGTGGAAAGTCGGCAACTGGATCTTGGTGGGGAGGATGATCTTCCTGTCTTTTTTGCAACGGAACTGATTATAGCGGCGATAGAGGGCAAATATCCCAAGAAACAGCAGAAGGTACATCTTGTTTCACCGGATGTCGTCACGCAACATTTTGATTCCACGGCTACGGAGGATTCGGCATGACAACTATTATGGAAACTCCTGCAAAAAATGCAGTGCAACCAACAGGTTCCGTAATGGTCATTGGTGGCGGGATCAGTGGTATGCAATCAGCTCTGGATCTTGCCAATTCGGGTATCAAGGTATACCTGGTGGAAAGCTCGCCTGCTATTGGCGGGAAAATGGCTCAGCTGGACAAAACATTTCCCACAAATGACTGCTCCATGTGTATCGTTTCACCAAAACTTGTGGAGGTGGGGCGGCATAAGAATATTGAGCTCTTTACCCATAGCGATGTAAAAAACCTTGATGGAGAGGCCGGCGATTTTACGGCAACCGTGGTCAGCCATGCCCGATATGTAGATGTTGACAGCTGCACAGGTTGCGGCTTGTGTGAACTGGTCTGCCCGGTTACGCATAAGTCTTATTTTCCGGAACCTGTTGCTGAGGGAGAGAAAAAGAAAAAACTGCGTGCTAAGGAAAAAAACAGCATCAGGGGGAGCGGATCGGTTGTTCCTTCGTCGTCAAACAAGTGGACCTTTACAGTTGAAGAAGATGATTGTTCAGCATGCGGTCTCTGTTCTCGGGCTTGTCTGCAGGATGCCATTGTCTGGGAGAAAAAACAGAAAGCAATTATTGACGAAGATAAATGTACTGGATGTGGAGCCTGTTTTGTGGCCTGTCCGGAAAAATTTTCTGCGATTAAAATAACTGATGCACCGGAACTTGATAAAAGTATTGGTGCTGCAGTACATGAGCGTTCACTGGCGATTCGCAAAGAACTGGGCGATGGGCAGGATACTGACTGTATCCGTTGTGGCCTTTGTGTGATCACTTGTGACAAGGTGATGAAAATTGGCGCTTTGAAAATGGTGGAAGAGGGAATCGAGGCCGGAGTTGATATCTGCCAGGTTTGTGGTGGCTGTGTCTCAGTCTGTCCCGTTGGCTTTCTCGATATAGACAGTGTCAGTAATCGACCGCCCAGGCCACTCCTGAATACCTTCAATGAAAACCTGAATAGCAGAAAACCTGTAAATATCCATTATCCGCAGGCAGTTCCCCGTGTACCCACTATAGACGAGGAGAGTTGCGTTAAGTTGAACAGTGGTGGTTGCGGAACCTGTCAATCAATCTGTGGCGTGGGTGCCATTCATTACACTCACGTGGAGACCGAAAAAGAGATTAAAATAGGTTCGGTCATCTTTTCACCAGGTATTGAGGTTTTTAATGCAGAGACGAGAGGCGAGTTTGGCTACGGCCTCTATAAAAATGTCGTCACCTCCATCGAGTTTGAACGATTTCTTTCTGCTTCCGGACCGACCACCGGAACTGTGGTCAGGCCGGGGGATGGGGCTCATCCGAAAAAGATTGCCTGGATCCAGTGTGTAGGGTCAAGAGATCACTCCTGCGATAGAGACTATTGCTCTTCTGTCTGCTGTATGTATGCGGCAAAAGAGGCTTTTATTGCCCGGGAGCATGATTCATCCATAGAACCGACCATATTTTATATAGATATGCGCTCATTTGGCAAAAACTTTGACGATTATATCACCCGTGTGCAGGACAGTAATGTCCGTTTTGTGCGGGCCATGGTCAGCAGGGTATTTGAAGATCCTGTAACTGGTGATCTGGAGTTAAGGTACGTTGATGAATCTGGTCAGAGGCAGTCTGAAGTTTTTGACATGGTAGTCCTTTCTGTCGGGTTGCAGGTCTCTGAGTCAACAAAAAAACTTGCTGAAAAACTGGATATCGAACTCGATCGGTACGGTTTTGCAGTAACGGATCATTTCAGTCCACTGGCTACCTCCCGACCCGGAGTGTTTGTTGGCGGGGCTATAAACGGCCCGAAGGATATTCCTGAAACAGTGGTTGAGGCGTCCGCGGCAGCGGAGGCTGCATCTGCCGGCCTGGCTGAATCCAGAGACAGTCTGGTAACTGCTGAAAAGCTCCCCGATGAAAGAAAGGTTGGCAAAGACGACGAACTGCGGATAGGCGTTTTTATCTGTCACTGCGGCACAAACATCGCCTCGGTGGTTGATGTTAATGCCGTTATGGAATACGCAAAGACGCTGCCCGGAGTGGTATATACGGATAAACCTCTTTATACCTGTTCTCAGGATTCCCAGGAACGGATGAAAGACATTATTAAAGAGCATCGTTTGAACAGGATTGTCACGTCCGCCTGTTCACCGTCTACCCATGAACCACTCTTTATGTCTACGCTTCAGGAGTCTGGAATTAATAAGTATTTCTTTGAAATGGCCAATATCCGTGATCAGTGCAGCTGGGTGCATCCTACCGAACCGGAACTTGCTACGGAAAAGGCTAAACGTTTGACCCGGATGGGTGTGGCTAATGCAGCGGCGGCTGAACCACTGCAGGAACTGGAGTTTGATGTTGATGCCCGTATCCTGATAGTTGGTGGTGGTATATCAGGCATGACGGCTGCATTGGAAGTCGCTCGCCAGGGCTATGGCGTCTGGCTTGTGGAGAGAGAGCCTGAATTGGGAGGTCAGCTTCTCAAGCTGAAGCGTACTGTCGATGGGCAGGTTTTTGATGAATACCTGCATGATTTGAAAGAAAAGCTTCTCGCCGACGAGCGGATTAAGATCTTCACCTCCAGCGAGGTTGTGGAACAGTCCGGTTTTGTCGGCTCATTTGAAACAGAAATAATGACTCCGTCCGGTGGTACAAGAATCCTGCAGCATGGAGCGATCCTGGTAGCAACGGGAGCCGAAGAGGCGCGCCCTGAATTGTATGGTCTGGGTACGGTTGATACAGTTATGACCCAGACCGACTTTGAGTCGACTCTTGAAAACAGCAATGAAGAAGATTGGCAACATGCAAGAGTGGTGATGCTGCAATGCGCCGGTTCCAGGGACAAGGAGCATCTTCCTTACTGTTCGCGGGTCTGCTGTAATCAGGCTGTTAAAAACGGACTGCGTTTTAAGAAGATGTATCCGGAAGCACGGGTTGATGTTCTCTATCGTGATATGCGATGTTATGGGCTGGGGGAAATTGAATATCGTCGGGCCCGTATGGCGGGGATAAATTTTATTCGCTACGACCCTGAGACTAATCAGCCCGCGATAATTGCTGAGGAGAGCGGGATCGAGGTTACGGTGACCGATCCTTCAATCAGGTTGCCTGTAAAGATCAGAGCCGATTATCTTGTGCTCTCAACCGGCATGCAGCCAAGAGATGCGGAAGAACTGGCGTCGATGCTGAGAGTACCTCGAAGTGAAGATGGATTCTTCATTGAGGCCCATGCCAAACTGCGACCGGTTGATTTGCCCAGCGAGGGACTTTTTATGGCTGGAACGGTTCATGGACCAAAGAGTTCCGGGGAGGCAATAGCTCAGGCCCAGGCAGCAGTAGCAAGAGCGACAACTATTCTCTCCCAGACAAGTTTGAAAATGTCCGGAGTGATTTCCAAGGTTGATCCTACAAATTGTGCAGTCTGTCTTACATGTGTGCGAGCCTGCCCATACGGAGTGCCTTTTATCAACGATGAGCATAGTGCGGAGATAAATCCAGCACTCTGTCAGGGATGTGGTATTTGTGTGGCTGAGTGTCCGGCAAAGACAATTTTTATGGGTCGGTTTGAAGACAGGAATATAACAGCTAAGATAGAGTCGTACTGTGAATGATGTTTTTTACGACTCCATCCTGCAAATTACATTTTTATGAAATTGTTCAGGTTGAGTGTTAGTCCAATAATTTAGGAAAGGAGTAATGATGAGTGACTTTGCAGCCCGTGTCATCGTTTTTGCCTGTCGTCATTGAGCATATTCCGCAGCGGACCTGGCAGGTTCGGAGAGGCGATCCTATCCCCCGGCGATCAGTATAATTATGTTGCCGTGTACCGGCAGGATAGATGAAGCGTTGTTGTTGAAAGCATTTGAAAACGGTGCAGATGGTGTAATGGTGGTTGGCTGTCTGGAGGGGGATTGCCATTACGTGAACGGCAATATCCGAGCACGTGCTCGTGTTGAACGGGTGTATGCAATACTGGAAAAGATAGACATTGGCCCGGATCGGATCAGAATGTATAATCTGAGTGCCGGTGAGGGATCAAAGTTTGCAGAGTTTGCCAATGAATTTGTAGAGCAGATACTCGAACTTGGGCCAAGCCCGATAAATGTAGCTCGAACAACCACTACCCAGGCCACATCACAGGAGGAAGCGGCATGATTACAGGAACACCAAAACCCATTGAAGAGATCTTGGAAATGGTTGAACCATATGACAACATTATAGTGGCGGGCTGTCATGGCTGTGTCACTGTTTGTCGTGTCGGTGGGGAGAAAGAGGTGCAGGTGCTGGCATCCACTCTGAGGCTTGCCAGGGAGGCCGGTGGCAGGAAGATTGAGATAAAAGAGGTGAGTCTTGAGAGACAGTGTGATCCGGAATATGTTGAACTGATGCGTCCCTATGTGGAGGATTACCAGGCTGTGCTCTCCATAGCCTGCGGGGCCGGCATTCAGTTTCTGGCCGAGAAATTCACTGTAACACCACTGTTGCCCGGTATTAATACCGGTTTTCTCGGGGTGACTGAACGCCAGGGTGAATGGGCGGAACGGTGTCAGGGATGTGGAGATTGTGTTCTGCATCTGACGGGCGGTATCTGTCCCGTAACCCGCTGTGCCAAGTCGCTTTTTCATGGTCCATGCGGCGGATCGGTACGAGGCATATGTGAAATAGATAAAGATGTTAAGTGTGGCTGGCAGCTGATTGTTGATCGTCTGAAGGCTCTGGATCAAATGGATAACTATGGCAAACTCAAGCCATATAAAGGGTGGGATGCAGCAAGACACGGCGGCCCGCGTCGTATTCTCAGGGAGGACATGATATAATGAAATCGGAAAGTAATCTGAAAAGAGTACTGGATGCGGGTCATATTTCTGTCACTGCAGAGTGTGGTCCTCCCCGCGGAGCCGATCCAGATATAGTACGGAAGAAGGCGGCTTTTGTTGCAGGCAATGTAGATGCCTGCAATGTCACGGATAATCAGACAGCCGTTGTACGTATGAGTTCTCTGGCCGGTTGCATGTTGATTAAAGAGCTGGGCATAGATCCGCTTATTCAGATGGTGGTTCGTGATCGCAACCGTATTGCTTTGCAGTCTGATCTTCTGGGCGCTTCTGCTCTCGGGGTGCGAAACCTCCTCTGTCTTTCAGGCGACCATCAGAAATTTGGAGATGATCCACAGGCAAAAAATGTGTTCGATATCGACTCAATGCAGCTTATTCATCTGGCAAAAACCATGCGGGATGAAGGAGTATTTCCTTCCGGAGATAAACTACAGGGAGCTCCCGATTTTTATATTGGTTGTGCTGTGAACCCTTTTGCAGATCCTTATGAGATAAGAGTTCCACGACTAAAGCTCAAGATGGAAGCAGGAGCCGATTTTGTTCAGACCCAGTGTATTTATAATATGGACAAATTCAAAACATATCTTGGGGATGCAAAGCGTGAGGGGCTGACTGAGAAGATAAAAATCCTGGCGGGGGTGACGCCTCTTAAATCAGCAGGTATGGCGAAGTTTATGCGCCGTATGGTTGCCGGCATGGATATTCCTGATGAGGTTGTAAAACGCATCGCTGATGAGCCGAAGGAAAAACAGGCAGCCAAAGGTATAGAGATGTGTATTGAACAGATCCAGGAACTTAAAGAGATGGAAGGGATAGCTGGGATTCATGTAATGGCGATAGAGTGGGAGGAGAAACTGGAAGAAATTATCGGTGGTGCTGGACTACTTCCAAGGCCCATAATTGAATGATGTAAGATTGTACAGAAATAAATTCTAATTCACTAATAATGGAGGAAACAATGGCTGAAAAAAAGAAAATTCTGCTCGTTGACGATGATCCTGATTTTGTTGAAGCGGTGAAGGTTATTGTTGAGAGCGGTGGTTATGATGTTCGGGTTGCCTATGACGGTAAGGAAGGACTTGAGGCTGTTGCTGAGGAAAAGCCGGATCTCATTGTTCTCGATGTGATGATGCCGGTTATGAATGGTCATGAGGCCTGTGAAAAGCTGAAAGGAGATCCGGAAACTTCGGGTATACCGATTATTCTGCTTACCGCTGTGGCCGAAAGAGTGACTACATCCACATATTCTCACCGTGATATGCTGGAGAGTGAGGCAGAGGATTATATGCCGAAACCGGTAGAACCCGCTGAATTGCTCGAATTGATTAAAAGCTGGTTGGAAAAATAGATTCTTCCCCTCTTCCTGATGCTAATCAGGAAGAGGGGGGATGAAAGCTAAAGTTTGTTCCAAGGACATAATGGTTTGGAATACAGTTATGGATGATGTACGCATACTGATTATAGATGATGAGAAGGTAATTCGTGAGGGTGTAAGTCGCGCGCTTTCTAAAATGGGTTATGACATTGTCAAGGCTGAAGATGGTGATCGTGGACTGGAACTGTTGCAGGAGCAGGCTTTTAATATTGTACTTACCGACCTTATGATGCCGGGTATTGACGGCTTTGCGGTATTGGACTGGATCGTGGAAAACCAGCCCCATATACAGGTGATTGTTATAACTGGTTTTGCCACTGTGAGCAAGGCTGTTACAGCGATGAAACAGGGTGCATTCGACTTTGTGGGTAAGCCGTTTACACCTGATTATATACGGGTGGTTGTCGATCGTGCCATCGATAAACTCACCTTGCAGGCAGAGACCGAGCAGTTGCGTGAAGAGAAAAAAATAGGTCTGGAAGCAATTGATAAATCTCAGAGTCGGCTTAAAACAGTTTTTGGCTGTATGGCGGAAGCTGTTCTGGTTACTGATACGGACAGTGTAGTGGTACATCATAATCCTGCTGCCATTAAAATTCTGGAGATCCAGACTGATCCGGTTATAGGCAAACCCTTATCTGCCTCAATCCGTGACCAGGCAGCAGTAGAAATGGTTACAGAAGCTATTAAAAAGTCAATTGTTGTGACCCGTGAGTTTGCACCTGGCACAATATCACGGAAATATTTACGGGCCCATTGTTCCCCCGTCACCTCGGATCAGGGATTGCTGATCGGCTCGGTAACAACCTTTGAAGATATCAGTGCCCATAAGCAAATCGACAGGATGAAGTCTGATTTTGTCGCCATGGTAGCCCATGAACTGAAAGCCCCCCTGGCCTCTATTGAGCAGATGATATATGCCTCTCAGATCGGGTGTGAATATGAAGAGATGAATTCATGCAACGCATTGCATAAACGAATGACGGTCAGAACCAAAGATCTCTTAAGTCTGATTGATAATTTGTTGAATCTGTCCAAGTTGGAAAGTGGTACGGTCGTGTTTAACCTGGAGCCTGTAAAAGGCACAGAAATTATTAAAGATGTGATCGAGATTGCTTCCCCCCAGGCCGAGGGGAAAAGTATTAAGATGATATATGATCCATGTGAGACTGACTGGTGGTTCAATATCGATTATGATCATATGCGTACAGCGATTATGAATATCGTATCCAATGGTGTGAAATACACCCCGGAAGGTGGAGAAGTCATAATAAGCACCACAATCTCCGGTGGATTTGTCAATTTGACTGTTAAAGATTCAGGTATAGGTATCAGTAAGGAAGATTTACCCCATATCTTTGATCGTTTTTTCAGGGTAAAGGGTAAAGCAACCCGCCATATAACCGGATCAGGTCTTGGTCTGGCCCTGGTCAAGGAGGTAGTTGAAGCCCATCAGGGATTTATTGATGTACAGTCCAGTCCGGAGGTGGGCACAAGTGTCACACTGAGTTTTCCTCTGGCAAAAAGCGTGTAGATCCAAACTCTCGCAGGCTCGCTTACCTGTTGTGTCAACACTCCTCCCAACCCCTTTTTTCCCGGATAGCACATGACTTTCATATAAAGAAATGACAAAGAATATTTGATTTCCTGGACATTATCCCATATCATTTTTACTGAACCGGTAACATCCGGATGTTTCGCTATTTCGTTATTCTGGTTCAGGATGAAACGTCGTTATTTCATTATGTTAATGATTTCCTCCTGTATCAGCATGACAAAGCAGGTGAGTTTTTGTGACACCATTAAGTTGACCGAAGAGACAATATCATGGATTCAGTTCTCTATTTATTCTTTGAGTATAAGGTGTATATCCTCATAGGAGTGTTTATTCTTTTCGTTCTGCTTTGTCTGTTCAGTGACACACTTCGCGGACAGCTAAAGAAAGGAGTTATTCTTCTGGTGGTTGCTGCAGGGGTTGGAGGTTGCTATTATTTTTTTACAGGAAAATCACTCTCCGATATTCCTGCTGATGTTAATAAATTTTTCAATACACGGATAACCGAGAAAGAGCCCAGCCATAAGTATTATAGAGACCCTGCACGCTATGGACTGCCTGAGGGTTAAGTGTAGTAGCGGGAGGGTGTTAAAGAAGGATTATATTTAGAAAAGGTGGTTAGATATTTTTTCGGCTGTTGCCTTCAATGGAATTATTGCCGATTCTAAAAACTCGTCGGTCAAGCGAAAAGCCGGCCCGGCTATGACCACAGCAGCTTTTGGAGCACCATCGGGACTGTGTATTGGTGTGGCCATTGCGTGGGTATCTCTGTAACGTTCACCTCGATCGTAGGCGATACCGGTTTGTTTTATTTCCTCCAGAAGTTTCCGGTACGTTTTCTTTGCAATAATTGTGAATTCATTAAAACGGGTAAATTCCTGCTGCAGACAAAGTTCCACTAGTTTTGGCTCAATGGACGATAATATTACTTTGGCACCGGCTGCAACATTGATTGGTACCTGCTCTCCCTGTTGGAAATTAAATCGAATATGACTTGGTCCCTCAACATGAAGTGCAAGTACTACATTGGTACCTGTAAGCATCTCCAGAGCAACACTTTCACCTATTAACTGTGAGAGTTCTGTAAGGTAGGGCTGGGAAACAGTCAGAAGTTTACTGTCCAGTGAACGGGTGGTCGCGTTACCGATCTTCAAGGCCGACTTTCCAAGCATATATTTCTTAGTGAGAGGGTTTTGTTGCAGAAAGTCTGTTGCAACCAGGAGTTTAATCAATCGGCTGACTGTTGATTTGTGAATTCCCAGTTTTTTGCCGAGCTCAGTTGTGCCCATCTCATTATTGTAAGGGGCAAAGGCAAGCAGAATCTTCAGCGCCTTTTCGGCTGATGAACTGTTGGCTGGTTTAATCGCTTTCTGAATTTTATTTTTCATTTCCGCTTCCATCACAAAAATCAAATTCTCCTTCAGAAAAGCACGTTTTCAGTGGTTGTTTCAAATATGTATACCGCGTCTCGCATGTTGGAACTTAATAGAGTGTAGCGCTTATTCTGTCAAGAAATTTCGAATAGTGAAGAGATAAATTTTTTAGTACACCAGCCTAACTCTGTAATATTAGGGGGTAATTGAAATTCTCTTTTGTCTGATATTACATGTAAAATGGTCTTGACTTGTGTGTGAACCAGTGTAGAATAGTTCCATATAATGGTACTGGGTTTTCAGCATACGACACATGTCGTTCTGTTTGTCTGCTTGAGATGGTCTGATAATATGAAAAAAGAGAGAATATGATCTCAACCACCCCAGTTTGTGCCGTAAATAGAGAGATGATCAACTCCGGGAGGTTAAATGATGAGTGAACAAGTTTTTACCAACTGTACCAACGCCGGGCCTGTCAGCGTATATGTCAAAGATGGTAAAGTCACGCGGATGCGACCATTGGTTGCAGAAGAAAAAGATTTTAAACCATGGGTGATTGAGGCGGGCGGAAAAAAATATTCTCCACCCAAAAAGTTTGCGGTGGCCCCCTATGTCCATGCAGACAGGCGCAGGCTCTACTCCGAAGAGCGCATTAAGTATCCGATGAAGAGAGTAGACTTTGACCCTAATGGGGAACGAAATCCGCAAAATCGTGGAAAATCTCCCTATGAGCGTATTTCCTGGGACGAGGCCCTGGATATTGTTGCCGGCGAGATTAAACGGGTTAAAGATACCTATGGTGGATCTGCCATCAGCGGTATGACTTCATCTCACCATAACTGGGGTATAGTGGGCTATAAAATGGGTCCATTTGCCCGCTTTATGAACCTGCTCGAGTTCACTCCTGTTCTTGACAATCCTGACAGCTGGGAAGGGTGGCACTGGGGAGCTACACATACTTATGGCTTCTACTGGCGCCTGGGTATGCCTGAACAATATGATCTGCTGGAAGACTCTCTACAAAATGCGGAGATGATCGTTCTCTGGTCTAATGATCCCGACACCACAAGGGGAACATATACAGGACAGGATTCAGCACTCTGGCGTCAATGGCTGAAGGAAAAAGGAGTCAAGATGGTTTTTATTGATCCTTTTCATAATTTTACTGCCGGGGTGATGGAGGGTAAGTGGATTGCCCCGAGGATCGGCACCGATACCTGTATTGCCATGGCCATTGCCCATGTCTGGATCACTGAAGATATCTATGACAAGGAATATGTTAAGGAGAGAACAATAGGTTTTGATCAATTCAAAGAATATGTTCTTGGAAAAGAAGACGGGCAGGAGAAAACCCCTGAATGGGCAGAGGGCGAATCAGGTGTCAAGGCCAGAGTAATAAGGGCGCTGGCCCGTGAATGGGCAGCCAAACGGACGATTCTGTCTGGTGGTGCCCGTGGCGGAGAGGGCGGTGCCTGCCGTCAGGCCTATGGCACCGAATGGGCCCGTATGATGGTGCTGCTCCAGGGAATGCAGGGGCTTGGCAAACCCGGACGTACCATCTGGGGAACCACTATGGGCGCCCCTTCGGATACCAAACACTGGTTTCCTGCCTATGCTGATCTTGAAGGCAGGGTTTCCACTGCACATATTGCCAAATTTAAACCAGCGAACCCGACAAAGCAGCGGTTATACAGACTCACTCTCCCCGATGCCGTTCTTGATCCTCCTGTCAGCTGGTACGGTGAAGGTTTTTGTGGCCAGTCACTGGAACAGCAGTTCACCCATTTTGAATATCCCATGGAAGGGTATTCCGAAATCAAGCTGTTTTATCGCTATGGTGGTTCATTTATGGGAACCATGAGTGATACAACTAAATGGGTGAGAATGTACCAGAGCCCGAAACTTGAATTTGTTGTCAACCAGGACATCTGGTTTAACAGTGAAACCAGGATGGCTGATATTATTCTTCCGGCTTGTACCAACTTTGAACGTGATGATGTTGGAGAATGGGGAGCCTGTGGCGGCTACACCTGTCATGCAAGCAGTGGTTGCAATTACAGGATTGTTGTACGTCAGCAAAAATGTATAGACCCTCTCTGGGAATCCAAGTCGGATTATGAGATATTCAGGTTGATTTCCGAGCGTCTTGGTACCGAGGAGGAGTTTACAGATGGACGGACTGAACTCGATTGGGTCAAGGCTTTCTATGATTCTTCGGATCTGAAAGGGATGATAAGCTGGGAGGAATTTGACAAGAAAGGCTATCAG
>LGVF01676731.1_pt1 | contig 12911 bp, 15 predicted proteins | sample 469901 | NCBI WGS metagenome assembly LGVF01 (sample SAMN03893561, study PRJNA290197) | marine sediment metagenome | material: sediment; isolation source: combined push core samples #3730, #5133, and #5579 collected at Hydrate Ridge | place: Pacific Ocean: Hydrate Ridge | reverse complement strand
CCATAAATTATAAAATGAAAGATTGGGCATTTAATCGTCAACGCTATTGGGGAGAACCAATTCCAATTATTCATTGTCCAAAATGTGGCATGGTTCCAGTACCAGAAGAAGAATTACCGTTGATTTTACCTAAAGTTAAGAGTTATAAACCAACGGATACAGGAAAATCACCATTATCAGATATCCCAGAATGGTATCAAACAACTTGTCCTGTATGTGGAGCAGCAGCAGAGAGAGAAACAGATACCATGCCACAATGGGCAGGGTCAAGCTGGTATTTCTTACGTTATTTTGATAATAAAAATGATGAGGCCTTTGCTTCAGAAGAAAAACTTAAGTATTGGATGCCTGTGGATTGGTACAATGGGGGAATGGAACATGTAACACGCCATCTTCTTTATTCGCGATTTTGGCATCAATTCCTCTTTGATATTGGGTGTGTTCCAGTAAGAGAACCTTATGCAAAAAGAACAGCGCAAGGCCTCATATTAGGGAATGATGGGGAAAAAATGTCGAAGTCAAAAGGGAATGTTGTTAATCCTGACGTGATTATTGATGCCTATGGTGCAGATACCCTAAGGACTTATATTATGTTTATTGGAGATTATGAAAAAGCAGCACCATGGTCCGATAATGGTGCCAAAGGATGTCGTCGTTTCTTAGATCGTGTTTGGAAACTTCAAGATATGGTTTCAGACGAAGAAGGCTACGGAAAAGTTCTTGAATCTATGATTCATAAAACTATTAAAAAAGTGAATGATGACTATGAAGAAATGAAATATAATACTGCGATTGCAGCGTTAATGACCTTACTAAACGAGGTTAATCGTCATGGAGAAATCACAAAAGAAGGGTTAGCGACGTATTTAAAACTACTTTATCCTGTAGCGCCACATATTACTTCTGAAATTTGGAAAAATATGAATTTCAAAGGGACATTAGATAATGCAACTTGGCCTGAATATGATGAAAGTAAAACCATTGATGATGTGATTGAAATGGCTGTTCAAATTAATGGAAAAGTACGAGGGACAATCACAATTCCTGTGGATGCGACTAAAGAAGAAGCCAAAGAAATTGCGCTACTTCAAAAGAATATTTTATCACGCATTGAAGGAAAAACCATTGTAAAAGAAATTTATGTTCCAGGAAAGATATTTAATATTGTTGTGAAATAAGGGAAAATGATGAAAGTGATAAAACTGTATACCGATGGTGGTTGTCGAGGCAATGGCATCTCAGAAAAAAATATTGGAGCGATTGGTGGCATTCTTATTTATGTTCAAAAAAATATTGAGAAAGAATATAAAAAAGCATATGAAAATACGACCAATAATAAGATGGAATTATTAGCTGTTATTGAGGGACTAAAATTATTAAAAGAACCCTGTGAAGTCCATGTGTATAGTGATTCAGCCTATGTTGTTAATGCATATTTACAAGATTGGATTACGAGCTGGAAGGCAAAAAATTGGACCCGTGGAAAAGCGGGAGAATTAAAAAACAAAGAATTATGGAAAGAATTAGATGCTCTTGTTAATGAGCATCAGGTTACTTTTCATAAAGTAAAGGGACATGCTAATAACCCTTATAATAATCAAGCAGATTTACTTGTTAATCAAGCGATGGATAGTTACTTAATTTAGAAACGTCAATTTGATGCTGAGTAAATAATAAAATGCCAATTGATTTAGGAATGAAAGAAAAATTAATGTTTAAAAGAAAAACACGTTTAATGTGTTAGACTGTAGACAAAGATATAAAGTAGTACCGATAATTGTTAAATAATGGTGTACGCATACGGCGTACAGGCATTGCAAGCATACAACAGATTAACAATTAGTCGGTACGGGAGGTTGTTGCCAAACTGAAAGGCCAGAATTTTCTGGCCCCAGACTGTAGACAAAGGTCAGGATTTTCTGACTTTTGTCTATTTTTTTGGACACAAAAAAGAAAAAACATAACTTCATATGCGATAATTAACTCAAAGTAATAAGAATACGCGTATGCTAATCAAACGAAAACAGGAGGTCAGAGAACAGGTGAAGATTGTCACAATGGTAGCAAAAGAGCATAGTTTAAGACTGATCGATCAAGCTATCGATTTTAATTTTATTTATGATCAGGTCACAGATTTCTAATTTGTAATCGGGTTTTTCGGCACGCTGAACAATCAATTTTTTAAGTATGAAATTGATTGTTCTTTTTAGTTAGAATTACTAACTAATATAAAGCTAAAGGCTTGGTTGCTATATTTTTTTTTGAGAATCGATTATTTCAATTTCTAAAAGATGAGAAGTGAATGCCATCAGTACCTGCATTATTTAAGCTGTTTTGGGTATGTATTGTTATAGAAGATAATATCCATACTAGTTGGGCAACAGTAAATATGAATGATCATGATAGTTTCAGTAATGAAAATTATATTCGTTTATAAAACTTTAAATACTACAATAGATCTTAGTGGTAGGATAGATTGCCATACTTGCTGATTAGGAAAGTTTGAGAATTTTTAATAGTCCTTCTTTGATTATAATAATGTTAAATATAATCCATATGGAGTGTGCAAAAATAAATGATTTGAGTATTGAATGAATTTGCGGACGTAACTAAGAAAAAGAAGAAATAGATTGAGAATATTTACAGATTTATACTTATGACATTTTTGAATATTGTACAGACGATAGAGGTCAGGGTAACATTATTTAATGATATTTTAGGGGGAAGACTACAATGGAAGATAAAATTTATCTGGCGTCCCCACACATGAGTGATGAGGGATTTGAAATGGAATATATCAGAGAAGCTTTTAATACCAATTGGATTGCGCCACTTGGACCGAATGTCAATGAGTTTGAGAAAGAATTTGCGTCAAAAATTGGAGTGAAATATGCTGCGGCAGTGAATACTGGAACAGCCGCTATTCATTTGGCTCTAAAAGCAATTGGTGTTGGTGAAGGTGATATAGTTTTTTGTCAATCACTTACTTTTTCCGCTACGGCCAATCCGATTATTTATGAAAAGGCGGTGCCAGTATTTATTGATAGTGATGAGGAAACCTGGAATATATGTCCAACCACCTTGGAAGAAGCTTTTAAAAAACATCCGAATGTAAAAGCAGTGATTGTGGTTCATCTCTATGGTTTATCGGCTAACTTGGATAAAATCATGAAAATATGTAATCGGCATGGTGTAGCGTTAATCGAAGATGCTGCTGAATCATTGGGTACTTTATACAAAGGCAGACAGACGGGAACTTTTAGTGAATATGGTGTATTTAGTTTTAATGGAAATAAAATTATTACTACATCAGGCGGTGGAATGCTTGTTTCGAACAATAAAGAAAAGATTGAAAAGGTGAAATTCTGGTCAACTCAATCAAGAGATCCAGCAAGACACTACCAGCACAGTGAATTGGGTTTTAACTATCGTATGAGCAATATCGCTGCAGGGATTGGTCGGGGCCAATTGAAAGTTTTGGAGCAAAGAGTTTCTGAGAAAAAATACATCTTTGAATTCTACAAACAAGAATTAGGGGAATTACCAGGAATTAAATTTATGCCTGTCAATCAATGGAATGAGCCGAATTACTGGCTAAGTTGCATCACGTTAAGCGGTTTAATAAAACCTTTAGATATTATAGAAGCCTTGGAAAAAGAAAACATCGAATCAAGACCGATATGGAAACCTATGCATCAAGAACCATTTTTCGAAAAATATGATTATGTAGGAGGCGACATATCAGAAAAGTTATTTAAAACTGGGGTTTGTTTACCCTCTGATACTAATATGGGAGATGTAGATTTGAAACGAATTGTCCGTATTATTAAAGGATTGTGGAAATAAATGATATATAAAAAAGCTCTAAAACGACCGATAGATTTTTGTCTGTCATTGGTAGCAATCAGTGTACTTTCACCAGTATTTATGGGGTTGACTTTTTTGGTAAGAATAAAATTAGGGAGTCCCGTATTATTCAAACAGGAAAGACCAGGTTTGCATGAAAAAATATTTACAGTGTATAAGTTTAGAACAATGTTACAGTTGAAAAATGAGGAGGGAGACTTATTACCTGATGAACTACGATTAACAAAATTTGGAAATCACTTGAGATCTAGCAGTTTGGACGAATTGCCAGAACTGATCAATGTTTTGAGGGGAGATATGGCTATAATTGGTCCAAGGCCACTGCTTGTTAAATATCTTCCACGCTATAATGAAAAACAAAAACGTCGGCATGAAGTAAGACCAGGTTTATCTGGTTTGGCCCAAATTAATGGAAGAAACGCAATTAGCTGGGAAGAAAAATTTGATCTGGATATTGATTATGTCGACAATGTGAGGTTTTCAGGAGATATTAGGATTATTTTAAAAACTATTATAAAAGTCTTTCAGAGAGAAGGAATTAATAATCAGGGTGAAAATGTTGTTGAAGAATTCAGAGGTGTCAAATGAGTACGGAGATTAAGAATATTCTTTTTTGTAGTGCGGGGAGAAGAGCTGAACTTATAAAAAACTGTAAATTTTCATTGCAAGAACAGGTTCGAATTATAGCAACTGATCGCAGTAAATATGCTCCTGCAATTTATTTTGCAGACAATCTGTATATTGTTCCTAGTATCGATAATCCCCGATACATTGAAACGATTATTAATATTTGCAAAGCGGAGAAGATTGATGCAATCACAACTTTGATTGATCCTGAAATTGAAGTTTTAGCAAAAAATCGACAGATCTTTGAATCGATTAATGTTGAGGTTTTGGCACCATATTTAGATGCTGCAGAGATTTGCTTTGACAAATATAAATTATTTCAGCATGCTATCAAATATAGTATTCCTACGATTACTACCTATGATGGTCTTATGAGCTTTGAAGTTGCATATCGAAAGAAAGAGATTGATTTCCCTGTGTTTGTTAAGCCAAAGATAGGAAGTGCCAGCGTTGGGGCTCAAATAGTTGAAAATTATGAAGAACTAGAACAACTTATAGAAAAAGATCCTAGTCTTATTATTCAAGAATTTATATCAGGTGTTGATATTGATGCTGACGTTTATATTGACACAATTTCAAAGAAGCCTGTTCGTATTTTTTCTAAGATGAAACTGGAAACAAAAATTGGAGGAGCAAGTAAAACCAAATCGTTTAAAGACGAAAAACTTGTGGAGTTCATTCAAATAATCACGCAATCACTATCTTTCAACGGACCCATTGATATCGATCTGTTTTACTGTGAGGGAAAGTATTATTTAACCGAAATTAACCCAAGATTTGGGGGTGCCTATATACATGCTTTTGGGACAGGAGTCGATTTTTTTAGATGCATTGCAAATAATCTTCATGGCATAGAAAATAGCGCAGATTATTATTCTTATGAGGATGACGTAGTTATGATGATGTATGATAGTGTTGTACTTAAAAAAGAAATTGAGTTAGGTTAATAAGTAAAGAACAGAGAGGTTTATGGGATTTATCTGGATAATTATACATGACCATTTTAGAGAAGTACGATTACATATAAATGAATTATTTGTTGATGATAAATACAGAGGTAAAGGAATCGGGATTGCGTTGATAAATAAAGCTAAAAAAGCTCAAGAATTGGGTGTTGAAGCCATCGATTTATTTGTTTCAGAAAACAATGCGGGTGCTAGAGGTTTATACAAAAAACTTGGATTTTTTACCGAAAGACGTTATAAAAAAAACAGTGTAATAATCAAGAATAAGACAAGCAGATAATTATTTATGAAAATCTGTTTGAATATTATTTTTTAAAGTATCAAAGGGATTGATTAAGAATAAAATATATTTTATTAGTTGCTTAGTAATTGAAAAAGGTGGGTAGATCGATGAAAAAAGCATTAATGATGGCATCAGTCGCTTCAATGATTGATGGATTTAATCGGGATAACATCCGAATCCTTCAGGATTTGGGAGCTGAAGTTGATATTGCCTGTAATTTTGAACTTGAAACCAGTGAATCGACGAAAGAAAGAGAAAAAAAGTTTCAGCATGAAATGGAACAACGTGGGTTTAAAACATACCAACTGCCAGTTCCGCGAAAAATAAGTGCAATTAAAAGTATGTTTACTGCTTATTATAAAATGAGACGAATTTGTAAAGAAAATCATTATAATTTAGTACATTGTCATTCTCCAATTGGGGGCGTTATTGCCAGAGTAGCTTGTAAGGGAGTACGGAAAAATGGAACGAAAGTTGTTTATACCGCCCATGGTTTCCACTTTTACAAAGGGGCACCTAAAATAAATTGGATTTTATACTATACGGTTGAAAAATTTGTCTCTAAATATACGGATCTCTTAATTACAATTAATCATGAAGACTACGAAAGAGCGAAATCTTTTAAGGCAAAAAAAGTTGTTTATCTACCAGGAATTGGTGTAGACACTGGAAAGTTCAAAAATGTAAATATAAATCGAGAATCGAAACGGGAACAATTAGGAATACCGGAAAATACAGTGGTGTTATTATCAATTGCTGAAATGATAAAACGTAAAAACCAGGAAACGGCATTGAGAGCCGTTTCGCAATTAGAAAATTCAAATTATATTTATCTGATTTGTGGGGAAGGGCCCCTTGAAAACTATTTAAAAGAATTGACAAAAGAGCTTAAAATCGATGATCGGGTTAGGTTTTTAGGGTATCGAAAAGATATTCCGGAAATATGTCGGGCATCAGATTTGTTTGTTTTACCATCATATCAAGAGGGGCTATCCGTTTCCGTTATGGAAGCAATGTCAGCAGGTTTACCGGTTATATGTTCATCAATTAGAGGGAATACTGATCTCATAGAAGAGGGTAAGGGAGGACTTTTACATAAACCTGAAGATGTAGATCAAATTTCAAAAGAACTGGAACAATTAATTAATGATAAAGAATTAAGAACCAAAATGGGTGAGTATAACCAAAAAAAAATAGAAAAATATGACAAAAAAATTGTGAATAGCAAAATGCGGGAATTATATCGTGAATTATTGGAGGATCATTGAGTTTGGTAGTTGATAAACCTGAGACGAGCTTAGATAAGATGGATGAGAAGCATTTCAGTAGGTATCCGACTATAACAATTAGGAAGTGGTAGAGTATTTATAATGACTGATCCACCTTGAAAAAATTGTTTTAAACTTAATTAGATGAGGTGAAATAATTTGAAAGTATTACACGTTCTAAATACGAGGAAATTATCAGGTGCAGAAAATGTAGCTGCTGATATTTGTATGATGTTTAAAGAATGTTATGAGATGGCGTATTGTTCGCCAGATGGACCGATCAAACATGCTTTGGCTGATCGGGAGATCACCTTTATTTCGATAAAAAAACTGACTGTTAAAGAGTTAACACGAGTGATTGAAGTTTTTCAGCCAGATTTGATTGATGCGCATGATGTTCGTGCTACTGTTGTTACAGCTTTAGTAGCTAAATCAATTCCATATATTTCTCATCTTCATGTCAATAATAATGATATGAAAAAGATTACGTTGAAGTCAGTTTTATATATGTTTGCAGCAAAAAAAGCAAAACGAGTTATTGCAGTATCAGAAAGTTGTATTAATGACTATATTTTTAAAAAAGTCATAGAAAAAAAAACAATTGTTTTGAAAAATATTATTTACTCAAAACGATTGGAATTATTAATTAACAAAAACAGCGAGAATTATTTGTTTGACTTCATTTTTTTAGGTAGACTAACAGATCAAAAAAATCCAGAAAGAATTGCAAAAGTGGCATCTGCAGTTTTGAAAAGAATTACCTTATGCTAAATTTGGCGTTATTGGTGATGGTGACTTAAAAGAAGTAATGAAAGAGATTTTTAACAAAGAAGGCGTTTCTGATCGTGTTATGTTTACAGGCAGTTTGCCATATCCTTATAAAACGATCAGCCAATCAAAATGCATGGTGTTTTGCTCTAAATTCGAGGGAACACCGATTTCTGCTCTTGAGTCAATGTATTTTGGGGTGCCGATTGTATCAACTCCGACAGATGGGCTGATTGAATTGATTGAAAATGACGTAACGGGTTATTTGTCAGATGATGATGATGAATTGGCACAGCATATTGCGAGTCTCATTGAAGATCAAGAGCTGTGGATGAAAATATCAGCAAAACAAGAGGAGAAGTTTAAGACGATCAATAATGAGGACGCATATGCTAAGGTACTAAAAGAGATTTATCAAATATACGGTTAGATTTAAAACTTTAAATTTTGCTATAAAAAATAAGGATGATATTAAAATTTGACTTAATACAACGATTGAGAAAGGGATGATTATGAAATTTAGCAACATAAAATTGGGTGATCTTAAATATCTTATTATTGCTATATTTCCAATACTTTCCCTTTATGAGTTTATTCCGTTATTCGATATAGGTTTTTTTTTACTAATGCTAATCGTTATTTTCAAGGTAATTAAACAAAACCTAGTAGTGAAAATTAATATCGAAATACTGTATACCATGCTTATTTTGATTATTCTTAATCTATTAGTGGGATCTTTTAAATATCCTGGTTTTACGAATACATTAAATAATACTGCAGGAATGGTTGTGTTTACGATGCTTGCCGTATTTTTAAGTTGCCCTGGTTTTCTTGAAAGAGAAAAATTATATCAAGCTTGTAAAGTGATCGTTTTAATTGCAACTGTTTTTCTTTTTTATCAGGCTATTGCTTATAATTTTTTTGATGTCGTTGTTAAGGGGAATATCCCCTTTTTATCTTCGCTAGAAACTGGTTTTGTTTCGATCGAATACGGAAGACCAACTTCATTTTTTTATGAACCGGCTCATTACTGTATCTATGTTGCTCCAATTTATGCAATGGCAATTATTAAAAAAGAGTATTGGGTAGCGATTCTTCTTTTTACAGGTGTTGTTTTATCAACCAGCACGACTGGTATTGTATTGTTGCTGGTTATTCCCATGATTATTAATATTAAAAAAGCCAAGTTTCTAATTTATGTATCTATGTTTGCATTTTTTAGTCTTATTATTTTTATTTATCTACCTGAGCTGTTTAATCAATATAGCGTTAAATTAAGCCTGACTAATTTAACAGAAAATATTAGAATATTCGGAACGTTGACTTTTTTTCAGTACTTTTCGTTACCTGAATGGTTGTTTGGGGTTGGCATTAATCGATTGGCAGAATTTCTTTATATGAGTGGTGAAACCTATGGTCTAAATTATGCAAGCTCTATTATATTTTTGGCTTTTTCATTTGGTATCGTCGGATTTGTATTTTTTATAAATTTATGTGTTCTGATATTTAGAAAAATTAGTGTAAGCTACCGTGTCATGTGGTACATTTTAATGTTTGTTCTTATAAGTGATCAGATCTTATTTAATCGCAATTTTTTGTATCTACTTATATGGGTTTACGTTGTTTCAAAGGAATCGATAAATAAATTTGATATAGCTCTGATCCGAATCAATAGTGATGTTTAATATAGAAACATAGAGGTGGAACAATGAGTGAAGCGAAATTAAGTGTCATTATGCCAGTATTTAATGCGGAAAATCGATTGGAATTATCAATTAATAGTGTCTTGAATCAAACATATAGAAATATTGAATTAATATTGATCGATGATGGATCAACTGATTCGTCACCAATGATTTGCGATCAATATGCCCAATCAGATTCTCGGGTAACGGTTATTCATCAAGTAAATGCTCGGGTGAGTGCGGCACGAAATCAGGGCATACAGATTGCCGTTGGTCAGTATCTTTCTTTTATCGATGCAGATGATGTCATTGATCTAGAAGCTTATGAAGTTGTGATCAGAGAGATGTGTAAAAAGTCACTAGATATGATCATATTTGGGATGAGTTTTGAGTATTACAAAAAGAAAAAACTATGTAAAGTTGAAATCAAAACCATTGATGAGAAAATTTGCTTTGAAGTAAAAAATATAAAAGAGTGTTTCTTTTATTTAGCAGAGCATAACTATTTTCTTTCAACTTGTAATAAGATGATAAAAGCTTCAATTATAAAAAAAAATCTGATTTTTTTTGAAAATGAAATGTCGATATTAGAAGACTACAAATTTGTCTTGGATGTTCTGGAAAAATCTGAAAAAGTGTGTGCGATTCCTGCTGTATGGTACCATTATTTTCACAATTTGCAATCGTCACAACTTAAACGACGTCCTAGTATTAATTATGTCAGAAATTTTATGATTCTAGACATGCGTATTCGAGATTTTGCGAGAAGGTACGAACTTGATCAAGAAGCTGATTTCGGAGTAATCAATGCTATGATTTTAAGGTATTATATTATTGCGATAGAAAAAATATTTTCAAGTAATGATCAACTAGAAGAAAAATATAGCGCAATGAAAGAAATTATTAGGTTAGAAGAGTTTAGTGAAGCGTTAAAAAATGCATCGGTTACAGGAAAGCGGCTGACTTTTGTCTGTTGTTTACTGGAGAGAAAACGGTTGAAAATGTTATTTTTTTTATTTTTCTCAAATGACTATTTATATAGAATAAGAAAAAAGATAAAAGGTTAGATTAACTAATAGGCAATTTTTCACTAAAAAGATTAATAATATCTTAGAGGAAATGGTGAGCTTATGTCAAGAACTAAGAATTCAATCAAGAACATAAAATATTCGCTTATCGGTCAGATGCTGGCATTGGTTGTTACATTTATTTCCCGTATTGTATTTGTTAACGTATTGAGTGCAGAATATTTGGGAATCAATGGTCTTTTCACGAATATATTGTCGATTATATCATTGGCTGAAATTGGTGTTGGTGCAGCTATTGTCTATAGCATGTATAAACCGATTGCGGAGAATGATATAGAAAAAATAAAATCACTGATGAAACTGTTCAAAAGAACCTATACTGTGATTGGTTTAATCATTACTGTTTTAGGAATAATGCTGACGCCATTTTTGCATTTTTTTATAAAAGATATTCCAGATGTGAAATTTATCAGCTTTATTTTTTTAATGTTTGTTGTCAATTCTTCCATATCATATTTCTATTCATATAAACTTTTTCTTATTATAGCAAATCAAAAAAAATACATTGCATCACTTTATCGGTATTCGATTTTTATAGCGAGGAGTATTTGTCAAATTATTATCTTATATACAACTCAGAATTATATATTATTTTTATCTATTGAATTATTGGCTACATTAAGCGAAAATATTCTCGTTTCGATAAAAGCAGATAAAATGTATCCATATTTAAAAGATAAAAGAATCTTACCTCTGGATAAAAATGAAAAAGAGCTGATCAAAAAAAATGTACAAGCGCTGATTTACCATCGTGTTGGTGGAGTTGTGGTTCTTGGGACTGATAATATATTAATTTCTATGCTGATCGGAATTGTGGCAGTTGGTATCTATTCTAATTATTTGCTTATTATTTCATCATTAATGATGATTTACGGATTAGTATTTGAATCACTAACGGCAAGCATTGGAAATCTTGGAATTACCCAAACGGGAGAAAAAAACAAGAAAATTTTTCATGCTACTAATTTTGCAGCGTTTTGGATTTATGGTTTTTCATCTATTGCTTTGTTGAATTTGGTGAATCCGTTTATTCAACTTTGGCTTGGTTCCAAATATCTTTTTGGTATGGAGATTGTAACGGTTTTAGTTATTAATTTTTATATAACGGGAATGCGAACGAGTGTTAGAGTATTTAAAGATGCTCATGGATTATATTGGTACGATCGATATAAACCATTGGTAGAGTCAGTCATAAATATTGCCGTTTCGATTTTACTTGCAAATCGTTTTGGTGTTATCGGCATTTTTTTGGGAACGATGATTAGTACGATTACAACAAGTTTTTGGGTAGAGCCATTTGTATTATATAAATATGGATTCAAATCCAGCTCTAGGGGATATTTTAAACAGTATTTTAAATATGAATTGATTACAATTGGAGTTGGATTGATGACCTGGTTTAGTTGTTCATTCATCGGAAATACAGGAATATTAAACTTTATGATCAAAGTTGTGATTTGTGGAGTTGTTCCTAATTTGTTATTTTTCCTTTTATTTAGAAATGATAAAAATTTTACATATTTAATTCTTGTGAGCAAAAGAGAACTAAGGAATAAAGCAATGAAAAATGTCAAATAGTCAGTTTGTTAAGCATTGAATCCATCAAACAGGCTTAGTGCAATTAACAGAGAACAAAACTCTCTAATTAAAAAAATTCAAAGCTTAGTTATTAATGAATTGAATTAAATGATGGCTTATTAGTCTAAACAATTTCACTGAAAGGTAGGTTTAGTATGAAAAAGAAGTAATTGTTGTTAATTCTATTTTTAAAAACACAAACGAAATGTTACCCGAAGCAGGAATCGATATTGAACCTGAAAAAAACAAAATTGCCGAGAATATATGAAATTAATTGTAATATTCTTTTTAAAGAGAATCGCCGGTATTGAGATTAGATACTTTTATAAACTTCTTTAAAAAAATTACAACATTGTCAATTTGTTAGCTTAAATATTAAAGTTGACGAATTAAATAAAAGATTTGTATAGCTAATTCTTTAAGTGAAAAAACCTTTTAATTTTTGCTTTGAACTTAAAAAATTGAAAAATTGAAAAGCAATAAAAAGGTATTGACTAAAAATAATTAGTGTGATATGTTTAAAAAAGAAAATGAATATCACAACATAATAATATTGCAATATAATATTAACAACATAGGGTATTAGTATTTGACAAGAAAGAATAGCTAAGAAGTTTTTGTTGAGTAATAATAATTGTCAAATGGTAAATTATATGTATGAAAAAAAATAATAATCGTGGAATTGCTTTCCAACGATAAAGGCAAACCTGTTGAAAAATGGGGACGCAAAACTAGAGGGCCTGTAAAATGGTAGCCAGTTACCGAAAGGAAAGTTTTTTGTT
>LGVF01256846.1_pt1 | contig 12919 bp, 8 predicted proteins | sample 469901 | NCBI WGS metagenome assembly LGVF01 (sample SAMN03893561, study PRJNA290197) | marine sediment metagenome | material: sediment; isolation source: combined push core samples #3730, #5133, and #5579 collected at Hydrate Ridge | place: Pacific Ocean: Hydrate Ridge | reverse complement strand
AATTAAAAAAAGGCGACAAAATTGAACTGATGGCAAGTAAGGGAACTTACGAAGTCCTTAAGGTTGGCGTCTTTTCTCCTGGTCCTGTACCACGTGATTCCCTTGGTGCTGGTGAAGTTGGTTTTATGATCGCCGGTATTAAAGTAGTTCAAGATGCAAAAGTGGGTGATACAATTACTCATTTACACCGTAAAGCTGCTGAGGCCCTGCCCGGGTTTCAAGAGGTGCTACCAATGGTATTCTCTGGTCTGTATCCAATTGACACCAGCGAATATGAACTGTTACGCGATGCTCTAGAGAAGCTTCAGCTCAATGATGCCTCAATCAGTTATGAGCCTGAAAACTCTATGGCCCTTGGTTTTGGCTTTCGCTGTGGTTTTCTAGGCCTTCTCCATATGGAGATTATACAAGAGCGCCTAGAGCGTGAGTTCAATATTGACCTCATTACCACGGCACCAACGGTTGTTTACGAAGTGACAACGGTTAAAGGCGAAATGCTTCTTGTCGACAGCGCAAACAAGTTACCTGAAGTACAATATATTGAAAAAATAGAAGAACCTTTCATCTTAGCGTCAATCCATGTGCCAAATGATTTTGTCGGCGCTATTCTAGCGTTATGTGAAGAGAAACGCGGCATTCAGCGGGAGATAAAATACTTAACCGAAACACGGGTTATGATTGTTTATGAACTGCCTTTAAATGAGATTGTTATGGATTTTTATGACCGTTTAAAATCTATCTCACGAGGTTACGCATCGCTAGATTATGAACATCTTGATTATCGACCGAGTAAATTGGTGCGTATGAATGTTATGATTAATGGTGAAGTGGTTGATGCTTTGTCACTTATTGTCCATAATGACAAAGCTCAGTCTCTTGGCCGGGTACTTGTTTCTAAGATGAAAGAGTTTATTCCTCGTCAGCAATTTGTCGTTGCTATCCAAGCTGCCATTGGTGGAAAAATTATCGCCAGAGAGACAGTCAAGGCACTTCGTAAGGATGTTACGGCAAAATGTTACGGTGGTGACATTAGTCGTAAGCGTAAATTGCTGGAGAAACAAAAAGCGGGTAAAAAGCGCATGAAGCAAATTGGTAGCGTTGAACTTCCTCAACAGGCGTTCTTGGCAATCCTTAAATTAAATGATTAGGTAATATGAGCCAACATACTGAAATAACAAAAGATCTTATAGTTAAAAAACCTTGGTATCGTGAATATGCTGAAGCATTGTTTGTTGCGGCAATCTTGGCATTAATCATTCGCACCTTTGTTGTCCAAGCTTTTAAAATACCATCGGGCTCTATGGAAGATACCCTTCTTATTGGGGATCATCTATTGGTGTGTAAATTTATTTATGGAACCGATCTTCCATTTATGGATCAATTCGTCTTTCCCCTGACTGATCCAAAACGTGGCGATGTGATTGTCTTTGAGTTTCCTGAAGATGAGGGTAAACCGTGGTTAGAGCGGCGAGATTTCATTAAGAGAGTTGTTGGCATCCCTGGTGATGTCGTCGAAATTCGCAACAAAAAGGTGTATGTCAACGGTGAACATCAAGCGTTACCTCAAGAGATGCATAAAGAATCGACCTTAATTATGCCTGGCAGCGCAATATCACCGCAAGACTATCGTGACTTTATGCCCGCTGTAACCGTGCCCGTAAACAGTTACTTTGTTATGGGCGACAATCGTGATCGCTCTTACGATAGTCGTTTTTGGGGCTTTGTTGATCGTTCAAAGATTAAAGGTAAGGCCTTTATTAAATATTGGTCGTGGGATCATGAGAAAACATTTCCGCGTTTTAATCGCATTGGTCGCTTAATTAAGTAATCTAATAATGAACATTGATCTTTTTAGGTCATGTCGTTTTAGCAAATAATAGGTTGTGGTTTTCAATTGAGCCACAGCCTGTTTTTATATCGTGATGATTACGATATCTATCCAAAAAACAATTTTTTTTGTTTCGTGAGGTTGTAATGGCAACGCCAACTCCGATGATGCGTCAATATTTAGAAATTAAGAGCCAGTATCCTGATTCCATTCTGTTTTTTCGCCTCGGTGATTTTTATGAGATGTTTCTTGATGATGCAGTGACGGCATCTAAAATTCTTGATATTACATTGACTTCGCGTAACAAAGGTTCAGCAGATGAAATCCCCCTGTGTGGCATTCCATATCATAGCGCTCCACCCTATATTGCTAAACTCGTTGAACAGGGCCATAAGGTTGCAGTATGTGAGCAAGTTGAAGACCCCAAAGAGGTAAAAGGGATCGTTCGGCGTGAAGTTGTGCGTATTGTGACCCCTGGTATGGTCATGGAAAATGCCCTTCTTACTCCCGATGAAAACAATTATCTGTTAGTTATTTCTCGTTCCGATGCCGGATTTGGCGTATCGACACTCGACATCTCTACAGGTGAGTTTCGTGTTACTCAAGGGCAAGACATTGGCGATGTCCGACGTGAAATATCAAGTGTTAATCCTCGTGAGATTCTGGTTAACGAACTAGATAAAGAGTGGCTAATTGGTGAGCTTGATGGTTTTATCCAAAATCGATCCCTCAACACATTGCCAGAGTGGGCATATGAGTATGAAGATGCCCAGCGACGCTTAATCCGTTTCTTTAAAGCCGACTCCCTTGATTCGTTTGGCTGTCAAAACCAACCCGACGCGGTGTGTGCCGCTGGTGCGGCGCTGTACTATATTGAAGAAACCCAAAAATCAACTGTTGAACATATACGGACTCTCAGGACCTACCATGTTAGTGATTACATGGTTCTCGATGATGCCACACGACGAAACCTTGAGCTGACAGCAACCCTCGTCGACGGGAAGCGCCAAGGTTCTTTACTTGGTGCGCTAGATAAGACGGTTACGGCGATGGGTGGGCGTAAATTACGTCACTGGATCAACCATCCGCTGTTAGATTGCCAAAACATCACACAGCGACATTCACTTGTTGCTGAACTGGTACAGGCACCCCTGTTGCGTGAAGATCTGCGTGAGAGTCTTGATGGCGTTTATGACCTTGAGCGTTTGACCGCTCGCATCTCTATGGCCAGTGCTAATGCCAAGGATTTGGTCGCCCTCAATTTGTCCCTCGAACGTCTGCCAGACTTATTGAATCAGCTTGATCGCCTGACCTCGACCCTTGGTCAACAACTCCATCACGACATCGATCCGTTGCAGGATGTTGCCGAACTAATTGGTCGTTCAATTGCCGACAACCCACCCTTTGTGATCCGTGAGGGCGGGCTTATTCGTGACGGTTACCTCGAAGAACTTGATGAGCTACGATTGATCAGTCGTGAAGGGAAGGGCTGGATCGCTCGTTTAGAAAAAACGGAACGTGAGCAAACGGGAATTACAACCCTCAAGGTGCGTTACAACCGAGTCTTTGGTTATTTTATTGAAGTACCACGGACACAAGTGGCCAAGATACCAGAATCCTATGAGCGCAAACAAACACTGGCTAACTCTGAACGCTATTTTACCCCTCAGTTAAAAGAATATGAAGATAAGGTTCTTGGCGCTGAAGATAAATTGACGACTCTTGAGTATGAAATATTTCAAACGATTCGAGCACAAGTGAGTCTGCAATCCGCGCGTATCCAGGCGACGGCAGAGGCACTTGCCAGTCTTGATGTGTTGGTGAACTTTGCCATGATTGCCCACGAACGTAATTACGTTGTGCCTGTTATGGACGATGGAACGCTGCTGGACATAGAAGAAGGTCGTCATCCTGTTATTGAGTGCATGAACCTATCAGAGCGTTTTATTGCCAACGATGTGCATCTTGATACCGTATCGGATCAATTATTGATTATTACCGGCCCCAACATGGCGGGTAAATCAACATTTATGCGTCAAGTGGCCCTTATTACCCTTATGGCGCAAATCGGCTCTTTGATTCCGGCAAAGTCTGCCCACATTGGTGTTGTTGATCGTATTTTTACTCGAGTTGGTGCAAGTGATAATTTAGCTCGTGGACAATCAACTTTTATGGTTGAAATGAGTGAGACGGCTCACATTTTAAATCATGCAACACCGCGTAGCCTGATTATTCTTGATGAGATCGGTCGCGGGACATCAACCTTTGATGGTGTCAGTATTGCGTGGGCGGTGGCCGAATATTTGCATGATTATGAACATGTTGCGGCCAAAACATTATTTGCGACCCACTATCATGAGTTAACGGAGCTCGCAACAACCCGCGACAGGATAGAGAACTTCAACATCGCGGTACGTGAGTGGAATGATCAGATTGTCTTTTTACGCAAGATCGTCCCAGGTGGGACAAGTCATTCTTATGGTATTCAAGTCGGTCGTTTGGCGGGATTACCCGATGAGGTGATCAATCGCGCCAAAGAGGTTCTTAGCAATCTTGAGCAAGGGGAATTTTCATGCGAAGGGCAACCTCGATTAGCGAAATCGCGCAAAAGTACATCCCCTTGCACTGATAAACAGGCTCAAATGTCTCTTTTTACCGGCTCAAATGACCCCTTGAGGCAGCGACTTTTAGCGACTGATTTAAATACGATTACTCCAATTGAAGCACTCAACCTAGTGGATGAACTGAAAAATCTCCTCTAACTAACGAAATGATGAGTTCATATATGTCACTTATTTTTCGATATTGCTTACTTTTAGCCATTGTTCTTGGTGCGTGTTCCACATCAATTGAAGCTAAACAGACCCCCGATGGCGAATATCAGGCGGCACGAAACGCCTATGTTGCCCTGACTAAAGATGCAAAAAAACAACAATATCGTCACCATTGGGACAAGGTACTCCATAAATTACAACGCTTTGCAGATCGTTATCCCTCACATAACAAAGCCCCTTCGGCTTACTACCTTTTAGGTAAATCCTGTTCAGGACTTCATAGTGTTTCACACTCAAAGAAAGATGCCCAGCAGGCGGTACACTTTTTCAATATTGTCACAACGCGCTACGCTCAAAGTTCATTAGCGGACGATTCACTCTATCTTCAAGCCGAAATTGAATATTCGACGCTAAATAATCCAGACAAAGCACGTCAGCATTGCCAACAAATTCTACGTCAATATCCACAGGGTGACAGAGCAAAAAAAGCTCGTTTGTTGATGAAAAAACTTCCTACTCCGTTGAGAAAAACATTTACTGTAGAAGCTGTCGAGCAGTCACAACAGTTATCACCAGCGCGGATTACAGGTATTCGTCACTGGACCGATAATAACCATACGCGTGTTGTGATCGAATTAAATCATCAGGCTCAATTTAAGGTCAATACTCTGCCTCCGAGTCAAAATGACAACAGTTCCGCACGGCTGTATATTGATCTTCTTGGGGCAACAAAAGCAGCGTCTCTGGCTAATTCCTATCCTGTTAATCAAGGTGTCGTTAAAAAAATTAGAGTTGGAATCAATCGGAAAGGTATCCGTGTTGTCTGTGATTTAAGTGAACTAACGCGTTACGCAGTTCTTGAATTACAGAATCCCTCGCGTATTGTTATTGATATTGCGCGTGAAAAAGGGACTGTGCTGACGACCAACCAACCTCAGTTACAATCGACACCACAACTGGGCCAACAAGATATTACAACGGTTTTAGCTCAAGTCCCCAAATCTCAGCCGATGCGTATCCATCTTCCCGATGTTGCAACGAAGTCGAAAGGAACCTTACGTATTGTTGTCGATGCTGGACACGGGGGCAAGGATCCCGGTGCTGTCGGTCCAAATCGTCTTTACGAAAAAGATGTCGTTCTTAAATTAGCCAAGAAACTTGCGTCACGCTTAAGGAGTAGTTTGGGCTGTGAAGTCCTTTTGACCAGAGATCGAGATATCTATATTCCTCTTCGTCAACGAACTGCTTATGCCAACGAAGTCGATGCTGACTTATTCATTTCGATCCATGCTAACGCCAGTACCAATAAAAAAATATTTGGCATTGAAACTTTTTACCTCAATTTTTCAAAAAATGATAAAGCCATTGCCGTTGCAGCACGTGAAAATGGTATGAGTATTAAAGAGATGGGTGATCTTGAACTCATTTTATTTGACATGATGGCCAACGCTAAAATAAATGAATCTAGCCGGTTAGCCACGGATATTCAAACATCTTTGGTCACATCTTTAAGTAAGCGATATTCTGACGTAAAGGATATGGGGGTTCGTCAGGGACCGTTTCATGTCCTCCTTGGAGCGACAATGCCTTCTGTGCTCGTTGAGGTGGCTTTTATAAGTAACAAGATGGAGGCGAAACGGCTTAACAGTAGTGTCTATCGAGAGCGGGCCGCTGAAGCGATTGCATCAGGAGTTAAAAAGTATCTACGTTCGCAAAATCTCTTAGCTGAAGTGGAGAATTGATTCGTGTTTTCAATTAGCAACGATACGCTTACTAAAACCATAGCTGAAGCGCGTTTAGAGCATGATTTTGATCAGAATCGGGCTATTTTTTTAGAACGTGCGAGTGGTTTTTTGTTACACCACCAAAACGTGATCCAAGCTCAGCATCAAAATGGGGCTTCGGGAACTCAAACCGTCAAAAGCTTAACACAATTAACAGACGCATTGATTGCAATGTTGTATGACTTTTGCACCGTTGATTTTACCGATCATGTTCCGTGTACTCTTATCGCCATCGGCGGCTATGGTCGATCTGAAATGAATCCGCGCTCCGATATTGATCTGATGTTTTATGTTAATGACCCTGACAGTGCATTTATCCTCAAGCTATCAGAGCGGATGCTTTACCTGTTATGGGACTTAGGTTTAGATGTCGGTCACAGTGTGCGCAACGAATCCTCGTGTGTTGAAATTGCCAATAAGGATTTAACGGCGTGCACTTCGCTGTTAGATTCACGCTATGTTTATGGCGACCACGAACTGTATGATGATTATTCGCAGCGCGTCGTTCCACTTATTGTTAAAAACAATAGCCGTCATTTTATTCGCGATAAAATGATCGAGCATCGTAATCGTATCGAAAAATATGGCTCCACGGTTTATTTGCTGGAACCCAATATCAAAGAGGGTGAGGGTGGCTTACGTGATCTTCATACGACCCTTTGGATTTCAAAAGTTAAGTATAAGGTTGACTCGTTAAGAGGGCTTGTCATTAAAGGGATCATGACTGAGCAGGAGGAACATGAGTTTATAACCTCTCTCGATTATTTATGGCGCATTCGCAACGAACTTCATTATCTCTCACCACGCAAAAACGAACAACTGCACTTCGAACAGCAGGAACAGATCGCACAATTTCTTGGCTACAAAAAAAACAAGAAATCATTAGCTGTCGAACAGTTTATGCAAGATTACTATGAAGCTGCAACACGCGTAGAACACTTGACCTCAACACTTATTTCACGTGCTGCAAATCGTGAAAATGATGGCCACGGATTAGTTGGTTATTTACGTCGCAGAAACATTGAAGATGGTTTCTTTGCTCTGCGAGGTGAACTGCACTTGGTCAACGATAACTTATTCTGTGAATCACCAGAAATGATGATGAAAGCATTTCAACTAATACAACGACAACGTATTAAATTAAGCCTGAAGGTTAAAACCGAGATCCGCCACAACCTACACCGAATTAATGATCGTTTTCGGCGGTCGAGATTTGTAAATGAGACCTTTCTTGACATTCTGCGCTACAAAAAAGGGGTTTATGACATTTTATCTCAAATGCATCACCTCCTCTTTTTAAATCACTACCTTCCTGAATTTAAAAGAATTTATTGCCAAGTTCAGCATGACGCATACCATATTTATACCGTTGATACGCACACTCTTTTTGCCGTAAAAGAGATAGATCGGCTATGGCAAGGGGTGTATGCAGAAAAAAAACAGCTACTAACTCGCATATCAAATGAAATTGAGAAGCCTGAATTGATGATTTTAGCCGTCATGCTGCACGATGTCGGCAAAGGGGAGGGGCATAATCATTGCGAAAAAGGTGCAGCAATGATTCCGACTATTTCGCGGCGAATGGGTTTGGGTAAAGAGGCTACTAAGCGACTTGAATTCCTTGTTTTAAACCATCTGCAAATGGCCCACACTTCACAGCGGCGTGACCTCAATGATCCCCATTTGATCTCGAAATTTTCACAGAAGATGGCGAGTAGTGAAAACCTCAAAATGCTCTATTTGTTGACCTTTAGCGACATCAAATCGGTTGGTCCCGATGTTTGGTCAGAATGGAAGGGTTTTTTACTAGAAGAGTTGTATGAAAAAAGTTACATCGTTCTCGAAAAGGGTAATTTTATCGCTGATAAATCTTCCGATAAAATTCGCCTCCGAAAGCGCAAAGTGGTGAAACTTCTCAGTGATGAATATCAACTAAAGGATATTCGTGAGTGTTTACGCAATTTTTCCACCCGCTACCTTATGTCGTATTGGTCCGTTGAGATTGCGGTACATATTAAAGTGATTCTTGACCGTAAAGAAGCTCCTTTAGCCATGAAGGTGGTTCATAATCACGAAAAATGTTTTACCGAAGTGATCATCTCTACGGTTGATATCCCGGGTTTGTTCACTAAAATTTCTGGAGTGATGGCATCGAATAAGGTGAATATCCTCGGTGCGCAAATATTTACGCAAAAAAATGGTATTGCTATAGATATTTTACAGGTTGGAGTTGATGGGAACATCTACGACGATGAAAGAAAATGGAAGACCATTGAGGATAATCTCAACGCAGTTCTTGAAGGACGAGAATTTGTCGAAGACTTGGTCAACAAGAGTGAACGGTCACTGCTTGATCTTTCGCATAATGTACCAACTAGCGCACCTCGTGTCGACATTGATAATGATGTTTCAAATGAATATACCGTTATCGATATTACCACGAAAGACAAAGTTGGCTTATTGTATCAAATGACGAATAGCTTTAAAAACTTTGGTCTTTATATTGGTGTTTCGAAAATTACGACAAAAGGCGATCGCGCTGGGGATACCTTTTATGTGCAAGATATTTTTGGTCATAAACTGGTGGACAATGAAAAGTGTGAAGAACTAAAACGAACCATATTGGAAGAGCTCAGTGAGTAATCAACTTGAGAATACCAGCGATCTATTCCTCAACTATCTAACGATTGAACGAGGTTTTGCTGCCAATACTTTAGAATCATACGCGCGTGATCTTTTTCAGTATCTCGATTTTTTAAGTAATCAATCAATTTCAACATTTGAACGGATCACTGAGCGACACGTTATTGCATTTTTTAGCCAATTAAAAAATCAAGGTGTAGGAGTTAGAAGTCGAGCGCGAGTTTTATCCTCCTTGCGTGGATTTCATAAGTTTTCGATCAATGAAGGGATTGTCAATCACAACCCTTTAAGCCATATTGAAACTCCGAAAATCTTAAAAACCTTACCTGACACATTAAGTGTCGAAGAGGTAGATACACTTTTAGATCTATTCGATGATGGACAACCATTAACAAGACGTGATAAAGCCATGCTAGAATTGCTTTATGCTACGGGCTTACGTGTCTCGGAACTTATTAGTTTACGTCATGCTGATCTGCATTTAACCAGTGGTTATTTGCGCACTTTTGGTAAGGGAAGTAAGCAACGCATTGTACCTGTCGGTGAAGTAGCGATTGAATGTCTGATCTTTTATATGGAGCAGGTCAGGCCGATACTTGGCCAGCCTAAAACGGTAAAAAAAGAGGATAGTGGTTATGTTTTCTTAAACCGTTCAGGCAATGGCTTGACACGTCAAGGGTTCTGGAAGATGATAAAACGTCGTGCAATTCAGGCGGGAATCACCAAAAAGGTCACCCCACATACATTACGACACTCATTTGCAACCCATCTACTGGAGAATGGTGCTGATTTACGCGTTGTACAAACACTGTTGGGTCATGTAGATATTACCACCACGCAAATTTATACCCATGTATCATGTGAACATATTAAAAAAATCCACAAACAATTTCACCCTCGTCGTTAACTTGAGGGCTGTATTGTTTTTTCAATGAGGAATTTATGAAGTATTTGGTACTACTTGGTGACGGGATGGCTGACGAACCACTTGAAGAGCTTGAAGGTAAAACTCCCCTAGATTACGCTAAAACTCCAAACATGGATCGTTTAGCTGTTCATGGACAGCTAGGGTTAGTTGAAACCGTTCCTGAGGGATTCCATCCTGGCAGCGACGTAGCAAATCTCACCGTTTTTGGCTATGACACATCACGTTGTTATACGGGACGATCACCCTTGGAAGCCGCCAGCATGGGGGTTAATCTTGGGCCAAACGATGTTGCGTTTAGACTGAATCTTGTCGATATTGTCTATAATTATGGCAAGTTATATATGTCTGATTTCTCTGCTGGGCATATCAGTACCGAAGAGGGAACGCGTATTATTGAAACCCTGCAGCAAGAACTAGGGGACGATAATTTTGAATTTCATGCCGGAGTATCTTATCGCCATCTTTTAGTTTGGCGTAACGGCAAAGATACCATGTCATTTACCCCTCCGCATGACATTATCGATCAAAGCATTGAAGAGTATTTACCCAAAGGTGAGGGTGCTGAAGTGCTGGCAGACTTGATCAACTCGGCGCAAATGCTACTTAGTAATCATCCGGTAAATGTTCAACGGCGTACGGAGGGAAAAGCCTTAGCCAATTCAATTTGGTTGTGGGGCCACGGCCGTGCACCGCAAATGGAAACATACAAAGATAAATTTGGATTAACAGGTGCCGTTATTTCAGCTGTCGACCTCATCAAAGGGATCGGTATTTACGCTGGACTTGATATTATTGATGTTCCTGGTGCCACCGGGTACCTTGATACAAACTATGTTGGCAAAGCTAATGCTGCCATTGAAACACTAAAAGATCATGATTTTGTTTATGTCCACGTTGAAGCTCCCGATGAAGCAGGACATCTTGGTGACTTAAAAGAAAAGATCACTGCAATTGAGCGTTTTGATGATGAAGTTGTCGGAACCATTCTAAAGTCAATCGATCAACTCGGTGATTGGCGAATGCTGGTTCTTCCCGACCATCCAACACCTGTTGCGTTGCGTACCCACACAAAAGATCCTGTACCTTATATTTTGTGCACAGCAAATAACCTCGCAGAGACCAACACAACAATGACTCAAGGTCTTGGCTATTGCGAAAAAGACGCAAAAAGTACAGGGATTAAGTGTGACCTTGGCCATACGCTCTTAACTCAGTTACTCGAACAAAACAATTAGCACAGGGATTGATGTATGGCTCGCACAGACTTTTGGCACCGAATTTTACATAACAAAATGGCCCTCGCTGGCGGTTTGATGGTGTGTCTGATGTTTGTGTTAGCTATCATGGCACCCATCATTGCACCGGATCCTGGTTTTGTCGATATTTCACGCCAACTTGAACCACCAAGTGTTGCTTCATGGCTTGGTACTGACGATCTTGGCAGAGATGTATTCTCACGCATCGCCTATGGCGCAAGGATCTCCTTGCTGGTCGGTTTTGTTGCCGTAGGGATTGCAACCGCTGTGGGGATTGTTTTGGGTGCGATTGCTGGCTATTATGGTGGTTGGGTTGACATTGTCGTTATGAGATTTGTCGATATCATGCTCTGCTTTCCATCATTCTTTTTGATTCTCGCTGTCATTGCTTTTTTAGAACCATCTATTTGGAATATTATGATCATTATTGGTCTTACTGGATGGATGGGCGTTGCACGATTGGTGCGAGCTGAGTTTTTATCATTACGTGAACGAGAATTTGTTTTGGCGATCCGTTCACTCGGTGCAAGCGATGCTCGGATCATTTTACGACATATTTTACCCAATGCTCTCTCACCGGTACTCGTGTCCGCCGCTCTAGGTATTGCGGGAGCGATCTTAACCGAGAGCGCATTATCATTCCTTGGCATTGGCGTGCAGCCACCAACCCCTTCATGGGGGAACATGCTGATTGCTGGCAAACAAACACTTGGTACAGCCTGGTGGCTCTCTGTTTTTCCTGGTCTGGCTATATTGATTACGGTCTTAGGCTATAATTTACTTGGGGAAGGGGTGCGTGACGCCCTCGACCCGCGACTCAATAAATAGAAAGAACACTTGATGAAGCAACTTGGACGCAATGATCTATGTAGCTGCGGCAGTGGCAAAAAATATAAAAAATGTTGTTTGAATCTTATTATTCAAGCGACACATAAAAATCTATCTCCAGCTAAACTCGTTGAAGCACGTGTCGAGGCCTTTATGAAAAACAATTTTGGCTTTATATTTGACACCTTTCACCCCGATTCAAATTTTAGAATTCAATTTCCGAACAGGGATGAATACATCAAGCATGGTCTGTCAACTCTTGACAGTGACTACAGTATTGAAGCCTGCAAGATTTTGAGTGAAGAGGTTGAAGACCAGAGGGCACGAGTTTTGTTTTATCTCAAAATCTCCTATCAAGGAAACCATGACGAGTATTTTGAATTGTCAGAATTTCAAGCCATTGATGGTTCTTGGCTTTATGTGCAGAGTCATAAGTTACCTTGCTCAGAATTTAACGATTCGCATGAGCAGATTACGATGGACCATGTTGAGCAGGGTGGAATCTGTTTTTAGGATGCATTGAGATGCCTGAACTACCCGAAGTTGAAACAGTAAAAAATGGATTACAAGATCTTCTTGTTGGGCAGTCTGTCCAGACTGTTCATGTTTATCAGGGTAAGTTACGCTACCCTGTCCCTAGCCAACTTCCCGAACTTCTCGCTCAACATAAAGTTATTCATTTTGAGCGACGAGCAAAATATTTATTATTGACGATCGAGAGTGGTACGGTCCTAATTCATCTTGGTATGTCAGGAACGCTACGCTGGCTCAAACAGTATGAACCACCCAAAAAACATGATCATGTTGATTTTTTATTTAACAATGGCGGTTGTCTCCGTTTTCACGATCCGCGCAGGTTTGGGCTCATCCTGTGGCAC
>LGVF01038972.1_pt1 | contig 12930 bp, 10 predicted proteins | sample 469901 | NCBI WGS metagenome assembly LGVF01 (sample SAMN03893561, study PRJNA290197) | marine sediment metagenome | material: sediment; isolation source: combined push core samples #3730, #5133, and #5579 collected at Hydrate Ridge | place: Pacific Ocean: Hydrate Ridge | reverse complement strand
TGATTCACTGGCCGGTAATTATCCGCCCGGACATCTTTTTCCCTCGAGGCGGTGAAGATCTTCTCCCCCTCTCTGAGGTTCCTACTCATGAAACCTGGCAGGCCATGGAAAAGTGCGTGGACAAAGGGCTGATCAAGCATATAGGTGTCTGCAATTTCAGCAAAAAAAAACTGGGTGAACTTATAGAGACGTCTACTATCAAACCTGCAGTAAACCAGATTGAACTCCATCCCTACCTCCAGCAAAATGAGATGCTCAACTATTGTAAAAAGAATCATATAGTCCTGACCGCATATTCTCCCCTGGGATCTGGGGATAGACCGAAACGTCTGAAAAAGGCAGATGAACCAGCCCTGCTCACCAACCCGAAGATTGCTGAAATAGCAGAAAAACACTCTATAACGCCCGGGCAGGTTCTTCTGAGTTGGGGGTTGCAAAGGGAAACCGTGCTCATTCCAAAATCTGTTAATCCCGGTCGCCTCAAAGAAAACCTTGCAACTGCAGAACGTAACATCACACTTGATGAAGGAGATATGAGAACAATAGCGGAGCTCGACCTGGGATACAGGTATGTTGACGGCTCTTTCTGGACAGCTCAGGGATCACCCTATACTATGGAAGAACTGTGGGATGAATAGATTCCGCTTTTAATGCAAAGACAAGAATCTGGCTGAACTGCTCCCTGGAGAAATTATTATCACTGATTACCACCAGAGATCTTCTTCCATCAGGTAAATCCGGACCAAAACTCATTCCCTCCAGATTATCAAGGGGGATGCCAAGGGTCTCAAAATTGAGAACAAGTTCTTTCGACAGGATCAAGGGCAGGTCTGTATCATCTTTGTTCTTTATGAACGTACGGTAGAGGCGAATATTGAAGCCTTTCCCTTCCGAATACGCTCTTTCAAGGGCAAGGTAGCAGCCTTCATCCTGCAGGGCTATAAGTTCCGCAAGGCCATTTACATGCAAGGTGCCCGGTACTGCAGGCGCTTCAGGAACAGGGTCGGTCAGATAGATATACTCATTCACAGCCTCTGCACTCTCTCTATCAAAGATGACCAGACGGCTGGCGGAACGGTGCTTGAGTGCAGCCCGGGGTCCATCCTGCAACAGTGCATTTTCGGAAGCTGTGGTAAGGAACCTGCCATCGGCTGAAAGGGTCAGTGATTCAAACCCCATGTTATCCCTGACGCCGCGATTACCATCAGACGATGGTAAAAACTTCTCCGGCACTGTCATAGTTTTAAGCTGTCTCCCTGCTGAATTGAAGAATGCGACAAAAGGAGGGATGAGTTTTCCAGCCACCCCTTCCGAGCTGATAAACAGAATGCCGTTTTCCCCCACTGCTATTCCTTCAGGATCTACAGAGCCCGCTTTAAAATTTCTCCCCTCTTCATTTTGCAATAAGGTTACTCCGGTGATTTTAACAGAACTGTTATCCACCTGGTTTTCCGTGATGTCGATAGTCAGCCTGTAGAACCTTGCCGGCTGCCTGAAACTTCGATCATCTGAAATCACATAGTAAATATCCTCTCCGGGGGAATAGCTGATTCCGGAAAGTCCTCCCACCTCCGTATTTTCATACATCAAACCGGTAGGAAAAATCACCTCACCCAGCAGTTCAAACTCAATTGCAGCCCCGCAGGACGAGTTTAAAAAAAGAAACCAGAGCAGTATAAAACAGAAGATACGTGTTAACATTGTTATCCTCAGCTGATTCGTAACTACTTGAAAATCTGCGCTAACAGAGTTGTATTCTAACTTTTATTCTCATTCACCATTGCCAAAATGTCGTTAAGATATATGGTGATTTCGTAGTTCTTTTTATTAACAACAACCAGGAGTATTTACCATGAAAGTATTCGTTATTTTGATAGCCATATTCTCTTTTACCTGCACAATTGTCCAGGCAGCAGAAGGGCTGATCAACAAAACCAGCAGCTACAATGTACAGAAAACTATGGATCGGTTTGAAAAAATCGTCAAGGATAAAGATTTTAACGTCATTGCCCGCGTCAACCACACTGCGGCAGCAAAAAAATCAGGCTCTACTCTTCGACCTACCGAATTACTCATCTTTGGTAATCCAAAACTCGGCACCCAGCTTATGCTAAGCAATCAGACCATCGGTATAGACTTGCCACTCAAGGTGCTGATATGGGAAGATGATAAAGGAGTTGTAACCCTGAGTTACAACGATCCCGCCTGGCTGCAAAAACGACATGGTATTACAGACCGGAATAAAGCATTTGCAAAAATGACCGGTGCTCTGGACAAATTCAGCGATGGTGCAATAAAATAAATCATGAGAAAAATAGCTTTCGGCTATTCAACCCGCTGTAATATCAGATGCTCCCATTGTGTGGCTGCTGAAGATACTCCCGACAATGCAAAGATGGAGCTTGGCAGAGCCAAGGAAATCATCAGGGATATGGCTGCAGCCGACGTGACCGGCATTAGTTTTACTGCAGGTGAACCGTTTATCTATTTTGATGATCTAGTGGAATTGGTGACTCTCTGCCGACAGTTGAATATCTACACCAGAATCGTCACTAACAGCTACTGGGCAAAGACTCCGGAAGAGACGAATCTAAGGCTCAGCGCACTCAAACAGTGCGGGCTTTCCCAGCTGCGCATCAGCTACAGCAGATGGCACCAGCAACACGTTCCTCAGCAGAATGTACTGAACTCTGCTCGGGGCAGCGTAATTGCAGGAATTGACTACTTCATCTCCTTTGTGACTGATTTTTCAGAAAAAGATGATGCATATGAACAATTTCTCCGGGAGAATAAGCTCATCTTCTTCCCGGAACCGGTCATCTATGCAGGACGGGCGAACTCATTAGGCCGGGATGCGATCTTGACCGATTACCAGGAAAATCGCTGTGCCATGAGCCCCTATCTTGCACCGGATCTCACAATGTACGCATGTTGTGATGCAGGCAGCCACTTTAACACCACCAATTTTTTCAACCTCGGCAACCTCAACACCAGTTCAGTTGATCAGCTCTTATCCAAAAGCGAAACCTCCGCACTCTATAACTGCATCCGAACCATGGGTATCACAAATATAGCCTCCTTTGCCGGAATCAAAGCTCGCGAAATCGTCACCTACCGCAAATGTGAGCTCTGTGAAAAACTGTTCAACTCACCGGACACTTTGCATAGCCTGCAAAAAGCCGCAAATTCAGAGCTGCAAAGGTGGGTAAGGTAAGGTATTCCTCACCGGCTACCAACCTGGCCCACTGATTTGTAGTTACATTACACTACTTGACAATCGATCCTATTTGGTTAATATTACTTCTTAGACTAATTAATTTCAGAGAAATATAATTAATTACCACTGTTAGTCCATGTAGTTTTCCTGTTTAACTTCAAAAGAGGCATTGGTATGCAATTGAAACACGTACTCTATACAGCCACTGCTCTTGCCCTGTTTTCCTGGACAGGAAATGTTGCTGCAGCAGACAAACCCAACATTCTGGTTGTCTGGGGTGATGATATCGGCCAGTCCAATATCAGCCGTTATACCCAAGGCTTGATGGGCTACCGCACTCCCAACATTGACCGAATTGCCGAAGAAGGAATGACTTTTACCGACTATTACGGTGAGCAGTCCTGTACGGCCGGTCGATCCTCTTTTATTATGGGACAATCGGTTTTTCGTACCGGTCTCTCCAAGGTAGGCTTGCCTGGTGCCGAAGGAGGTATGCAGGAGGTTAACCCCACCATTGCAGGCCTGCTCAAAGCTCAAGGGTATGCCACTGGACAGTTTGGTAAGAACCATCTCGGTGACCGGGATGAGATGCTGCCCTCCAATCACGGATTTGATGAATTTTTTGGCAATCTCTATCATCTCAACGCTGAAGAAGAGCCGGAAAATGAGGATTATCCCAAAAACCCTGAATTCCGCAAGAAATACGGTCCCCGCGGAGTTATTCATTCATTCGCTGACGGTAAGATCGAAGACACCGGCCCCCTGACCAAAAAGCGCATGGAGACCGTGGACGACGAGACCTCGGATGCTGCCATCGATTTTATCGAACGACAGGTCAAGACGGGTAAGCCCTTCTTTGTCTGGTGGTCTGGTACCCGTATGCATTTCCGTACCCATGTCAAAGCCGAACTGCGTGGGATCTCCGGCCAGGACGAGTATTCGGACGGCATGGTGGAGCATGACATGCACATCGGTAAATTCCTCAAGGCTCTTGAGGATCTTGGCATCGTAGATAACACCATTGTTTTCTACTCCACTGACAACGGCCCGCATATGAACACCTGGCCCGATGCGGCAATGACCCCCTTCCGCGGTGAAAAGAACACCAACTGGGAAGGCGGCTGGCGTGTACCAGCCATGGTTCGCTGGCCCGGACATATCAAACCGGATACCTGGTCCAACGAGATTATGCATCACATGGATTGGCTGCCCACTTTTCTTGCAGCCGCTGGTGCACCTGACATCAAAGAGCAGCTGAAAAAAGGTGGTGTTTCTGCTATCGATCGTACCTACAAGGTTCACCTGGACGGATACAACTTTTTGCCCTACCTCACCGGCCAGGAGAAAGAAGGACCTCGCGAGGAAATATTCTACTTCACTGATGACGGTGATCTGAGTGCTCTGCGCTACAAGGACTGGAAGGTCATCTTTTTGGAGCAGCGGGCCGAGGCCACGTTCCAGGCCTGGCGTGAGCCCTTTGTAACACTGCGTATTCCTCTGATAGAGAATCTGCGCCGCGACCCCTTTGAGCGCGGCATGATAACCTCCAACACCTATGATGACTGGTTCCTGGATCGTGTATATTTGTTGCTTCCGGCCAGTTCTTACGTAGCAAAATTCCTCGAGACCTTCAAGGAATTTCCGCCAAGCCAAAAGGCCGCAAGTTTCAATTTGGACGAAGTGATGGAAAAAATGACTGATCCAGGCGCTCACTAATAATGAATTGGATCGAAGAGTAAGACCTGGAAAACAGGCGAGGAGTGGTAGAGTGGCGGTAAAAGGATCCAGATGAATATGTCTGATCCAGCCAGCCTCGAGAACCTTCACGATATCATTCCTCCCCAGCCGATCCCCTGGTTTCCTCCGGCTCCTGGCTGGTACGCCCTGGGTATCAGTGTTTTGCTCTTGCTTAGCCGGTTTTCAGTTCACAAGTATCTGGCTTGGCGGCACGACAGATGTCTTCACCGAGGGTGACGGAAAATTGTTATCTGATTGCTCTTACCAGTCCACTGCAAAACTCGCAGCATTTACCAGGAAACAGGTAAGTGGATTATACAAAGCAGTTTACCTGTGGATCAATAAACATCAACCATAAGAAAACACACGCAATGAACTATTTTCGACGGCTCATCTCTTTTTCTCTGTTAGTTACAGGCTTTTTACTTTGTTTTCTGCTGCCGGCATATGGGGATGATGTTCCATCATCTGTGCTTAAACCTGATTTTGGCATCATTGCAGGTGAATGGCAGCGAACCGATGGTGGCTATCTCATCAAGGTCAATAATGTGCAGAGAGATGGCAAAGCAACTGTAAAATACTTTAACCCCAGGCCCATCCATGTTGCACAGGCAACAATTTCAAGACAGGAAGGATTGATCAAACTCTTTCTGAAGCTTCAGGACAAAGGGTATGAAGGTTCTACGTATACCCTCTATTATTATGCGGAAGAAGATGCCATGGCCGGCTTCTACTATCAGGCTGCCATGGACAGAACATATCAAGTTATTTTTATTAGAAAGGATAAAACAGACTAACCCGACTGGTCGGAAAACTTTCAGTCTCGCTGGATAAGTACCTTGAAAGCAAATGGAACAGCATAATTTCAAAATATACTCCTTGGTTCGAAGTCTACGCTTATCTCTTGTTTTTTATTACAGAAGTTCAGGAGTAAGGTACTGAGGCTGTAGGCTATCAGCCTGCCTGCGTTAAACCCGTAGTGAAAAGAATTGAGGGTAAGCCAACTACTGTGAATGGTAGATATCACACTCCACTATAAATCAACTCAATCCAGCGATCTCCTGTAAAAATGCCATCTCCCCAGGTTTCCTCCAGATCTGCCAGGGGTTTTGAAGCCGCTGCTTCCTGGGCAGTCTTCCCATCAGCCTTCAGCTTTCGCAGTCGACCATAGGCTATCCGGAGCATCTCACGATAACTCTCAAGCTGTGCTCTATCCGCCAGGGGACCATGCCCCGGAATTATTTTTGTACTGCCATCAGCCAGGGATAGAATTTCATCAACACCCTGTATTGTTCCTCGCAGAGAACCTCCATGATTGACATCTATAAAAGGGTAGAAACCATTGAACAGGATATCTCCAGCATGGATAACATTAGCCTTTTCAAAATAGATAAAGCTATCGCCATCGGTATGAGCGTGGGCAACATGTATGGCCCGGACAGTGTCATCATTAATATGAAAGCTGATACCTTCAGAAAAAGTGACCACAGGCAGCCCTTCCTGTTCAGTAGCTTCCGACTTCGCATTAAATGCTTTAAGAAAGGAACCGGTTTTCAATCGTTCACGTACATTATCATGTGAAAAGATCAAGGTTCCCCCATCGCCGAGATTCTCGTTTCCACCTGTATGGTCACCATGGTAATGCGTGTTGATTAGAAACTTAGGGTAATCCCCACCAACAGATTTGATAGCCTCTACAATTTTTTCGGTAAGGGGGGCAAAGTTGTCATCGATTAAAAAGGTTCCATCTTCGCCAATAAAAATACCTACATTTCCTCCCTTTCCTGCAATCATGTATATCTTTTCAGCGACCGAGATAGGGGAAATTTTTTCAGCATCAGCTTGAACGATCATTGTATATGATAGAAACCATACAGTTAAAACAGATAAAATTACTGTGTTCCTGCATCTCATTTTATTCCTCCTGCTTAATTTTTATCCTGAATGTTGTACTTTTAGAAAGATATGACGATTGATGGCGTCGTATAATACAGACGCCATAGCCACAATGTGGTATCATTACGATTTGCACTCGAATCCTGATTGTCAATGATCAGTAGAAAGATACTATCACCCTGAACCTAAATTACACAATCATGACTTTTAACAATGTCTTAAAGCAATTTCCTCTTATACTGACTGAGTGTGCTATTTCGGAAAGATTGCGTAGACTACCTGACATTAAGCTCCATCCAATCCTTTTCAATACACCGCTTATCTATGAGACGAAAGGCAGGCAAAGACTGGATGAAATCTATTTCAGTTATCTGGAAGTTGCAAACGAAGCAAAACTCCCAATTCTCCTTTGCTCCCCGACCTGGAGAATTAACAAAGAGCGCATTAAAGAAGCCGGTGCTCCATCATCTATTAACCGAGATGCGATCAGCTTCATGAAAGAGTTTAAAACCCGTTACACCAGTGGCGACTCAAAGATTATTACAGGGGCACTACTCGCACCTAAAAATGATTGCTACTCACCCGAAGCAGCATTGGAAAGAAACAGGGCAGCGGAATTCCATAGCTGGCAGATTGATGAACTGGTGGAAGCAGATACTGAAGTAATAATAGCACAGACCATGCCGGCTGTTAGTGAATCCCTCGGCATGGCGGATAGACTTTCCGCTTCCGGTAAACCCTACATTATCAGTTTTGTCATCAACAGATTTGGCAAAGTTCTCGATGGTACTTCTTTAGCTGAAGCAATAGATATGATTGACCAGACAACTGTATCGCCTCCAACCGGGTATATGGTCAACTGCGTTTACCCTACATTCCTGCATGCGGAGAATCAATCACCTGTTTTTTTTAACCGTCTTATTGGTATCCAGGCAAATGCATCCTCAAAAGATCATGACCAGCTTGATGGTTCGGAACAACTTCAGCAGGATCCTCTCCCCGATTGGGGTAAAAACATGCTGGAACTTCACAAAAGTTACGGGGTTAAAATCTTGGGTGGATGTTGTGGTACTGACCATACCTATTTGCAATACCTGACAAATTATCTCTGAAAGCACCTACCACAACAGGTAAGCGAACATGCGTGACTCCGATCCAAGGTTTACGAAGACGTTTGACAATAGTTCTACGACTCCCGACTCGTACTTTCATGGCATCGAAGCGGTGTTAGCCTTGTGGAATGAACTCATGGGTAGCGGAACATGTTACTGTTCGCGGGACATGCTGCTTGCCATTTCTGCAGTGAGAGGGTAGCATGGATTTGTTATCTATTCTTAATTGCGAAGAATTCAGCCATTCTCCCTGGAACCATGAATAATCTAGGCCCCTATAAAAAATACATAATTGCAGCAGCGGTTATTCAATCCATTATAGTCATTATTGTAGGATTCATTCTCTTTAAATCAAAGGCAATGAAGGACCCCCTGGAGCAGGGAGGGCTGGAAAAGTCTGGAGTGGAAGAACCATTGAAGCGTAGTAACTGACCCCCCTACCCCAAATAATCAATCTCTTAATTAATATCAACCTGAAGTAATATCAATAAGTGTCATTGCTCCTTTTTATATCCAAATTTTCGTCAAAAATCCATCAGTGCCGCCTACTGGATCGGCTTGAGGTAAAGCTACCTGCTGTATTTCCTCATCCACCTGTGGTCGCTCTCCCGGTCGCCCATACCTCATATTCCATGGCTGACCTTCAGGGTAAGCGCCAACTACTCTAAAATCTGCAGACTGTTTCATGTTTTTATGAGAAACCCCTGCAGGAATTATAATTACATCACCTGCAGTAGCGGTTACTACTCTCCCGCCAGGTCCGCCAAAGCAAGCCTCAACCCATCCCAAGTATACTCCTAACGCCTCGTGCGCAGTGCTATGGTAGTGATGCATATCATAGAGGCCGTTACGCCATGCGGGGGGCCACCCATTTTTTTGAAAACATTGCTCGATCTCCTCTACAAGATTAGCAGTACCAGAAGAAAAAGCCTGTTTTAAGATACAGAGTTCAAGACTGCCGTTATTCGGAAAAGTCTCATTTTCCAGACATAAGAAGTGAAGAGTTTGCTTTGTATCCCCGTTGTTTCTCCCAATAGCTTGATATTCCATACTTATCCTTATGATTTTTTCAATGTGCAAGGAAAAAGGTTAAACCAAACTGAGTCAAATTTGACACGTCAGGACGGAAGACTATTTCCCTGGAAAGTTGATGAGATAGGCTGATCTTTAATTATCAGGAATAAGGTCAACATCAGGAATCAGATTTCAGGCTGTAACCTCACAGTAGTAGGGTAATGGGTTAGAATTTTATGAAATGGTAGAGATTTCCACTGGCTGTCTCAGCCCTGAGTTATCTTATTTCCAGCTAAAGTATTTGTTACACATCGGGAAACAACTAAACTTTTACGTCATACCCAAAATTAATGCTTGCCAAGAGACATATTTTCCTGCTGAACTATTAATTGAGTTACAAAAAGTAGCAGGTCTTTTTATTTTCAACTGTTACAGATTAATCGGCTACAAAATTTTAAAACTATTCCTCCTGAAACACCAACTTTGCATAACATTTTTTGAAAAATCACTCTTTTCCGGTGGCCTTTACCCACTCCATGGCCGCGGAGCATGCTTTATCCCCACTGGTTTCCATATTATCGGTAAAAAGCCATTGGAAAGGAACTGTTACTACACTGGTTGCAAGACCAAACACAGTGCCAAGGACACCACCCGCTGTCACTCCAATTTTGTAATCGGTAAATGAACCAGTCACACTGACCGGAGTTGCCAGACTAAAAAAATGGGCTGATTTGGGAGTGGGTTTCATATGAAAAGTGATCTCATTTTTCTTGAAGTCAATCTCCCCCTTCCCCTGAACTCGCAGTCCACTGGTATCAAGCAAAAAAATCTCAGGACGCATAATACCATCCTCTAACAAAAAATCTCCTGCCAGACAGTTTACTTCTGATTCTCCCCCCTTCATAAGAACAGGCAGTGCGGCGGTAATAATATTAACTGCCCAGAGATCAATAACGCCTGATTTGAACTCCTCCGGTATCACACCAAACCGAAGTGTACCATTAAGATGTTCTTTGAGCTGCAGAGGATCATCCGCTACTGACTTTACATCAAAACTTACATTCAATTCACCTTTTAGATCACTATCCGGCTTAGCGCGCCTGACCAAAATACCGTAGTCCAGATGTTCGATCTGCATACTGAGGTGAGCTTCTGTTCTGGTGGTATCAGGCCGGATTCCCCCCTGTATCTGAACAGTTCCTCCAGGGAGATCAAGACGTAGACTACCCAGGGAATAGAGGCCATCTGCAAGACTTGCCATAAGATAACCACCACCCAGTTTATCCGTTCCAGAAAGAACCTCTGTTACATCAACTACAAGAGATCCTTCAAGCACTGAGGCCAGTTCCTGACTGAACAGATTGTTTAATTTTCCCCCACTCTTCTTTTGTTCTTCCTCTGTGTTCTCACTATTGGTTTCCTCCTTTTCTGTTGTTAGCGGAGACCAGTCACCAAAACGAAAATCATCCAGTTGAATGGATTCTGCACTGAGCCTGGTATTGAGATTAAGCGGAAAAATGATCTTGTCACTGTCATTTTTTGTTCCACTGAGCGCCATCTCTCCAGTCAAGATTGAATCTCCAATCTCAACAGCCATATCATGCAGGCTTAAAATATCTCCTTCCTTACTTAAAGCGCCTTTCACAAGATAAGGGCCAAGGGGGGGCAGGTTAAGCCCGAGTACTTCGTTCAGGTTGTCCAGACGGCTGCCTTTTAAGAGTGTGCTCAGGTCGAAACTGTCAACTTTCTCATTTTTACGATTCAGCTGCCCCCCAATAATGAGTTCTGCATCAGCCAGACTAGCCTGTATATCCACAGTTAGAGGTTTGTTACTCTTCTTGCCCAAAAGACCGTCTTCAGTTATTTTTATGGTAAGGGGTACGGAATTGACAGATCCAATGAGAGATATCTCGGCGGAGTTACCGGGGGTACTCGCATATTTTGCCTGCTCAATGGCTATAAGCAACGGATCTTGAAAAGCGCGATCCATAGACCACTTACCGCTTCGGATTGTTAGCTCGTGAGAGCTTTGCAGTAACAATTCATGAATGGTATTGCCCTTGAATTTGAGGTCAATTCCGATATGTTCTGCCCTCACATTCGGGGCAGGACTAATTTTAAATTCCTGCAGTAATTCTGGCAAATTAAAATCTTCGGAGGCCATTTTCACGTGAATAATGGGAGTTGCTTGTGTAAAATCCGCATCAGCACTACCAGTGAACAGCTCATCGGCCACTGTGGCCTGAAAAGGTGAGCGGATAATCTTTCCATCCTTCACTACGGCCGAAAGTTTGATGTTGGAAACACTGCCCTGTCCGGTTTCCACTCGCTCAATATGGAGATTAAACATTGCATCTGTTAAGAGCAGATCTTTTTGTTTTTGTGTCAATATTTCCTTTGTAAGCATTGTTCCGATCAAAGCAGCTTTTTGTTGAATCTCCGCTGCTTTTTCTTCTTCGTTTTTAATCGGTTCCGGAGTCACCGACTCATTTTGAATATTTTTTCCTTTTGACTGCAAAATGGAACTGATATCAATCTTATCACTGTGTACTGATACTGTGAGTAAGGATTTGCCCTGAGAATCAAATTTCTGTTCCGCCCGGGCATCCGCGACTAATTCATTCAAACGTAAACTCTCAAGTGCAAGAGACCAGCCATTTTTATACAGCCTCCCTTTTCCCTGTGCAGAAAAATCACTTTTTTCACCAATAAATTTCTCCACTGAACCTAAAAAGCCACAAAGTTTTTCTCCGTTTAATGAAAACTGAAAATCACCAACGGTGTTATCTTCACGGCCTGAATATAGAGCGCCATCAAAAAGCAGTTCAGTATCACAAGCATTAAACTGCAGATGGAGTGGAGAAGTTTGAATATCTTTTGCATCTTCCCGTCTTCCGGCGCTGGCTTTAAGATGGAAAGGACGATCAAGAAGCCCTCCCGAAGCAGAAAGGACAAATGGACTATTGGATCGACGCTGTAAAGAGAGCTTACTGGCCGAGAAAACCTGATCAGACTGAACCAGGAATCTGCTGTCTCCGAGCTGCAGGTCAAGATCAAGTTCTTTAATCAACTCCGCCAAAGTGTTGCCGCTGGTTCTGGCAGTAAGAGCGATCGTCCCAAGTTCTCCACCAATGTCCCGTTGTTTGTCTAATGCAGCAAACAGTGGTGCCAGTGCTGCACTTTTACTGTTGAAATCCAGTTTAACAGATGGCCTTGATTCACTTCCACGTACCTCAAGTTTTCCGTCAGCCTGAATGTCCATAACTGTACCGGAAAACGGCACAAGCAGATCCCCGTCAACCAGAGAGACAACTACCTGTAGATTATCTGCATAGAAAGTATCTGATTGAACCGTTGCAATCTTGAGATGGAGATCACTATCCAGAAATTGTAACATCTGCCAGGGAAGAGCAGCTAGTTCGGTACTCTCCTGCTTTTTCATTGGAACGGATTCTGTTTGGTTGTTTGTAAAAGCGGAAAAGAGGGCGGGATGAAGAGTCTGAATATCAACAGTTCCGGACAAGGCTGGTTTTGGATCGTGGAAAGAAAATTCCAGGTCGCCTTTCAAAGAACTGTTAAGAACACCAAGTTCAATCCCGGTGAATGTTGCCCTTCCCGGATACACACCAATATTCGTCTTCAGGGAAAAGTCACCGATTTCCGGTAAGGAGAATCCAAGGGCTTCGCCTATCTCTTCAAGGTGTGTTCCCTCAAGAGATATTGCTAAATATCCTCCCGTCTCATGATCGTTTCTGACAAGAGTTCCACCTAAATTCAGAGTTGTATCAGCCAGGCTTAATGTACCCTCTGTCAGGGGCCATGATTTCGTCTGTTCCAAAAGTTCTCCAAGAGAACCGCCTTTGAATTCAAGACTTACGGGCTGTTCAGATACGGTTCCATGGAGGGAAAAATAAAGTGGGCTGTCTGGCGCGCCTCTGCCGTGCGCTTCATCAA
>LGVF01662613.1_pt1 | contig 12942 bp, 12 predicted proteins | sample 469901 | NCBI WGS metagenome assembly LGVF01 (sample SAMN03893561, study PRJNA290197) | marine sediment metagenome | material: sediment; isolation source: combined push core samples #3730, #5133, and #5579 collected at Hydrate Ridge | place: Pacific Ocean: Hydrate Ridge | reverse complement strand
TAATATGTGTTTCTGCACTAACAATGTCACCTAATTTTACTCTTGTAACACTCTCGCCAATTTTTACAATTTCCCCACTAAACTCATGACCGGCAGTAAATGGCAATTTTAGCCTTTTTTGTGCCCAAGCATCATAAGAATAAATATGGTAATCCGTTCCACAAACACTAGTATAATTAACTTTAATTAGTACTTCATCCTCAGCCAACTCACTCGGAATAGGCTTTTTAGTAATCAATAATCCACGTTCTGGTTTTTCCTTAACAACAACCGTCATTAAGGTATCATATTTGTCTTCCATTTTGCTCTCCTTTTATTAATAATTTACAAACGCTTACATCACAAGAATATTATAACATAATATTGTGAATTGTATAGATATATTTAAGGGTATTTTATCATTGTTATTTTCACTTATTTCTATGGAAACATTTTCATCCACAAACAGTGAAATTAGCCAATAAAAAAAAGATAAATCACAATGATTTATCTTCTATTTTATGAAATACTTATACTTAGGTCTTCCAACAGTTCCATAATCAATTCTCTTATCAATTTCATCAACTTCAGTTAAATAATCTAAATATTTACGTAAAGAAACCTTACTTAAATTTGTAATAATAGAAAGTTCTTCAACATCTAGCAGTTCTTTTTCATGTTCCTTTAGACTTTCTCTAATATAATTTAAAGTGTTTTCTTGAAGTCCCTTTGGTAGATTCGAATCACTTGTTGTGTTAAACATCTGGTCAATATCACTTTGTGATAGTTTATTATTTTGTTGAAACATTTTATATTTTAATTCACAACGGTAAACCGCTTGATTAAATCGATCTTGACTAAAAGGTTTAACTAAATAATCTACAACACCTAGATTAAGAAACTCACTAATTGTTTTATTATCATTTACAGCCGTAATCGGAATAACAGAAACTTCATTCCCTGCTTCTCTTAAAAGTTTCAAAACATCAAGCCCAGATAATTTTGGCATATGAACATCTAAGATAACTAAATCAATGTCCTTTTCATTATCCTTTATGTATTCAAATGCTTCTAAACCATTATCGATTACTTTAATTATTTCAAAACTTCCTAACTCATTAAGATAATGTTTATGGATATGAGCTACCATTGGATCATCTTCTACAATTAATATTCGTAATTTCATTTCATCACCTTCGACAATATTATTTCGATTTTTGTTTCTTCTATTGAACTTGAAACGTTTTTCTCACCATTATAAAATAACACTATTTCATTAACTAAACTTAGCCCAGTACCGCGGCTATCTCCATTTTTAGAGCTTATACCTCGTTGGAATATCTTATCGATGATATTACTATCAATTCCTCCTGCTTGATCAACCACAGTTAATTTAACAACATCTTCATCCTCAAAAATATCAACAACAATTCTTTTTATTTCATTATCTTTATTAACATAAGCCTCGAATGAATTATCTACAAGATTTCCTAATACTATTACTATGTCATCAGAACTTATTGGATGATGTGATTTTGATAAGAAAGAATCACTTGTTAGAAGGAGTGATGCATTATATTCTTTACTTTGCATTTCCTTACCAACAAATAAGGCTAATATTCGATCATCTTTTATACGTGATGAGTAGTAATCACTAGCAAGATTTGTTGTATAAACATTTTCAGTAATATAACTTTCTGCTTTTAAGTAATCCTTCATTTTAATTAATCCCAGTACAACATGTAACTTATTAAGAAATTCATGTTTTTGACTTCTTAACGCAGTCGCTATTTGTCTGTATCCATTAACCTGGTCAAGTAACGCATCAACCTCTAAGTGTGATCTAAAAGTAGCTGTTGCACCAATAATATTACCGTCTAAATATAAAGGAAAAGAATTCATTAATAATTTTAGATCATTAATTTTACGATATTTTTTTATAATATGCATATCATTTTCTATAATATTCTCAAAATCAACATATGGGAATACTTCAATAACATTTTTCCCGATTTCTAAATCAGATAAATTAAACAACTTTTTCAGTGTTTCATTTATAGTTGTAATCTTGTAATCTATATCAACAGAAATAACTCCTTCATTAAGTTGCTCAATAACACTTTTATTTTCAGCATATAAAATCGCAATCTCTGATGGTGTAAATCCAAATAAATCACTTCTAAATCGATTACTCAACCACCATAAACCAAACAATGATACAACTAGTCCAATTCCAAACCCTAGTAAAATCGTAAATGCCTTTTCTGATTTAACCTCTTGAACAGCATCATACATAATTCCAACATTTACAACACCAGCTTGTGTAGTGCCATCATATATAGGAATAAAGATACTAATACTATCTCCTAAAGAAGTATCAAATCTACTAAAATAACTATCTCCCTGTAAAGCTCCTGTTTCATCACCTTCATTATAAGTAGTCCCTATCAAACTTTCTGTAGGATGAGAATAAATTGCACTATCCATATCAAAAACAATAATAAACGATAATTCAGGCACGTCTAAATAGTAATCTTCAACCTCACTATCTAAAGATATATCTTCGTTAGCGAGTTTTGTCGTTATAGTATCATCAGTAGCAATAATACTAGCAATATTAGTTAATTCATCTTCAAAAGTTATAACGACATGCTCAAATTCCTGTCCGACAACATAGATAGCCAATATTGTATATGCGACCGTCATCATTACTGCTATTACAAAAATCAGTCTATCACTTTTAGTAATTTTCATATTCATCAATCCATCCTAGTTATTTCACTTATCTCTATAATATGAATAATTGGCTAAAAATGCAAATAAAAATGGACACGAATGTCCATTTTTTATTTTTCGGAACATGACAGGCCCCTGCACCTTGAAATTTTCTTTCCCATTATTAGTAACAATGGTTCTGTTTCCCATCAATTCCATCCCATTACTTACACTATAATTATCTCACTTTTTAATTATATTACAAGGAAATCGTGTTATTTTACAAACAAAACAAAAACATACCTAAATGCCTATAACATAATGGTTGTAAATGAAACTGTTGACTTGCAAACTACTTTTTTTTATGTACGCAACCATAATTTCGAAAACGTCCAGCACTTTCAGCAGATTCTAGAGCGTTCTTGTACATTCTTTTCTTCTTGTAATATTCAATCAATACACTATACGCCTTATCAATCGTCAAAATATCACAGCTTTTTTTACCTATTTCAGCCAGTTCTTCTACCAACTTCACGTACTTAATATCACTAATTTTAATTAACCCATGTTCTTTTAGCAGTATCTTAAAGTATATTTGATCCTTAACACTTTTTTTAATTCTATCTTGCTCCAAAAACTTTGAATAAATCTCTCTTGCTAATTCAACGTTATTCTCAATAACAGCTATCTTAGTTTTTAAATATAGCACAGAAGCAAAACCATCAGCACCACATTTATCTATTTCTCCTCTTGCAAGTTCAATTTCACCATTTTCCAAGTAAATCTTACTATACAAAAAATAACACTCTTCTAAAAGATATGGAGCATCATATCTATCAGCAAACCTTACAACTTTATCAACGATTGATTTCGCGATAGAATATTCTTTCACAGTAATATACGACTGCGCTATAGTTAAACGTAATTCCATAGCTCTAGAATAATTTAATTCAGTCTCATAATTACTAATAGTCATGTTAGCTAGTTGAATTGCTTCCATAAAAACAAACATCTTGAAATAACATTTCACAATAAATACATTGATAAATCCATCCAAATCCTTATCTCCAACGTTTAACGCTTTCTTCAATTCCACCAATGAGTTCTTATAAAGACCCTGATTGTAAAGTAGAATTCCATTCACGAAAAATGCCATTTGTAATTGCCTCTCCGTCAAAAACTCTGCTAATGATAACAAAAGTTCTAGATTTGTCAGTTCACTTCCATGTATTTCATTTATAAGTCCTAAGTAAAAGTACTTCACAATATTATAATCTACTGAAACAACTGAATTAGCTAAGACTTTTTGATTTGCTATTAAATCTTCAAAAATAGTTTTTGCTTTATCATACTCGTAATTACATAAATAATTGTATCCTTCATTGTACTTAGGCACAAAATCATTAATTATTTTATTATCTTCATCGTAATATTTCAGATTAAGAACATTAAATAAATGTTTAAGAGTTGTTTCACTTGCAGTAACTTTCCCTCTTTCAATATTTGAAATCATTGTATGTGAGATATTCGCTAACAATCCAAGATCTCTCAAAGAATAATTATTAATTAACCGATTATATTTTATCAATAATCCTAGAGTTCTATACGATTTATCAAGATCAACCTCTAATTTAAATTTCACATCTACCACCTTGCCTTCAGTAAATATTATACTATACTTCCTATTACTTTATTAATTATATTTTTTATTAAACCTCAAAATTATATTTATATTACTACCTTTTAGATATATAATGGATATTAACGAGGTGATGATATGATACAAGCTAAAGAACTAAAGAATTATGAGGAATATATTATTAATATGAGAAGGGATATTCACAAACATCCTGAAACAGGTTTTTTGGAATTTAGAACGTCTAAACTTATCGAAAAAGAACTAATTAAGTTCGGGTATACTGTAACCACTGGAATTGGAGTTACAGGATTAATCGGCAAATTAGTTGGAAATAAAGAAGGTAAAACAGTTTTATTAAGAGCAGACATTGACGCCCTTAATATGCAAGAAGAAAATAATGTAGAATACAAAAGTGTAAATGATGGCATTATGCATTCTTGTGGACACGATACTCATACAGCCATGCTTCTTGGTGCTGCTAAATATTTTAGTGAACACCAAGAAATGATAAATGGAACTATAAAACTAGTATTCCAAAGTGCCGAAGAAGGTCCTATGCCTGGTGGTGGAAGTTTTGTTGTTAATGAAGGTCATTTAGATGATGTTGATGCCGTCTTTGGATTACATATCACATCACAAGATATCGCCGGAACTATTAAAGTAAAAAAAGGTCCAGCAATGGCTGCACCTGATGAATTTAAAATCGAAGTTGTAGGAACAGGAACGCATGCTAGTGCTCCCCAAACTGGGAATGATCCCGTCTTGGCCGCTTCAGAAATTATTGTTGGCTTACAAAAAATAATTTCTAGAAGTATTAGTCCTTTAAGTTCAGCCGTTATAAGTGCTACTACTATTCACGGAGGAACCGCCTTTAATATAATCCCTGAATCAGTGAAAATAGGTGGAACAATTCGAACTTTAGATAAAAAAGTTCGCACCTTTATTTTTGAAAGAATGGATACTGTTGTTAAAAATATCGCTGCAGCTAATAACTGTACTGCAAACCTTGAAATAATTGAGGCTTATCCACCATTAATAAATGATCCCTTAATGAGCGATTTTGTTTTAGATATTGCCAGAAGACTAATAGGAGAAAATAATGTAATCGAACTACAAGAGCCTTCAATGGGTGGCGAAGATTTTGCTTACTACTTAGAAAAGAGACCTGGTTCCTTTTTATGGCTAGGTGGTCGTAATAAAAATCAAAAAATAATTTACTACAATCACAACCCTAAGTTTGATATTGATGAATCATCATTAATCATTGGAACTGCAATGCATATAAATATCGTTAACGAGTTTTTAAACAAGTAATGTAAACATTAAAAATACGCTAGAAATTCTAGCGTATTTTTTTATTTTATAACCACTCACTAATTGTTTTAGCTTGCATATGTAGTAATAAGTAATCCGGTCCACCAGCTTTACTATCAGTACCACTCATATTAAATCCTCCAAATGGTTGATATCCAACAATTGCACCAGTACATTTTCTATTTAAATATAAATTACCAACATGGAAATCTTCTCGAGCTTTTTCTAAATTAAAACGACTATTAGAAATTACTGCTCCTGTTAATCCATATTCAGTATTATTAGCTACTTTCATTCCTTCTTGGAATGATTTTACTTTAGTAATTGCTAATACAGGTCCAAACACTTCTTCCTGCATTATACGTGAATTAGGAGCACAATCAATAAATACTGTCGGCGAAACAAACCAACCTGTTTCTTTGCTTGCTGTACCTCCTGTTAGTAATTTCCCTTCATTTTTAGCAATTTCAATATAACTAGTTACTTTATTAAATGCTTTTTCATCAGTCAAAGGTCCCATAAAGTTATTAAAATCTTTTGGATTACCATAAGTTAATTTTTCTGTTTTCTCTTTAACCATTGCTACTACTTCATCATAAACATCTTCATGAATTATAGCGCGTGAACAAGCACTACATTTTTGGCCGCTAAATCCAAATGTACTTTTTACAATTGATTCCGCAGCTAATTCTAAATCAGCATCATTATCTACTAAAATGGCATCTTTACCACCCATTTCAGCAATAACACGTTTCATCCATATTTGTCCTTTTTGTGGAGTCGCAGCATTTTGATTAATCGTTAGACCAACAAGTTTACTACCAGTGAATGAAACAAATCTTGTTTTAGGATGTTTAACCATAAATTCTCCAATTTCAGGTCCATCTCCAGGAATAAAGTTAACAACACCTTTAGGAAGTCCAGCTTCCTTTAAAACTTCCATAAATTTATAAGCTATTACTTGTGTAGTAATTGCCGGTTTTAATAATACAGTATTTCCAGCTACAACTGCTGCGCAAGTCATACCAGCTAAAATAGCTAATGGGAAATTCCAAGGTGTAATAACAGCAGCTACTCCTAGTGGAATATACTTAAATTCATTTCTTTCAATATTTCTTCTTGATAATGTAAGTTTGTCACTTTCTTCTAGCAGTAACATTTGTCTTCCGTAATACTCCAAGAAATCAATCGCTTCAGCTGTATCTGCATCAGCTTCAGGCCAAGGTTTTCCAGCTTCAAAAGTCATTAAAGCACTAAACTCATATTTACGTTTACGAAGAATTGCTGCTGCCTTAAATAATACATCAGCTCTAATTGATGACTTAACTTTTTTCCAAGTTTCAAATGCTTCTAAAGCAGATTCCATTGCTTTTTCAGCATTTTTAATACTTGCTTGATGAATTTTACCAATCACTTGTTTATGATCAGCTGGGTTCAAAGATGTGTAAAGATCATTTGTTTCAATAAATTCACCATTGATAATTAACGGATATGTTTTCCCTAAATATCCTTCAACAAACTTTAAAGCTTCCTCGTACTTCTGTAGTACTTCTTTGTTTGTAAAATCTAATAACGGTTCTGTTTTGTACTTATAAAATCCCATAATCTCACCTTTCTATACTACTGAATGTTCGTATTCAGTAGTTTCATTATTTTTAAATCGATCAATATGTAAATCAGTAATATCAATCGTTGTTGGTAACCCTAAAATAACTTCACTAACTAATAATCCTGTCATTGGTGCAAACATAAAGCCGTGCCCACTAAAGCCAACTGCTAAGTAATATCCTTCTAGTTGATCAGTATCACCAATAATCGGTTGACGATCAGGACTAACATTATAACTTCCGCCCCATTGTCTTATAACTCGTAAATCTCCTAAAGGAGGTAATAAATTAACTACTGTTTTTGCCATTTCATCTAAAAACTTATGTGTACTTCCAATGTCATGTCCTCTTTCAACTTCTGAATCACTACGTCCCATAATAAAACTACCATGTGGTACTTGTTGGCAATAAATATTTTTACTAAACGAAATAACCATTGGTCCTTGAATCTTTTCAATTGGTTCTGTAACTAAAATCTCATGATTTTCAGAATAAACAGGAAGTTCTACTCCCGCTAACTGTCCAACTTCATAACTAAATCCACCAGCTGCGTTAACTACTTTATTAGTTATAACTTCATAGTTTTTAGTTATTACTTTTGTTATTTTGTTATTTTCAACAATAATATCTGTTACTTTCTCGTTATAGAAGAATTTAACTCCTAGACGTTTAGCAGCATGATAATATGCGTCTGTCATTAAGAAAGGATTTAAATGCCCATCCGTATTACAAAAAGTAGCACTAGTTACAACATCTTTATTTAAGTGTGGCACTATTTCCAATGCTTCTTCTAAAGTTAATTGTTTAGCCGGTATTCCGACACTATTTTGTAGTATAACATTTTTAGCAAACTGTTCATCTTCTTCTTTGTTTGTTGCGACAATTAAGTATCCTTCTTGTTTAAATTCAATATCGCGATGATACTGTAATTCTTCTTGCGCAATTTCAAAGAAATCAACACTCATTTTTGCCATAATACAATTTCCCTTTGTTCCCCATTGTTGTCTAACTCCTGCACCACATCTACCTGTAGCACCACCTGTCATATAGTTATCATCAAATACAACAATATCTTTCATACCTTTTTTCGCTAAATTATACGCTATTGCAACACCACTAATTCCACCACCAATAATTACAATACTAGCTTTCATGTTTAGTATTCTCCACGATTGCTTTTAGTTTGACTCCCGTAATTAATGGTCTAACTTTATGAACTTCTACTTGATTTAATGGTAGTTTTAAAAATTTAGCGATTTCTCTTTGAGCTAATAGTCCGCATGTATTACCCTGACATGGACCCATTCCAATTCTTAATATTCTTTTTATATCTTCAAAAGTAGTATATCCTTCTTCTAAACAGTTATGTAAGTCTTCTAGACTAACGTCTTCACAACGACAGATTATGATATCTTTTTTATTCATAATTTTCTCCTAACTGTTATAAATTCATATAATAACTCTTGAGCAACTTTTACTTGTAATAATGCTGTTTTATCGTGACGATTTGTAATTGATACTTTCTCAATTTCACATTCCCCGATAATATCACCATTACGATTTATTGCATCAACTAGTTCTCCTTTTTCAGGATAAGGAACAAGTTCATAAGGAATCTTAAATACTAAGTGATCTTCTTTTGTTTGAACAGTGAAGATTGCTAACCCTGGACAGTTATAAACACAAATTCCACACCCTGTACACTTTTCAAAATCAACGATAGGAGCCGTATTTATATCTTCACCAATATAAATCGCATCAAAAGGACAAGACGTACTACAAGGGTTACAAGGTATCTCTTCGTAACACTCTGTGATTGCTTTTGGCTTATTTAAGAACTCTTCACTAGGAAAACGCGACTTAATTTCTTCTAAAGTCGGAACACCATTTTTATTCAGCATTATCTTCACCTCGCAGTTCCATAAGACCTAATCTTGTTTTTTCTCCAAATGGTCCACTACGAAGATTTTCAAGTTGTGCTTCAAAGTCTTGATATAGTTCTTCATGACGGGGATGTTTATGTCCTAATCTTTCAGCAACAATTAATCCAGAAAAATATCCTTCTACTATTGCACTACTAGCTTCTTCAACACCGCACACATCACCAGCAACGAATATATTTTTGACACTTGTTTCATGTTGGTGATTAATAACAGGAACTAGCCCTCCTAAATAATTTACAAACTTCATATCCGCTTCTACCATACTTAGCAAACTAGTTAATGGACTTAATCCAACACTAATACATAAAGCATCAACAATAATTTCTTCTTCAGTACCCGGAATATAATCCCAGTTTTTATCTAGCTTAGCAATAATTATTTTCTCTAAATTATCTTTTCCCTCAGCTCTTTTTACTGAAGTACTTGTTAATATATCAACACCTAAACGTTTTAATTTAGAAGCATGAACCTTGTATCCCCCAATAGTAGGTGCAGCTTCTAATACAGCTTTAACTTTTACTCCAGCTTGTATTAATTGATAACTAACAATTAATCCAATATTACCACTACCAACCATTACAACCTCTTCACTAGGTAAAACACCATGAACATTCATTAGTGTTTGTACTGCTCCAGCTCCGTATATACCAGGAAGATCATTATTCTCAAATGCTAAGAATTTTTCACTAGCTCCTGTTGCAATAATAATAGCTTTTGCTTTTATTTTCATATATTTTTCATTTTGTAATAATGTTAAAACATTATCCTTATAAAGCCCAACAACTGTAGTTTCAGTCATAATTTCAACTTTATCAGGATATGCAAGTACATCATTAACTAAAATCTTCGCAATATCAATACCTCTTGTTTTAGCGTATTGTTTTTCACTTCCAAAAAACATGTGTGTTTGTTTTACTAGTTGGCCACCAACATTATAATCTCTTTCAATAATTAATGAGTTAAGTCCACTCTCAGCAGCGATTTTAGCAGCGCTTAATCCCGCTGGTCCACCACCAATAATTACTAAGTCAAATTCTCTCATATAAGACCCCTTTATTTTCTTGTGTTTCAACGGCCATGCCTTCTTCTAACATCACTACACACGTTCTAACATTTGGTACCCCATCAACAATCATATTGCATGAAGCACAGTTTCCAATTGCGCAATAAAAGCCACGTGCACGTTTATCTTTAATGCTATGGCTAAGTTTTCTTATACCTAAATTATGTAAAGCAGAGGCAATAGTATCCCCACTAACACCTTCAACGTTTTTCCCATCAAATGTAAAATTGATAGTACTTTGTTTTTTAAACTCTAAAATGGGATGATTTTTTATTCTCACGTTATCTCTCCTCTCACAACAATATTCTATCACATCAAGCGCTTTCATCAAGACATTTTTAATTAATTATATATAAAAGATACTATAAATAGTATCTCAATAATATAAACATTTTTTTACTCTCTATACTATCTATTTTTTGATGTTAGTTTATGATAGTATTTTTTTTAAAATTAACTTTCTTCAGTTGTTCCTTGATCTTGTAATAATTTATCATAAAGGTGCTTTAATCGAAATTGATTTAACAAAGCTAAAATTATAAAAAGACCAAGTGCAATACTTGTAATAATAATCATATTTATATCTAAACTGGATATTCTAATATCCTTTCCAAAAAAGACAAATAATAAATTAGCAAAGGAAATAAATAATCCAAAAATCAAATTATAGTTATATAGTTTACGATGACTGACAGTTATCGCATATTTTCCAATACTCATAATTTGTTCTTCTGTCATTACTTCTTCTGATTCATTCAAAAGATGAGTTTCAATAATATTCATTGTTCTTATTCCGAAAAATATTTTAATTTCACTTCGTTCTTTTTTTCTTGCATATAATTTAATATCTTTAAAATGCACTTTTCTTCTTTTAGATAAATTTATGACTTCATTAGTAAAGTCAATTTCATAATCTAACACTGGATGATTGATACTTAGAAAATATCTTACAAGAGTATAAAGAAAAACAATACCCATCAACGAAGTTAATGAAAGAAACAAATATAAATCAGGGGTAAAAACAGATGTTTCTATATATTGTGCATAGAAGACAACACCAAGCAGTAAAGCGCAAGCAAATGAAATAAGTACATTGCTTAAAATAACATCTTTATGATAATACTTTTTATACATGCTTTTACCTCCTATTTTTTTACTTTTTATGAACTACCTTACCATCTATTATAACATACTCAGTTCTTGTCATGATATCAAATATTGGTCCATCCCAAATAACGATGTCAGCATCTTTTCCAACTTCTAAAGATCCAACTCTATCTTCGATACCATTTAGTTTAGCTGCAGTAATCGTTAAAGCTTGTAAAGCTCTTTGTTCACTTAAACCTTCTTTAATAAATAAAGCAGCTTGAACAAGCATTGTGTCTAGTGTAATAACTGGATGATCTGTCATTATCGCAAATTCAATATCATTATCTTCTAACACTTTTCCAGCTTTAAATGATTTATTTACTAATTCATATTTTGAAGCCATTCCTAAAGTCGGACCAATAATTAACTTATATCCTTCTTTTTTTACTTTCTCTGCAATTAAAAATGCTTCTGTAGCATGTTCAATTGTCATTTTTAAATCAAACTCTTTAGCAATTCTTATAGCAGTCATAATATCATCAGCTCGATGAGCATGAATCTTTACAATCATCCCATCAAATACACGCATTAAAGAATTTAATTTCATATCAAAAGCCGGCTCTTTTGCATCTTCAACTTTGTTTTTATAATCTTGAATTTTTTGACGATATTCTTTTGCTTTAAAAAGCCACTCTCTCATTAAAGCTGCACTTGCCATTCTTGTACCTGGGTTTTTCCCACCAGTTCCGTATACACGTTTAGGATTTTCTCCTAGTGCCATCTTCATCGCGGTCTCTTCTTTAATTACCATATCATCTACAGTTTCACCATAAGTTTTAATAGCCGTGAAAGTACCACCAATAATATTAGCACTACCTGGACCGGTATTTACTGTTGTAATCCCTGCTTTATAAGTATACTCAAAAGCCATATCCTTAGCATATACACTATCAATTCCTCTTAACTCTGGATAAATAGGACCACTCATTTCATTAGTATCATTTCCTTCAAAACGGATTCCTTCTTCCATCACACCAATATGACAGTGAGGATCTACTAATCCCGGAGTTAAAGTTAATCCCTTAGCATCAATTACTTCAGCATCTTGATATTTACTTACATCAACACTTTTACCTACTTCTAAAATTTTACCATTTTCAACAACAACACTACCTAAAAAATCATTTTCTTTGGCCATTGTAAAAATACGGGCATTTGTAATTATTAACATCATATCACTCCTTATATTCTCTATTTTTATTATACAAAATAATAATAATTAATGAAATAGTAAATTATAGAAAGATTGTCATAAAAAAAGATAATCAAATTTTTGATTATCTTAGTATGGTACATATATTTTAACTCGTTTGTTAACCAATATTGTAATAACAGAAAATACTCCAATGAAGAATGAAATAATAAATGGCGAAGACATGGTAGTATAATTAGTTATATTTTGAATAAACACAATAATTATTGGTGAAGCAAACTGCCCTAAAAAGGAAAAGCTAGATATGATAGCTAAAGATAATGTTACATCCTTAGGATTACAATCCAACGTTGCTTGTAGATATATACTTGGAGATAGTA
>LGVF01178687.1_pt1 | contig 12959 bp, 11 predicted proteins | sample 469901 | NCBI WGS metagenome assembly LGVF01 (sample SAMN03893561, study PRJNA290197) | marine sediment metagenome | material: sediment; isolation source: combined push core samples #3730, #5133, and #5579 collected at Hydrate Ridge | place: Pacific Ocean: Hydrate Ridge | reverse complement strand
GACCGGCCCGGCTCATCAGCAACACGACCTGGCGGCCGGAGCGCAATAACTCCTCGGTCAGGCGCAAGCCGTAAACGGCCCCCGAAGCGCCGGTTATGGCCAGCACGATCTTCTTCATGCGTCCTCCTTAGCTCCAGGTCAAAGCGACATCGACCAGAGTAAACACAAACATGCACAAACTGACATAACCGTTCATGGTGAAAAAGGCCGTATTGAGGCGGCTCAGATCGTCGGCCCGCACCAGGCGATGTTCATAGACCAGTAGCCCCGCCACCAACAGTACGCCACCCAGGTAGAGGTTCCCCAAGGGTGCGGTCAGCGCGAGAAACGCCAGCAACATAATCATCAAGCCGTGGAGCAACTTGGCCAGAGCAATGGCCCGTTTCGCCCCGAGACGGGCCGGTATTGAATGCAGTCCCTGAGAACGGTCGAACTCCTCGTCCTGCAGGGCGTAAAAGATATCGAACCCCGCCACCCAGCAGAGCACCGCCAGGCCGAGAATAAGTGGTGGCCATTCCAATGAACCGCGCAAAGCGATCCAGGCGCCAACAGGCGCGGCCGCCAAACAGAGCCCCAGCACCAGATGGGACAGGGAGGTAAAGCGTTTGCTGTAAGAGTAGAACAGCAGCAGCCCGATGGCCACAGGCGCCAGCGCCAGGCAGAGGGGATTGAGACGCCAAGCAGCCAGCAGCAGCAGAGCGAAACCGGCCGCGGCCAGCAGCGCGGCCTCACGGTGCGTCACCCGTCCCGCCGGCAAATGTCGGTCGGCGGTGCGGGGATTGGCTGCATCGATACGGACATCGATCAAGCGATTACAGGCCATGCCCCCGGTACGGGCGCCGACCAGGGCCAGACAGATCCAGACCAGCTGGCCTACGGACGGCAGTGCCCCCGACATGCGCGAGGCCAGCACCACAGCCATCAGGGCAAAGGGAAAAGCAAAGATAGTATGGGAGAAACGAATCATCTCCAGCAAGGTACGGGTCTTTTGGAAAACAGAACTGATCATGACACTCCGGTACTCGGCCGGCCACCGATTTGCTCGGTCCGGCGAAGCCTGAAAAAATACCGAACCCGCTCAACTACCAGCAACCCTGAACCACAGGGAGCCGAAAGGCAGCAGGTTCGTCTTCATTATTAGATACAGCGACGCAGGAGATTCTAGCGAGCAAGGGGCGTGGAGTAGATCGCCAGGATCTCCCGCAGGCGCTGGGCCGACGGCGGCGAAGCAAGCCCTGGCCCGTAGAGAACATCGTTGGCCCGCACATAGGACTGCTGATAGTAGTCGGCGTTGGCCTTATCATCGATCTGCAGCGCCGATCCTTCCAGTGAGACACCGGCAAAGAAACCGCGGCTGCGAGAGTAAGAGAGGATCTCGGCCTTGAGGGTGATATCCGTCGCCCCCTCCACCCGGCGGCCAACAGGACCGGCGGCCACGGCGGCATCGACGCCCAGAGTGTATTTCCCCTTGATCAGACCCTCGACGCTGCGAGCGCTCTTGAACACCAGAATCACGTCCGTCGACTGGGCGCCGATCTGCCAGCCGACACTGCCCCCACCCAGGGAGACCATGCAGGGATTACTCCACCTGCCAGCGGCATTCCGCACCAGTACCACACCGGTACCATAACGGGCACCGATAACAAACCCGGCCTTGATAACCCCCGGAATAATGGCGATGCCGTGGGCGTTGTTCAGCAGGTTCGGCGGAATGGCCNNGGAATGGCCATAATCTGCTCCATGACCGTGCCCGCCTGCTTCACCTTTTCTTCCCCGTTACCTGCCAGCGCGGACGTTGCCGGCAGCAGGCAAAACAACAGGACGGCCAATGCCGTCCAGTAGGCAAACTTCTGCTTCATGGATTCCCTCCCTCATTGCCTGCTCGAAAGGACAGCGGCTTCAGGCCGAGACTTTCGAACAGGCATTGCTGCGATTAAATAATAAATTCATCGACGGCGATCGGCCGTCGCGCCGGCATCTTACCACCAATAGGGGTGACTATACCAGTAGGGGTAGCGATGCCAATAGGGCCAGGGGTCGTAGTAGTAAGGATAGTAACCGGGCCACTCGGTCTGCCGCTCCGGCACCAGATAGAGCTCGACGATGTCAAACACAGGATAGGAATAACTGATCTTCTGCAACGGCCTGGCTTCCACACCGCGCAGGGTAGCGACCAGAGTCACCAGACGGCCCTCTTTGTAGATACTTGGATCGAGCAGCTGGCTGGTGCGAGCCAGAAAGCGCCCGCTGATCTCATCGGGATCCTGCGGCTCGTCGCGATTATCCAGGGTATACTTGAGAATTTCCAGGGTGGTGCCGGCGTTGCTCAGCTCGTTGTTCAGAATCAACCCACCGACAATGACCGTCTTGCCCACATGGGTCTCCGGCGAAGCTTTAAGCTGGGCATAATCCACTTCGTAGTTGACACCGTACAAGGCATCCTTGGTCAATACCGAGCCACAACCGCCCAGGAGCAGAAGTAACAGCAGCGACCCGAGAACATAACCTGATCTATTCATGATCAACTCCTCTCGCTAGATTGTCCCCTCCTTTTTCAAGTTTACTTGACCTTTTTGGCCATCTGCAATCGTCATTCACAAGATTGCTAAGCCACGGGCTCAATAAATGCGAAACGGATAGTGATAGCCATAAGGACAATGAGGCTCTTTGGGCCACCAGTGGATCTCGCCGATCTCGAACAAGGGACGCCCGAACTGTTGTTCGGCCACAGCGCGGGGCTCCCGGCCGACATAAGTGGCGGCCAGAGAGACCAGGTGACGGCTGCCAAAGTGGGCCGGATCGAGAATCCGATCACTGCGAGCCAGCAGCTCACCGGAGCCCTTGACGGGGCTGCGGGGCCTGCCGCGCTTGTCCATGGTATAGGGAAGCAGGGTAAGAACAGTGCCATCCCGGCTCACCTGGTGGGAGACGACAAAACCGACCAGCAACAGGGTCCGACCGGTGGCAGCCGCGGGATCACGGAGGAACTGCTCATAGCCGCGCCCGGCAAATCGACAGTCGACTGGGCTTCTGGAGGCAACACATGGCTGCAACCGGCAAAGCCACGACTAGGAGTCTGTCGGACTATACGGGTCGAAGCGAAAATTTGGATGTTTGAGAATAGGTTTTAGCTCATTTGAAGGTTCATAGTTGTAACTACGGGCCGAAAAGGAGCTGAAATATGGGCCAAACTGCCGAATTTGCAGCCGACTCATGGATAGTCCGACAGCCTCCTAGAATGGGTAATTTGATCAGGGTGTGATACATGACTCGCCTCTCCTCTCTATGAATAGAAGTAGACGGACCGAACGTATTTAATAATCGATACCCGGCTGCGGTTCTATATCCTTGCGATAAGCATGCTTGATTTCGCGCACCTCGCTGACCGTATCGGCCAGCTCAATCACCTGCGAATGAGCAGCTCGCCCGGTAAGAATCAAGTGCATGAGGGGTGGCTTGCCCTGCAGAATCTCCAGCACTTGGTCGAGGTCGACCAGCTTAAGGTGCAGGGCGTTATTGATTTCGTCCATAATCAGGATATCGAACCGCCCCGAAGCGATCTTTTCCTTAACCAGCCGGATCGCCTCCTGGGCGTTGGCCCGGTGCTCCTTAAAGGGATAGGGATTGCCCCGCAGGCCGCAGAAGCCCTTGCCGGTAGCGATCAGTTCCACTCCCTGCAGCTGCTTGATGCCGTCCCATTCCCCGGCATAGAGATCGCCCTTCATGAACTGAATAATGCAGGTGCGCAGGCCGTGACCGCAGGCCCGAACAGTCATGCCCAGAGCCGAAGAGGTCTTACCCTTGCCGTTGCCGGTAATCACCACGATCAGACCACGGGGAGTCTTCGGCACCAGGCGGTCGATTTTCAGCGGATTGCTCGCTTGTTCGGTCATAAGCTCACCTTTTAGGTTGCATCCTTTTACATTGTAAACCATTTCAACCGTCGCGCCATAGCCCTGCAGGCCGCCCCCTCAGACGTCAAGACCGTATTCGGCCCAGCGCCGGTCGAGCAAGTCCTTCACCGCGGGATCAAGATTCAAAGGCCGGCCGGGCAGCCCCGTGGCGTCGATGGCCAGACGTTGGCCGTCGCGCAGCAGGTGCCGCTGGGCGTCTACTCGGTTGACGGCCCGCCAGAAACAGCCTCGCACATCCTGCACATCGGTCCCTTCATCGACAAACAGCAGCAATTTTGATCGGTTGAAGGGCTTCCTCTCCCAAAGGGCCCGGGCCAGTTCGGCAATATCTCCATCCCGCTGCCGTCGCACCGCCAGCAGGGTGACGCCGTGAAAGATAGTCTCCATAGGCATGTTGATGTCGACAATTTGTGGATAATCGACCTGCAACAAGGCCAACAGCAGCCGCTCGCTGAGCTTGGCCAGATAACCGCTCTCCATCGGCGGCGGCCCGGTGATCGTGGCAGGGAACAGTGGATTCCGGCGATAGGTAATGGCGGTGACCCGCAACAGGGCGGCAGGGGCGGCCGAGTCGTAGCTGCCGCTATGGTTGCCGAAAGGACCTTCCATGCGACGGTTACCGGGTTCCACCAGGCCTTCGATGACGAACTCGGCAGCGGCCGGCACGGCCAGGTCATTGCTCAGGCAGGGCGTCATAGCCAGGGGCCGGTGCCGCAGCCAGCCGGCCAAGACCAGTTCGTCGACCCCTTCAGGTAGGGGGGCGCAGGCGGCATAGATGGACGCCGGATCCCCACCGAGGACAATGGCCACCGGCATCGCCGCGCCGTGATCGGCCCAGGCGGCCTGATGGCGGGCACCACCGGAACCGGGTCGCCAGCGCAGGGTAGCTTCGTCGCGACCGAACAGCTGCACCCGGTACATGCCGCAGTTATCACGACCGGTTTGGGGATCGCGGCTGAACACCAGCGGCTGGGTGAGAAACCGACCACCGTCGCCGGGCCAGCAGTGCAAGGCCGGCAACAGGCGCAAATCGGGCGGATCCATGATCACCTCGCGACAGGGAGCGGTCGCCATCAACTGTGGCTGCCAGGCCGGTTCAGATAAAAGACGACTGAGCCGGTCGCCGGCCGAACCTCCAGCATACTGCGCCAGTCCATCGAGCAACCTGAGCCGCAATTGATCAGACTCTTCCAGACCGACCGCCCAGGCCGCCCGCCGCGGCGAGCCAAACAGATTGGTCAGAACCGGCAGCCGGTGGCCACGCACCTGCTCAAATAACAGCGCACGGCGCCCTGCCGCGCCCTTGCAGACCCGGTCGGTGATGGCGGCGATCTCCAGATGGGGATCGACTTCCGGCGCAATCCGGCGCAACTCGTCCCTCTCTTCAAGCAGGGCAACAAACTCGCGGAGATCGGTTACCTGTTGCGGAGTCATGATCTATTCACACTCCCCAGCCGCCACCACCCGGCGTCTCAATGACCAGTACATCCCCTGGCTGACCGTCGACGGTACATTTTCCCGGCAATTCCCGGCACTGGCCGTCGCGAAGCAAGGCGTTGCGACCCGGCCGACCCGGCTGGCCGCCATTCAGACCGTATGGCCCCTGCCGACGTCGATCGCTGATCAGGGTGATGCTGGCCTCGCCCTGCAACTGCAGCTCCTTGACTACCCCGTCACCGCCGCTGTAGCGCCCTGCCCCGCCACTACCAGTGCGCAATGAGTAACGCCGCACCCGTAAAGGATAGGCGTGCTCCAGAGCCTCCACCGGTGTATTCAGAGTGTTGGTCATATGGGTCTGCAGGCCGCTGGCACCAGCGCCGTCCGGACCGCCACCAGAACCGCCAGCAATGGTTTCGTAATAGGCGAAGAGCTGGCCGCTGCGAGAGTCACAGCCGCCGATGGTCAAATTATTCATGGTGCCGCAGCTGGCCGCCGGAATCCGTTCCGGCAGAGCCTGGGCCAGAGCACCGAGGAGTACATCGACAATGCGCTGCGAGGTCTCCACGTTACCGCCGGCCACCGCCGCAGGAAAAGTGCAGTCGACCACCGTGCCCGGCCGGGTGCGAACGGCGATAGGCCGCATGGCACCGGCGCTGCCGGGCATGCCCGGCGGAGACAGCAGGCGAAAGACGTAAAAAACCGCGGACAGAGTAATGGCCCGCACCGCGTTGACGCAACCCCGCACCTGCGGGGCGCTGGCGGAAAAATCGGCGGTGACGGCGTCGCCGGCCACGGTCAGCTCACAGCGTATGGGTATAGGCAAGGAGCCGTTGCCATCATCGTCGAGTTGATCCTCAAAAGCATAGCAACCATCGGGAATAGAGACCAACACCTCCCGCATTAACCGTTCAGCGTATTCGAGCAGCGCGTAGCCATAGCGTTCCGTTTCCGCCAAGCCATAGCGGTCCACCACTTCCCGCAAACGCCGTTCGCCAACCCGGTTGGCGGCGATCTGGGCGTTGAGGTCCCCTTCCCGTTCCACAGGGGTACGCACGTTGGCCAGCAGCATCGCCAGCAGGTCACCATCGAGCTGTCCGGCACGGACAATCTTGACCGGGGGAATACGAAGACCTTCCTGAAAGATTTCGTTGGAAAGAGGCAGGGAACCGGCGCTCATGCCGCCGACGTCAGCATGATGGGCACGATTGGCAAGAAAAAAGGCCGGCTGCTCCTCATCACTAAAAAAGACCGGCGTGACCAGAGTGATATCCGGCAGATGGGTACCGCCCCGGTAGGGATCGTTGAGCAGCACCATATCTCCAGGCGCCAGATCGCCCCGCTGCAGGGCGGCCGCCACCGACAGGGGCATGGAGCCGAGATGCACCGGGATATGGGCCGCTTGAGCAAGCATCTCGCCATCACGGTCGAACAGGGCACAGGAGAAATCCCGCCGCTCCTTGATGTTGGGGGAAAAGCTAGTGCGCATGAGCACCGCGCCCATCTCTTCAGTTAGGGAAGCGAAGCGGTTCTTGAGCACCTCCAGACGAATAGGATCGACTTTCAGCGAGTTCATGCGCCCTCCCTTTCCAGCACCAGATTGGCCTGATCATCCACCCGCACCTGCCAACCGGGATTGACCAGATGGGTGGCTGTCTCCTCGACGATCAGAGCCGGGCCGAAAAAGCTGGCGCCGCAGGGCAGCGCGCTGCGTTGGTAGACCGGACAGGGACATTCCTGCCCAGCCACCACCAGCGGTTCGACGACCAGCGGAGCAAAGTCTTCGGCGCGGCATAGACCGTATTGCAGATCGGGACGGGGCCCGCGACCGACGGCCCGCAGGCGCAGAGTGACGATCTCCAGCTCCCGCTCTTCGTCCCGATAGCCGTAGAGGTTCTGATAGAACTCATGAAAGGTGCGACAGAAATCTCCGATCAGAGGTACGGTGATCTCAAAGGATTGACCCCGATAACGCATATCAAGGGAGGACTCAAGCTGCAGCGCAGCCCCGCTAATGCCCTCGGTCCCCATATCGGCAACGGCCTGTTGTTCCAGAGGCTGAAATAATTCCGCCAGCTCTGCGGGCGCTACATTGCCTGGCTGCAACACGGAACGGGAATAGTCGCGAATCACGTCGGCCAGCACCAGCCCAACCGCCGACAACAGACCGGGATGGGCCGGTATCAAAATCCGCTCCATGGCCAGCATCTCGGCCAGAGCGCAGGCATGCAGACCGCCGGCGCCACCGAAGGGCAGCAGAGTGAAGTCCCACGGGTCATAGCCTCGGGCCACAGAAACCACCCGAAGGGCGCCAGCCATGGTCTCCTCGGCCACCTCGATGATGCCTTCCGCCAAGCGCTGGGGAGGCAGACCGGCCGCAGCAGCCAACCCTTCCACCGCCTGCTGACAGCGCTCCACCGCCAAGGGCATACGACCGCCGAGAAAAAGCTCTGGACGCAGCCGACGAAGGTAGAGGTTGGCATCGGTCACCGTTACCCCCTCGCCCCGACCGTAACAGACCGGACCTGGGTCGGCCCCGGCACTTTCAGGCCCGACCCGCAGCGCGCCACCGGCGTCGAGCCGGACGATGGAACCACCTCCGGCTCCCACAGTGTGAATATCGATCATCGGCACCTTGACCGGCCAGCCGGCGATGACCGTCTCGGAGGTCAGGGGAATGCCGCCATCGCACAGACCAACGTCGGTGCTGGTGCCGCCCATATCAAAGGTGATAATCCGTTCGCAACCGGCCGTCCGAGCGGCAGCAAAAGCGCCGACCATGCCGCCGGCCGGACCGGACAAAATGGTGCGCACCGCCTCGCTGCCGGCGGTACCGGCCATGATAGAGCCGCCGTTGCTCTGCATGATACGTAGCTGACGCTCACCGAAGCCTACCTGTAAACGCTCAAGATAGCGGCTCATAACCGGCGATACCGCAGCATTCACCGCTGTGGTCGAGGCCCGCTCAAACTCGCGATACTCGGGCAACACCCGGTGAGAGGCGGACACCCGGCAACCGGCAGCCAGCAGGGCCTGCGCCAACTGCGCTTCGTGCTGCGGATTAGCATAGGAGTGCAGCAAGCAGAGGGCCACCGATTCGCAGTTCGTCGCCTTGACGGCAGTAACCACCCGGCCGATCTCTGCTTCACTCAGGCCCAACTCCACCGTGCCGTCAGCCAGCACCCGCTCTTCCACCTCCACCACCCGCTCGGCCGGCACCAGACTGGTCCGCCCGGCGGGCTGCAATGCGTAGAGCTGCGCCCGATGCTGACGGCCGATCTGCAGCAAATCGCCGAAACCGGCGGTGGTCACCAGCGTCACCTTCGCCCCCTTGCCTTCCAGCAGGGCGTTGGTCGCCACCGTCGAACCGTGAAAAACCAGCCCTTGGTCATCGCCCAGTAGATGGCGCACTCCTTCGAGCACAGCTCGGGACGGATCATCGGGGGTTGAAGGGAGTTTGTAGGTTCGCACCTCTGATCCGTCGAGAAGTACCAGATCGGTGAAGGTGCCGCCGGTGTCGACGCCTAGCAGGCGGGTGGTTAAATGGGGGTTGGTCATCTGTTATTCACCGTGCAGAGATAAAATGGGAGCAGCGTTAAGTACTGTGCCGCAGGGAAGTGTTTTTCTGCCGTTCACTCCCCTGTGCCGCAGCCGGAGCGGAGTGGACGTTTTGAGAAAAAGATGGGCAAATGTTTGAGCGCCAGCGAGTTTTTGCCCGTCCTCAAAACGTCTGCACAGCGCAGGGAACCCGAAGGGCAAGGAGCCGGGGCGCGCTTTTCTGCCTACTCTTTTGCCGCGCAGTAAAAGAGTAGGGCGTCGGGCGGGGACGCGACCCCGCGGTGTTAAGGTTGTGCAACGAAGCAGAGAAATCTTCTCACCGCAATCTTAGTGTCGGCCGGTCTTGCCCGGCCACGCGAGTTTCTTTCGCTACTCCCCTCGCCCACAACGCTCCTTAAAGCGCCGCTCCAGCGCCAACACATCCGGATTATCCGGCTGAAGAGCCAACGCCTCGTCCAAAGCCTGACGGGTTTCCCCCAGACAACCGAGATGCAGACAGCACTCAGCTAATTTTAGCCAGCAGGCGAAATCCTTGGGGTTTATTTCCAACGCCTGGCGATAGGCCGCTGCGGCACCAGCCTGATCACCCAACTGATTGCGAGTTTCGCCAAGCATGTAATGGGCCGGAGCAAAGCGCGGGCTGTGGTCGGCTGCCTGCTCAAAAGTTACGGCAGCCTCCTTCAGATCCTGCTCTCGATGCAGGGCCATGCCCAACTCAAAGGTCGCCGCCGTGTAGGCAGGACTGACTGCGACCACCTGGCGGAACTGCTCGATGGCCTGCCGGTTGTCCCCCTGTTGGGAGTAAACCATGCCGAGGATAAACAGGGCTCGCGTGTACTTGGGATTTATGGCGATGGCCGCATCGAGGGCCTGGCGGGCACCCTGAAGATCGGAGCGCCGCAGATGGGCCAGGCCGAGACGGTAGAGAGTTTCAGCACTACCCGGATTGAGCTTCAGCGCCTGCTGATAGCTGGAGATACTGCCAGCCAGATCACCGAGGCCGTACTGGGCCATGCCCAGCTTGAACAGCACGCGAAAAGGCTCGTTACTGTCCTGCAAAGCCTGACGGAAGGCGGCTACCGCCTTACCGAGATCGCCGCGGTCGTAGAGAGCCATGCCGCGATGGTAATGGCCGCGGCTGAAATCGGGCTGCTGCGCCACGGCGTCGGTCCACAAAGCGAGAGCCTCATCAATCTTGCCGCGGTGATAAAGATCAAGAGCCTTTTCATGCAGCCCTTCGACGTCGTTGATCAACCGAACGCCGCACTGATCACAAAATCTAGCCTGCTCGGAAACGGTGGCCTGACAACGGGGGCATTGCATGGTTCCTCCTTGCTTGTTAAGAACTCACGCTGAAACTGGTTGCGCCTCCCTTATTAAGTATTGCAGGGGGCAGCTACGGTAACGAGTCGATGGTTAAACGACCTATTGGCGAGACGCAAACTACCGGTCTTGCTTTTCAACTAAAACTGGCTGAAATCTACAATCTTAGTTCGCCGGTCCCGGCAGAGGATCCCGCAACGATATTGCATTTGCGTTGTTGGTTTTAAACCCAACAGCACCTTCGACCACTGTTGGGCAAAGAAGCGGACCTATCATTTTAGCAACCAACTGTCGGAAGAGAAGAAGCGCAAAGAAACCGCCAGCACCGTGGAATGGCACAACAGTTGTTAACCTCCCCTTCCCGCCGCAACAGACATGCTCCCCGCAGGGGCAGCCATTTTTTGCCTACTTTTTGTTGGCTTGGACAAAAAGCAGGGCGGCTGGCGGGCCGCGTCCCGCCGGTCTTGACTTACATCATAAAGCTAGCGACAAGACAAAGGACAGTCCCGCACGCTACACAGCTTCGCTAAACCTTCTTATCCACCGGCGGCCGACGGCTCTTGCGCCGACGCCGAGGCCGGCGGCGGGGTTCCTCCCCCTCTTGTTCTTTTGCCGGTGGAGCATCAATACCTTCAATAACCTGCCGCCAGTCGGCCGCCAGCTCCTGCTCCTGGCCGCTCGCCTCGCTCCACAAACTAAACAACTCCACCGATGCAGCCGCAAAGGGATGATGCAGAAAACGTTTTTCGCCACGGCGACCGCGACCGCGGGCAAGGCGGAAAAAGCCCACCAGCAATTCACGAGCCTGGTGGCGGATGGAATTGGATATGCGGAAATAGCCGCAATGGGGCACCAGCAGGTGGTTGGCAATGCGAATAGCGTCGCCTATGGTCTGGGCATTCTGGGTCCGGCAAGCATGCCGATAACGGTCCAAAAAGAGCGCCGCCAGAGCCAGGAATTCCTCGATGGGTCGACCGGAAGCGGTGCGAAGGTCAATCTGCTCCAACAATTCAAAGGTCTCTACCTCGCCTTCGAAACCGCCCAGCAGATGGGACAACAGGCCAAGGGATTGAGCGTCGCGCAGCACGGTTGCCGCCACCTTATGGCGAAACAGCTCCATTATTTCTTCGCGAATGCGGGCCGTGGCCGCCTCGGCGATAAGGGGCGCCCGCAAGTAGATGGCCTGACGCACCGATTCGTCGAGATTAAAACCGAGCCTGGCGGTAAACTCCAGGGCTCGCAGCATACGCACCGGATCCTCGGTGAAACGCACCAGAGGATCGCCGATGACCCGTAGCCGCCGATCGGCAAGATCCTGCAGACCACCGACATGGTCAATGATAGAAAAATCTTCAATGTTGTAAAACAGGCCATTGATGGTGAAGTCGCGGCGAAAGGCATCCTCCCGCGGGGACCCGAAAACATTTTCAGAAAAGAAAAAGTGTTCGTCGGTATCGGCCGGCAGCTCCTCCAAACGAGGCTGACGGCGAAAGGTGGCGACCTCGACTACATAGTTGCCGGCAAACCGGACGTGGGCCAGACGAAACCGCCGGCCGACCAGAAAGCAGTTGCGAAACAACTCTTTGACCTGATCCGGCGTAGCGTCCGTGGCGACGTCGAAATCCTTGGGTTGACGCTCAAGGAGCAAGTCACGCACCCCGCCGCCGACCAGATAGGCCTGATAGCCGTGCCGGCGCAACCGGTAGAGGACTTTAAGGGTGTTTTCGTCGATCTGCTTGCGGGAGATGCGGTGCTCGGCGCGGGGCACGACGAGAGCCTGATCGTTAGCGGGGTCGGTGTCGCGAGGTGCTGAGGTCATAAGATAACAGTATAAAAAGGCTGTGCCGATGAACCGGCAATGGGATGGATTATTAAAGGTTAAATCTACCAGAGATAACCACCAAAAGAAAGAAGGAATCAAGTGACCTTCGGCTCAATCATTGAACTTGCCGGTAAAAACTTCTATCATGGCGATCAGCATTTCCGCACTGGCAATAAATGATGGCGTCGCCAGCCTATAAGTTTTTGCAAATGCATCATAAATAGACACTCTATATCTGCGGAGTGGTTCTGGATTTAAGTTTACCCTCTCACGCGGCTTTGCAAAGTAAGGATCTTGATAAACCTATGAGTTGCAACCTGCTCGTCATCCTCGGCCCGACCGCTTCGGGAAAAACCCGCCTTGGGGTGGCCGCCGCTGAACAATTTGGTGGTGAAATCATCTCCGCCGATTCCCGCCAGGTGTTTCGCGGCATGGACATCGGCACCGGCAAGGATCTGGCCGAATACGGCGACATCCCTTACCACCTCATCGACATCGTCGAGGCCGGCAGCGAATTCAGCGTCTTCGACTTTCAGGAGCGTTTCGTCGCGGCCTTTAAGGATATCCAGAACCGTGGTCGATTGCCGATTCTGGTTGGCGGCACCGGACTCTATCTTGATGCCGCGTTGCGCGGCTACCAATTGGTCAAGGTGCCGGAGAATCCCGCCCTGCGTGCTGAACTGGCCGAACTGGACCTGACCGAGCTGCAACAACGGCTGCTGCAATTGCGTCCCGAGCAGCACAACACCAGCGATCTGCAGGATCCCGAGCGGCTGGTACGGGCTATCGAAATCGCCACAGGAGAACGAGACACCGCCCCCCTGCCCCTGCCGCCTATCGAACCGCTGGTGTTCGGCGTGCGCTGGGACCGTCCGGTGCTGCGCCGTCGCATCACCGAACGCCTC
>LGVF01029706.1_pt1 | contig 12993 bp, 9 predicted proteins | sample 469901 | NCBI WGS metagenome assembly LGVF01 (sample SAMN03893561, study PRJNA290197) | marine sediment metagenome | material: sediment; isolation source: combined push core samples #3730, #5133, and #5579 collected at Hydrate Ridge | place: Pacific Ocean: Hydrate Ridge | reverse complement strand
TATGATCGGTTCAATGATGGAATGCCATATCAGCGTATCGGCGGCAGCTCACCTGGCGGCAAGCCGGACGGTTATCGATAAATATGATCTGGATGCGCCGCTTTTCTGCAGCACAAACCCGGCATCAGGGGGAATATCTTACCAGGGATCCCGAGTCTGCTTTTCTGACGACCCCGGACTTGGAATAGAGGCAATAATCATGCAGGAATGAAAAAAAATGAGGGATATATGAAAATTTATATCAGTGTCGATATTGAAGGGGTTTGCGGGACTACCACCTGGAATGAAGTAACCAGGGGGAACGTTGAATATCTGGAATTTCAGCAGCAGATGACAAGAGAGGTTATAGCGGCCTGTGAAGGTGCGTTTGAGGCAGGAGCTACAGAAATTGTTATCAAGGATGCCCACGATACGGCTTGTAATATCATTGCCGACGATCTGCCTGAGAATACCAGCCTCATCAGGGGCTGGAGTCGACATCCCTATATGATGATGCAGGAACTCGACAGCTCCTTTGATGCAGCGCTGATGCTCGGATATCATTCTCTGGCCGGTGGCGGGGGCAATCCGCTGGCCCACACTATGAGCAGCAGCAGGATATCAACCCTTGATATCAATAATATGCCGGCATCGGAATTTCTTATCAACTACTACACGGCGATGCTTGAGAAGGTACCGGTACTTTTTATCTCCGGCGACCGGGAAATCTGCGATCATGCGGCAGAGATTGCGCCCGGCATCAGCACGGTTTCTGTGAAAACGGGTGTGGGCGCATCGACGGTGAATATTCACCCGAAGAGTGCCCTGAGGATGATCAAGTCCGCAGTGTTTGAAGTTCTTTCTGGAAGTTTATCCGGTCACTTGGAGGATCTCCCAGAATGGTTCAACATAACCATTGATTATGCAAATAATCAGGATGCATATAAGGCTTCATTCTATCCGGGGGCTGAATTGATTTCACCGCGGCGGGTTGGTTTTGAGTCGGATAATTATTTAGATGTACTAAGATTGTTTCTATTCACCCTGTAGGAAAAAACAGGTAACAACTCTTTTGTTCCGATAAACAATAACTCTTCCAGGCGGGTAATGTGGCATGGATAAAAAACTCCTTGAACAGGTAGTAGATGTTCATCGCAGGGCCTTTACGGTTGATGCCCATTTCGATCTCACCTACGAAGTTGCTAATCGGCGGGAGCGGGGTCTCCATAAGGTTGTTGAGACCAGTTATCTGCAGCAGTTCAGGACGGGTGGATTTGACCTGATTGTTTCCGCACTGTTTATTCATGATTATTTTCTGCCGGAAATGGGTCTAAGAAGAGCTCTGGATCAGATCAGTTACCTGCTGGAGGAGACTGATGAGAGTCCTGGTCGGTTCCGGATCTGTCGTACTGTAACGGAAGCTTATGGGGCTCGGGCAGCAGGGGAGACAGCAATCTTTCTTTCCCTTGAAGGAGCTGAACCGCTGCAGAACGATATCCAGCTCCTGCGGATATTTTATGAGCTCGGTGTGCGGGGGCTTGGCCTGGTCTGGAGTCGCCGCAACTATGTTGGTGATGGGGCTTTTTTCAAGAGTAGTCGGGAGGGGCGCAAGGGAGGATTAACACCATTCGGCATTGACCTGATCGAAAAAGCGGAAGATCTTGGTATGTTTGTTGACGTGAGCCATATCAACGATGAAGGGTTCTGGGATGTTATGGATGTTGTCAGCCAGCCGCTTATAGCCTCCCATTCAAACTGTAGAGCGCTTGCCGGAACCATGCGAAATCTTGATGATGAACAGATCGAAGCAGTTTCCAGAAACGGCGGTGTCATCGGCATGAATTCTGTAAATCTGTTTATTCGTGAAGACGAGCCGGAAGTCACAATCGCTCATTTTATCGATCATGTGGATCATATAGTCAAAATCGGCGGCATCGAGCATGTGGGTATCGGTTTTGATCTCTGCGATAGTTTTGTCGATTTCCTCCAAGTAGGACAGGCCATAGACACCCATGATGTTATCAAAACCCATGCCGGTCTGGGTGAGTTCACAGCTGGCCTTATTACAAGGGGATATAGCGACGAGGATATCATCGCCATTTTGGGTGGTAATTTTTTGCGCGTTTTTGGTGATATTTTTGGTTGATCATCGATTATGCTGAAAAGCGGCATAATTTCAGCAGTAATCATTTGATTTTTCTAAAAAAATCCTGCATAATATCTTGAGAATACAAAGACATGTTCATAGATAATTTATGCGCAAACAACGAATAGATTAAGTAAGTACATAGTACATACCCTATGAAAACCATATTAATTATTGAGGATGATCTTGCGGAACTGGAAACAATCATGGAGTTCTGCAGTCGCAGTTCTGAGGGCCTTGCTATTCTGACGGCCCAGAATGAAGAAAATGCCCGCATGGTTCTCAGTGACAAGTGTGTTGATCTGATTATCTGCGATACGACATTTTCAGATTTGTCAGACTGTTTGATATTGACCAGAATTGTGCAGGAGTTCCCGTATATTCCACTCATCGCTATCGCTCCCTCCCGTACTGTTGACAGGTCGGATCTTCTTGCTCTAGGTGTTAGTGCAGTCTATGAAAAGCCTCTTAATGGCGAGCTTTTTATTGAAAAGCTGGAAGAACTTATAGAACACTCCTCCATAGGTACAATCAAAGGTATACCTACTCATTCTTTTCTGCAGATGCTTGAAAGTGAGGGGAAATCATGTACTCTTCATATTTTCGATGACAAAAACAGCGGTCGCATCTTTATAAAGGAGGGTATCCCTGTTGATGCCGAAACCAGTTCCCTTACCGGTGAACAGGCAATCTATGAAATGATCGCCTGGGGTGAGGTCACACTTGAACTCAAATTCTATAACGGACAAAAGAAAAACAGGATCAGCAAGCCATTGATGTCTCTAATCATGGAGGGTTTTCGTCTAAAAGATGAGCGCGAGGCTGGGATTAAACAGCAACCAGCCGATACGAAACCCAAACCCAAAATGAAAGAGGTTTCCACAGCGGGCCATCGGCTTGCTCTTGACTTCGGCTTGCGGCTTAAACTTGAATTCGACTCCTTTGATTCCAGCCTTGACAGCTCACTGGCCGGAATGGTGCCGGAAAAATGTATAATTGTTGCCACGCCTTCCAATTTTATTTTTACCAACACACCACTTGAAATTGGTTCTAATATCCTGGTGAAATACAGGTACATGGGGAAGCTCTGTCTGTTTAAGTGCAAGTTGCTCAGAGCGATTGATACACCGCAGCATCTTCTCTTCCTCGATTATCCGGCGGTAATCCACTATCATGAAATGCGGAAAGCCACCAGAACCGCTACTTACATCCCCTGTGCAATCAAACTTTCCGGTGCACAGCAGTTTTTTGGTGCCTTTGTCGACATGAGCAGTTCCGGAGGATTGTGTCAGGTCAAGATAAAGAATAACAAGGAGCTTCCCGAGGTCAAAATCGAACAACAGATTGAAATGAGCTGCCTTCTCCCCGGACTGATTGGTGAACAACAGATCGATGGTACTGTCCGGAATATCAGGAAGAGCACTCAGGATGTCCATATCGGTATTCAGTTTACTACCCTTGCTGACAATCTCAAAGAGGCAATTGAGAGCTATCTTTCTTCAGTCGGGTAACTCTACTCGTCGCCGCAATGCTGATGGAATCGTAAAAACTCTTCATCTACTTCGTCATCCCCACCTACGCGGGGATGACAACCCTGTGAACTCTTATATCTCTTTTTTTGACAATATATTAAGCCTGCCTCTGTAGAGTTGGCTGAGTTCCCTATGTCATCAGGTGATGATTTTGCTTCGCCAGTCCAGGAACTGGAATGCAATTCAAAAGGTTTTCGGATATTAGTTTATATAAATAATAATTTGTATTATTGTTTTAGCTCTCGTTTGTTTCGTTTTTGAAATATAGAAGTTGGCAGTGTTCACTGGTAATTAATCCTTATAACAGCGGAGGAAATTATGGGCAGAAAAGGACTATTTGCATGTTTACTGGCTCTGGGACTGATTTTCGTACTTGGGACAGCAGGAGCGGAAAAGATGACTTTTTTCAGGATCGGTACCGGCGGTACCGGCGGAACATATTATCCCATTGGTGGCCTGATTTCCCACTGCATCTCCAACCCGCCCGGCTCAAGGCCCTGCGATAAAGGCGGGAGTTGCGGTGTCCCTGGTCTGGTAGCCATTGCACAATCGGCCAATGGCTCGGTGGCTAATATCAATGCCATCAAATCGGGCGTACTGGAGTCCGGCTTTTCACAGTCGGATGTTGCATATTGGGCCTATACCGGAACCGGTATTTTTGAGAAGAAGGGAGCAGTTGAAGATCTTCGTGCCCTGGCCAATCTATATCCTGAAACCATTCACCTGGTGGCCCGTAAAGGATCCGGGATAAAATCGGTGAAAGATCTCAAAGGCAAACGTATTTCCATGGATGAACCTGGATCCGGAACCCTGGTTGATGCCAGAATTATCCTTGAAGCCTATGGGCTGACTGAAAAGGACGTCAAGGCAGATTATATTAAGCCTAATCCGGCCATTGACAAAATCAAAGATAATCAGCTGGATGCGTTTTTTATCGTTGCCGGATATCCCACGGGATCCGTGGTTGAACTGGCTTCAAGCGTCGGCGGGGAGCTGGTTCCCATCAACGGACCGGAAGCTGAGGCAATTGTAGAAAAATATGGTTTTTTCGCCAAGGATGTCATTCCCGCAGATACCTATGAAGGCATCGGTGAGACAGAATCCCTTTCCGTTGGTGCCCAATGGGTTGTATCAGCAAAGGTGGACGAGGACCTGGTTTATCAGATTACCAAGGCAATCTGGAATAAGAAGTCACGGGCACTGTTGGATAAAGGTCATGCCAAAGGTAAAATGATCACTGCTGAAACGGCGCTCGACGGTGTAGGTATTCCGCTGCACCCTGGTGCAGAGCGATACTATAAAGAGGCAGGCCTGCTGAAATAAACTGATTGGTAGTACTGTCCTGACCGGGAGGCGCAATTTTATGCCTGCCGGTCTTTTTAATTCCAGCCGTTCATTTGGTGGAAATATTGATTTAAACGAAATATAGGTGGAAGAGTGGAAATCGATCAGGATCATTCCCAGAAACTCGAAGAAGAGTATGATCCGGAAATGCAAATGCGACCCATGGCACCACCTGCCACATGGATTGTAGGGACGCTTCTTGCTGTATTATCATTCTTTCACTATTACACAGCCGGTTTTGGGTTGCTGAGGGAGTCCACCCATCGCGGGGTTCATCTCGCATTTGTTCTGGGGTTGATTTTTCTGGTTTTCGGTTTCAGGAAGAAATCCAAAAAGGACGGATTTTTGGCCATAGGCCGGATCCCGATTTATGACTGGCTGCTGGCAATTATCGCCGCAGTTACCTGCTTCTATGTGCCGTATGTATTTAACGATCTGGCCTTTCGTGTAGGGGATCCGCTTCCTGTTGATGTGATCTTCGGCAGTATAATGATCATACTCACACTCGAGGCCACCCGAAGGTCGATGGGCATTGCGTTACCCGTGATTGCCCTCTGTTTTATTCTCTACGCCCTGTTTGGGCGATATGCTCCCGGTGTCCTCGTTCACCCCGGTGCAAGCTGGAAGGGACTGGTCAACCATTTATATCTTACCAGTCAGGGTATTTACGGAATCGCTGTGGGGGTTGTTGCCACCTATGTCTTTCATTTTGTTCTGTTTGGTGTATTGGCGAACCGCGTTGGCGCCGGCCAGCTCTTCATAGATCTCGCTTCCTGCGTGGCAGGGCGTTATGCAGGTGGACCGGCCAAGGTAAGCGTCTTTTCCTCTGCTCTTTTCGGTATGATCTCCGGCTCTTCAATAGCAAATACGGTGACCACTGGAGCACTAACAATTCCGGCTATGAAACGGGTTGGATATCGACCTCATTTTGCAGCCGCTGTTGAGGCTACATCCAGCACTGGCGGGCAGATTACACCACCCATCATGGGGGCTGCTGCATTTATCATGATTGAGTTTCTGGAAATGCCCTACCGGACAATCCTGCTGGCAGCAACAGTTCCGGCCCTGATGCATTATCTCGGTATCTTCACCATGGTTCACCTGGAGGCCAAACGTCTGGGTTTGAGAGGATTGCGGCCGGACGAGATGCCCCGTTTTACCAAAGTGTTACGGGAGGGCTGGCCTACCCTGGTTCCGCTGGTTCTTCTTGTTGCCATCATTACCTCCGGCCGAACGCCTTATAATGCAGCATTCTGGGGAATAACAGCTTGTATTGTCGTTGGATTCCTTAATCCCAGAAATCGGTTAACCATTCCGGATTTATTCGACTGTTTCAAATTGGGGGCGAAGTACGCCCTGGCTGTTGGTGCCTCTGCTGCTGCTGTTGGTATTATCGTCGGCGTGGTAAGCCTTACCGGTATGGGGTTTAAGGTCTCTTTTATGGTAACCAGTGCTGCCCAGCAACTGGCGGAGATGATTGTCCCCCTTGTTCCGTTCGGCCTCACTGACCTGCCGGCAGTTACACTGTTTTTAACTCTGATCTTCACAGCTATTGCCTGTATACTTCTTGGGGCCGGTATACCGACTACTGCTACTTATATCGTATTGGTTGCGATTGCCGCACCGGCCCTTGGGCTTCTCGGGGTGGCCCCCATCGTGGCCCATTTTTTTGTTTTCTACTATGGTGTACTGGCTGATATAACCCCGCCGGTTGCCCTGGCTGCATATGCCGGGGCAGGAATCGCCGGTGCCAATCCGTTTAAGGCCGGTAATACCGCCTTCCGACTGGCAGCGGCAAAAGCACTTGTCCCTTTTGTTTTTATCTATTCACCGGCTATGCTGATTGTTACTGATGAGTTTACATGGCAAGCCTTCGTATCAACGGTTACCGGGTGTGCTATCGGCATCGTTTTCATCGGAGCTGCCCTGACAGGCTATTTTATTACTCATATGTTAATGATTGAGAGACTGGTGACCTTTGCTGCATCTCTGCTGCTTGTAGCACCCGGTATCAAGAGCGGGTTAATAGGACTGCTGTTGATGAGCCCTGTTCTGGTCAGTCAATTTGCCAGGCGAAGTGTAAAGAAAAAACAGCTGGGCATTGAAGGCGAATAATATATGTCTACCAAAGTTGTATCGGTATATGGTTATGGCCGGTTTGGAAAAGTCTGGGCAGATATCCTTGCCGAAAATTTCCAGGTAAAAGTATTTTCAAGGCGGGGATTAAGACCGGAAGAAGTTAGTCCGGGCATTGAAATAGCCAGTGAAAGTGGTATTTACGATTGTGACGCGCTCTTTTTTTGCGTTGCTATCTCTTCCTTTGAAGAGGTGCTGAAAAAGTCATCTCATCATTGCAACAAAGGAACGGTTTTCTTTGATACCTGCTCTGTAAAGGTTTTCCCTGCCAAATGGATGAAGAAGTATCTGCCCGAGGGAAGTACGATTATTGCTACTCACCCTATGTTTGGCCCTGATTCGTACCTGCAAACAGAAAGACAACTTCCCTTAGTGATGTGCAATGTCAATGCAGATCAAGAAACCATTGAAGAATGGGCAGATTATTTTAAGTCAAAGTCATTGCAGGTCGAAATAATGACTGCCGAAAAACATGACCAGATGACAGCCTACTCCCAGGGAATTACTCATTATGTAGGCAGAGTGCTTGCTGACTTGGATTTACATCCCACACTTATCGACACCCTTGGCTATAAAAAGATGCTGGAAGTAATCGAGCAGACGTGCAATGACAGTTGGCAACTGTTCTTAGACCTTCAAAATTATAATCCATATGGAGAGAAGATGAGGGAAAGCCTGCATGAAGCCATTGAGAGAGTTAATTTATCCCTGAATAAATAGATATCAGAAAAAAGTTATCTTTGCATTCAGGGGGCATCCCTCGATGGGCGGTTTTATTGAAAAAGGATACCAGATTATCACTTTTTAGTGATTCGATCTGGAAGTCATGTGTCATTGGAAAGGTGAGGGGGCGGGAGGTAAGGAGTTATTATGAAAAAGCGTCTGCTTATAATTCTGCTCCTGGTTGGTATCGGCATTGCCGGACTATTCTTCTATTTCTCTCTCCAGAAAAAGCAGGATAGCTCCTCGCTTCGGGTTTCCGGCACCATTGAAGCCACTGAAGCCGGAATGAGTTTTAGAATTCCGGGGATTCTTACCCGGCGGCTGGTGGACGAAGGAGAGAGTGTTGCTGTGGGCCAACTTATTGCGACACTTGATGAAACCGATCAGGAGATTGCTCTCACTGGAGCACAGGCTGATCTGGCCTATACCCACGCTGTGCTTGAAGAGCTGATGGCCGGGAGCCGTCCCCAGGAGATCGAGAGATCCAGGGCTAAACTGCTGCAGGCCGAAGCTGTGCTGGCAGTGTTGAGCAGCGGTAGCCGTCCCCAGGAAATAAAACGGGCCAGAGCCGATCTGGCCAGATCCCAGGCAGCTGAAAAAGCGGCATCCGCCCGGCAGAAACAAGCCAAGGCAGATTTTACCAGATATGCCACTCTCTACCGGGAGAAGGGTGTTTCAAAAACAGAGTATGACAGTTATCAGACCAGGTTAATTACAGCGCAAAATAGTTGGGCTGAAACTCAGGAGCAGGTTACAGCTGCCCGGGAATATCTGAGTCTTCAGCAGGAGGGCCCCCGCATTGAAGATATCAATAAGGCGGAGGCTGGAGTTAAACTGGCTCAGGAAGAATATTCCCTCGTCAAAGAAGGTCCGAGGACAGAAGTTATTGCCCAGGCCAGGGCCAGGGAGCAGGCAGCAGAATCTGCCGTTAAACGTGCAGAACAGCAACTGAGCTATACTCAAATCCATGCCCCCATGGCGGGGGTTGTTCTGAGTAAATCAGCAGAACCAGGAGAATATCTTAACCCGGCAATTCCGGTTGTGACACTCGGTGATATCAGTCATCCCTGGCTGCGTGGTTATATTAACGAAAAAGACCTCGGCCGTGTCAAGCTGGGGCAGGAAGTTGAAGTCAGTACAGATTCCTTCCCTGACAGGATCTATCTGGGTCAGATCAGTTATATCAGCAGTCAGGCGGAATTTACCCCGAAGAGTGTGCAGACTTTTGAGGAACGTGTGAAACTGATGTTTCGTATCAAAATCAGTCTGGACAATCCGGATAACGAACTCAAACCCGGTATGCCTGCGGATGGGCTTATTAAAGTTGCTCCACAGTGATGAAGAGTTTCGTGGAGAGTGAGGCGACAGCCGCTATCCGGGCAGAAAACCTTACCAAAACCTTCAACGATACGATTGCCGTGGACGGGGTGAGTTTTGAGGTATCACCGGGAGAAATTTTCGGGCTCGTCGGTCCTGACGGTGCCGGCAAAACCACTACCCTGCGTCTGCTCTCTTCCATTCTCGATCCCAGTTCGGGAAAGGGAGCTATCGCCGGATTTGACGTAGGTTCTGAATCCACTAAGGTCAAAGAGCAGCTTGCCTATATGAGCCAGAGGTTCGGTCTGTATCAGGATCTGAGCGTTATGGAGAATATCAGGTTTTACGCCGACCTTTATGGAGTTACCGGCTCTGAACGCAAGGAGCGCGTTGAGGAGTTGCTTGACTTCAGTAATATGCGTCCCTTTAAAAAGCGGCGGGCGGGGAAATTGTCCGGCGGAATGAAGCAGAAACTCCAACTTATCTGCGCCCTGATCCACACCCCGAAGGTTCTGTTGCTCGATGAGCCGACCAATGGCGTCGACCCGGTAAGCCGACGTGATTTCTGGAAAATTCTCTATAGATTACTGAGAGAAGGAGTCTCTATTCTGGTAACCACCGCATATCTTGATGAGGCGGAACGCTGTGATCGTGTGGGATTGATCAATCATGGCAGGATTATTGCTGCAGGCACTCCCACCGAACTTAAAGAGCTTATGGATGACCATATCTTATCTCTCAAAAGCTCCCGGGCCCGCGCCATTCAACACTATCTCCGGGAAGTTATGCCGGATATGCGCGTCAATGTTTTTGGAGACTCTCTCCACTTGAACTGCACAGATCCGGAAGAGACTGAGCAGCACGTTACTATGCTGCTTAACCGGCGGGGGCTGACCTACAGTCGTTTTCAGGAGATTCCCCCAAGTCTTGAAGATGTTTTTGTGGGGTTGCTTGGAGACGATCGAAAGGGCACCTTGCAGGAAAGTGAATCACAGCCGGCTGTGCAATTGACTGTTGGGAAAGAACAACCGCCAGCTATCGCGGTGGATGTCAGCCATTTAACTCGTCGTTTTGGTAACTTTACAGCGGTCAATGATGTCAGCTTCCAGGTTCCGGCAGGGCAGATTTTCGGTTTTCTTGGCCCGAACGGCGCCGGCAAGAGTACGACTATTCGTATGCTCTGCGGGCTCCTGAGCCCCAGCGATGGCGGGGGCAGGGTGGCCGGTTTTGATATCAGCAGGCAGACGGAGGAAATCAAACAGCATATCGGTTATATGAGCCAGAAGTTCTCACTGTATGAGGATCTGACCGTAGAAGAGAATATCGATTTTTATGGCGGGATCTACGGTCTTAGCGGAAGCAGGCTCCAGGAGAAAAAAGAGTGGGCCCTGCACATGTCGGCTCTTGCTGATCACCGGAAAAGCTTGACCGCAATCCTCAGTGTCGGTTGGAAACAGCGGCTTGCCTTAGCCTGTGCAATACTTCATGAACCTCCCATTATCTTTCTCGATGAACCCACCAGCGGTGTTGATCCCGTTAGCCGCAGACGGTTCTGGGATCTGATCTACACTATGGCTGATAGAGGAATTACTGTTTTTGTCACTACACATTATATGGAGGAAGCCGAATACTGCGATCGGTTATGTCTCATCTATCGGGGTGAGATTATTGCCATGGGATCACCTGAAGAACTAAAAGATCACCAGCAGGAGGATATTCTTGATCTTCGCATCGATTCTCTGCAGCCCATAGCACCGAGCATGGAAGATGTATTTATTTCACTGATTGAGGAGGTAGATCGCAACAGGGAAGAGGGAAAAAAAGAAGAGGGTGACCCATGAAGTTGCGGCGTTTATGGGCTATTTCCCGGAAGGAAGGTCTTCATATTATCAGGGATTGGCGCAGTCTTGTTCTGGCCCTGGTCATTCCGCTGATTCTGGTTCTGCTCTACGGTTACGCTCTCACCCTTGATTTGCGCGACGTTCCCACCATGGTCTGGGATCAGTCCCGTTCGGCGGAAAGCAGGGAACTGCTGAGTCTTTTCCAGGGTTCACCCTATTTTTCACTTATCGATTTCCCTGACAATTACCGGGATTTGCAAACCGGACTTGATCGAGGTCGGGCCATGGTAGCCCTGATAATACCTGCAGACTTTAGTTCCAGGGTTAAAAACGGGAAACCTGTACAGATTCAGGTCATTACCGATGGCAGTGATGCCAATACCTCACGACTCGCTACAACATATGTGACAGCCATTAGTGGTATTTACGGACATGGGGTCAGCTCGGAAAAAGTGCGGCGCAATGGCAGGGAGCCGATAAAGCCTGTAGTGGATCTGGTCGTTCGGGTCTGGTACAACTCGGACTTGCGCAGCCAGAACGTTCTGATTCCGGGTATAATTGCTCTCGTTATGATCGTGGTCGCCGCTATGCTCACCAGCGTCACTGTGGCCCGGGAATGGGAGACCGGCACCATGGAACAGCTTATCAGCACACCCCTGCACCGTTCAGAGCTTATATTCGGTAAGGTGATCCCCTATTTTGTCATTGGTATGACGGACGTCCTGATAGCGGTAGTCATAGGAAAAACGATCTTTCATGTCCCTATTGTCGGTAACAGCGGGCTGCTCTTTGGATTTTCCGCCCTTTTTCTGAGCGGCGCTCTCTTTTTCGGTATGACACTCAGCATTGTCATGAAATCCCAGGTTCTCGCGAGTCAGACGGCCATAATGGCCGGGTTTCTGCCAACCTTGATTTTAAGCGGTTTTGTTTTCGCCATAGAGAACATGCCTCTACCCCTGCAGTTTTTGACCTATATTGTTCCGGCCCGCTATTTCATTACTATCCTCCGGGGCATTTATTTAAAAGGCATCGGTATCGAGATCCTCTGGATAGAAGGATTGATGCTTGGAATTTACACGCTCCTTATGGTCTTTCTCGCCCACCGTAAGCTTAAATTTAAACTGGAATAGCCGATGCTGCAACGAATTCAGAGAATGCTCATCAAGGAATTCCTGCAGATGCTGCGTGATCCCCGCATGCGTGTGGTGGTCTTCGGCGTGCCGGTCATCCAGATGACCATTATGGCGTTTGCGCTGACAACTGATGTGACCAACATTCGTACCGCTGTTTTCGATCTGGATAGGAGTTCTGCTTCCCGCCAACTTTTAAGCGATTTTACCGGTGGAGGTTATTTCCGTATCTGTGCATATCTTAATTCGGAAAAAGAGATTGCGGATCTGCTTGATCGCTCCGGTGTCCGGGCAGTTCTTCGTATTCCCACAGGGTTTGCAAACGATATAGCGGCAGGCCGCACTGCAAAAGTGCAATTGATTACCGACGGCACCGATGCTAACAGTACCGCCATCGCTCTTGGTTATGCCACCAGCATCATCAATGATTTTGCGGATGAGCAAATGGAACAGCGAAGCCGGACAAATGGACTTTTCACTAAACCTGTGCAGGTGGAAGCCGTTACGCGGGCCTGGTTTAACTCAAATATGGAGAGCAAATATTATTATGTCCCATCCCTGATCGCTACTATGCTCTATATCTTCAGTCTGCTACTCACCAGTATAGGGATCGTTCGAGAGAAAGAGATCGGTACCATTGAGCAGGTGATGGTGACGCCCATCCGCAGGCTGGAATTTATCCTTGGAAAGACTTTGCCCTATATGATTACCGGCTATATTTCCATGACCATTATGCTGCTTGTCGCCTTTGTTATTTTCCAGGTGCACGTTCAAGGCAGCCTGTCATTACTCTATCTGCTTACAGGTATCTATCTCTGCGGCAACATGGGGATAGCCCTGCTGGT
>LGVF01045382.1_pt1 | contig 13011 bp, 12 predicted proteins | sample 469901 | NCBI WGS metagenome assembly LGVF01 (sample SAMN03893561, study PRJNA290197) | marine sediment metagenome | material: sediment; isolation source: combined push core samples #3730, #5133, and #5579 collected at Hydrate Ridge | place: Pacific Ocean: Hydrate Ridge | reverse complement strand
TAATGCACCACTGGCCATGGATTGTGTGGCTCTTCGTGTTGAGAATGACAATCTTATTGCAACGCGTTCTATGTACGGTGGCAAAATTCTGGCCGATGTAGCTCATGATGGAAGGCCGCAGATAGCGGCGATTCGGCCGAATTCAATGAATATTACGGAATCTGCCGGAGCAGGATCGATTGAAAAGCTTGATGTAGATATTGGCAAAACCGAGCTGCAGTTTATTGAAAAAAAACTGGATACAGGCAAGGTTGAGCTTACCGAAGCAGATGTGGTTGTGTCAGGCGGCAGAGGAATGGGAGGTCCTGATTTTTCTGTAATAGAGGAGTTGGCGGGCTTGCTGGACGGTGCTGTTGGAGCATCGCGAGCAGCAGTTGATGAAGGGTGGCGTTCTGCTTCAGACCAGGTTGGACAGACCGGCAAAGTTGTTTCGCCCAATCTTTACATTGCCTGCGGAATATCCGGAGCTATACAGCATTTTGCAGGCATGTTGTCATCCAGGATTATTGTGGCAATAAACAAGGATCCGGAAGCTCCTATATTCTCGAAGGCTGATTATGGAATAGCCGGCGATCTCTTTGAATTGGTACCTTTAATTACAGAAGAGATAAAGAAGTTAAAGTAAATAAAGTATATTAAAGTGCCTAAAGTGAGCTAAAGTGCCTAAATAAGAAGTGAGCTAAAGTGCCTAAAGTATATTAAAGTGCCTAAAGTTGTGGTACGCCTTCGGCGTGCTAATTTTAACCCTGGCCAGGACATGGTTTATAGGTTAAAGTCATCAAGGGTGCCATAGACAAACTCGTTTGTCCATGCTCCACTCTCATCCGTTGTCATTAGACACTTATAACTTTCAAATTAGCAGCGCCGAAGGTACATTCCTTAACTTTAGGCACTTTAGGCACTTTAGCTCACTTTAGGCACTGTCTTTTCTACTTTAGGCACTATAGGCACTTTAATATACTTTAGGCACTTTAGGCACTTTAGGCACTTAGACAAGGCACTATAAAATTTGGTATAATGAAACTCTATCTGGTTAGTCTGGGCTGTGTAAGAAATCTTGTTGATAGCGAAATTATGTTAGGCCGGCTTATGAGAGCCGGTTTGAGCATCACGCAGGATCCTGAAAAAGCCGATATAATAATTATAAATACCTGTAGCTTTATTGAGCCTGCGGTTAATGAATCAATAGACACTATCCTTGAACTGGCGAAGTTTAAAGAGACCGGGGCCTGCCGTTATCTGATCGTTGTAGGATGTCTTCCCGAACGCTTCCAAAAGGAGATCGTTCATGCATTGCCGGAAGTCGACCTTTTTCTTGGCACCGGCGCTTTTGATAAGATTGTGCAGGCTGCAAAAGGTTCTCTGAATACTTCAAAGTGTTTTTTGCCGGACCCCAATTTGTCGACTCTGCAGAGCTGCAATGTACCAAGAACGCCAACTTTTCGGCACATTGCCTATCTTAAGATTGCCGAAGGATGCAACAAGCATTGTACCTATTGTATTATACCAAAGCTTCGCGGGAAACAAAGAAGCCGTCTTCCCGAAGATATCATTGCCGAAGCGCATTCTCTGATCTTATCAGGCGTAAAGGAGCTGATACTGGTTGCCCAGGATACAACAAACTATGGAAAGGATTTGTCTCCGCCCGTTGGTCTATGCGGCCTGCTTGAAAGCATTTCAGATAAATCCGGAAGCGGGTGGGTTAGAGTTCTGTACGGACATCCTGAAAATATAGATGAACCTCTTGTCAAAACAATTGCAAGGCATCATAATATCTGCTCGTATTTTGATGTTCCGATTCAGCACGCAAGCAGCTCTGTTTTAAAAAGAATGGGGCGAAGATATACACGCGATGATCTTTGCAGGCTCTTTGATAAAATCCGATTGCTTGCCCCTGATACTGCACTCCGGACAACTGCTATAACAGGTTTTCCAGGAGAAACAGACAAAGACTTTTCGCTGCTTTTAGACTTTATCAAAGATGTTCGTTTCGATCATCTTGGGGTTTTTATTTATTCTGATTCCGAAGACCTGCCGTCTCACAGGCTTTCCGATCATGTTCCCGAAAGCGTGGCAAAGGAGCGGCATGACCTGCTCATGTCCTGCCAGGCTGAAATATCTTTGAAAAACAACCAAAAGCGGATCGGCAAAATCCTTAAAGTTCTGGTAGAAGAGGAGCTTAAAGAGAACATTTTTGCAGGTCGCAGCTCATTTCAGGCCCCGGAGGCGGATGGCATTACATATATTAATTCAAAGCAGTTGAAGATCGGCAGCTTTGTTAACGTAAGGATTACGGACGCTCTTGAGTACGATCTGATAGGAGAAGCAGTGTGAGCGATTTAAAGCATAAGATCCTCGGTATGGTAAAGGATGACCTTGCAGATATTGAAGCCACCCTTAAGCAAAATTTAAATCCTCATCTTGATCTGGTCTCACAAACAGCCAACCATATTTTGTTTTCCGGCGGCAAGAGGTTAAGGCCGTTGCTTATGGTTCTTTCAGCAAGAATTTGCAGTTACAAAGGGGACTATGACAAGACTTTTTCCACTATTTTTGAGTACTTGCATGCCGCTACTCTATTGCATGATGATCTTATTGACGGAGCAACATTACGCAGAGGTAAACCCGCAGCGCATTCCATATGGGGCAATTCCACAGCGGTTCTTGTTGGAGATTTCCTCCTCGCTCGCTCTCTTTCAATCGCGGCCGAAACAGAACGCCCGAAGGTTATCAAGACAATAGCAAAGATTACAGAGGAGATGTCACAGGGAGAAATACACCAGCTTATAAGAATAGGGAAATTAGATCTTTCAGAAGAAGAGTACATGGAGATTATACGGCGCAAAACCGCTGTTCTTTTTCATGGAGCGTGCCGCAGCGGCGCCCTTATTGCAGATGCACCGGAAGAAAAGGAAGGGGCTATTTCAGATTATGGTTTCAACCTTGGAATCGCTTTTCAGATGGCAGATGATCTTCTCGACTACACATCAAAAACAATGGTTCTCGGAAAAGAGATTGGAGCAGACCTGAGAGAAGGGAAATTGACTCTCCCTGTCATATATTCTCTGAAAGAGGCTGTTCCGGAGGATCAGATTGTGATGGAGAAGATAATAAAAAATAAGGATTTTTCCGCTTATGATTTTGAAATATTAATAGAACTGTTAAAAAAGTACGGAGGGCTTGCATATACGGAAAAGCTGGCAGCAGAATATATTAAAAAGGCAAAAGATGCTATTTCGATCTTTGACCCTTCAAAAACCAAAGAGATCCTTTTAAATGTCGCAGATTATGCGCTGATCCGTAAAGCTTAAAACCAATGAAACACGTAAAACAAATATCCTTGCTTGCGGTCTTTTTCTTTGCAGTGATTTTGTCAGGCGCTGTTTATGCTGAAGAACAGAGCATTACAAAAATTGTAGAGGTAACAGGGACAGGTGTGGTTCATGATGAAGACGTCGTAAAAGCACGGAACCAGGCGATTTCAAACAGCCTGGTTTCCGCTGTAGAAATGGTTGTCTCAGGCTTTTTATCCACTGAGTCTCTGGTCCGAAATTTTCAGACTTTAAATGAAACCATTTATGATAACACCGGTAAATTTATTCAGGACTATAAAGTGCTGACAGAATTAATCTCCGGAAAGATATACAGGGTAATGGTACAAGCAACGGTTTCGATAGATATGGTGGAACGGCAACTATCGAGTGCCGGGATTATGCTTGCCGAAAAGAGCTTGCCGAGAATTCTTTTTTTTATTGCAGAGCAGAATGTTGAAGATGTTTCGCCGCAATGCTGGTGGGGAGAAGATATGACTCTGGCTAAAACTGCCGCAGAAAGTGCCATGTCTGAAAGTATGAGAAAAAAAGGCTTTCCAGTGATCGATCATGGAAACATATTTGGAAATTTGAGGTATGATATTTTGAGCTATAAGCCTGATCTTAATAACAGGCAAGCTGTTGACCTCGGAGCCCGTTTGCAAGCGGATGTAGTAATAGTCGGGAAGTCTGTAGCGCAGATAGCTCCAAATACTATGGGGGAAAATATCAGGTCATTCAAGGGGACTGTCACAGTCCGCGCACTTCGGACAGATACCGGAGCAGAAGTAGCTTCAACCACACAGACTGCTGTAGCTGTAAATACTGACGAAATTGCAGGGGGCAGGGAAGCGCTTTCAGGTGCGGGCTTTCTTGCTGGCGAGGAGTTTGCTTCGCAAATAGCTGCTGTCTGGCGGAAAGAAGTTAAAAAACCCGCTATGGTGGAGGTCATTGTTGAAGGGACCGGCCGGCTTGCAAATTTTGTAACATTTCGCAGAGTTTTAAATGATATGCCGGAAGTAAATGGGATACAGATCAGGGAGATGAAGTTTGATGAGGCAGCCATTATTGTAAATTTTCAAGGAAATGCCGAAGAGCTCGCAGATGCCTTGATGTTGAAAGCCTTTGACTCGTTTGGCATTAACATCTACGAGGTATCGCAAAACCGCTTAAGAATAGAACTTATTCCAATTAACATTATAATACCGCATTGAAACAATCAAATTTACCCATAAATATACCCAATATCTTAACTGTTCTCAGGATATTGCTCACACCTTTTTTTGTTATTTTTCTGCTAAGAGACCTCCTCTCTTTTGCTCTTTTGGTTTTTACTATTGCAGCAATCAGCGACGGCATCGATGGCCTTTTGGCAAGGTATTTGAATCAGAAGACGGTATTAGGAGCCTATCTTGATCCCATAGCAGATAAGCTACTTTTAACCGCTGCTTTTGTAAGCCTGGCTCTTCTTAAAATCGTTCCATCCTGGCTTACCGTTATTGTAATAAGTCGCGATATTTTGATAATGCTCGGAATCGCTGTTTTTTCAATTACAAATATAAATATTGAAATAAAACCAAGTCTTGTCAGCAAATGCACTACTGTTGCCCAACTGTCGACTATTTTTTTAGCCCTCCTTGACCCGGAGATTCCAGGCGCATATATAATAAAATTATCTCTATGCTGGCTTACGGCCGGGTTGACCATAACATCCGGCCTTCATTATATGTACATCGGGCTTAACATCATCCAGGATGCCTCGGCAAATAACCAGAAAAGGAGAAAGCCGTAATGCATGAAGATGCAGGGCATTTTGCTGCAAAACACCCAAAAGGAACGAAGCTGAATCCACAAATTGCAAGGGCGGTCAAAGAGAAGATTTCCGACGGCTGGATTACCTGCGCAGCCTCGCACAAAATCGCACGTGATTTGAAAGTAACACCGGCCGAAGTCGGCGTGACCGTTGATCTGCTGGAAGGCCGTTTAAGTGAATGCCAGATGGGGTTGTTTGGGTACAGGCCACAAAAGCAGATTGTAAATCCGGCAAAGACCGTATCGCCCGAGATGGAAGAAGCGATTAAAAATGCACTGGTCGATGGCCGTATTTCGTGCGCATCCTGCTGGAAAATTTCAGAAAAACTCGGAGTGCCAAAGATGAAAGTATCTGAGACCTGTGAAAAATTGGAAATCAAGATATCGCAATGCCAGCTCGGAGCATTCGGAAAACCGGTAAAAGTTTGATAAGGAGGTATTATTGGATGAGTGGATCCGCATATTAACCTACCTCATTCCAGCAACATCTTGCAAAATATAGATAACCTCTTCCATCCCGATTTTGCATCGCTTTTGTAAAATTGCATTGCAATTTTACAAAATAGCTGTATAATTGCGTTATGAAAAAATTCCACGTAACGCGATTGCTTAGGCTTCCTGACCGTTCTTTTTTCCTTTTCGGCCCACGCGGTGTTGGGAAAACTACCTGGCTGAAAGAAGTCCTGCCTGATGCCTCTTTTTTTGACCTGCTTGACTCATATTTGTACCTGGAACTGTCTCAGAGGCCCGGCAACCTGGAAGCCATGGTCGGGAATGTCCCTGAGGATTCCTGGGTTGTTATTGATGATAACGGTCTTAAATAATTCGCAATTCCTAAATTCCTAAATTCGCAATCACCTGTAAAAAGAACTTTTTTACAGGTGCATCCTCTTTATTTCACTTGCCCTATATACTATTAAAGCTCTTTGAAAAACCGTCAAATATCCCAATAGAGCAATAATTACAATACTTGCGTACATAGCATGGGGCCCTAAAAGCAATCCCAATGCTATAATAACACCCCTTTGCTGCCTCTGCAAAAAGCCGCCTTTACATTCAAGACCCAGTCCTTCGGCACGGCCGCGTGTGTAACTTACCATAAGTGATGCGGTAATACACATTAAGATCCAAAAAATAAGCGCAATAGATAACTTATCGATATTGTAATAATAAGCAATATATCCAAAAGCAATAGCTATCTCTGCCACCCGATCAAGAAACGAATCCAAAAAGGCCCCAAATAGAGAGCATTTATTTTTATCTCGCGCAATTTTACCATCAACAGCATCAAATATCCCACCTATAATACCAGGAATTAATGCTATACGGGGATAACCGGCCCCTAAGATAACAGCGCATAAGACCAGTAACAAAAATCCCGTTATCGTTATTGAATTTGGCGAAATATCATATTTTTTTAGAGAATAGCACAAAGGATCGATAAGTCTTTCAAAAACAGTTTTTATTCTAGCATTCGTTATCAATTCCTCAATTCCCCAAATCACAATTTCCTCAGACACGGACAAACAAGTTTGTCCATGCCACCCGACTCAATCATCCAATCATCCAATCATCCAATTCCAGCATTCCAGCATTCCAGCATTCCAGCATTCCTCAATCCCTTTTCTTACATACCCCGCATATATCGCATAATTCCATCCCGCATGGCAAGGATGTTTTGCCCTGTTTGGCCCTTTTGTACTCCTGTTTGAGAAAAGACTTCTTGATTCTATGATCTATAAAGTCCCATGGAAGCAATTCATCCAGAGAACGCTCCCTTTGCACATAAAAACCAGTGTCCAAAGGCGTTGCCTTAAGGGTTTTGGCCCAATTTCCTTTGTTATAGTTAGCTAAAGATAAAATTTCAGCGACCTTCCGGTCTCCCCGTGAAAGCAGAGCCTGAATGTGAGCCCGCCGCGGGGCATCTGCATGAACACGAACATTTGCTACTCTTTTCAAACCATTCTTTATTCTATCTATCTTCCTTTTTAATGTAGGCACATCATCCATTGCAACCCATTGAAAAGGGGTAACCGGCTTTGGAACAAAGGAATTAAGGCTGACTGTTATTCTTCCTATACGTTTTCTTGCCCTGCTCGACTTGAGAAACACCTTCTTTATCTCTTTGCACAAAATTACGATAGCTTCAACATCATCCATGGTCTCTGTGGGGAGACCTATCATGAAATAGAGCTTTAAGTTCGGAATGCCGCTTGAAACAAGGCTTTCAGCAGCATTAAATATATCCTCTTCGGTAATACCCTTCTTGATGACCTTGCGCATACGCTCAGATCCGGCATCCGGCGCAATAGTTGCGGTTTTGACTCTGCTTTGCTTTAGCGCAGATATGAGTTCAGGGGTAAGAGCGTCAGCTCTCAGCGAACTGAAAGATATTCTGATATCTTTGTCAAGCTTATCCGGGCTGCACAACTTGCTGATTCCCGGAAGATCTGAAACAGCAGCTCCAACAAGGCCGATCCTGTTCGTAAGCAAAGCTCCTTGCTTTATACCTTCTTCAATAAGTGAAACAGGTCTGAATCTTGGAGGCCTGTAGATATATCCTGCACTACAGAACCGGCACCCATGGGGACACCCCCTCCCTGTCTCGATTAAGAATGTCCGTTTGAATGTAGTATAAGGGGTTAGTATTGCGCTGCAAGTGAGAAGATTGGAAAGGTCTTTAACAAAAACACGTTCGATTTTAACTGGAACATCACATAAAGGCTCAAAGGAACGGATGGTTCCATCTGTATTGTAGGTAGTCTTGTAAAATGCCGGAACATAAACACCTGGAATATTTCGGGCGAGGGTTTTCAAGCACGATTTTTTGCCGCTGCTTAATAGATCAAGTAAAGAGTGACCAAAAAATTTGGGAAGGATTTCTTCTGCTTCTCCGATCAGGAAACAATCGATAAACCGCGCAATAGGTTCCGGGTTTAAAAAGCAGGCAACTCCCCCTGCTATAATAAGGGGGTGTGAATCTCCTCTATCGCAGGATTGCAGGGGGAGTTCCGCTTTTTCGAGAATCGTCAGAAGGCCGGAGTAGTCATTTTCAAACGAAATTGAAAAAGCGATTATGTCAAAATCAGAAATCGATCTGCCTGATTCTATCGTAGTTACAGCGCCTCCTGTACGTCCGTTTTTCTCCGGCAGGAAACATCTTTCGCATACCACATGCTCAATCCTGTTGAGCAGATGATATACTGTCTGAAAGCCGAGATTGGACATCCCAACATAATATCTGTTGGGATAGACAAGAGCTACCCTGATACGTCCTCTCCAGTCTTTTCGAATTGTGCCGGTTTCTGATTCGGCAAAACTTTCATGCGCATGTCGCATGTCGCGGGTTTAGTCTGCCTTTCTTCTCAAAAATGTTGGGACATCAAGATCATTGTTGTCAATTACAATTCCCTTGTACCCTCTGTAAGTCGCGCCGGTAGACTCACCAACCGCTTCCTTCCGGCGGATAAATGTCGGCTCGTCATAATCTACTGCATTTTGCAGGTCAGCAAGTGTAATATCTCTTACCTTGCCTCTGAGTGTATGATCTCTCCGTTTCTCTGGTATTGCTAATTCCGGACCGGAACCTATTCCTGTTGCAATTACAGTTACCCTCATCTCGTCGCCAAGGTTTTCATCAATTGCCTGGCCCCAGATTATTTCCGCATCATCACCAACTTCGTTATATATGCGTTCAGAAGCTTCGGTCATCTCCTCCATTGTCAAATCACTGGTGCACGTTATATTCATCAAAACAGCCCTGGCGCCGGAAATAGAGACGTCTTCCAGCAGAGGATGAGATATGGCCCGTTCGGCCGCTTCTATTGCCCGGTTTTCACCGCTTGCTATGCCTATGCCCATGATAGCCATGCCGGCTTTTGACATAATTGTTTTTACATCGGCAAAATCAAGATTGACCAGACCAGGCATCATGATAAGATCTGTAATTCCCTTGACAGAATGCAATAGGACTTCATCCGCCTTCTTGAACATTTCGATCATTTTTGCATTTTTGGATGCAAGGCCCCTTAGCCTGTCATTTGGTATGATGATTACGGTATCGACAACTTCCTTTAATGCATCAACCCCTTCTTCTGCTTGCCTGGCCCGCTTCTTACCTTCAAACGAAAAAGGCTTTGTTACAACAGCAACTGTCAAAATCCCCATCTCTTTGCAGATTCCGGCTATAACGGGCGCAGCTCCGGTGCCGGTCCCGCCGCCAAGCCCTGCAGTAATAAATACCATGTGGCTATCCTCAAGGACATTTCTGATTGCTTCCGCATTTTCGAGAGCTGCTTCCCGTCCGACCTGAGGGTTAGCGCCGGCGCCAAGACCCTCTGTAAGCTTTTCTCCTACCTGGAGTTTGACCGCTGCCTTGGAGATCTCGAGCGCCTGGGAGTCCGTATTTGCCACGATGAATTTTACACCCTGGAGATTGGAATCGATCATGTTGTTGATCGCATTTCCGCCCGCTCCTCCGACACCAATTACTTTGATTTTTGCTGTTTTTTCATTCTCTACATAGGTAAATAACATTTCCACCCCCCCCTTGAAATTAATGGTATAAACTGCAAGTGCCTAAAGTGAGCTAAAGTGCCTAAAGTTATGGTACGCCTTCGGCGTGCTAATTGATAACCCAAAGATAAAAGGAGTTTGCCCCCTTGTGCATTGATGGCTTAAAGAACCTATATAAAATGGCAGAATACCTTAACTTTAGGCACTTTAGGCACTTTAGTTTTAAATCACATCTTTGCACCACATTTTCATTCTGGTCATGATACGGTTGAAGATATTTCCGTCACGAATCCTGAATTTCTTTGCCGGCTGATTTCTGGCGCCATACAGGACCAGTCCGACCGCTGTAGCATACATGGGATTATTTACCACATCAACAAGGCCTCTGATTCCCCGCGGCTTACCCAGGCGGGTCGGAAGATTAAAGACCGATTCGGCAATCTCCGCTGTTCCATCCAAAAGAGCTGATCCGCCCGTTACAACAGCTCCTGATGCAATTACATTCTCCATTCCGGCTCTGTAGATTTCCCTGTTTATCAGAGTGAAAATCTCTTCCGTGCGTGGTTCTAAAATCTCGCCAAGTATCTGTCTTGGAAGTTTTCTGGGTTTGCGTCCACCCATGCCAGGCACTTCGATTGTCTCTTCACTACTTATATTCCTGGCAACGCAGGTTCCGTATTTTTGTTTGATTTTTTCAGCTTCAGCAAGTGGTGTTCGCAGCCCGATTGCTACATCGTTTGTGAGGTTATTCCCTCCAAGAGCGAGCACGAATGTATGCTTGATGTTTTTCTTTGAAAAGATTGCCAGATCAGTAGTTCCTCCGCCAAGATCGAGAAGAGCTGTGCCCAGTTCCTTTTCTTCATCAGTCAGCACAGCTTCGCCGGAAGCAAGAGATTCCAGGACAATATCGCAGACATCAAGACCTGACCGGTTTGCGCATTTTACAATATTATGGGCAGACGTCACAGCGCCGGTCACAATATGAATTTTTGCCTCGAGCCTTACACCGGCCATGCCGGCAGGATTCTGTATACCGGCCTGGTCATCTACAATGAATTCCTGAGGAAGCACATGTATTACTTCGCGGTCCATGGGAATCGCAACAGCACGTGCAGCATCAATTACACGTTCCACATCACGTTGCGTAACCTCTGACCCCTTTATTGCTACAATTCCGCGACTGTTGAAGCCGGTTATATGCCCTCCGGCAATTCCGGCATATACAGATGAAATTTCACAGCCGGCCATAAGTTCCGCCTCTTCAACAGCCTTTTTTATCGATTCTACAGTCGATTCAATGTTTACCACCACACCTTTTCGAAGCCCGATTGAGGGATGAGTGCCGATACCGACAATATTTATTTCACCTCCTGATACTTCACCAACAACGGCACATATTTTAGTGGTTCCTATATCAAGGCCAACAACAATATTTTCCTGCGCCTGCATCTTAAACCTCCTTATGCGATTCGACTCCTACTACAATACGATTTAAGTTGTTCAGGTCGATCGAATCAAAATCTGAAAAACAACTCTTTTTATTCAGATAGAAAAGCACATTTTTAAGCCTGTCATACTTGTCCGGGTAGTCATTATATCCCAGCTTTATTGCTTTGACCCTGCCAGATTCATAATCAGGCATTTCATAATCAGGCATATAAATAGTGAGACCCATTTCTCTATCTACCCGGATTCTTATTATTAACCTGTTAGGAAGAATACTTTCAGCCTCTTGTCCGAGTTGCAAAACAGTCATGACTGCATCAAAAGGAGTGCTGTGGGCATGCCCGCCGGCACGAGCCTTCGGGCAAGACAGATAGGACTCGCCTGGAATATTCAAGTCTGAAAATTCCAAACCGCTGATGATTGGAAGATTCTCAGGGTCTGATTCAGACTTTTCTTTAAATATCTCCCCATGAATATTTATTATAAATTTGCGGCCAACATCTAGAATGGCAAGTGGTTTGTGCTCTTTTATTCTGATATCTATTTCATTTGGCAGTTTTCTGGCAACTTCTGCCTCGGCTATCCATGGATGTCTCAGCAGTCTCTTTCTTGTCATTGAAAGATTGACGGAAAGAACATTTACTCTTTTGTTTATTTGCGCCTGCTTTATTACCTGTTTTTCGGAAAGTCTGTTATTGCCTGCAACAATTAAGCTTTCAGCTCTAAAATAGTCACATTGTGTAAAAAAATCGTAACCAAAAATAAAAACAAAGCTTATAAAGGAAAGCGCAGCAATCCCGGCTATCATTTTTAAACAGAAAGCAAAACGTCGTATAATTTTGACACGTCTTTTTGCGCAACTGTTCTTGTAATAGTTTTTTCGAATACGCTTATGCTCCAACAATTTTAACCTCTGTCTCCAGATCTATGTTGAATATTTTTGATACTCTTTCCTGAACAAGTTCCATTAGAGCAAGTATGTCGGCAGCCGATGCTCTGCCTGCGTTTATGATGAAATTGGCGTGTTTACATGAAATTTTTGCTCCGCCTATCCGCTCTCCCTTAAGTCCGGCCAGTTCAATAAGTTCGCCCGCTGTTTTTCCGATTGCGGGATTTTTAAAAAAGCATCCTGCAGTTGGGGAGCCTGCCGGCTGTCTTTTTTTTCTAAGTTTCAGGATTGCTTCGGCTTCTTTTTTCAATCTTTGTGGATCTGAAGGATGCAGGCAAAAGCAGCCCTCTAATATAATCGGTTCTCCTTCCAGCCCGCCCACCTCATTTTTTTTCTTGTCCCATGAAAGCTTCCTGTAATCGAAATCCAGATCTTTTCTTTTAATTCTTTTGATCCGGCCGGTTGGCAGCAGAACATTTATTGAGTCAATGACGTCTTCCATCGATCCATACACAGTTCCGGCATTCATCATAATGCCTCCTCCCACACTACCGGGAATGCCAAGGGCAAAATTCATTCCTTCAAGACCTCTCTCTATAGCAAACCTGCAAAGGGCCTGCATCCTGACGCCGGCCATAGCTGTGACAATAACGCCATCCGTTCCTGCGCCTGTTTGAATGATTTTTTTAAAAGCCCCTGTCAGGGTAATTACAATCCCGCTTATGCCTCCGTCCTTTACAAGAAGGTTTGTGCCGTCACCGACTATCAGGTATAAAAGTCCTTTTTGACGGGACCAGTTAATAAGCTTTACCAGTTCTTCAGGTCTTTCAAGCGCAACATATGCCTCTGCCGGCCCGCCGACACGTAACGATGTGTGCCCGGACATCGGCTCGTCGAATTTGACGCTCTTGCCAAAAAGGCCTGCAAGCCATTTTTTTGAATCATAATCAAGCATTGCTCGTTACTGGTTACTGGTTACTGGTTACTGGTTACTGGTTACTCGTTGCTGGTTGCTGGTTGCTGGTTACTGGTTACTCG
>LGVF01124925.1_pt1 | contig 13025 bp, 6 predicted proteins | sample 469901 | NCBI WGS metagenome assembly LGVF01 (sample SAMN03893561, study PRJNA290197) | marine sediment metagenome | material: sediment; isolation source: combined push core samples #3730, #5133, and #5579 collected at Hydrate Ridge | place: Pacific Ocean: Hydrate Ridge | reverse complement strand
CTGATATCCCGCTAAGTTTACTGGAGATAAGGGAACGGTTTATACATTCCGTAAAGTCTGCTTAGACTATCTTCTTAAGCTTTGTTGCTGCCTTTTCAAGTTCAACAATGATCAGGCCGAGACCGGCTTGTGGTTGTGCTATCACGACCAGTATTGCATTCGGTCCGGCTCCTGTGCAGATCAGTTTCCCATCTTCTGATTCTACAATCACTCTACCGGGCAATCCTTTGCCCAGGGTCATGCTGATAGTCTCAGCCGCACCCAGCATTGTTGCTGACATTGCTGCGAGACTATCAGCTTTTTTTTCTTCTGGCATATCTGTGTTGATCACCAAACCGTCACGGCTAACTATAGCACATGCTTCTATGGTGCCTACTTCTTTTAAACCCACAATTATTTCCTGCAATAATTCGGACGATGTTTCCATTTTTACCTCATATATAAATTGTTTTTATGTGAAAAATATATGGTTTATTATATTATAGTATTATATTTAAATTGGTGAATAAAATATATATTCACTCCTTAGTATATAACTGTTTCGATTTTTATAGAAAGATGATGCTAATCATTATTATGGTGATATTTTTTACAAGTGTATCGTCTAATTTCCGTTGAGAACAAAATGCTCATTTCTGATATCGACCACAATAACCTTAAATCTGTGCTCATTTGTGATTTATTTTCTTTAAATTGTATAGACAGAATAAACCGAATACTACATTATTACAGCATTCTCGGGGTTGAGAATACTGCTATCCAACAAATCGCATACCATCCAGGTCGAAAGGATTTGAGGTGGACCTATGGTATGGTGATCTATTTCACTAAGCTTAAGAATGACTGAGCTCTTTGGTATTTCATAATTTTAACGCAGAGGCACTGAGATGCAAAAAGTGTTATTATTTTTCTTTAGGTCTTACCAAAATCAGATTAAACCTAGCATCTAATTATTTCCATTTAGCTAATTCCTTTTGGTAGGCCCTCCACCCTGGACACCATTTCGTGTGCCATTCCCATATTTTATTAATTGGTGAATTGGGATTATTATTTGCATAATCACGAAATTTGCAGATTTCGCAATTCGAACCTGTCCTTACAACTGTCTTGATATATGAAGACCTAAGTGTGGTTTTCTCGTTTGGTTGGGTTATTGTGAATGAGTCCATATGATATCCCCCTCATTTGATTTGTTTTAGTATATCAAGTATAACTTGAATCGAAAATGTTCACTTCGTTCACATTTTCTAATCTTCAGCTTCTTCGAAGCTTCAGGCGAAGATTCTACAAATCTTTTAATCTTCAGCTTCTTCGAAGCTTCAGTCAAGAAAATCCGACCGAAGGAAGGATTTTGTTCTTTTTAGGTATAGTATTATGTGTGACCGATGATATTTAAACCCCTCGATGAATCGAAGTGTGTAATTAGAAGCAATCAAATTAGAATTAAATCTTGCGTTTCTAATTTGATGTTTTCAATTAAGAAGCGCTTGTTAAAGTGTATTAATGTTTGTAGATTGCTTGACCGGTAGAATAATATGAAAGCTACTTCCTTCCCCAACAACACTATGGGCCCATATCTTACCATCGTGCTTAGTAATTGTTATTTTGGTTAATGCAAGACCCAGACCGGTCCCACCGAATTTTCGTGTACTACTTGCATCTACCTGATAGAATCTATCAAATATTCTTTCAAGTTCATCATCCGGCATCCCTATTCCAGTATCACTGATCTCGATATGTACATGATCTTTATCCTTATGATATGCTTTTATCGATATTTTACCCCCACTGTCTGTGAATTTAATAGCATTTTCCAATAGATTGGTGAACACACTGGCAATCTTGTCCTTATCTGCCTCCAGCACCAGTTTATCTTCCATCTCAACTGAAATTTCGATCTGTTTATCAACAGCAGATTTGGTAAAATCTGTCTTGATAATATTCATTAAATCATTCAGTTTGATAGTAGAGATGTTAAGATTTTTAGAGTCCAGTTTGGATAGGTCTAAAACATCTGTTATCAATTTGGTCAGGCGATCAGTATTTTGAATTATTATGGCCAGGTATTTTTTTTGCTTTTCAGTTGTGATGCCAAAGGTATCATCAATCATCAATTCTGAAAAACCTTTAATAGCCGTAAGTGGAGTGCGTATCTCATGGGAAAAGTTGGTGACTATTTCAGATTTCTTTGTGTCAATTTGTTGAAGTTCTTTATAAGCACTTTCCAGGTCATTAAAGGATTGCTTAAGTTCATACTCAAGTGTTTTAGACTCTGTTACATCTCTTCGTATTATCAGGGTGCCTGAAATATCATTTTTTTCATTTATTAATGCTGAACAGATGATTTCACAATAACAGGGCAATTTATTCTTATTCAGTCTTGTATGAACTACTCGAGATACAGTTGTAGTTTTAATTGAATCAAGGGCCGGACAGTTTTCACAGTAATCTTCTTCATATGCATATACTTTATAACAGAATTTGCCTATGATATCTTCACCATATATCTCCTTTGCCAGCTTATTAGCAAAAGTTATCTTCATATTCATATCCTGGGCACTGGCAACATCACTCATACTTTCAAACATTGTCACAATCTCATTTCTGGATGAGATAAGTTTACCCATTGTCTTCTGCAGCTCTATTGCCATATCATTGAAAGCATCAGCTAGTTTTTCGATCTCGTCATTTGTTTTAATATTAATCTTTTTAAAATTACCATGAGCCAGGTCCTTTGTTCCTCTGGTCAATTTATATAAGGGTTTAGTAATGGTTTTGGTAAAATAACGGGTTAAGAAAATGGATAATATAAAACCTGAAAATAAATATACAAGATAAATTCCCAATACTTTATATCCTTTATCAATATACGGATGCTCCAGAATACCCACTTTAATCATACCTATATTATTTCCATCGAAATCTTTGATAGGTTTATAGGCAGTAACGTACCACTCATCTACCACAAATGCCCTACCTTCCCAGTATTTTCCTTTATTTAACACGGCATCATGAACTTCCTCTAAAACCCTGGTACTGACTGGCTGCTCTTTCGTATCTATGGGAACAGTAGTAGATATCCTGAAATCATCCTGGTAGATAGTAACTACTCCAATATCATCGCTATTATCATTATTTTCATTAGGATATAGAGCATTTTGTATTTTATCTACGATCTTATTATCTTGATTTATCAGATCACCACCATACAATACACCAATGATATTGTCTTCATTGTCTTTGATCGGTGCTGCTGCCATTATAACCATGCCTGTGGTTGAGATATTATCAGGTTCCGGTTTTACTTTTGGCGTGTTATTAAATCCCATAGATGACCGATTTGTAAATAGTTTACGTTCTTTAAGCAGCTCTTTTTCAGTCATTATTTGGGTAGATGACACTGTCGTACCATTTAAAGCAGATCGGATCAGATTATGATCATACATAGAGTCCCGGGAAACTGTGTAATTTGCTGCCCTGACTATAACCACACCGTTCTTGTCAGTAACTGTGATGAAGTCAAGTTTGTATTTGAACCTTTCATTATAGATATTAACAAGATTATTATACAGCAAATCAGAATCGTTATCAATAAGAGGGATACATATCCGTTGGGAACTTGCAGTATAGTATATCGTATCCTCTATTTGCATTAAATGATCTTGATACAATACATCAGCAGCATTAAGATCCTGGACTACAGTCTGCTGTAGGTTGTCCTGTATCATATTATTAAATAGGTACACTCCAACTCCCCCTGCAAAGAGAAAGGAGAATAAAAGAATAGATAAAATCCCGATAGCAAATTTTTTGCCTATGGATATATTCATATCTTTTTTATTCCTTTTTTTGTGATATATATTTTTAAGAGTTTTTTAAGGTATAATATTCCCTGATAGATCAAACGCATACTTTCATACCAACGTTTCAGTAGCATGTTAATTAATTACTGGCATGGCTATAATGATCACCAGCAGTTATTCCTTCAAGTATATATATATCAAAGTACCATACTTTTACTAAATCACATGCTTGAATACTTTCCCGGATTATTAAGCCCGAAAACATTTTACTTAGAATCCCAGGAGTATTAGGTAAGTTTTGTCCACCCTTATACTAAATCTTGCATGCATTGGCATATATATATATAAGTATATCGAAATAGATTTAGGATATTAAGCATATATTTGTTTAAAAAGAACAAATTCCCCTTCGGTCGAATTTTCTTGACTGAAGCTTCGAAGAAGCTGAAGATTAGAAGATTCGTAGAAGATTCGTCTGACATTCCAGAGGAATGGAGGATTAAAAAATGTGAACAAAGTAAGCATTTTCGATATATCAAGTTATACTTGATATACTATTAAAAAAGATAATTACTTATGCTTTAGAGCAGTATTTTAAAATCATTGATAATATGATGCGTACAATTCTTGTGTTGGATATATTCAATAGTTTAGTAGTGCATGCTCTTCGCGGTCAGCGTGAACATTACCTTCCAATTAGTGAATATAGTCACGTCTGTAAAACATCAGATCCCCTTAATATTGTTAAAGAACTTCATCCGAAGGAAGTATATGCCGCTGACCTCAACCTGATACGTGGAATAGGTGATAATTATTCTGTTATTAAAAATGTATCACAGTACTCAAAAACCATACTTAGCTGCGGTGTCAAAACCACTCAAGATGTATTAACCGGACTTGAGATAGCAGATATTGTGACAATCGGGTGTGAGAATGCTGACTTTGATGTGATCGAGCAGGCATGTAAGCAAAAAGATATAGGCAGGATACATGTTAATATTGATATAATGGATAATAAGATACTTACTAATACCAGGATGTCACTCACTCCACTGGAAGCAGTTGAGAAGCTTAATGAATATCCGATCAATGACCTGATCATCATCGACCTGACAAAAGTAGGCACAGAGTCAGGTATCAATGTTAATTTTCTTGAGGATGCAATCGCATGTTCTGATCATGATATCATATTCGGAGGTGGCGTGCGGGATGTGGCTGATCTTGATCAATTAAGTGATATGGGGATCACAGGTGCACTGGTTGCTACAGGTATCCATAACCAGGCAATTCCAGTAGAAATGTTGTGGTGAGATATAAGCCGTACCAATAGTTCTGTCTTGCCAACCCGGCGCCGCCCAGAACAAAATCCTCGCTAACGCTCGGATTTTCTTGAGTATATCAAGTTATACTTGATATACTATAAAAAATGAGCAGTTGTGGCTTATGTTCTATAATATGTGTCTCAAGGAATGTGAGTTCTGCATCACGGTTAATAAATTGTTGAATTATGATTATACTAATCGTGTTTCAACCATATCAAGACTTGCACTTGATTAACACCAGGTCTCAAGAAAATGCTCACTCTGTTCACATTTTTGATATATCAAGTTATACTTGAGATACTATTGAATAAATTTTAATTGTATTTTATCAATAATGCAATGGTTTTGAAGAGTCATCATGATGATTATTATGATCACATACTAAATTTTAAATTATATTAATAGAATTATTTAAATAAGATGAATGAAATATACTATAAAAAAACGAGGGTCTTTTTAATGAAGAAAAAACATATAGGTCTATTAATAATATTTCTTTTGTCTATCTTGATCAATCCAGTCAGTGCATATTCTAAGACTGCACCGTATGCTGAAATTGAAACTGGATCCAGTCCGAATTGGCCGCTTGAATGGTTAGGGTTAACAGATGCGGAATTTATTCAAGCCGGGCATAATGAGAGAATCAGGCAGAACGGAACAATATATCAACTTAAATTCGATGTGGCCAATGCTTCACAACTCGAGGCATTCCATTTTACTATATGGAGAAAAAATGAAAATGGTAATTATAATCGAATTGCTATTACAGATAATTTGGTAAATATAACTACTTTTTCAGATGGTATCAATCAGATTGATATAGTACCTATAGAAGGAGTACAAGAAGGTGATTATTATGGATACTATATCAGGACCACTGGTAATGCATTACATATAAATGAGGAACCTACAGAACCTCAATTGACATATTATGTAAATGGCAGCGTAAATTCTACAAGTAATTACATCTGGAACCAATCGAATTACAGACCATTTATTTTTGTGATCGAAACATATATGGAAAATCCATATATGGTCTTTATAGGAGATTCAATAATATCAGGCTTAAATGATCATTATTCCTTTATTGAATATGTGGATATTACTAATATCTCTACAACAATTGAAAACCAATGGTCAAAGAAAGTAGATAAAACGTACCAAAACATGGGTTATAACGCACATAGGACTAATAGTATTAATGCTAGATTCGAATCAGATGTAATAGATTTATCTTCAGAGTTTGTATTAATTGAGGGTGGGGTAAATGATGTAAATTGTCATCATTTTACAGAGAATCATATATGTAATAATTATGAAAGTATGATAATAGCAGCTATTAATAATGATATCACGCCAGTTATTATGTTAATATTACCTGAAAATGATCATGGGAATTACGGCACACATCAAGATATGGAAACAATAGATTCTATTAATGAAAAACTGATAGAAATAGCTGCAGAGAATCCCCCAACAATTGTAGTAGATGCGAGAAGTTATGTTGGAACCAGTAGGCCAGGATATCCTCCTGAGAATTTATGGAATATTAATCCTGACTATGATTCAGGTGATGGTATCCATTTCAATGCAGAAGGCCATGAAAGGATCGCTCAAGCAATTAAAGACTCTTTTATTTACCTTTATAGAGAACCGGGACTTTATAATGTGGTCCAATCCGATGGTACTGTTATTTACAGTAAAAATCTGGTTAGTGCAGATAATACATCCTGTAGAATGAGCTCAATGAGCAATGCAGCGAATGTAAGTTTTAATGAGCCGTCTTCTGATAAATTAATGGATTTTACTATTAATAGTGGTTCTATTGACAGTATCAGCATAGATAATTTGCCATCAGATTACGTTTGTAACTTACGTCATTCAGATAATACACTTATTGAGAATAGAACAGTACAGAATGGAATAGTTTATTTCACAGAAGATATAAGTCCTGGTTCTTATTATGTAGATTATGAAATTTCAGATACCACACCACCAGCAAGTATTACACAATTGCATAACACCACTTATGAACAAACATATATAGACTGGACCTGGACCGATCCGATAGATAGTGATTTCTCACATGTGATGGTATATCTGAACGGTATATTCATGACAAATGTCTCATCTGGAATTCAATTTTATAATGCAACCGGACTTAATTCCAGTACTGAATATCAGATAAGCACTCATACTGTTGACACTGCCAGGATCATCAATGAGACTTGGGTTAACAGCACAGCAAGAACTAACCAATTAATAGATACCACACCACCCATAATAATCACTGCAACTGCCAATCCCTATACAATTGAAGCAAACGGGACCGAAAATACCATCCTGAATGTCACAGCCTATGATATCAGCGGAATAGCATCCGTAACAATAAACCTCTCTTCACTTAACGGCTCCCCCTATCAAGAAATGGAAAACAATAACGGTATCTGGCAATATACTATAACCACCACTTTTATTGATGAGTTCAACCTGCCTATCAATGTAACCGATAATGCCAATATTTCCAATACATCTGTAAACATCTCACTATGTGCAAACGATTCAGTATCACCTGTGATCAGCAATCCGGTTGATAAACCGATCGAACAATGTATTGATCAATGTACACCTGAATATATCACCTGGAAAATAATCGAAATACACCCTGGTATGTACCGGGTATTAAGAAACGGCACTCAGGTCGTTTCACCGACATTATATAACAGTGGTGTCAATTTTACTCTCAGCATAGATACTAGCATTTCAGGCATATGGAATTATACTATAATAGCAAATGATGCATCAGGAAATACAGCCAGTGACCAGGTAAATATAACTGTCCGGGATACCACAGACCCAATAATAACCGGACCTGAGGATCACCTCATTGAACAGAATGCAACTGGAAATATTACATGGAATATAATTGATGCAAATCCGGGTGAGTATCGGATATTAAAAAATGGAACTCAAATAGATAATGCAACATTTATTTCCGGTGATGATATTACTAAAGAGATAAATTCCACCACACTGGGTATATGGAACTATACTATCATCGCAAACGATACATCAGGAAATATATCAAGTGACCAGGTAAATATTACAGTCAGGGAAACAATCCCGCCAGTGATATATTCTCCACCCGATCAAACAATTGAACGAACTGATATTGGAGAAATATCATGGAGAATAACCGACACAACCCCAAATAAATACCAGGTGTTAAGAAATGGAACTCAAGTAGAGCCCCCCACAAGCTATTCAAGTGATGAGGTGATTACTATCCCATTAAATACAACAACTGTAGGTAAATGGAACTATACTATCATTGCAAATGATACTTCAGGCAGCATAACCAGTAACAAGGTTAATATTACTATTGTGGATAAAAGAAAAATATCTATTTGCATCACCTCACCCGGGCACGAGTCTGATACAACATCAATGACCATTTTTGTAAAAGGGACTGTAGACGGGAATGGTTCATATCCGACAGTATTAGTAAATGGCAAAGTAGCAGTTCTTAATCTGACAGGTTATATCGGGACATTTTGCGCTTCTGGTATTCCATTAACAGATGGAACTAACGAAATCACTGCAAAAGTAACAAATGAAATGGATGAAGAAAAACTTTATTATATTAAAGTAATAAGAAGAATAGAAACACCAAGATCATCTGGCGGCAGAAGTAGCGGCGGTAGCTCCTCAAGTGAGGATCATACAAATATATTTTTCTCAGAAACCAAAAGAGAATTCATTACTAAAGATGAGATCATATGTTATCATTTTGAATCCGAAAGTAATATAGTCGAATATATCAACTTCACAAGTAAAAAAACCGCTGGAAAAGTCCCGGCAAGGATAGAGATACTTAACCACACATCTTCTTTAGTAAATTATGCACCGGTGGATACAGTATATAAGAATCTTAACATCTGGGTTGGAAATCTTGGCTGGGCAATAGAAAAGAATATTGATAATGTATCGGTCAGTTTCAAACTGGAGAGATCATGGATCACAGATAATAATATTGACATTTCTACGATTGAAATGAATAGGTATAACAGTGGTAAATGGAACCCGCTTGCGACCTCCCTTATAAGGCAGGATGATACGCATATGTATTTTGAAGCTAAAACACCAGGTTTTTCGCCCTTTGTGATCACAGGTAAACAGGGATATATAGGAAACTCCAACAAGCCAGGCGATGAAGGGATAACTGTCACACCAACAGATATAACCGATACAACAAATGAAGTTGTTGATACACCTGATCTCACATCAACCGGAGAAGAGAACATCATACCAGGTTTTAATCTACTTATAAGCTTGGTGATCCTGGTGATCACAATATTCTTCCAAAAAAGAAAAACAATTTCGTAAGAACTAAATAATACTAATTAAAAAAAGTCAGGTTATGTATGGAAAAACACCTGGCTTTTTAGTATTAATATTGTTAATTAGTATATGTATAGTCCCTTCAACAAGTGCATTTTCAAAAACAGCACCTTATTCGGATATACCACAATCAGATACGGCAAATTGGGGCGGTTTGGATAGGGAATTCATACAAGCCGGTCATAATGACAGAATAAGACAGACCGGTACAATTAATCAAATACAATTTGATGTAGCTGATGCATCGAAGTTAAAAGAATTCTATTTTACTGTGTGGAGAAATAGCGAAAGTGGATATGAAAGGATTGGTATTACAGACAATTTAGTCACATATATTTCTGCAGATGGTATCAATATGATCAATCTGCCTACACCTATTGAAGGGGTGCACGAAGGTGATTTTTATGGTTATCGGATAATTGCTACCGGAGATGCGCTATATGTAGACCAGAATAATAGAGACCATAGGACGTATTACGTTGATGGCGGTGCAACATCCACAACAGATTTCCAGTGGAAAAATCAAAGCTCTGAGGATTATATTTTTGTAATAGAACCATATATGGAAAATACTTACATGGTTTTTATCGGAGATTCAATAATATCAGGATACTCTGAACACTATTCTTTTATTGAAACTGAAGATATTACTAATATTCCTACGACAATTGAGAATCATTGGTCAAACAAAGTAGATCAGACCTACCAAAACATGGGCATTTGTGGACAAAAAACTTCACAAATTAATGACAGGTTTAATTCTGATGTAATTGAGTTATCACCGAATTATGTGTTAATTGAAGGTGGTATAAATGATGTAAATATTGGTAGAAGTAATACGGACATTATTAATAATTGGGAATCTATGATACAAAAATCCCATGATAATGATATCATTCCGGTAATTATGTTAATTTTGCCTTCAAAAGTGGCAGAAACAAAATTAAATCAAATCACTAATATAAATAATCAATTGATAGAACTTGCATGGAAATACCCATCATCGATTGTAGTAGATGCAAGGCAGTATGTAGGACATGAGATTGATATTTGTCCGGACTGCTGGGTCACTGATGATTCCTATGCCACTGATAATTTACACTTCAATTCAGCAGGTCATGAAAGGATCGCACAGGCTATAGTAGATGCTTTCAATACAATACCACCTGTGATAGACAATGTGACACTGAGTACCAGTACACCTAATGCAGGTGATGAGGTACAGGTTATAGTTAAGGTCACAGGTGATATTGATTTTATCAGAGTAGAATCAGATGGTACTCAATTAAATTATATAGAGGAAGATGATCTGTGGAAAGGAATGATCATTACCCAGGAGGGTACGCATAACGTACATGTTTCAGTAAGAGATCTTGCAGGTAATATAGCATGGGAAAATTCCACTGGCTATATTACTTCTGATAAAACTCCACCGGTAATAACCGGCCAGGGAGATCAATCAATCGAACAGGGTTCCACAGGAAATATTACCTGGACTATAAGTGAGTTAAATCCCAACCAGTGTTATGTATTAAAAAATAATTTAGAAATAGTTTCTCCAGAACCTTATAATAACAGTGATGAGATTATAGTTAAGATAGATACTGCAGTGCAGGGTACCTGGAATTATACAATCGTTGCAGATGATGAAACCGGGAATAATGCATCTGATTCGGTAGAAATAACTATCCAGGATAACACATCACCAATCATAAACTGTTTAGAACCAGTAAAACTAACGATCGACCAAGATGATGATAAAGAAATCGTTGTATCTATAACGGATGTTAATCCCAATCAATACTGGGTATTAAAAAATGATGCTCAAATTGTTCATCCCACATCCTATGAAAGCCAAAGCAATATCAGTATCCCGATTGATTCAACTACAGCAGGTACCTGGGACTATGTCATATTTGCGAATGATACACAGGATAATGAAGAAAAATATACGATCAGCATTAATATAACAGCATTACCTCCCGTGATAAACTCTCCTGCTGATCAATCTATTGAACAGGGTGTTGTTGCGAATATTATATGGGTTATCACTGACAATTCCCCTAATAAATACCGGGTATTACTGAACGGCAATCCACATGTCTCCCCTGCGGATTATAATAGTGGTGAGATATTATTTATCCCGATAAATACTACAACAGAAGGTTCTTTTAACTACACTATCTATGCAAATGATACTTCAGGTGAGACCAGTAGCGATCAATTAACAATCAATATAGTAGATAAATTGCCAGTATCCATCAACATCACATCTCCTGATAATAGTAGATATAGTTGCACTTCGGATTCGATTGATATTGAAGGTGTTGTTGAAGGAAATGATCCATCCCCAAATGTAACCGTAACAGTAAATAAACACCTATATTATCAGGATCTTAATATCCCGAATCATTCAGGAACATACTCAATAAAGGTTCCCTTATCATTGGGTGATAACATCATTACTGCTACAATAACTGATCAAAACAACCAGGTAACATCAAGTACAATTACAATAACAAGAAACGAAGAAAGTAGTGGTAGTGGAGGTAGTTCAAGTGGAGGAGGGGGCGGAGGCGTATTTTCCGGAGAGGATCACAAGAATATATTGATCATTGAGACTGTAAAGGAATACATTAGCAAAGGACAGAAAACATGTTATAAATTCAATAAGGAAGATAACATAATAAATTGTATTAATGTCACTGGTTTGACCAATTCAGGACAAATCACAACAAAGACTGAGATACTTAAAAATTCTTCATCTCTGGTAGACAATGCTCCATCTGATATGGTATATGAGAACCTGAATATCTGGATGGGGAACTCAGGTTGGGCTACTTCAAAAAATATCGCTGATGTAATTATTTCATTCAAAGTGGAAAAGTCGTGGATTACTTCGAACAATATAGATCTAACAACTATTCGAATGAACAGGTACAGCAACGGGAATTGGGATACTCTTGAGACATCTTTGATAGATCAGGATGAAAATAATTTATATTATAAATCAGGAACTCCTGGTTTCTCTTCATTTGCTGTAACCGGAAAACCAAACCATACAGGTTCGGCTGGTGAAGAAGGTATGGTTGTTGATCCAACAGTAGTGGAAAAATCTTCAACTGATACAGATACTTCTGCTGATAATATCTCTACTGAAGAAAAAACAGGTATTCCTGCTCCGGGTCTGTTCATTAGTTTACTGATCTTGCTGATCGTAGTACAGTTTATACGAAAGAAAGAATAAGTTTCACGTAAACCTACTATATACAATATAGTGGAAGAAAATGGATCGTAAAGAATTCAGGGCACTAATTTCATCCGAAGAGGCCAGACGGATAATTAGCAAGATTCATCTACCTGTTGAGGTTACTGAATTAGCCATACAAGATGTCCGCAGGCATATACTGGCACAAGACGTAAGTTCAAATCAGGACGTTCCTGGCTTTGATCGTGCTTCTATGGATGGTTTTGCTGTACGTGCACAGGATACATATTC
>LGVF01009890.1_pt1 | contig 13050 bp, 8 predicted proteins | sample 469901 | NCBI WGS metagenome assembly LGVF01 (sample SAMN03893561, study PRJNA290197) | marine sediment metagenome | material: sediment; isolation source: combined push core samples #3730, #5133, and #5579 collected at Hydrate Ridge | place: Pacific Ocean: Hydrate Ridge | reverse complement strand
TTCCTTTTTCCGGATTCGATAAAAAGTTTGATGAACAGGGCATCTCTGATTACTTCACCTTTTTCTATTGTTTGGGTGATAGGACTATGTTCAAAAGGATAAAACTGCTGCCTCCGGCATCTGTTCTCTCTATAGATGAACATGAAGAGAGTATCTTAATCAAAACATATTGGGAACCCAAATATTCATCTGTACGCGGCAAAAAGGATTTGGAAGAATGTATTGAAACAGGATATGGGCTTTTTTGTCAGTCAATGCAACGCAGAACCGCAGGTTGGCACAATGTTGTCATTCCCCTCAGTGGCGGCCTTGATTCTCGTTTGATTTGTGCAACTGCGAAGGACTTGGGTTGTAATATAACCACCGCCACCATGGGTATACCTGGTTGTAGTGAACATAAAATAGCAACCATGGTTTGTGACGTTCTCAACCTGCCGAAGCCACACTTGGTGAATATACAGCCAGAATGGTTGATGGAATTTGCTAACGATTTGGCATGGATCAATGAATGTAATTACGCTTCACTAGGATTGACTAGGTTATACGGGTTTTCAAAAGTAATGGGTCTGGATTATGACTGTTTCCTTAATGGTATATTTGGTGGCCATCTGTCTTTTGGATCACCGTATTTCGAAGAACCTCATTTTTCATCAAATTACACATCAGAGCAACGCACTAATTGGATTATTACAAGGCTGAATGGACAACGGTATGTTGAATTTATGGAAGATATTGCGACCCCAAAACTCAACGATATCGTTAATACCTATCGCGAAAAATCGATCCATGAGGAATGGGAAAGAACTGAGACCAAAAGCACTATCCCTGCGTTCAGATATGATAGCCTCTTGTTGTATAATCGTATGAGGCGTGCAATGAATTCTATAGACCAAAATCGTTATTTTTTCAACGATCAATTACCTTTTTCCAGCTATGAACTTTATGATTTCTATTTAACGTTGTCGCCAGAATTGTTGCTTGGTCACTATCTCTACAAGGAGATTTATAAGAAGAAATTACCACAGTTGGCAAGGATAAAGTGGCAAAGCACTGGCGTGAATTTGTACGAGACTCCGTCATCATGGTTAAACTACTGGGTGAAAATGAGAAAGGATTTCTTTTGGTATACTCGCAGGATCGGGATCAATCTATATGATAAGACGAAAGAAATGCATGATAGCCAGGATTATCTAAGCAGTGCTCATATAAAACAGTGGGTTAGAGAGATAATATTGAGCGAGCGTTTTTTGAACCGTGGCTATTTTTATAGGGATGGTCTAATTAAATTGTTAAATATGCAAGAACGTAGAGGGATAGCTTTACCAGAGATATCACAGATGGTGATCTTTGAATTATGGGCAAGAAATTTTATTGACTGACCAAGGAAACCAACGTTTGAAAAACAAAGTTCTTGGAATTATTGGTGGCATGGGGCCACAGGCGACTGTTTGTGCATTCAACAAAATTCTAAAAGCAACTAATGCACAGACAGATCAAGATCATCTTGAGATCATTATCCACAATAACACTAATATTCCTGATAGGACCCAGGCTATTTTGAACAATGGTTCTTCACCGATGCCGGAGCTATTGCGGTCTGGTTTGATGCTGGAAAAACTTGGAGTAGATTTCATTATTATCCCCTGCATCACGGCTCACTATTATTTTGAAAACCTCCAACGTGCAATAAGGACACCAATGATACATGCTATCCAAGAGACTTCTTTATCAATTGGTCGGGAGTATCCTGGGATAAACAATGTGGGCATTCTGGCAACGACTGGTACAATCAAAGCAAATCTATTTCAGTTGCATCTTGCAAAATATGATATAACCTCAATACTGCTTCCGGATTCGCTTCAAACCAAATTGGTCATGCATGCTATATACGGAGAGAAAGGAATAAAAGCAGGTTATTTGGATAGTGAAACAAAAGGCAAATTACTGGAAGCCGGTCAGTATCTAATTGAACACGGAGCAGGTGTCATTATAGGAGGTTGTACAGAGGTGCCTTTAGTTATTCGTCAAGACGACTTCAGCGTTCCTTTTATTGATCCCATAGAAATATTGGCGACAATTGCTGTAAGGAAGTGCTTGGCTTAAGAAGTGGACAATCAATACCCACGACGGAAGTTTGCTGCATTCACTGAGAGTTGGAAGAATTGAATTGTATTCTCACCTGAAAGATACTGTCAAAAAGATGCTGCTCTATGGCCTTGGGGATGGTCTAAACAAGGTTGTAGGGTTTATCATGATTCCGCTTTATACCGCCTATCTGACTCCAAGAGACTATGGAATTATTGCTCTGTTGGATATTGTTGTTGGCGTAATGGGGCTATTTCTACAAGCAGGAGTAAATGCAACTATTTTTAGATTTTATTATGAATACGATGAGTTGGGCCAGAAAGAACTCATATCAACGGCCATGATGGCGTTGCCGACAATAGCTTTTATAGTCCTTCTGTCTACTTCCTTTTTTTCCCGCTATTTTGCAGTCTGGCTTTTCGATAACACACAATATTCAACATTATTTATCATCATATTTATTACTATTTGGTTTCATTGTTTTGTTAAGGTATTCAGTAGTCACATATTGGCTCAACAAAAGTCCATATTTTTCAATATATTCTCAACAGTTAGGCTACTAGTAGGGCTCACACTTAATATTTATTTCCTCGTATTCCTAAAAATAGGGTTTATTGGCATACTGTACTCGGAACTTATTTCAACAGGAATCACGGCATTTTTTGGAACAACCTATACCTTCCTTAGGGTCGGTTTCAAATTTTCCAAAAATAAGTTGCTATTGATGTACAAATTTGGTCTTCCCTTGATACCAAGTGCTTTTGCTAATACAATAAATAGTTCCCTTGATAGATTTTTCTTAAATAAGTTCATTTCAACATCTGATGTGGGAATATATTCATTAGGGTATAAATTTGGAAGTATTATTAGCAACATAATCACTCAGCCTTTTATGAGAATATGGGGCATAAAACGATTCCAGATATATCAAGAGGAAGAATCTCCCTCCAAACTGTTTGCCAAGGCATATACTTATTTTGTAGCATTTATCGTTTTCATATCATTGTTCATAGCCATTAATATCAACGAAATTCTGGCTATAATGGCGGATGAGAAATATCATGGAGCAGCTGTCGTTGTCCCGATAATATTGACGGCCTATATTATACGAGCGTCCTACTATCATTTTAATATCGGAATTTACATTGAAAAAAAGACCAAATATATGAGCTATATGAGCTTTATACTCCTTCCCACTAATATCGCGCTAAACATTTTACTAATACCAAGATACGGCATGGTCGGAGCTGCAATAGTAAATGTTATTAGTTTTCTTATCCATGTAAGCCTCGTATTACTTATTAGTCAAAGGTTGTATCATGTCCCGTTTGAATGGGACCGTATTGCGAGGATTTTGTTGGTGGCTGCAGCAATATATTCCATTGCAAAGTGTGTTATGCACTCAGATAACATTTGCGTAACTATCATCGTAAAGAATATTGTTTTGGGGCTTTACCCGGTTTTACTCTATTTCATGAAGGTGTTTGAGAAAGCTGAGATTCGGAAGTCGCTTGATATGTTCTTGCCTTTCACAAACAGAATTCTATCTCGAAGGGCAAATTAGACTGTGTCAACATATTGGACGGAGTTGATTCTTTTTTATGAAAACACTATGTAGTAAGTGCATTTTGTCCGACGATTTTCCGGGTATTATATTTGATGACAATGGTGTCTGTAACTACTGCCATGAATGGGATAGAAAATGGAGCGCCTTCGACTATACAAAAGCCGCAAGGGAGTTGGTCACAATATTCGATTCAGCAAAGGCAAAAAAAAGGGAATATGACTGCCTTATTCCATACAGTGGCGGAAGGGATAGCTCTTATGTCGTCTATCTTTGCAAGAATAGATATAAATTGAATCCATTTGTTGTTACCTTTAATAACCTTTTTATGAGCCAACATGCTATTCAAAACATATTCAACATGAGCAAAATATTGAGCGTTGATCATGTTATGGTAACATATAAGCCTGATATGTTGATGAAGATGTATCGGGCTATGATTAAAGGTGGCGGCGAATTTTGTTCAATATGCACGACAGGGATTAACTATGTTAAGATAGTATATCAAAAGTTGTTTAAAATTCCGTTAATAATTTCAGGTACAAGCACAAGAGTTGATGAGCAATCTCCATTTGAAGTCACTTCTACGCATCCTTTATACGTGCGAAGGGTTTTGTCGAAAAGTGGATTTTCCTATTATGACATTGACTCTTTTCTGATAAAGCGGCAGTATGAATTATCGGTATCTGAAAAGATAAGGATGAAATTGTTTGATACTGATTATCTTCAAATCAACTTGCCGGATTATATACCATGGAACAATATGGAGATTCAACAGGTATTAGAAAATGAATTGGGTTGGGAGACACCAGACAAACACAAGGACCATATCGATTGCAAATTTGCTTCTGTAAAGTATTATCTGAAAAACAAACAGATACCCAATTTTATTTTTACTCAGGAAAAATATTCTCAATTCATTAGAGACGGCCAAATGACGCGCGAAGAAGCGTTGCAATCCCTGAACAGACTATTAAAGATGGAAAAAGATGAACCGGCTGAACTTGATGATTTTCTGTCTTTTTTTGATTTAGGAAGAAAGGATATTGAAAACAAACAAAGAAAATCACATTTGGATTATGTTGCTAAAGATGAGCTTAAAATTAAGGAAAAGTTGTTACTCAGATTGTTTTCCTTGCCTTGGAGAGCATACAAACGATATATATTTAGATGAGTTGACGTTAAACTTTAGCGTTGCTCCAAGGTAAGTTCTCAGGATTTGTGGTTAAATTCAGATTGGACCGATTAGATAGTCCGATTAGATAGGGTTGTTTTAATTTATGTGTGGTATCTGTGGAATAATATTAAAAAACAGGCAAACAACTGATGAGGATAGAGCCATATTGCACCGAATGATGAGTGTGCTAAAACATCGGGGGCCTGATGAATCGGGTTCGTATTTCTCCCGTGTAGCTTTGCTTGGGCATCAAAGGCTCTCGATAATTGATTTAAAGGGCGGAAAACAACCGCTTCATAATGAAAACAAGCAAATTTGGATTTCATATAATGGTGAGATATACAATTTTCCTGAACTTCGCAAAGAGCTATTAGATGCCGGTCACATATTTTCTACGAATACTGATACGGAAGTCATTATCCATGCATATGAGGAATGGGGTGAAAAAGCATTAAGTCGCCTGAATGGAATGTTTGCTTTTGGTCTGTGGGATGAGTCAAAGCACCAACTCTTTCTTGCTCGCGACAGGGTTGGGAAAAAACCTCTGTACTACTATGAAAATGACGAAATTTTTGTTTTTGCATCTGAACTGAAATCACTATTGGTAAATAGATCAATTCCTCGAAACATCTCTCCAGTCTCCGTTGCACTATACTTCTTTTTTGGATATATTCCTTCACCTTTAAGCATTTTTAAGGAAATTCACAAATTACCGCCGGCGCATTTCCTGCTTTTTTCAAATAACAAAGCAACTATTTGTCCTTACTGGAAGTTAAATACGTCCTCAAGAATAAAAGATATAAGAACCGCCAAGGAAGCGCTGTTGCCACTCTTGCAGAACGCGGTTTCAAGCAGACTTATCAGCGATGTTCCGCTGGGAGCGTTTCTATCCGGCGGTATTGATTCCAGCACAATTGTTGCGCTTATGAGTTTGGCTCAGAAAGACAAGATCAGTACATTTTCTATAGGATTTCCTGACCAGGACTACAATGAATTGGATGATGCCAGGAGAGTTGCATCCGCTATTGGAACCAAACACCACGAGCTAATATTGGAACCTGAAGACACAGATATTATTTATGAAATTGTCAACTATTGTGATGAACCTTTTGCCGATGCATCAGCCATTCCAACCTACTATGTATCAAAATTAGCATCTCAGCATGTAAAGGTAGTTCTTTCCGGTGATGGGGGTGATGAACTTTTTGGCGGTTATACAAGATATTTGCCAGAATACGTTGAAAATATTAGTGCTTTATTACCGTCTTTTTTAGCCAAAATATGTTTTACTATAGCCGAATATATTCCGGAAGCACTACCAGGGAAATATTTTATAGAAAGTCTATCTTATTCGCCTCAAGAACATTATCTGAGTAAAATTGGGTGCTTCCCAGATATCAGGAGATATCTTTTTAATGATAACATATTAAAATATATTGGTTTTGAGCGGAAATTTTTGGAAGATTGTTTTGATGAGGTCATCGAAGATGACCAGATCCAGCGTGAGAGTTATTTTGATTTCAAAACATACCTGCCTGACGATATCTTAGTGAAAGTAGATAGAATGACTATGGCGCATTCTTTAGAGGCCCGTGCTCCATTGCTGGATTACCGTTTAGTAGAATTGGCGTTTTCCATGAGTTCGGACCTTAAAATTAAAAATGGAATTACCAAATATGTACTAAAGGAGTCTGTAAGAAATATCGTTCCTGAATCAGTCCTAACCAAAAAAAAACAGGGGTTTGCAGTTCCTCTACAGGGATGGTTTAGTAACGATTTGGATGGATTTGTGAAGGATATATTGCTTGATCAGCGCTCTCTTCAGAGGGAGCATATAAACCCCAAAATGATAAGGCGTATCATTGAACTTCATTCTCTTGGCCGTAGAAATTATAGCACCTGGCTTTGGAAGTTGATGGTATTGGAACTCTGGCAGCGTTTATTCATAGATTAAATCATCTCAATCTTCAAAAAAGACAGAAAGCCGTAGAAGTTAGTTGCCGATCCTAATAGATATTTGAGTTGAGAATGAGTATCAGGATTCTTCATATTGTTTATTCGTTCAATACCGGTGGACTTGAAAATGGATTGGTTAATTTGATTAATCATCTTTCATCTGAACAGTTTTCTCATGTGATCTGTGTTGTTTCAAAAGGAAAAAATTTCTTGAATAGAATTCAAGAAAACGTTGTATGTTATGAACTCGGTAAGCGGGAAGGAAATGACCTCACACTTCCATTTAGAATTGCTTCAATAATACGAAGACGAGACATTGATATTGTGCATACCCGCAATTGGGTTTGCTTGTTCGAAGGTGTATCAGGGGCGCTTATGGCAGGGTGTAAGCAAATAGTGCATAGCGAACATGGTAAAGAGATAGAAGATATAACGATGCAGCCATTGCGTCGGAGAATAGTTAAACGTATCTGTTTTAAATTTGTCAAGAAAATCATCACGGTATCCAAGGCATTGGGTGGGGAGTTTGTGGATAATAATCTTTGTGATCCCTCAAAAATAGCCTGTATTGTCAATGGCGTTGACTGTAATAAGTTTCATGTAAAATCAAGAAACGAAAGGATTCATTTTAGACGTAGATATGGAATACCAGAAGATGCTTTTGTTATTGGATCTGTTGGAAGATTGGCTAAAATCAAGAACTTTGACTTGATGTTGGATATTTGTAATTCTCAAAAACTGCAGAATCTTTTCTTCGTATTGGTTGGAGATGGTCCTGAAAGAACACGTCTTGAGCAAGAAGCAAAACAAAGATCATTATTTAATAATATCATGTTTACTGGAAAGATCGAGGATGTGCCAGGCATAATGGGCACATTTGATGTCTTTATAAATACGTCACATTATGAGGGGATTTCAAACACCATACTTGAAGCGATGTCATCCGGTTTGCCAGTCATAGCAAACAGAGTTGGGGGGACGCCGGAGATCGTTGAAAATGGTACAACTGGATGGTTGATAGACAAGAACAGAAAGGATGATTTCATTAATGCTATCTTGACATTAGAAAGAGATAGTCAGCTAAGAGAAAAACTATCTTGTGCGGCAAAATATCATATTGAACAAAAATACTCATTACACAATATGGTAGAAAATTATCAAAAAATATATTTATCTGTCATCAGTTAGTCTTCGTATAGCCATGAAAAAAATCCTTATGATAGCTTATAACTTTCCGCCGGATTCCAGAAGCGGAATTTACAGAATAATGCATTTTGCAAATTATTTGGCAGAGCGTGGAAACTACAAGCCTTATGTTCTCACTGTTGATGATCATTATTATGATGAGGAGTTTCATAGAGACAATGACCTTTTGAAAAGTGTCAGCAAGGGCGTTATGGTAACTCGGACAAAATGCGTTCATTTGCGTGAAGTCGTTGTTCGTGGTTCCTTGGATATGGATATAAAGAAGAATGCAATAGCACACGATGGCAAACTGAGACCAAAAGCTTCGGAGCAAGACAATGCATCTTGTAACACTAAAATATGGCAGAAAATAAAAAATGTGGTTACAGATGGTATTTTATCATTTCCGGATAGACAGACAGGTTGGCTGCCGTTTGCTGTGCGGCAAGGAATGCGTGTCATACATAGGGAGAAGATCGATATTATTTTAGCCACGGGCTCTCCATGGACATCATTATTAGTGGGGAGCTTCTTGAGTCGTTTGGCAGGGATACCACTGGTACTGGATTTTCGTGATCCGTGGATAGGTAATCCGTTTCATTCCCCAAATACAATCAGAGTGGTTCATGGGTTTTCCCGTATGTTGGAAAGAACAATTGTCAAAAAAGCAAGTGCTGTTATTCTAAATACTGATTTATTGCGCAAGTCTTTTATCAACAGGTACGGAGAAAAGGATAAATTTTGTGTCCTGCACAATGGTTATCTGGAACGAGAACTTGGTCTTACGGTTGAACACAGAAGAAGAAAAAGCAACGAATTCATATTCATTCATACTGGCGGTCTATACGGAACCAGATCTGTTGAAAATTTCGTTATTGCATTCAAAAAATCAATACACCGCAATGTTTTTGGTAAAAGAATTGCCAAACTATATCTTCTTGGTTCTAATAGTGAGATTACAGAAAAATGTCTGTCGATATTAGGAAAGCAAATATTTCAAAAACACTGTGTATTGTCTGAACGCATACCACACGAAAAATGTATCAAGCATTTAAGAACGTCACACTGTTTTTTAGTTTTTCAACAAGATACCAGAGTTCAAGTGCCACGGAAGTTGTTTGAATATTTGGCTTTGAGAAGTCCGATTTTCGCTATAACACCTCAAGACGGCGAGACAGCAAGAATCATCAATCAGAATAATGCTGGAATTGTAGTGCAGGACAATATCGCGAGCATTACCGATGCTATTGAAAATATATATAGCAACTATCCTCAACATTATAATCAGTTACAGAAAAATGACGATTATAAAAAATACGAAATGGGGGCGTTGGTTGTAACACTTGAGAAGATTTTAGATAGTATTCTGAAGGATGGGGTGTTAAATTTCCCAGAAATCCAACATTGATGGTTGCGCAATCAGTCCTCATTAGATGTCTTTAACAGCAATTACATGGTTGCTTGTTGTCTTGGTCGGCTTTTCCTTGTGCCTTAGGAGGAACCCTTTTTATGGTCTTTTGACCTATTTATTCATATATTTTCTTGCTCCAAGCCCTGAAATTAACTGGTGGGCACAATCTATTCCAAATCTCAGGTGGAGTTTATTGTCTGCTGCGATCTTACTGATTGGATGTTTCATTAATAGAAATCAACTTAGCGAGATCAGAATACTTAGTATCGGGTCTGGCAGATGGTTAATCTCCTTTCTTATCCTATCAATTATAGTGTCATTTTTTGCGGTAAATTCCACACGTAGCTTTGAAAGATGTTATGATTTTTTCCGTTATGTAGTTGTGTTTTATCTTATGATAAAATGTATTAAAGAAAAACGACAACTCAAGCATTTAATGCTATTAATATTATTATGTGGTCTCTTTTTGGGATATCAGGCATACAATAAACCAAGATATGGCGGCAGGCTTGAAGGTGTTGGGACGCCCGATACTTCAGATGCAAACAATTTTGCTCTGTTGCTGGTAACTATTATTCCATGTGGATTGCCGCTGGTAATATCAAAAGAAAAGTATCTCAAGTATCCAGTGCCGCTTTGTGCAGTTTTTATACTTAATGGAATAGTCTTATGTAATAGCAGAGGCGCTATGCTGGCTTTGATAACCATTGTTGTCATGATTATTGGGTCAATCAAATTACCAAAGTTAAGGCGCAATATTATCATTCTATCTGTTTTGGGCGGGCTTGTATTTGTTTGTCTTGCCGATCCTGTTTTTTGGGAACGGTTTAAGACAATCGGAGATTCAGCAGAGAAAGATCAAGGGTCAGGGAGACTTGATATCTGGAAAAACGGCATTGAGATGGTGCACGATTATCCAATGGGTACAGGTGGAGGTGGCTTTCAGTTATTGAGCCGGTATTATCTGCCAGAAGAAAATATAAGCAGAGAAGGAATAAGGTCATCACATAATACGTACCTATTAGTATTGGTGGAGCAAGGTTATATAGGTATTGTTATTTATATGGGATTTGTTGTTCATGTTATCTGGCTGTTGCGTAAGGGGCGAAGAGTGTTAGTCAACAAAACTGGAATGGATAATCTGAATACTTGTGACAATAGTTTTTTATACATAGCGACTATTGCAGTTGAATCAGCATTGTGGGGGAATTCGGTAGGATCAATTTTTGGTGATAGATTATATTATGAGTACTTTTATATTTTGGCTGCAATGGCAGTAAGTTTATATTATTTAATTGAAGCGGAGTGCAAAAAAAATCTATGCGAGTTGGAGGTATCTGCTGGTGTCTGTAAAAGATTATAGAAAGAACTTTGAAAAAAAGTTTCATGATGACTATGTGATGCATGATAAAGGTGTACGCACAAGTCAGAACCTTTTTTATTCAAGACAAATAGAGAGTTATGAATATGATAATGTATTCAGTTCTTTTGGCAACATGGCTGGGAAAAGGCTTCTGTTCTATGGATGCGGTGGACATTTCAGTATGATAAAAGAGTTCATAGAACGAGGTTCCAGTGTAGTTGCCATTGATATTTCTCCGGCAACAATAAAAAAACTGAGTGCAAAGATTGATAAAGAGAATTTGACTAATAAGTGCATTGTGTTGGAGATGGATTGTGAATCTTTAGATTTTGACCCAGGTACATTTGACCTTGTGTTTGGACGTTCAATAATTCATCATTTGAATATAGAAAAAAGTCTTGAACAGATATATTCTGTAATGAAAACCGGTGCAAAAGCGCTGTTTATTGAACCACTGGCCACAAATCCTGTAATCAATCTGTACAGAAAACTGACTCCCCAAGACAGGACACCATACGAACATCCTTTTGTATCTTCTGACATAATACTTTTTAAAAACAAGTTTGGCAAAATTAGCTGTCAATATCTATATGCATTAACCTTATTATCTTTCATAATTCGATTCATATCGAACAAAGAACATACCTTTATTAAAGCGTTTGATCTTCTTAGCAAGCTTGACAATCTTTTTCTTTGTCTAATACCATTTTACAAATTGTTATGCTGGGATGTAATAATCTGTTGCCAAAAACAGTAGATAATCGATTGCCATGATTCATAAAGCAGCTTGTCCAAGTACTCTGAGGTAACTACAAGCCGAACTGGATTGATCGGGATTAGAGATGTGCGGCATAATAACAATTTTTGATAATGAAATCCCTCCACAGATTTCCGAAATCACAGCTTGTCGTGACACTATGACATATCGCGGTCCTGATGGATCAGATGCAGTAGTATTTGAAGATGACCATATTGCTATGGGGCACCGTCGTCTTAGCATACTGGACCCGACTCCGGCAGGCGCGCAACCTATGACAGACAAGCAGCGGGATCTTACAATTGTGCATAACGGAGAAGTCTATAATTATATAGAGCTCCGCAAAACACTTGAAAAAACAGGGTACAGTTTTAAAACAGGCACAGATACAGAAGTGATTATTGCTGCCTATGATAAATGGCGCGATAGATGTGTCCGGAGATTTAACGGGATGTTTTCTTTTGCAATTTGGGACAGCAAAAGAAAAGAACTTTTTGCGGCAAGGGACAGGTTGGGAATCAAACCTTTGTATTATTATTTTGATGGCAAAAGATTCATTTTGGCTTCTGAAATCAAGGCAATACTGTCTGCGCTGATTTCGAAACCTTCTCTTGATATATCATTGATCGATTACTACATGGGTTTTGGCTATGTTCCTGGAGAAGATACACTGTTGAAAGGGATAAAAAGGCTGTTACCAGGTCATTATATTGTTTTTGACAAAAAAAAAATAATGCAAAAAAAATATTGGGACCTTTCTTTCGCCAATACTCATGATCATGGATCGCAATACTACATCGAAGAATTAAGAAGGTTACTGAATAGTTCAATTGATTTCAGGCTGAGAAGCGATGTTCCCTTGGGGATATTCTTGAGTGGCGGCATTGATTCAAGTGCTGTGGTAGCGCTTCTGGCGCCAAGAGTAACTGAACGTTTGAAAACGTTTTCTGTGGCATACGATTTTGGCGCTGATTACAATGAAACGAATTATGCAAGAATTGTGGCCAGACAATTCAATACTGATCATCATGAGTTTGTTGTTACACCCGGTGAATTCAAAGATTTTATCCCTGACTATGTATATCACATGGATGAGCCTGTCACGGAATCTGCGGCTATCTCACTTTACTATATTGCAAAAATGGCGAAAAATTATGTTACCGTTGTATTGTCAGGAGAGGGTTCTGATGAGCTTTTTGCCGGTTATGATTTTTATTATTACAACTGTATTATTGAAAACTACAGGCAAGCATTGGGCAATAAAGGCGCTGCGTATGTAATCAGAGCTCTATGTTCAGTTTTGCCTGATAACAAAATTAAGAAGTATCTCCGGATGAGTTTGCTGCCATTAGAAAGCAGATATAAAGGAATCTCCACGTATGATGAACAGCAAAAGGAGATATTGTATTCTTCTGCGTTCAGAAATCATCTTCGCGACAACAACGACAACGCTACATCTGAATTTATCCATAATCTTTTTACGAAGACAAAACATAATGATGCATTGAGCAAAATGCTCTACTTTGACACAAAAACATGGCTGGTTGATGAT
>LGVF01410249.1_pt1 | contig 13055 bp, 6 predicted proteins | sample 469901 | NCBI WGS metagenome assembly LGVF01 (sample SAMN03893561, study PRJNA290197) | marine sediment metagenome | material: sediment; isolation source: combined push core samples #3730, #5133, and #5579 collected at Hydrate Ridge | place: Pacific Ocean: Hydrate Ridge | reverse complement strand
GAAAATGATGAATTATACAATCGTCCTTTTGGTATAGTTGACAAAATAATGAGTCTTTCATTTTCTGAAAGTGGAGATAAAATTGTTTTTTCTGCTGTACGGGATGGCTATTCTGATATTTATGTTTACACAATTAAAAATCAGGTTTTAGAAAATATTACCAGAGATAGTTTTGACGATTTAGATCCTGTTTTTCTTAATGATGATAAAGAACTAGTTTTTAGTTCCAATAGGCATTCTGATACAATATATCAAAGTAAAAAATTTGCTCTTGGTAGTAAACATTTTGACTTATTCGTATACAACCTAAAAGATAAGTCTACAGCTCTTAAAAGAGCTACAGAAACTAAAAACATAAGTGAGTTTAAACCACAAGCAGTTAGTAGAAATCAAGCTTCCTACTTAGTATTCGATGAAAACTCAACTCAAAACAGTTATGCCTTTGAAATGGATAGTGTTGTTAGTCATGTAGATACTATTATTCATTATCGTAATACTTTTGATAATTTTAAATTATCTAATCAGAGAGAATCAATTCTTAATCAAGTTAATTCAACTGAATTAGATGGGTATGCACAAATTGCTTTCCATGATGGGAAATACAGAATTCAGTATTATGAAGGTTTAAAAGATAGTATTAACTACAGCAAAAATCTTCATAAATACAATTTAAAAGGAATTGAAAAAGCACAAGATAATAACATTACAGAGGTTGAATTTGTTTTTGGTAATTACCCAATAAACATAAATGATTACGTTTTTGAAGATGAGATTTATAGAATGTTTGGTTCTGCAGGAAAATTAGGACGTACGTACAATTTTAAAAGTGCTCCCGACTCATTATATCCAGATAGAGAAGTAATTGACAGAAAAAAGTTTGATAGATTTAAGCGTTTATATAGAAATATATATTTCGCTACAGAGTTAACAACTCAGTTCGACCAATCTAATGACAATCTAGATTACCAAGTTTTTACAGGCGGTGCAGTTTTCATGAATGCAGGATTAAATGCATTATTTCAGATAACATTAGCTGATGTTTTCAACAATTATTCATTAACGGGAGGTTTTAGAACAAATTTTCAACCTGTAGCAGGACTATCTCTAAGTCCAAATAGTGAATTTAAGCTTAGATTTGATGACAGGAATAAACGCTGGAATAAATCATATTTATTTTATAGAAGAAGTGTTTTTTCACCAGGTGTAGTAAATGACAGGTATCAAATGATTAGAATTATTACTAATAAATTTGAATATAAACTAACATATCCATTAAACCCAGTTTCTTCTGTTTCGGGATCAGTTTCTTACCGTAGAGATAAAGGAGTTTCTCTTTCAATTGATGACTATACTCTTGAAATACCCATAGCTTATAAAGATTACACTACTCTTAGGCTTGATCATACTTACGATAATACCATTAACTATTCAGTAAATTTATACAGAGGTTTAAGAACCAAAACATTTATTGAGCTATATCAAGGTATAGATGGAGGGAAAACAACAATGGTAAATATTGGAATAGATGCAAGACACTATACAAGAATACATAGAAATATTATTTGGGCAAATAGATTTGCAGCTGGTACATCTTTAGGCTCTCAGAGGTTAGCATATTATTTAGGAGGAGTTGACAATAGTTTTAACCCAGAGTTTAATTATGATCTCAGACCTTCGCCTACTATAAATTATGGCTTTCAAACCCTAATGACAAACATGCGTGGTTTTACTCAAAATGTTAGACATGGTACAAGCTTTTTTCTATTTAATACTGAGCTGAGGATCCCATTATTTCAATATTTTAGTGAAGCACCGTTGAGCTGGAGTTTGTTAAGACATTTTCAAGTTGTACCTTTCTTTGATACTGGAACTGCTTGGACTGGACTTTCTCCATGGTCAAGAGAAAATTCTCTGAATAATGAAGTAATTGAAAATCCACCTATTACAATTACATTAGATAGACAGAAGGATCCAATAGTTTTTGGTTATGGAATTGGCTTAAGAACTCAAGTATTTGGTTATTTTATTAGAGCCGATTGGGCTTGGGGTGTTGATACAGGAATTAAACTTCCTAAGATGTTTTATTTTTCACTTAATTTAGATTTCTAATGGACATTATGAATTTGATATGGCTTATAATTATAGGCCTATTAGCGGGATTGGTTAGTGGTTTAGTAGGTGTTGGAGGTGGAATTGTAATTGTTCCAATGTTGGTATTTATTTTAAGCGCCTCTCAATTTGAAGCTCAAGGAACAAGTATTGCTGCTATGTTACCTCCTATTGGTATAACCGCTGCATTTGGATATTACAATGAGGGTTATATAAATTGGAAGTATGCAATTATTATTGCCATTACTTTTCTTATTGGAGGATACTTCGGTTCAAAAATAGCATTAAGTATTGATCCAAAAATTATTCAGAAAGTATTTGGTATATTAATGGCTTATGTTGCTTTTAAGATGATTTTCAAATGATTAAGTATTAGTATAAAAAAACAATTTATCACAAAAAAGGGTTCAACTTTTAAAAGTCAAACCCATATATACTAAAACTTACACACTTTATGAAATAGTGTATTAACTAGTGAAAATATTCTTTATTCTTTTAAATATTGAAATCTTATCTTCTTCAAAATAGCCATAACCGTATCCATAGCCATAACCGTATCCATAACTTGACTTTGATTCAAAATCATTAAGCACAAAACCTACATTTGCAATTTCTTTACTTCTATATTTTTCATCTATAGTTCTTAAAAGTGCTTTATCAGTATAGTTAAATCGTGATATATATATATTGGCATCAGCATATTGCATTAATTGATATGCGTCTGCTACCAAACCAACTGGAGGTGTATCCAAAACAATATAATCATACTTACTTTTCAACTCTAACATTAATTCATCTAAACTATCCTCTAATAAAAGCTCTGAAGGATTAGGGGGGATAGGACCTGATGATATTATATCAAAAAAATCGTATTCAGTATGTTGAATTATCTCTTCACTACTAGCACTTCCAATTAAATAATTTGACAACCCTTTATTATTAGTTAAACCAAAATCATTAAATATTTTAGGTTTACGTAAATCAACCCCCATCAACAACGTTTTTTTACCTCCTAATGATAATACAGTTGCTAAATTAATAGAAGTAAATGTTTTTCCTTCGCTACCTATCGAAGAAGTAATTAAAATTGTTCTATTTCCCTCTTTATTACCCTTTCTACGTAATAAAAACTGTAAATTAGAACGTAAACTTCTAAACGATTCTGCAATTCCTGACTTTCCTTTTGTAGCAACTACAAGGTTATTATCCAAATTACTATGCCCTATTACACCTAATAATGGGATAGAGTATTTTTTTTCAATATCCAGTGGAGATTGAATTTTATTATTAAAAAACTGAATAGTCAATATTATCATTAGTGGTAGTAAAACACCTACCACAACTGCAATTATATAATTTGTTCTAGGGTTTGGGGCAACTGGGCCTTGACCAACATCTTTTGCCTTATCGATTACCTTTATATCAGACACATTTGCTGCTTTTACAATACCTGCTTCAGAACGCTTTTGTAGTAAGAAATTGTATTGTTGATCTGATAAATCATAGAACCTCTTAATATTTAACCATTTTTGCTCACTTCCAGGTAATTCACGGATTTTTTTATTCACTACCTTCAATCTTTCATCAACCACTTCTTTTGATATATTAGTGGTAGCAATAAGATTGTGAATATTTTCTAATAAGGTTCTTTTTAAAACTTCTAACTGTCTATCATAACTATCCATCAATGGATTAAGATCAGTGTTTGCATATGAAGCCTTGGTTTTCTCAATACTAATTTCTGTAATCTGACCTATTAAATTAACTAATAACATATCATCAACTCCAACAACAGAAGGAGCTGTAATACCAACATAGTTTTCATTATTTTTGATATATTCTTCAAGATAATTATAATATCTCATACGTAAATTAATAGATGCCTTCTGAGATTCTAAATCAGCTAGAGCAACATATATTTGACTAGCCTCTGTACTTACATCTAATAACTTATTGTCCTCTCTAAACTTCTGTAACTTAAGTTCTGCTTCTCTAAGAGTATCAGTTACACCACTTAATTGTTTATCAATAAACTTAATAGTATTTGTTGCTACCCTATTTTTCTCTTCAAGTTCATAGTCTTGAAACACAGCAGTAGTTTCATTCAAAAAATTGACAATTATACTTTTATTTTCACCTCTTAAACTAATCTCTAGAATGGAAGCATCCTTGGTTTTTTGCTTAATAATTACACTTCTCATTAAGTATGAAACAACATCATTATAGTTACGAATAACTAACTTGTATTCCGTATTTACTGAATAATTATTTCCTAGAAAATTCTTATCTAACTTAATTTTGAAGAAAGGTGATTCTAACCATTCATCAAATCTACCTGTGAATAATTGTTCATCAAGCTCACGCCTAACATATTCAGACTTATCATCTTCAAAGTCAAATAAAGAATATGATGAAATTTGTGGTAATCTAACTATAAATTCTTCAGCATTTTTTATAGTGATAAACAATGGACTTGAAACTATTTGTTCCACACTGTGATCTAAAACAGGGTAAAACGGTGCATTATTATGAAGTCTTACTTCCTTAAATCGTTCAACTCTATATAATGAAGCCTCAAAACCCAAATTTTTCACAACCTTTTCATTGTGCATTCTAGATTTTAGGATGGTCATCACTGTTTGAATCTTATCTGAAGCTCCTCCCCAATTGAACATAAGTGAAACATTCGAAGATAAAAAAGGATTTTTTTCTTCTTTTATTGTAACAACTGTACCTAATTGGTAGGTAGGAATGGCTGTATAATTTTTCGCGAACGCAATAGTAAGTGCCACTGTTATAGTAACAACAAAATACGGCCAATAACTGAGTAAGTTTAAAAGGATTCCCTTTAAATCAAAAAAATCATCACTTACTTCTTCTATAAAATATTCCTCTTTTGACGACATCTAAAAATTCTTATTTCTATTTTCTTCTAAGTAACCTATTTATTGCAGATTTTTTTAACTCAGCATCCTCTTCTTCGTAATAACCATAGCCATAACCGTATCCATACCCGTAACCATAGCCATAACCATATCCAGAACTTGAGTTAGGAATAAAATCATTTAGAATGATACTAATATTTTTAACTATGTTATTTTCGTATTTATCATTAATAAAATCTAATACTTCCTTATCAGTATAGTTTTGCCTAACCATAAACAAATTAACATCACTTACATGCATTAATTGAAATGCATCAGCTACTAACCCTACTGGAGGGGTATCCATAATAATATATTCAAAATCGTTTTTTAACTCATCTATCAAAGTGTCTAGACGAGTATCTAACAATAGTTCGGAAGGGTTTGGTGGTACAGCACCAGAAGGAATAATTGATAAATTATCTATAAATGTTTTCTGTAAAATATCATTTTTATTGCTTTGTCCGATTAAATAATTTGATAAACCTACCTCATTTTTTAATTTGAAATCGTTAAATATTTTAGGCTTTCGCAAATCCATACCCAACAATACAGTTTTTCTACCTCCATTTGCTAATACAGTTGCGATATTTAAACTAGTAAATGTTTTACCTTCTCCACCTATAGATGATGTAATCAAAATTACTTTAGATTCATCATTGCTCTTATCTTTAAGAAGAAATTGTAAATCTGCTCTAATTGCTCTAAACGACTCTGAAACAGAAGTCTTAGGTTTCTCATAAACAATTAAATTAGAATCAATGTTTGAATGACCAATAACTCCTAAAATCGGAATAGAAGTTATTTTTTCTAATTGTTTTCTACTTAATATTTTATTATTTAGGTAATCAATAATTAAAATAATACCTATAGGAATAATTAAACCAAGTAAAAGTGCAATTGCATAAGTCAATTTAGTTTTTGGCTTAAGGGGTACTTTATTAGTCTTTGCAAAATCAATAACTTTATTGTCTGCAATATTACCAGCTTTTGCTATACCTGCTTCAGCTCTTTTTTGCATAAGGAAAGTAAATAGCCCTTCGCTCAACTTAAATTTTCTTTCAATTTTAATATATGATCTCTCCGTTTTTGGTAAATCTTGTACCTTTTCTTCAATCTCAGCTAATCTTACTTTATAATCTTTAATAAGTAGTTTTGAATTAGTGATTATATTTCTAAGATTCTCAATTAAAATTTGTTTAGTCTGTATAATTTGATTGTTGATTGATGAAATTTGAGGATTCCTTTCACTAGCAGTAGCTAATACTTGTGTTTTTTGACTATATAAGCTAGTCAAATTCATAATCATTGTATTCAACAATGGATCCTGAATCCCCATTGCTGATGGTGCACTCATTTCAGAAACATCGTTGCTATTAGAGAGATAAGAATCTAAAGATTTATAATAATCTAATTTAAATTTTTCTTTAGAGAGTTCATTTTCAGTCTCAATTAAATTATCAAATAATATACTTCCTTTAGTTCCTAAGTCAATTACTTTATTATCCGATCTAAATCTTTGAAGCAATTCTTCCGCATAATCCAACGAATCCCTAATACCTAAAACTTGTACATCAATAAATTCAATAGTATTATCTGAAATAGCATTTTTTAAATCTAAACCATATTGAATATAGTTTTCTGAAAAAGTATTTAATAATACAATGTCTTTACTACCATTCGGCCCAATGGTACTTAAATTCATTCCTGATGATTCTTCTTCACTAGGAGCAATTTTGATATATTTATAGTACTTGTTTGCTAGATATTCATCAGTATTTAGAATAAACTTAAAACCATCAATTCTTTCATAATCCTCTGTGTTTTCAGTTTTATCAATATAAATCTTAAATTTATATGATTCACCTTCTAACCACTCACCGACTGTATACACTCCTGATTTAAAATCGAAACTAATACTATCTATTTTTTCCTGAGTTCCTAGATTAAATACCTGCGGTAAATTATCTTCATTAACCTCTAATTCAACAAAAACCTTATTATTATCAAGAAGTTTTACATCATATATTATCCCTACTATTTGAGGATGTAAAGTATCATAATCTACATTAAAGCCAGATGGTCTATAAACTTCTGATGATTTTATATTTCCTTTTGTATAGTAACTAATTTCGAAATCTAAATCCTTAATAGTTCTTTCTATTTGAGAAAAAGATTCTAATATTAACTTTTCATTAAAGAAATTCAATCGTGGATTACTGTAACCTAATCGCTCCATTACTGCTGCAGGACCTGATGCTGAACTTTCATCCTCAATAAGTATAGTCATCTCAGTTTTATATAACCTAGTTGAATACCTATTAAAAACAAAAGCTAAAACAAGAAATACTGAAACTACTGTAACAATATATGTCCAATAATTAAATATCTTAAAGAACAACTCTTTAAGATCAATAGGTTCTAGCTGAGGAATATTGTTATAATTATTTGAATTTTGTTGACTACTATTTTCCATTTACAAAAAAATTGAATAGATATTAATTAGATATTGTTTGGACACTAATAAATATCAGCAATGTTGTAGAGAGTAATGTTAAAACTGAAACTAACGATGCAAATCCTTCTGTTCCGATACCCCATGATTTAGCTCTTAATGGTTGTATATTAATTACATCATTTGGCTGAATAAAATAGTATGGAGAATTTATTACATTTCTATCAGTAAGATCAATGTCAAATATTTTAACACCTTGAGGCATTTGTCTAATAATCTGAACACTTTCTCTATTACCAACCATTGTAATATCGCCTGCATTAGCAATAGCTTCGAATATATTTACTTGATTTTGGTAAATTACATATTTACCTGCGCTTTTAATTTCACCAACAATAGAATATCTAATTCCTGCTAATTGAACTTTTAAATAAACAGCATCTTTCTTAAAGTACTTATAAAGTTCTTTTTCTATACTAGACTTTACTTGGGCAAGAGTTAAACCCTCTACATGAACTTTACCAATTACTGGCAATTCTATAAAGCCATCAATATCTACTGAATTTCCTTTTATATAAATTATTGCGTCATTAATTTGGATAGTACCTCTTTCTACATAAGCATTAAAAATATTTGAAGCTTTCTCATCAAACGATTTAATATTCACATTCAATATATCATTAACCTGAATTAGGTAATCAGTACGTAGTAATTTTTGATGTCCAAGTGAATCTACTTCAGTTTCACCATTATCTTGTAAGTATGTTAACTTCTTTTGTGAAACACAAGAACTGAGTAATGTAATTATTGAAAGTAGAATAAATAGGTTTTTCTTCATATCAAATTATAAATTTGCTTATAGTCTTTTTTTTTAGCTATGGGCTGTTTAAAACATGCGTATAACAATATTAATAATACTGCTTATATAAAACATTAATCAATAAGTAAATTATCTAAAATTTTACTTGATGAAAAATGATATTGAGCAAATATATTGTTTGTAGGTTAATAATGAAACGAAGTAGCATATTTTTACCAAAAAAAATGCGAATCTATATTTAAATATAAATTCGCACTTAGATTAACATAACCAATTATTAGACTATTCAATATTGTCTTCTACATTACCGTCAGTATCTTTTAAATCGTCAGTATTATCCTGAGTAGGTTTTACTACCTCAAAGGTAACACGCCTATTTTGTTGATGTTGTTCTTCAGTACATCTAGAACATCTACCACAAATTACTTTTATTTTAGTTTTACCATAACCTTTCCATGTCAACCTATCGGGATGTACTCCTTTCTGAATCAAATATTCAACAGTTGATTGGGCTCTTTTATCAGATAATTTATTATTGTAAACATCTATACCTCTACAATCAGTATGTGCACCAATAAATACATTAATTTCATTGTATTGCTTCATGTAATAATACAATTGATCTAATACAGGTTTTGATTCTTCTAGAATATCCCATTTGTCAAAGGCAAAATATATATTCTTCATTACCATTTCTGCTCCAAAAACCGGGGCACTATCAAACAATGCAATTACATCTTTTCTTTCATCCTTATGAATTAATTTTGCAATAGTATCGGGTTTTAACCCCTCTTTTGTAAAGTAAACCTGATATTCTTTTCCTTTTTCTAATACTAATGGTATAGTACCTGTAGTATCAGTTAAACCAGTTGACACCATAGTTTCTGTATCACCTGTAACCTGATAAAGATTAACTGTAACGCTATCAATAGCTTCTAAATGGAACCTATGTTTTGCGAATGCACTAATAGTATCAGGGGGTGCCTTTTTAAAATAATAGATGTTATCATACCCATTAGTATCGTTTCTATTACTTGTTATATATCCATCTTCTTTTTGAGGATTAATTATCATAGCAAAATCATCAACACTAGAGTTGTATGGTTTTCCCAAGTTTTCTGGGCTAGAAGTAGTTCCATCAGATTGTACAATAACTTCAAATATATCTGATCCTCCATAATTCATGTGCCCATAAGAAGAAAAGTAAAGTTTATTACCTACTATTGAAGGGAACATTTCATTTTTATCAGTATTTACATTTTCTCCTAAATTTTCTGCAGGCGACCAAGATTCTCCTTTTTTGACACTCCTGTAAATATCATAACCACCACTACCTGAAGGTCTGTTGGATACAAAATACATAGTATCTCCTTTAGGTGTTAATGTTGGATGGGCATTACTAAAATCGTCATGGTTGATACTTAAATCTTTTCTTTTTCTAAATTTTCCATCCTCAAATTTAGAACTATAAATTCTTAAATTATTTATTCCATCTTTACTTAAATGATATCTAGGTGACAGAGACCTAAATTTCTTTCTATCAGAAGCATTACTTGTAAAATATAAAGTTGAATCAGCAACACTAAAAAAAGCTCCTCCATTAAAAAACTCATTATTATAGAAACCAGGTAATTTTTTTGACTTTTCAAATTTATCTTTATCAGTTTTTGAATAAACAATGTCATAAAAAGGTGTACTTGTTCCTTTAAAGTTCTTTTTAGTTTGTGAATAAATTAATCCATCTAAATAGAATGCTACACCTAAACCTCTACCTCCAATAGAAACATCAGTACTAAAAACTTCTATTTGAGCTGTTTTTTCATTATTTTTACTCCAATCAGATAAGTTCTTATAGTACTCTTTCAATTCATCATCTCCAACAAGATTAGCATATTGAAAAAACTTTTCTTTAGCCTCCTCAAAATCTCCATTTATTCTCAATAATGAAGCATAGTTAAAATAATCGTCTTCACTTAATTGAACATTTAATGAAAATATTTTCTTATACCAGTACAATGATTTTTTATAATCAAATACTTCATAATTCGCTTCAGCCAAACGTCTAGTGACATAAGCTCTTTTATCTCCAATTTTCTTATTCGACTCAGCTTTTTCGTAGTGCTTAATAGCCTCAACAAAATAGTTAAGCTCAAAATAATCATCAGCTTTTTTTATAGATCTTCGTTGTCCAACAACCGTGAAGGAGAACATAATTATCAGTAGGGATATATAAAGTTTTTTCATTTGCCAGGTAATTTATGTTAGAATCTAGGAACCATAATTGCCGTTCCTTTTGGACTAGCTAATTGGAATATCAACATTATTTCGTGTGTGCCAGAATTTGAATTATCTAAATCCGATAATAATGCTTCATATGCATAGCCTAACCTAAAATGGTCAAGAAAGCGGAAATTTGCCATTAATGCTACTTCATTACTTGTACGATAAGTTGCACCTATTCCAAAAAAGTTATCGTATACAAATAAAGCATTCAAGTCAACTTGCACTTTTGTACCTTTTGCATACCTTCCAAGTGTTGACATATCAATGTCCCAATACTCACCTATAGGAACACTAACTCCGGCATGTGCCATATAATTAACTTTATCCATGTTAAAGTATTCTGTATTCTGCTCCTTTGTATAGTCAGGATTTGTAATAGTTGTTGTTGAAAACAAATTACTTAAAGTAAAACCAGCATAAACTCTATCTCTAAAATAGTAAGCTCCTAATCGCATATTTGGACTAAATACTGATTCACTACCACCTGTAAGTGCTGGGTCGTCTATTGCTATACCTTCTAATCCTGATAAATCGGTAATAATATAATTACCTCCTGCACTTAATCCTAAAGATAAATAGTCTGCTTCAGTCAATTGAAGTTTAAAAGCATAGTTAATATTAAAATAATAACCATGAGGTGCATAACCTTCTCCAAGGTAATCACGAGCTACAGCTGCACCAATAAAATTAACATCATTTATAGGCATAGTAAAATCTAATCCCTGAGTATTAGGAGTTCCATCCATACCAACCCATTGATTTCTGTATGACATTGCAGCCGTAAAAGTTTCATAACTCCCAATTGAAGCAGGGTTTATAAATGGCTGATGTAGCATGTATTGTGTTAGCCGCGGTTCCAATGGAGCCACATCTATCTGTGCAAATAGTATTTGCTGAGTGAACATCGTCACCAACAAGACTAATATTTTTATTTCTAATTTTTTCATTTTCTTTTGGTTTAGATTATCTTACAACAACTACGTAACCTGTTTTCTCTGATTTATTTGATGATTTAAATGAATAATAATATGTTCCATTCAACCTATCTCCATTTTGGTTTGTTCCATCCCAATTATTTTGATAATCAGATTTTTCGAAAACAGTAACTCCTCTACGATCATAGATTCTCATATGATTGTTTTCGTAAGTACTTATACAAGGCACTTCAAATACATCGTTATAACCATCTCCATTAGGTGTAATAACATTAGGTATTTTACAATCTCCTGATGATACAATATCTATTTGATCTGTAGCAGTACAGCCTTCAGCATTTGTTACCTCCAGTTGAATTGTTGCACTAGCGTCTTCTCCTAATTTAACATAAGCCGTTGACTCATTTTCCGATCCCCTTACAAATGTAACATCACCTGATATAGCTACCCAATTATATGAAACCGCGGTTCCTGTTAATATTGGTTTTAGTTCAAACTCGTAGCCATTATCAACTGATGAAGGCCCATCAATTTCAACATCTATTTCAGGATAAATTGTAATATTCACGGTTTTTGTATCAGTTACTTTACCATTAGAATTGGTAACTGTATATGTTACAACTGTGGTTTGTCCATAAGGGTAATAATCTGATGCATCTGCTCCATTATTATTGAAACTATTTGTTATTGTACCAACATCACAACTAGCTGTTAATGTTACATTAGACAATGTAACTTCTGGATTACATTGAGAAACGTCAGCAGGTAAACTAGCTACATCTATCATTGGTGGATTTGCATCGGTAACAGTGATAGTAAATGTTTCTGTAGCAACATTACCAGAATCATCTGTGGCAGTATAAGTTATGGTGTTAACACCAAAAGGAAATTCTCCTCCATTTGTTACAGTTATATTATTTCCTTTTTCATCTACGCCAGTTATAACTGGAATTATTCCTACCGTACAATTATCAGTTACAGTTGGTTCAGTCCAACTTGCAGTTTTATTACATGCTGGATAAGAGCTATCTACAACTATATCTACTGGCATACCTGATATTATAGGAGCCTCATCATCAAGAATAATAGTTACATTTATTGATTTAGTGTCTGTAATACTACCATCAATATCAGTAACAGTGAAAGTTACAACTGTTAATCCATAAGGATAAGTTCCAGATGCATTTCCTCCATTAGAGTTAAAGTCATTAGTAATAGTACCTCCTCCTCTACAACTTGCTATTAATAAAACATCGGTTAATATAACATCTTGGCCACATTGAGAAATATCAGCAGGTAAAGTAGCAACATCTATCATTGGTGGACTTGCATCGATTACAGTAATAGTAAATATCTCTGTAGCCATATTGCCATAGTCATCTGAAGCTGTATAAGTTATTGTATTAACTCCATATGGGAATGTACCTCCATTTGTTACACTTATCACATTTCCTATTTCATCAACTCCAGTTATTACTGGTATGATTCCTGTTTTACAATTATCTGCAATCGTAGGTTCCGTCCAAGTT
>LGVF01031087.1_pt2 | contig 13094 bp, 15 predicted proteins | sample 469901 | NCBI WGS metagenome assembly LGVF01 (sample SAMN03893561, study PRJNA290197) | marine sediment metagenome | material: sediment; isolation source: combined push core samples #3730, #5133, and #5579 collected at Hydrate Ridge | place: Pacific Ocean: Hydrate Ridge | reverse complement strand
TCTCCGGCATGGTCTCCTGATGGTAAGCGTCTCGCCTATGTCGCTTTTGACAAAGGCAGACCTGGAATTTATGTGCAGACTCTGACAAGCGGCAAGCGGATACGCATCAGCAGCACATCCGGCCTCAACGGCGCACCCGCATGGTCTCCAGACGGGCGTCGGCTTGCTGTCACTCTCTCCAAAGACGGGAATCCGGAAATCTATATCATCGGAGCCAATGGCGGCGCTGCGCACCGCCTGACCCATAGTGAGTCCATCGATACGGAGCCGAGCTGGTCTCCGGATGGCCGCTGGATCGCATTCACCTCCAATCGCGGCGGCAAGCCGCAAATCTACAAGATTGCATCGAGCGGCGGCAGCGCCACACGACTCACCTATGAAGGCAGCTATAATGCAGACTCCAGCTATGCACCGGATGGCAAGAGACTGGCATTGATTTCGCGTTCACGAGGCGATCAGGTTGCTATACTCGATCTGGAAACGCGTGGAATGCAAACAATCAGTTCAGGAAGTCTGAACGAATCCCCCAGTTTTGCTCCGAATGGCAGTATGGTTGTCTATGCGGCCGGCGGCGGCGTACTTTCAGTGGTTGCGGTTGATTATGATGTGAGGCAGCGCCTTGCACGCCAGGGGGGTGAGGTACGCGATCCTGCATGGTCACCCTATTTGATCGGGAGAAGAAGATGATGGTAAAAAACAGTTTATTGACGGCGTTCTTTGTGTCTGCGGTGCTCTTTGTCGGCGGCTGCAGCAGCTCCGGTGGCTCCAAAGATGGTGAAGATGGAAATGGAGATGGCGATGGTTACGGTACATCCGGCTACGGGGCGGGAGGTTCCGGGTATGGATCCGGTTCTGGTGCTGCTGGTGGAAATCCCCGCGTGATCTACTTTGATTATGATGACAGCAGCATCCGTTCCGAGTATGACAGCGTGCTGGCTACACATGCTCAAAACCTGATTAAGTCAGGTGGTCAGTTGACGATCCAGGGGCACACCGATGAACGTGGATCCCGGGAATACAACATGGCGCTTGGCGAAGAGCGTGCACACGTAGTCAGTCGTCATTTGATCAATCAGGGCGTCTCCTCCAGTCAGATCTCGTCTGTTAGCTATGGTGAAGAGCAGCCTGAGTCCTATGATCACAATGAGAGCGCCTGGGCGCGCAACCGTCGAGCTGTGCTGGAATACTGATATGCTGCGTTACACAATTATTGTCCTGTTGATGATGCTGTTCACGCCTGCTTCAGCAAGTGTCTGGAGCAGGCTGGATGTGCTTGAAAAACGTGTGGATGCGGTCTCTAAAATGAGCCAGCGCATGGATAAGCTGCAAACGCAGAACAGTCGTCTTAATGGTGAGATTGAAGAGTTGAAGCATCAGCTCGAGCAGCTGAAAGAGCAGCAGCGGGAGATGTATCTCGATATTGAGAGGCGTCTGGGCGACAGCTCCGGGGATGCCGCTGATTCTCAAATCTCGGATCAAATGGATACGTCGTCTGATGACGCTGCAGCGGAGATAGAGCAGCCTCCGGGACCGAAGTCTGCCTCTCAGTCTGTTCCTGCGCCGGCGCCAAAAAAGGGCGAGCAGGATCAATACCGCCATGCGTATGATCTGTTAATGGTGAAACGCGATTTTCAACAGGCCATCGATGCGTTCCAGGTGCTTTTGAAGGACTATCCCGACGGTAAATATGCCGATAATGCCCAGTTCTGGCTGGGCGAAGCCCATTATGCAAAAAATGAACTGGATGATGCCCTGAAGGAGTTTCAGAGCCTGGTTGATAACTATGCCGAGAGTCCCAAAGTCCCTGATGCCGTCTACAAGGTTGGCTATATCCACAACGCCAAAGGCGATGTTGAAAAGGCGCGAAAGGTCTATGAGGGACTGATCGAACACTATCCTGGCTCACCTGCCGCAAGACTGGCAGCCATCAGGTTGGAGACCCTGTAGAAGCCTTAAATTTTCAAGGTTAGGCATGTTTTTGACACAGGATGTGTTGAGGAACGAATCGCATCATTCTCGACAAATGTGCTGTCGCTTATCCCCCTGTGAGCACCTGCTTGTACACCGTTGTGTGGAGTTCGTCATTAACATTATGACAGGCTAAATTCCCAACATGAATGATTCCAATCCAGACCAGAAAACTCCCGGAGAGCGCCTGCGTATTACCGAGATTTTCTGTTCCCTGCAGGGAGAGAGCAGGAGTACCGGCTGGCCGACAACCTTTATCCGCCTGACCGGGTGTCCACTGCGCTGCGGCTACTGCGATACCGCCTATGCATTCAAGGGTGGCGAGTGGTTATCCCTCGAGGAGATTCTTCAACGTGTGGATGATATCGGTGTCTCTCATGTGACAGTGACCGGCGGTGAGCCCCTGGCGCAAAAAGCATCTCCTGGACTGCTTGCTGCATTGTGTGACCGTGACTACAAGGTTTCACTGGAAACCAGTGGCGCATTAGATATCAGCGATGTTGACCCGCGTGTTGCAAGGGTGATTGATATCAAGACCCCTGGCTCGCTGGAGCAGGATAAGAATCTGTGGGAAAACCTGCATGATCTGAAGCCATCGGATCAGCTCAAGTTTGTCATATGTGACCGTGATGACTATCAATGGAGCAAACAGCTGATGGAGGAGCATCATCTGCATCAACGCTGTGAAGTGCTGTTCTCGCCTGCCTATGCTCAACAGCAGGCGACACAGCTGGCGGACTGGATCGTGGAGGACCGTCTGCCGGTGCGTTTTCAGATACAACTTCACAAAGTGTTATGGGGAGAGAAGCAGGGTGTCTGACAAGGCGGTGATACTCCTTTCCGGAGGCCTTGATTCTGCGACAATATTGGCAATTGCGCAACAGCGCGGCTATCAGTGCCATGCAATCAGTTTCGATTATGGACAGCGGCACAAATCAGAATTAACTGCTGCAAAAAAGATAGCTGAAACTGCTGCGGTTACACAGCATCTGCTCCTGCCGATGGCGTTGGACAGGATCGGTGGATCGGCGTTGACAGACGAGCAGATCGAGGTTCCTGTGCATGCACAGGCGGGGATTCCTGTCACCTACGTGCCTGCCAGGAATACGATTTTTCTGTCACTGGCCCTCGGCTGGGCGGAAGTCCTGCACGCCAGGCATATTTTCATCGGCGTGAATGCGCTCGATTATTCAGGCTATCCTGATTGCAGGCCGGAATTTATCGAGGCATTTGAAAAGTTGGCGAATGTCGCTACGAAGGCGGGAGTCGAAGGTGACAGCTTCAAAATTGAAGCGCCTCTGCTGCATTTGAGCAAAGCTCAAATCATTCAACAGGGGGTGAAATTGGGGATTGACTACAGGACCACCATCTCCTGTTACCAGGCAGATGAGCAGGGCAGGGCATGTGGTCAGTGTGACTCCTGCCGCCTTCGGCATCAGGGGTTTGTCGATGCCGGCCTCGAAGATCAGACGCTCTATCAGGATTCATTCACGCAGTCATTGATGTGATTGCATTATTGCAGCGGGTTAGCAAGGCGAGTGTCTCTGTTGACGGGAACGTCATCGCCCGAATCGACTTCGGTCTGCTGGTGTTCGTCGGTGTGCAGAAAGGTGACCGGGAAAAACAGGCGCTGCGCCTGTGTGAGAGAATACTGGGGTATCGTGTTTTTGAAGATAACCGTGGTCGAATGAATCTGAGTCTCAACGATACAGGCGGAGGGTTGCTGCTGGTGCCGCAGTTTACACTGGCTGCTGATACAGAGAGGGGGATGCGAGCCAGCTTTACTTCTGCGGCTGCTCCTGATGTTGCCAGTGAACTCTTTGAGCTGGTTGCAAGCAGCGCAGCTAAAACACATGGCAAGGTCTTGCGCGGCCAGTTTGGCGCTGACATGCAGGTGGCACTGGTCAATGAGGGGCCGGTCACTTTCTGGCTGGAGAGCTGATCCGGCTTTTCAGTGGATGTTCGCGACCCAATAATAATTGCTAATCCCGGACAGCCTTCTGAAGAAATGTGTAAAATAGCACCCATTGAATCTGAAGTCGGGCAGACGCCTGATGATTGAAAAACCTGAGGAATAGTTGGTATGAAAAGATTTGCTGTTTTAGTTGTGATGATGCTGTCGAGTCTCTCTGTTTGGGCGGAAGGCGTCGCGAATCCTGTCGAGGGCGTCAATTACCATATGTNNGCCCTGGAGCCGCATCTGGATAGCTGGTTGAAAAACAAGCCGGAGGATGTCAATTTTATTCGTGTTCCCGCTACATTTAATCGTCCTGTTGTACTGATGTATGCCAAAACCTACTATGCGCTGCAGCAAATCGGTGTAGTCGACAAGGTGCATGGGGCCATCTTTGCCGCAATTCATAAAAATGGTCAAAAATTGAACAGCCAGGAAAAAATGGAAGCCTTTCTTGCAACCCAGGGCGTAGATGTCAATGCCTATAAAGAGGCGATGGACTCTTTTGAGGTCAACCTGAAGCTGCAGCAGGCGATGAAACTGGCGAAGAAGTATGCTATCTCCGGTGTTCCATCGATGATTGTCGATAAACACTACAAAGACGGGAATGCAGCAAGCTGGGAAGAGAAGTTGCAGATTGTTGACTACCTGGTCGGAAAATCACGTCAAAGAAGGCCTGCAGTTGCTCCGGCTGCTGCTCAGCCTCAAGCTGGTGCTGCTGCACAATAAATCTGATGGCTTCAATGGCAAGCCATTCACACACAGATGTAGCCGGAACCCGGCTGCGTCTGCTCAGTTACAATATCCAGTCTGGCCAGGAGACACAGCAGCGGCGCGATTATGTCACCAAAAGCTGGCAGACTTTTCTTCCTCACCCGATCAAGCAGCGGAATCTGAATCGCATTGCCCGGCTGATTGACGACTACGACCTGGTTGGATTACAGGAGGTCGATGCGGGGAGTTTGCGTTCAGCCTTTATTGATCAGACCGAATACCTGGCGCATCGCGCCGGCTTTTCCAACTGGAATATCCAGGTTAACCGTAACATTGGCCATTTCGGGCAATTTGGCAACGGATTCCTGTGCCGCTATGAACCCGCTTCCGTGCATTACCATCGTTTGCCTGGACTGCGTGGCCGTGGCGCCATGGTGATAAAATTCGGAGAGGGCGATGAGAGTCTCTCCGTGGTGCTGGTTCATCTGGCGCTTGGACAGCGTGGCCGCATCCGGCAAATGCATTTTATGCGCGAACTGATCTCTGACACCCCCTATAACATCGTCATGGGCGACCTCAACTGCGCCAGCGGCTCTCACTACCTGGAGGATTTCCTGTCGAAGTCCGGCATGGTCGAGACCGTCATCGGCGAACCGACATTCCCTTCCTGGCGGCCTGTACGCAAGATTGATCATATTCTGGTTTCGGAATCACTCAGGACAGAAAACCCGGCGGTAGAGGATTTTCCATTGTCAGATCACCTGCCGGTGCGCGTCGATGTAATACTCCCGTTCAAGCTGCCAAGAGGTTGATCAGGCATCAGATTTGTCAGCTGCTATTGGACGACAACTTTTTTTACACACTCAAGATATCCCGCCTCATCCGGCATGCTGTTGCGCGCCCGGGCTTCCCACAGAGATTGTTCCAGGCATTTGAGCAGCTGATGTTCGGCGGCATGTTTATCTGCCGCTGCATGTTGGATTTTCTGATAGTGGGCGCGAATGCCAGCAGGTCTGTCTGACTCAAGCTGTTCGTAGAGCGTGATATGCAGGCCGAGATGGAAGAAGGGATTGCTGCTGTCGGCGCCGGCGGAAAAATCCTGATGGAGTGCATCTTCGCCGGATTCAAGCAGGTGCTGATATTCAGGATGTAGATTGAGGGCCCTGATGACATGCTGCTCCAGCGCGCTCAGGGTAAAGAGGCTCTGCTCCCGCTTGTTCCAGCAGGCGAGAATAAAACCTCTGATCTCTTCCCGGTTATTTCCAAACATGAGTTAGTGAGACCAAGTCTCAGACTGACAAGGCATGAAAGAGATCATTTTTTCTCGCCAAGACGCTAAGACCGCAAAGGTTTTTCTTGGCGAGCTTTGCGCCTTTGCGAGAGTCATTATTGAAATTTGACTCATTTGCAAAGATGTTGGCCACTCAAGGATTCTAGTGGGGTTTATGAGGAGTTGAGGGGAATATAACACGGGAAGTTTTTTCCCTCACCCTAACCCTCTCCCGGTGGGAGAGGGGAATGAATAATTAGAGCCTGTTCAACTCGACGCGGCGGTTCAGCGCCTTGCCTTCAGTCGTCTCGTTGCTGGCGATGGGTCGCTCTTCGCCATAGCCTTTTGCGGTTAAATTACCGGCAGTGGCGCCCTTGCTGATCAGATATTCGCGTACGCGCTCAGCACGCCGCTGGGAGAGGTGTTTGTTGTAGTCATCTTCCGCAACGCTGTCTGTATGGCCGGAGACCTCCAGTTTCAAATCAGGATATAACTTAAGGGTTGTGGATACGCCGTCGAGAATGACTATTGAATCATCTGTGAGCTTGTCAGAATCGGTATGAAAGTTGACGCCATGCAGTACGATGACTTCATCGATTGCGCAGCCAAAAGCGTCAACCTGGGTGCCTTCGGTTGTATTCGGACAGAAATCGCTGCTGTTCAGGACTCGGTCCTTGTCATCATCGATGCTGATGGGTTTGACAGGGGGTGCTGGTTTGACATCAACCTTTGCTGGTTCTGAGGCAACAGGTGGCTGGGGTGCAGGGGCTGGAGCGGTTGAAGCTTGCGGCGCAACCGGATAGTTATAGCCGTACTGATAATTGTAATAGTAGTTATAGGGAGCATAACGACCGTAATAGTTTTTGTAGTAACTGTTGTTATAGCGGTTATCGAAGCGATTGTCGAAGCGGCTATCGTTTCGGCTGTAGCTATCTCCGTAGCTGTCAACATCAGCGTCGATATCTGCATCTGCATCTGCATCCCAGTCCCAGTCAAATTCGAAGTCGAAATCCATATCGAAGTGCATATTGCCGAAGGTGTCGACATAGCTGTCGTAATCACTCCAACCGTTGTTGTCCCAGTGGCTCATGTTGTCCAGGCGATTACTGTTGTCCCAGTCGTTGCGGTTATCCCAGTAATTGGAGTTGTAGTTCCTGTTGCTGCGCTGCGGAGTCCAGCTGCGATTGTTGTTCCATGGACCTCTGTAGCCATAGTAGGAGGGATACCTTTGATACTGATAGCTATAGGCCGGGTATTGTGGCGATTGAACCTGTGGCGCGGCAACCTGTGGTTGAGCAGCAGGAACTGCCACTGCAGCCACGGGAGTGCACTTGTCCACTGCCTGTGCGTTTATGGCAAGGCCCAGTGCGCCGACTGTTAAAATCCCGGAAATCGCTTTGGTGAGAGTCTTCATGATCTGTATCCCAATAATTCTAATTGCATTATTATAATAAGTATATAAGCATTTGCTGAATTAGTCACGCGGAATCTTTAGAAATGAAGTGATTTTCTCCTCACCATCTCTCTTTTTCATCAGGAGAGCTACTCCAATAGACGCACATATCCGGCTAAAACCAATCCACGCTCCTCGAGGCGATAACGCAATATTCGAGTATAAAAACAGCTGACTTTGGAGTTGCACAGCGCCACGATCGGCTCCTCCCCCAGGGTGCTGATAAATTCATCAATTTGCCGGCTTGACATCATCAGAAGCGGGGCGTGCCGAAAGGTTTTCCCTTCCAGTCCCTTGACAGTCTCATGTTTCTCCAGGGAGAGATCGATCAGTGTATTCACTCTGACATCTCTTCGCTTAATCCACGGTGTTTTGATATATCGGTGATCCTGTGGAAGTACATGTTTCAGAGACCCTTCCCAGAATTTTTGATTTTTTTCATCTTTCCGAATTTGTTGAAAACCCTTTTCAATAATTGTATTGACTCCTCCAAACTCCTGCTGGATCGTCTGTGCAGCAATCCGGGAGCGCTTGCCGTCATGGCAGAAAAAAACTCTCTCTCTTTCTTCCGTTTTTTGAAACATTTCCTGCCGGATCGCTTCCTCATTAAGAATATCTCCGAGACGGTAATTCAACGCTCCCTTGATTCTCCCCTGGGAGAACTCCTCTTTTTCCCGAACATCGATGACAGCATATTTTCCTGTGTCAGCTGCGATCATTGAAAATTGGATAATGCCTGGCGGGACATCTCTCTTATTAATCTGCGCAAGTTCCGTCTTTTCCGAACGCTCGCTTTTTATCAACTCCCAGGCATCCTTTACCTCAATGAGAAAGAGTACTGCTGCAACAGAAATGAGCACCAGGAACAGTGAGGCGTAGAGTTTATAGGATTTCCAATTCGGTTTATTCATACCGGTCTATTTCAGTCTGGATTTTGAGAGGCACCTGATACTCCCGGGCGAGAATGGCCACATGCGCACTCAAGGCGCCATATTTGCAAATAATACCCCTGATGCCGCCCATATATTTTCCTATCTCCGGATAGAGATGGTCTGTCACGACAATCACCCCATGCGGGATTTCCTGTTCCCGATCAGTAAAGCGATAATAGGGGCCGGCGTCGAGATCCCCCTCGACGACAACGACTCCCTGCTCATCTCTAAAAGAGATCTGCTTCCAGAGAGACTTTTCCGGATCAAACTCGATTGCGCTGCTGAGTATGCGGTCAGAGTGAAAATTTGCTTCCAATCTCCCATGCGGCACTTTTTTTTCCAGCTCTGCACGGATCTCCTCTCTCAGTTCCATAGCGCCTTTGTGCTTGAAGAGTTCGTATGCGAGAGAGACGAGAATACTCTTTTGCATCAGCTGCAAAGCAGACAAGCGGGTAAAATCCTGCTTTCTTATTTCACGCAGTATCCCTGGTATTTGAAAGCTCAGTCGAACGATTTTGAAAAACCCGGGAGTGATTTGCTCTTCAAGCTCCTGGTTCATGAAGTACTGTTCAGAGATTTTTACAAATGGCTTTTGCGGAATAGAGACGCTGGTTTTTAACCAGGTCGCATAGACATCCTGTAAAGCCTGCAGATAGATCTTGCTGAGGGCCCGGCTCTTGTTATCTCTCTCTGCCAGAATCCTGCAGACATCATTCTCTCTCCAGGAAGAGCTCTGCAACTCCTGCAGTTGCATCTTGAGCCTTACAAAATTTTCATCGTAGTGAATATTTCGCGTGATCGGTCGAACCTGTACAAATTGAGGGTTCTTGAGATTCACAAACTCGATATCCGAAGGCCCGAATCGGGCATGGATTTTCAACAGCTGCTCTTCGAGTTTTTTATAGCGCGGGCAAGTTGTCGGCAGGAGTGCGGTAAATGGAATGACGGTTCCTGAAGTTACCCCCTCGAATTCACCGGAGTATTCAACAAGCATGCTTTTTGCGGAGAAACAAAAAGCGACTCCCCACTCTTCAGCTGAAACATATTTCTGGACGATCACTTCGTCGACATCCCGGTTCAGGAATGCTTTTTTAATAGAGGCGGAGACCATCCCCGCGTCGAGTGGTCCATAGGTGGAAAATTGTCCCGCCTGGGAGAACTCCTCCTGATCTTCCCTTTGTGAAGAGCTTCGTACGAGGTATCGACAGGAGTTGTCGAGATTCAAATCATGGGCATCATCTCTTGCAATCACGACAAATGTTGGCACTGTTACGATGCCGCTCAGCGCTTGCAGACGTGATGCTTTGGTTTCAATCATCGGCAGGCTAGAAAATAATCATCAACGCAATAAACAGCGCAAACAGGAGGATTCCCCAGATCAGAAAGTGCTTTTTATTCTCTTGATACAGCGACAGCACAAAGAAGAAAAACGCTCCAATAAGTGCCGCACCCTTGACGATAAGCACGCCGATGATTGGAATCAGGGGGATCAGAGAGGGAATGGCATGCGCCGACCCGCTAAAAGAGAGGAGTAGCAGTGCGACGGCTATGATTCGAAAAAACATATTGTCATCGTCTATCTATGAGAACTGCATTGCAGCGTTTTGGCTGGGGAGGTCTGGTGCTTTTTGTGCTTTTCCCCGACTTTTTTCTGTTCTCCGGACGCCAGGATGTCAGCTCTGCTCCACATCCGTCACCGGATGGCGGCATGGCCTGGGGCTTGCAGTCCAAGTTGCCTTTGGGGCAGTGGAGGCGTACATGAAAGTGGGTGTGGTGTTTCCACCAGGGGCGAATTTTGCGCAGCCAGCTGCGGTCATCCCACTGCATACTGCAGAGCTCGATTTTGATGACAGGGTTGACGAGGATGCGCGCCACTCGTGGATCTTGCGCTGCAAGCTGTATCAGGCGGGCCTGCCCCTTTGTCCAGACATCGCGATTCAGCGTAAATTTTTTTCTGTCCGCAAAAGCAATTGATTTGAGATCGTCACGCTTGCCTTTGGTGCGCTTGTAGTTGAGCGGCAGCCAGATATCGGCATCCAGCCCGTTCTGGTGGCTGACGTGTCCGCCCGGCATCGGTCCTCCGCGTGGTTGGCACATATCTGCAACCAGCATCAGCCCGAGTTCTTCATCAGCAACCTTGTTCGCCAGCTCTTTGAGATACTGGACCAGGCTGGGGTGGCCATAGTAGCGATTGCGAGACAACCGCACCACCTGGTAGCCGCGTCCTTCAGGGGGCATGCTATCACCGCCAACAAAACAGCCGCTGGAATAGCCGCCGATGGTATCAGGCTGCTCTTTTGTAGGAGTTGCAACCTTTGACCAGGCATTGGATGCAGCGTTTGCGTGAGCGCTGGCAAACAGCGCCAACAGTAGAAGAGATGTTCGTATCAGCATGGTAATCCGCGGGTTGCCATCAGGAGTTTGGGCAGTAACTTCTCAAAAAAATCCGTGCATTGATTAGGTTCGTGCAGGGTTGGGATCAGCCTTTCAGGGACGCGTGAATACATCCCTGTATGCTCTGATAAAACATCCCTGTTTTCTACAGCCCTGAAAAGCAAATCCCAACCCCGCTTCCTGCACGGGGTTAGTGAGATGTTACTTTGAGTATCATTATCGCATGATCATTTCAGCGCCTGCCAGCCTTCATTGTGTGACAGCACCTGCACCGCGCTGAAGTTGGCTTTGTAGGACATTTTCTGACATCCGGCGATCCAGTAGCCGAGGTAGAGCCATTTCAGACCGAGTTGTCTGGCCTGTTCAATCTGCTGCAGAATGGCATAAGTGCCGAGACTGCGTTGCTGTAATGCGGGATCAAAAAAGGTGTAGAGTGCCGAGAGGCCGCCGTCGACCACATCCGTGACAGCCACAAACAGCAGTTGTTGATCCAGCCAACCTTCCAGCAGCAGGGTTTCACTCCATTCGCTGAGCAGAAAGCTCTGCATCTCCGCGATGCTGTCTGCGCTCATATCACCGTCAGCATGGCGTGACTGAAGATACTTCTGGTAGAGCCTGAAGTGTCTCTCCTGAAGTGATGGTGTGACTTTGAGCTCTATCTCACGGTTCATTTTCAGGCAGCGCCGCTGTGAGCGATTGGGCCGAAATGCACTGGTGTCAATACGTGCAGGCTTGCACGCAGAGCATGATGGACAGCCGGGACGATAGACCATGTTGCCGCTGCGGCGAAATCCCGATTCCAGCAGCATGCCGTAGTGAGATGCGGTCAGCGGAAACTGCGGGTCTACCACGTGCATGACAGCAGTCTGCTCCGGCAGATAGGCGCAGCTGTGCGGCGTTCCCTGGTAGAGTTTGATGGAGGTATTACTCACGATCTCTCCATTGAATAGCATTCTGCAGCTGGCTAGCGATGGCATTCATCTTCAGGAATTCTTCCCTTCGAACAGTTTCAGCTCCCAGGGTGAGCAGGTGGAGCGTCTCCATTTGGCAATCAATGAAATGAAAGCCATAATGCTGCAGCTTGTGCGCCAATGCAACCAGTGCAACCTTGGAGGCGTTGTTCATGAGACTGAACATCGACTCGCCATAAAAGGCGCTGCCAATGGCAATGCCGTACAGCCCGCCGACCAGGTTTTTTTCATGCCACACCTCCACCGAATGCGCATGGCCCTGATGATGGAGTTCACTATAGGCGTCGATCATCTCGTCGATGATCCAGGTGCCGGGCTGGTCGTGACGGGGGGTTGCGGCACAGTGTGAGATGACGTCACTGAAGGCTTTATCAAAGGTGATCCGGTAGTCCCCCCTGCGCAGGGTTTTCCGCAGGCTGCGTGAAACATGTATTTTCTCAGGGAAGAGCAGCAGACGCGGATCGGGCGACCACCACAGAATGGGCTCCCCGGCGCTGAACCAGGGGAAGATTCCCGAGCGATAGGCATTCAATAAACGCGTGACGCCAAGGTCGCCGCCTATGGCCAGCAGTCCGTTCGGCTCGGTCTCGGCCAGCCGCGGATCAGGGAAATCGCTGTCGCTGGCAGTGTCGTCCAGAGAGAAAAACATAGAAAGTTGGCAGTTGGCAGTTGGCAGTTTGCAGCAAAACAAGAAAAGAAAGTTTGCAGTCGTCAGTATGCAGTTTGCAGTAAAAACAACAAAAAATTACGATTGCAGCAAAAAAAGAGTTGCAGGTGACAATAACTCAGTTAGATTTCTGCCAACTGCCAACTGCCAACTGCCAACTGCCAACTGCCAACTCTCTTTTTAGGACTCCAGCGCATCCAGGTATTTCTCGGCATCCAGCGCAGCCATGCAGCCGTTCCCGGCCGAGGTGATCGCCTGGCGATAGACGTGATCCATGACGTCACCGGCGGCAAAAATGCCCTCGATGGAGGTTTGGGTGGCATTGCCATCGATGCCGCTGTGGACTTTGAGGTAGCCGTTGTGCATCTCCAACTGGCCATCGAAGAGCGCGGTATTCGGTTTGTGCCCGATGGCGATGAAAACCCCGTGCAGATCAAGATCCTTGCTGGAGTTGTCTTTGACATTTTTCAGACGCATGCCTGTTACGCCGCTGTCGTCGCCCAGGACCTCCTCCAGCACGGAGTCCCACTCGATGGTGATGTTGCCATTCCTGGCTTTGTCGAGAATCTGATGCTGGAGGAATTTTTCTGCACGCAACTCATCACGGCGATGCACCAGTGTGACATGATCTGCAATATTGGAGAGATAGAGCGCCTCCTCAACGGCCGTGTTGCCGCCACCGATCACGCCGACCTTCTGGTTGCGATAGAAAAAGCCGTCACAGGTGGCGCAGGCAGAGACGCCCTTGCCCTTGAAGGCCTCTTCCGACTC
>LGVF01029290.1_pt1 | contig 13101 bp, 8 predicted proteins | sample 469901 | NCBI WGS metagenome assembly LGVF01 (sample SAMN03893561, study PRJNA290197) | marine sediment metagenome | material: sediment; isolation source: combined push core samples #3730, #5133, and #5579 collected at Hydrate Ridge | place: Pacific Ocean: Hydrate Ridge | reverse complement strand
TCATAATCCTCTGATGTGATAGCACGGTAATGCTCCCTGAAATCCTTTCTTGCTCTGGCTTTTGCATGTTCTATGGGTTCAGCATCTTTACCGCCTGTTGCTGCTTTCTGGTTTTTCCCTTTTATCCCTTTAAATCCTTCATTGTTTATCCACCATTTCTGGCCTTCCGGTGTGTTCCCTTTTGTACCGAGAGTGGTTTTATAAGAGGCTCGAATCTTTTGTGATTCAAGCGGAATGCGTCCATTTAAGCCATTGCCAAATGTAATCTCTCCTTCTTCCGGGTCAAACATATAATGAGGATCATCAGGACCTGAGGACTCGAAATCATCTACCTCATTCCAATTTTCCCATTCTCCATTTTCTCTCTGAAGCTGAATTATCAAGCTGTGCTTTGCTATTTCGTCAGGGTAAGCAGCTTCGATTAAAAAGCGATTTGAAGATCTCGCTTCAGCATCCGAAGTAAATTCTAATCTTCTAGCCAGAATGTATATATTTTGCTTATCATCCTCTATCTTTACATTAAACTCATCGGTTCTACCGTCACTGAGGGTTATTTTTAACTTCTTTTCTTCATTGTCAAGTCTCAGAGAAAGGGAGTTCTTTCCATTGGAGATTGTAATAGTTTTTCCGTCATCGCTTTTTTTGATGTTTGTGATTCTTACCCAGTTTACATCATAATTTTTTATTAGAAATTCTATTAGTCGTACATCATCGTTTCCTTGAATCTCGTCCCAGCAAAACAAATACATTAGAAGTTTTCTTGGTGCATCAGCGGTTTTAATGTTTTTGAATGAGTCGAATTCGTACAAATCTCTTCTTTCGAGTACTTTATTCAAGGATTCAACAATTGCATATTTTAGGGCATTGTCTGGTTCCCGATCTACTTTCCATTTTTTAATTAACGTTTGAATCTCTGGGTCAAATATGTCACAAATACGTTTTCCTGGATTAGGCTCCCTTGAACAACCTTGTTCTTTAAGCTTCTGTAATAATCCGAGCCAATCCAGAATATCCTCCACGCTAAACGTAATCCTATTAATAACTGGTTTTTTCTTGAGCTGCACTTTCTGTTCGGGAATTCCTAGTCCTGTTCCCAAATACTCGCCTATTATCGTTTCAATCTGAAAGGTTGAAACGGTATTAAGCAGTATCCTGTTGATCTGCGGTACAATCTCATAACGTCCTTCCTTTAGGCGGCAGCGTATCCTGTAGAAACCATCGTATATGTTTAGCTTTCCATCTTCTTTTCTGACAATATAGATTTTTTCTCCATCAGTTATCACCCATTTATCCTCTTTTTCTTTTTTAACCATAGCATTTTCAGAAAGTGGAACTTTTTCAGTTTCGAATTTTTTCTTCAAATCCTCTGAGATAATGCCAGTGTTCAAGTCACCTTCAAAGTTAAACAAATACAAATCATCTTTCTTATTAAAAACGATTCTCCCGCTTCTGGTCAAGGCTAATGTAGTATCTTTTTTCGGGGTGAGTTCATTCCATTTTTCACCATTCCAATATTCCCACACTACACTTGCTGATGGATATACCTGCGCAGGTTCATCTATATGATTTCCCACAGTTAGCAGGTCTTCATCAAACAAATCAAAGGTAATATGAATCTCTTTATCCGAAAGTGCTTTATCAAATCCTAATCTAAGCTCTGCTCCTACCGGTGCTTTCTCACCAAAGGCTGCGAAATACACACCTTCTTTCTCATTAGCCAGGGTATTATCTATGGTCTTTGAATCATAGGTTGTTTTTACTGATTCGAGACTCACGGGAATGAGTGTAAAGTCTTCTTCTGTTTCAAAAACTATCCGTTCTGCACCCACATCCGTGATGACCTGCGTTCCTGCTTCAATTGTTGGTTTTTCATCTGTCACATTTTTGAAGCTAATATCAACTCTGGCAGGTTTGGCATCAAATGGATAAAGCCCAACCAATTCAAGAAATTTTCGGTAATTCTCATCGGTCACCTGGTCTAGCTGATATATCTGCATCTCTGCCAGCCAGGCAAAGAGCTCGATAAACGTAATCCCCGGATCATGGACATTATGGTCGGTCCATTCTGGGGCATATCGTGCTATCAGTGCACGTGCCTCATTAACCAGCTCATCAAATGTTTTTTCATCCAGATCAGGAACAGATAGACCCATTAAGTTAACCCTCCTTTTTTCAGTTGGATGTTAATCGAATGAGTTCCGGTAGCTACCAGACAATCCCGTTCAACCTCCACTAAGTCCTTACCTGTACTTACGATCTCCAGAGGCTCTACCGACTGGGACTTACGTGGGGGCTCACGTGTTCCGTAAGTAAATGTCAAATTCTCCACATGGTCCACTCCCTTAATCTCCTCGAGCAAAACATAGATATCAGAGACAGCGACATCACGACCAAAGTCCCAGCCCTTTCCTTCCGCACTGCCTGTTAAAGGATGGAAAAAAGCTTTTAGCTTTGTTCTGACCTCGCGTTCCACTTCAGAGACTACATCTATGGACGTGACAAACACATCCACCGAAACGCCAATCTCCACGTAGGAAGGACCGTCCACAAAAATATGCTCTCCCGAAGTAAGGGTATTGGCACAGCAGGCTTCAAGATACTTTTGCACCTTTCTCTTCAATTCCAGAGATGGTTTTGGCTGGTCTTCCAGTGAATCGGGAACAATGATTAACGTTACCCAACCGACTTCTGTATGCTTTTTATTGTTGGTATTTGGAAGACATCTTACCTTTACCACTTTTCTTGATGCCTCTTTTGCCAGCCATTCAAAATCTTCTGCGGTCACCGCACGGTTTCGATGGCTGATCTTAGCAGGTCCTATTTCCAACATCTGGTCAACCGTTGCTGTATCCGCACCGCCATCAGCAGCCACGGGATTTGATACCTTGTCAACACCTGCCACTGCTGACTTTAGTGTTTTTATCTCTCCTGCCTTGACATTTCCCGGCGCACCTCCACCTGCCTGATATGAAAAAGCCTTGATGTTGTCATCTCCTACTGCTGGTATCATACCAGTGATCAAATCACCAAATTGGAGTTCACCCGTGGCACGGTCCAGGCGGTAATGCCTATCCGTTGGTTTAGAATCGAAAAAATCAGGAACTTCTTTCCATAAAACCCAGGTCTCTGTTACTTTCCCTGTTTCATCCTTTTCTTCATGAATCGCATCTTCTCCAAACGATTTAACTATTTTCTGCTTTTCCTCTTCAAATAAAATCTCACGTACCCTTATTTCTTCTCCTTTCAGAACAGGAAACTTGAGGAATGAAAATGTCTGATCAGGCTCTCCATCGCTGGAGCCAAGAATCTCATCCTTGATTGTCTCTGCCTGAAATGCCCATGTTGTGTTAGGGTGAATGCCATCTAAGAGAGGTGATTCTTCATATTCGCCTTTAATAAGACTCCCTTTTATCCAGTACAGATAAATACCGAACCTGGAATGACCGGAAAAATCCGCAGGCCCCTGGAGTTCCAGAATATCTGCCTTGATCAATCCCTCTGTGGCATCAAGATAACTCAATTCTCCCCAATCATTTTTCGCTCGGTAAGACCATTCCACTTTCGGTTTCTTTGCCTCTGTTAATGGTAGTTCCTCAGCGGCGAAGAAAATTTTGACTGGACCTCCTTTAAATGAGTTCTCAAAGCCCAGGTAAAGAGTCCGCTCCTTATCTTTTAATTGTACAAAAGGCGAAAAGTGTTTGTCCTCTTCTTTACATGCATCTGTCTGATCCAGATATTCAAGGTTGTTATAGGTCATACACTTCTGAGGGTATTGTTTTGATTCAACCGAGTAACTGATCGCCAGGCTATTCACGATTGGCGGTCTAATGCTGCTTTTAGTGGAAAGCAATTTTTGTTCTCTGGTTGCTGTGTCCGTTCTTTGGGACATGTCAATTGCGAGAGAGAATGTTTCTTTCCCGTAATCACCACCTACAATTCCTGCCCTTATCCAGTAACTCTTCTGCCCTGCTATCTCTGTTTCTTCAATATCTTCCGGCAGATCAAAAGTAATCTGTCCGTCTTTTAGGAGGTTTACCGTTTCATCCTTGATACCTTTTAACACAACCCAGCCCTTCTTATTCCAGTATTCCCAGGAAAGGGTGGGTGTAAGGGCTGTTTCGTTTGGGTCTTTGTATTCGTTCCAGATCTTTGAATCATAACCAATCATAAGGTATTGGGATTCGTATCCTGGCTTGGTGTCCCAGTCTGAGTCCACCGTTGCAACTTTGGTGGATCCGTCATAATCTATTATCATGCGAATCTGAACAGTCTCCTCAGTAATCTTGATATGCATCCCATTGTAAAAATCATCAATCGCTGATGCACTGTCGTCAAATGTAATGGTAGACGTAGTACCACCCGTAGCCGCCTTATAAATTTTCACTAACCCTGTTTTCCTTTCTACAATCGAATTCTGATTGCTGGCTGAAAAGATATGTAAAATAGTATCATCATCAGTCATAGGGAGAACAAAAGGAGAGAAAATAAGCTTTGAATTTGCAGGTGCTTGATGGGATATCCACCCTAAATCATTTCTAACCCACAAACAATCATCAGTACCTCTTACAAAGATATGTTTGTTTTCGGAGGAGAAAATAATTTGTGGACTATCAAAGCAACCATCCACCCAGCCGGGGTTCTCAATGTAACCATGGGGATCAGAGTTAACTTTTATGTTATGTTCTTCATCTGGAACCCCCAGAGATTTTTCATCGTAAATGTATAGCTTTTCTTCTTCTTTCTTGAGAATATAGATTTTTTCTCCATCAGTTATCATCCATTTATCATCATTTTCTTTTGTAACTATGGCATTTTCAGAAAGTGGAAATCCTTCAGTTTCAAATTTTTCCTTCAATTCCCCTGAGATAATGCCATTGTTCAAGTCCTCTTCAAATTCTGCTGCATCTATGTTAAACAAATACATTCCCCAGGCCGTGTTTACGGTATCAAACTCCCATAAGGCATCGTCTGTGCCTCTTACAAATACCTTTGCATGATAACCATTAAAATTGCCTGAATTTACAAGTTCGTATTTTTGAGCGACGGGCCGTGAATCGACCTTTGCTGATTTGGGTGATAAATGGTTTTTCCATTTATCGCTCCGGTTGTCATCAACCGCTTTGCAGTCCAGTTCATATAATTGCCCATCCTGTCCTTTAACAAAAACCCTTGTCCTGATTTCATAATTATCCGTTAGATTACTATAAATTGCATAAGGTGATGAGGCAATAGAAACATTAAATGGTTTTGGGTGATCATGCCATTTACCTACCATTATATCAGGACTGCGACTAAATTCGTAGAGCAGACCGTCTGACCCACTAACAAATACCGATATCGCACTATACGTAAGACTATTATGGCCATAGATTGGGGGAGCAGGATCAAAGTTAACACTCACTCCTTCTTTGGGAGTGCCATGATCTATCCACTGCCACTGTTCTCCATTATAAAAACTTTCAACAAGATGGCCATTTTCTGCCCGGGCGAATACAGAGATAAATGTGGATTCGTCATCAGTTACAGCACAGGGTGTTGAATCAGGTGCCATTTCTGTACCAGCAAGAAATCCATGGTCTTTCCATTCAGGTTCATCCGTTTTAGTAGGATCGATTTCTACTTCCATCAGTTTTCCATAGGTCCCCCGGGCAAAAACTTTTATTTTTTGTTTATATTCAATCGCAGTCGGTGCTGCAAGGATTCCCCTTGGTTCCACCTTAACGTCAATTTCAATCTTCGCCCCCTTTTTAGAAAATATCTCTTTACTGCCAATGGAGAAATTGTCAAACATCCTCGGCTCTTGCCCGAAGGGAGTAAAGGGCTGGGTAATATCAATGGGGATAACATTATTAAAAGCCTGGTCTGGCAGCTGATTTTTTCCTGAAGACTTGACCACAAAGACGATATTATCCAGCATGGGCAGTCTACGAGGTACGTCAACCGGTAAAGGCTCTTCAACGAAACAACGAATCCAGCGGCTATTCACTCCATTGATCTCTTTCTCCTTGATCTCACCATCGGTCGTCTTGACAAGCGCGATCTGCCCGTCCTTGCTAAAGCCTTGCGTTCCATCAATCGTATTGAATTTCCGCCAATCTTCCCCTTCTTCTTCTTCTCCTCCTTTCTCACCCCAGTATTCCCAAGACAGTTTTAGAGGTGTGACTCCTACCTCCGTCCCTGCAAGATGGGTTATGTCCAGACTAAACTGAGCGGTGCTCTTGATGTTAAAAAGGTCCTTATGGCCTATATGCAGGCTGTGTTCCTGCATATTCTTACCCTCGAAAAGGCTAAATCTTGTGAGCTTCTCCACCGGAGTATTGGCTGGATAAGCGTGTATTAGACTATTCGTAATGTTGACTATCGTGCCGGAAGTGTTAGATATAACGACGTATTCTGTTTTGTCTCCATTGATAATCTTAAGGAAGTCATCTTCCTTCAGGTCTGTGACATGATCAAGTTGAATGTTGCGGGCGCCGGCGGAAGGTGATGAAACTATTTTATATGTAACCTGGCTTTTGGTCTGTGGTTCTCCATTTAGAAAACCTGGAGGGGTCAAATAGATGTCATCTTTTTTGGGGTCTACACTTATGACTTTCTTTAGCAGGCTGGGAATACCCAGAAGTTTTTTTTCTGTCTCAAAAGGTAGTTCTTCATGCTCTTCTGTTTTATCTGCTGCAGCCTGCGTTCGCTCTGGGATTAGTATTTCCTTCTCTGTGCCCTCCGCTAGTTTAAAGGTCAGCGGCACCCGGGCAGGCTGAGCTTGAAGAAGCTTGATACCCAGCATATCCAGGAAGGCAACAAAGTTCTTGTGTGGCACCTGGTTGAAACGATTGACTACATTCTCAGTTATATGGCAAAAAATGTTAAGCAGAGCCACGCCCGAATCATTTTCATCAGAAGCCGCCCACTCCGGGGTATAGTGAGGGACCAACCCTTTAGTCATCTTTAACAGATCGCTAAACTTTCGGTCATCTATTTTCGGTGGTTCGCTTTTCATAATTCTATCTCCCCTCTTTTAAGTAAAACGGGTAAACCAGGTTAAACTCATTGTTCGTAGTTCTCACACGATAATCAATACTGATGAGGAGTTTCCCTTCTTCCGCTTTTTCCGCTGATACATCCACATTGATAAGTTCTATCCTTGGCTCCCATAAAGTTAGGGCTTCACGCACACTTGCGTCTATCATCCCTATCGTTGCTGTATTTATGGGAGCAAAGACGAACTCGTAAATGCCACAACCAAAATCGTGCCGCATTACTCGCTCTCCCTTAGACGTGCTCAGGATAAGCCAGATTGCTTCTTTTATGTCTTCTTCATACTCAGACATCTCTATCTTCCCTTTTGCGTCAACAATAACGGGAAATTTCCAGCCCCGTCCTAAAAACTCTTTCGCCATCTTCATTCCTTATTTGTATTTTAGCCTATTAAAACTGTCGGACAGCCCATAGCAATAGTGTTCGGAGGGCCGCTTTCTACAATTACATCACCTTGCCGAGCAGCGGGAAGATTATTGATTAAGACTGTGACACTCCCTACTGCAACGACTCCCCCAACGTGTGGCACTGTTCCCGTTACCAGCGGACAGGCATGAAAATCCGCTGTCGCACGCCATGCTGGCATTCCTCCTATCAACACATTCACGCTTCCCGGTCCCGGACCCAAAGGAGCCCCATGACTGGTCTGATCCCCTACCCTTGCTGCTGGTGGCATTTACGTCCTCTATGGTTGCAAGCAACCAAGTTTACAAGTTCCAAGTCTCCAAGTTCCAAGCTTGTACTCGGCTCCTTGGTTACTCGATTACTCGGCCACTCGATTACTCGGCTACTCAGCGACTCATCTACTTACTCTTCAACTTTACAACTTAATAAACTATTTGATGCTTTTGATTAAACCTTTTAGCATCGCGATGATTTCGTCTAATTCCGGCATCAATTTGAGCATTAATTCCTTATCGCCGTAGTTTAGCCTTTCGCATATAGTTAGAATTGTTTTTACTTCATACCCAGAACCAAGAGCCGTTTCGAGATACCGATTAAATACTTTAGATGAACTACTGCTTGAGCCTTCTGCTATATTTAACGGTATAGAAGTAGCAGCTCTTCTTATTTGATTAATCAGCCCGAACTTCTCCTCATCCGGCAATGACTTACTAAAACGGTATACCTCCACCACCAAATCAATCGCCCTCTGATACACCTTTAAATCCTCATACCGGCTCATCTTTCTCTCGCCCCGAGCATGAGTTTCCAAGTCTCCAAGTTTCCAAGTTCCAAGTCTTCAAGTTTCCAAGTTCCAAATCTTCAAGTTCCAAGCTTGTACACGGCTCCTCGGCTACTCGGCTACTCGCTTACTCGGCTCCTTGGTTACTTGGTTACTCGGCTCCTTGGTTACTTGGTTACTCGGCTCCTCGGCTCCTCCTTTCCCCCTTCTCAGTTAATCTTCACCGGTAACCCTTGAATAGTTAAAGCCGCATTAGACTTAAGGGTCAATGAAGTCGTACCCTCTATCTCCACCACATTGGCCTTGATCTTAAGCTCCATGGCGCTTTCTATATTAATAGAGTTCTGCACAGAATCAATAGTTATCGTGTTATTACCGGTCTTGTCTTTTATCTCTATCTTCTCGGCGCCTGCCGAATCGTCAAGAACGATCGTATGACCTGCTTTAGTACGAATTTCTATTTTTTCCTTCTTCTCTTCATCGTTATCGTCAAAGATTATCTCATGTCCGCTCCGTGATTTTATCTTTCTTATATTGTTCTTGCCATCTGCGTTCGTCTCCGGCGGCGTATCCTCTCCGTTCCAGAGCGATCCTAAAACGTAAGGGTGATTTATATCCCCGTGGTCAAAGGCAACAAGCACTTCATCACCCACTTCGGGTAAAAAGAAGGTGCCTCTATCTTTTCCCGCCATTACCGTAGCGACCCGTGCCCAATAGCTTTCATCGCTATCTGTAAGCCACGGGAACTTAATCTTCACCCTTCCTACTTTTTCGGGGTCATGATTATTGGTTACTATACCCAGCACAATCCCTTCTATTCTCTTACCTCTCAGCTCTTCCCTATCACTTTCTACCAAATCAAATAGTGCCAATTCCACCCCTCCTTACTTCAAACGAGACAGTATATCCACTACCTCCAATTGAGTGTTTCACGCTTTTTATGTAATATTTCCCGCTGAATCGTTTCCCGATTCCATTTATCAGTACATTTGTTCCCGGTCTTAGTTCCGGAATACCAATGCACTCACAGCTTCCCTCAATCACGCTATTATTCGCTTTCATTAATAACGCTTCCGCGAGAGCCTTTGCATCTTCTTCATTACAAACAGGGAAATCATGCTCTGAGGTTTCCACTTCCTTTTTCTGGCAGGTTTTTACTGATTCCGCTGCGCTTTTTGCCTTAGGCTCTTTAAATCCTATATCTTTTAGTGTAGCAACACCAATAATAGGTTTTTTTGGATTTTTTTGATTATGTCCCTTAACGGTAACTTTGCTTACCACTTTTGCTGTGCTCAGCCGTGGGTTAAAGCTTATCAGTTCCTTTCCCCATCCCAGAGTTATAACTTTCTTTTTTTTTTCATTATCCCTCGGTTTTCGGAAGTAAAGTTTTTTATCCATTATAAAAAATTCATAACCTAAACGGTCGGCCAACCTTTTGAGAAACTTGTAATCGCTCTCTCCCGGATTCTGTGTTATTTTTTTGCATGGCTCAATGGTATGATCAATATCTCCCACACCTAAGTTGTGCTCAGCAGCTATCTTCTTTGCTATCGCTTCATAATCTTTTTCTTCATCGAATGTTCTCTTTTTTTTGACTACCGATTTCTGCAAGCAAAAAGAATGGTCATAACCTTGAACACTCAAGGTTGGAATTCCCGTAGATGGAAAACTGGGATTTAAAGCGGTAATTATACCGGTGATTAATGGCTCTTTTAACTCTTTAGCACGGCTCGCATATCCCATATATATTTCAACATCCTTTCCCTCGGTCGGATCGAGGAGCTTGTTATCCAACCATGTGAATTTCTGTGTTTTTATATCCAATCCTTCATTTATATTTATTGTAAACATACTTGCACTTTCAAGATTCTCATCCACGTCTAAACTAATAACAGCATTCTTTAGTTCTTCTTGTGCTTTTCCACCTATTTTTATCAAGAAAGTCGGTGCATAAAAGTCCAAATTAAACGCCTTCTCTTCCATCTTATCACTCCTCCAGAGGTGGAATGGTTATTTCTATACCTATTTCGAGCAACCTCGGGTTTTCTATTCTGTTTTTATCTGCTATGGGACGCCAAGAAGCAGGGTCGCCATACTCTCGCGCTGCTATTGCCCATAAGCTATCGCCCTGTTTTATGGTATATGTCTTTGTCCTGTCTGAAGATTCCTTGGGTTTTTCTTTTGCACTTACCTCAGTCCTGTACTCGTTGAAAGTTACACTTAGAGTCGCTCTAACAGGAATCCCATCAGAGCGAAACATGGTGAATTTTTTGGTTACTCTGCTCAGGACGCAGGTAAAGTTCAGACTGCCCCAAACAAATCTGAGTATGGGTGGAGCGTGAATATCAGGGTCAATTTTTAGAAGATCGGTGATTTTTGTTGTATAATCCATTCTTACATCTTTATTCTCTTCATAAGAATCGAAAAAAAGGTCCATCGTTAATGTCTCCAGATTACCTCTGCTAAACTGGAGCATGGGGGATTCCAATCCCGGGATATTTACGCTCGCAAACTCGTTGCTCTTTTCCATACTGTACTCCGTGGGATTGAAAAGGACCGGCACCTCTTCCTTTATCATTCCCTGGGCGTCTAAAATCTGGATAAAAGCCTTCTTTAGCTTTGAAGAAGTTGCCAGCTCAGCCATACAAACCCCTCCTTTCTTTCTCTATTCTTAATTTTCGCTCCATCATCTGATATACCTCGTCTGCAAGGCGGTTCACATCAATGCCGGGAAGTTGTGGAGTTGCATGAGGTTGTTTAGATTCCTCTCCTTTCTCTATTACTCTCTCTTTTATTTCCACATGCGTAGATGTGACATGCTCTATCTCTGGATAGGTGTGATATATGGGTGCCTTTTCTACCTCCGATGTGTGCATTTGTTTATTGTTCCTAAAATTAAAATAAGGAAGAATGTCATAAATAGCCTTTTCTCCTACATCAGTTTTTATTTTCTGTGCCGAATAGTAACTGAAAAGTGGTGTGATGAACTCTTTTGCACGGGAAAAAATAGAGGTTTTCTCTAGGGAGTTAGTGCTGACTGACGCTGGTTTATGGATTAATGAGGCTGTCTCACAATTGGTTTTGCCCCCAAAAATATTCCTTCTTTTTAGATTTAGAGCATTATCTGCCTTTATTTTGTGCCCAATTTTGAATTGTTGGTCAGCCTCTACCACCGGGGGCTGGTGGGTGACTACCGGTAACTGGTAGTTTGTGACTGCTGATTCTTTTTCGGGTTCTATTCTAGTGGTTTCACGACTTACCGGCTGAGCGAGTTCCATCGAAGACGATTTAAAATACGATATTATCTTTTGCACACTCTCGAATGTTTCCCTTTCTAAGTGCGCATAGGGACGGTAGAAGGCATCGCTTTTTTGAAGATTTAACGGTACCTCTCGCTGCTTTACCGGACCTGTCTTCGGGCTCAAAAAGAAGGTGGGTTTAAAAGGATAATAACGGAAAAGAGGTGCAATAAAGTCGCTTGTGCTGGTGAGGATATAAGTTGCCAGGTCTTCATAGCGGACTGCGGATGGCTCATGGCTTACGACTGGGGGCTGAGGGGTGGCTACTGGTAACTGGTAGTTTTTGACTGCCAATTCTTTTTCGGGTTCTATTCTGGTGGTTTCACGACTTACCGGCTGAGCGAGTTCCATCAAAGACGATTTAAAATATGAGATTATCTTTTGCCCACTCTCGAATGTTTCCCTTTCTAAGTGCCCATAAGGGCGATAGACGGTATCGCTTTTTTGTGCAATTAACGATGCCCCTCGCGGCATTACTGGAACAGTCTTCCGGCTCAAAAATAACGTAGGTTTGAAAGAATAGTAACTGAAAAGAGGCGTAGTAATGTCGCTTGGGCCGGGAGGAATATAAGTTTCAAGATTTTTTTGGCTGACAGATGATGGCCTATGACTCACGGTTGATAGCAGGGTAGTAAACACAGGCATCTGGTAGTTTGTGACTGCTGATTCTTTTTCCGTTTCTATCCTGCTGGTTGATGATTCAGGACTTACCGGCTGAGCGAGTTCCATCGAAGACTGTTTTAACTGCGAGAATATCTTTTGCCCATTCAACAAAGTTTCTCTTTCTAAGTGCGCATAAGGATAGGATACAGGATACAGGATGCCTGATACAGGTTTGACTTGAATCTTGAATCTTGAATCTTGCATCTTCATAATTTCGCGTGAAAATCTGTGTGATCTTGTGGTTATATATTCATAGCGACTGAGAGGAAACTCAAAGCGGACAAAAATATTCCATATTTGTTTAACAGAGGTAAAAACGTTCTTTGTTTTTTTGAACGAATTCAATATTTCCCGTCTCAGAACTACTGGCAACGCATATATGAGCTCTAACCACCTCATGCGAGGGATAATTCTTCTTGTGGATATAATTGGAGTGAAATCGGTAGTGAAAAGTTGCAAATTAGTATATTTGTCCGCTATTTTTTTAGGGAATCCTCTATCAATCAGTTCCGTCTTCGCTTTTTTCATCGCATATGTATATAAAGTATAACCTCCTTTTGTTTTATTTCGTTTCATTTAAAACTTTTTAATACCACTATGGGCGAGTTCCAGGGTCTCAACAGCAACTGTGCTGCTGTCTGCCTTTAAATCCGGACCCATCCATTTCACCGGGTATGCATCATCGAACTCCCAGCGCCATTCCTCGTTTCCTTCGCTATCCTGCAATATGATGTAAACAGTTCTCCTTTTAAATTGCCCTTTAACTACGTCCTGATGCCAGTTCCAGAGTGCGTCACAATCCGTTATACCCCTTTTTAAGGTGATATTGGGATATTTGGTTATCTTTGGGAGCTTATGGACGTAATCATTAACGCCACCTTCTCTTTTTTCTTCTATCTCGGTTTCTGCTTGAAGACC
>LGVF01211192.1_pt1 | contig 13106 bp, 9 predicted proteins | sample 469901 | NCBI WGS metagenome assembly LGVF01 (sample SAMN03893561, study PRJNA290197) | marine sediment metagenome | material: sediment; isolation source: combined push core samples #3730, #5133, and #5579 collected at Hydrate Ridge | place: Pacific Ocean: Hydrate Ridge | reverse complement strand
GAAGGGACGCCGACCATGGGCGGCACCCTGATTCTGCTGGCCATCGTTCTACCGACCCTGTTGTGGACCGACCTGAGCAATGTCTACGTCTGGGTCACCCTGCTGGTCACCGTCGGCTTCGGGGTGGTCGGCTTTTTCGATGACTACCGCAAGGTCAAGAGCAAGAGCAGTGATGGTCTCTCGGCTCGAGAGAAGATGCTCTCTCTGACGATGATAGCGACTACGGCCGGCATCATTCTGTATCTCTATCCACCCTTTCAGACGACCCTGGCGATCCCCTTTTTCAAGGGCCTGCTGCCTGACCTGGGAATTTTTTATATTCCCTTTGCGGTTCTAGTTATCGTCGGCGCCAGTAACGCCGTCAACCTGACGGACGGCCTCGACGGTCTGGCCATAGGCCCGACCATTATAGCCTCCGGTACCTATCTGCTGTTTGCCTACCTGGCCGGCAACGCCCGCCTTTCGAGCTATCTGCAGATCAGCTCGGTGCAGGGTGCCGGTGAGTTAGCGGTGCTGTGCGGGGCCATGGTCGGCGCCGGCCTCGGTTTTCTCTGGTTCAACACCTATCCGGCCCAGGTCTTTATGGGGGATGTTGGTAGTTTGTCCCTCGGTGGGGCGCTGGGAACCATCGCCGTGATCACCAAGCAGGAGATCGTGCTGGTCATCGTCGGCGGCATATTTGTCGTCGAAGCCCTGTCGGTGATCTTTCAGGTCACTTCCTTTCGGCTCTGCGGCCGGCGAATCTTTCGCATGGCTCCCCTGCATCATCATTTTGAGCTTAAGGGCTGGGCCGAGCCGAAGATTATCGTCCGGTTCTGGATCATCAGCATCATTTTGGCCCTTGTCGCTCTGTCGACCCTGAAGCTGAGATAGCAACCGTTGAAAAACGGATCGAATAGAATTAAGGTTTTGGAGTTTATAACGAGGTAGCATGGCAGCATACGACGGACAACAGGTGGTGGTAGTGGGGGCTGGCCGGACGGGGTTGGCGCTGACGGCGTTCTTTTTACGCCGTGGCGCTCGCGTGATCCTGTCCGATAGCCGCAGCGCCGCCGATCGTCCGCAGTTGGCTGCCTTGGCGGCCCAGGGAGTCACCCTGGATTGCGGTGGCCACAGCCCGGAACTGTTTGTCGCCGCCGACCTGATTGCCATCAGCCCCGGAGTGCCCCTGACTCTGCCGGCCATTGTTGCAGCTCAACAGCAGGGAGTGCCGGTGCTGGGCGAGATCGAAATCGCCTGCCGCGAGTTAACCGCGCCTCTGGTGGCTATTACCGGCACCAACGGAAAATCGACCACAACCTGCCTGATGGGTGAGGTGTTTCGCGCCTGGGGCAAGAAGAGCTTTGTCGGCGGCAATCTCGGTACGCCCCTCATCGAAGCAGTGGAAGAGGAGTGGGACTGGCTGCTGGCAGAGATTTCCTCTTTTCAACTCGAAGCCATCGACAGCTTTCGCCCCCGCTACGGACTGTTACTCAACCTCAGCCCCGATCACCTCGACCGATATCCCGACATGGCCGCCTATCTGTCTGCCAAGCAGCAACTGTTCCTTTATATGGCCGATGACGATGTAGCTGTGCTCAATGGGGACGATCCTCAGGTGTTGGCCCTGGCCAAGACGGCGCCCTGTTGCAAGGTGCTGTTTTCCTCACGTCGCTTTCTCGATGAGGGCATGAGTCTGGTTGGCGAGGAATTGGTCTGGCGATGGGCCGGGCGGGAAACCCGTTTTGCAGCGTATCAGCTGCAGTTGTGCGGTAGCCATAACCTGGAAAATGTCATGGCCGCTTTGATTCCACCCTTGCTGGAGGGCTGTCCGGCCGAGATCGCCTGGCCGGCAGTGTGCGCCTTTGGCGGCCTCGATCATCGCATGGTGTGCGTCAGGGAACTGGACGGCGTGGTTTGGTATAACGATTCCAAGGGGACCAATGTCGGCAGTGTGGTCAAGAGCCTGGCCGGACTGGCCGCGCCGGTGACCCTCATCGCCGGAGGCCGGGATAAGGGCGGTGACTACGGTCCTTTGGCCGAGGCAGCTGTCGGCAAGGTTGCCCAGCTGATTCTCATCGGTGAAGCGGCAGAACGCATGAGAACCGTATTTGAGGGTAAGGTTGCCTGTCATTGCGCAACAACCCTGGAAGAAGCAGTGTGCCTGGCCCAGCGACTGACTCCAAAGGGCGGTTCGGTGTTGCTCTCGCCGGCCTGCTCGAGCTTCGATATGTTCAGCTCCTATGCCGAACGGGGCGAGGCCTTCGTGCAAGCGGTGAACCAGTTGCCGGCGAAAGGGGGGGGCTGAGCCATGACCTTGCAACGGGGTTACGATCATACCATTCTGGTGCTGGCGGTCGCGCTGACCTGTTTCGGCCTGGTTATGGTGTATTCGTCTTCCTCGGTGATGGCGGGCGCCAAATATCAGGACGGTTTCCATTTTCTCAAGCGGCAGGGGCTCTTTTCCGTAGCCGGCTTTGCGCTGTTGGCAGGTTTCATGCGCTTCGATTACCACCGTTGGCGCAAGCTGGCGGTGCCGGGGCTGCTGTGCAGCGCCGTGGCCCTGATTCTGGTGCTGGTGCCCGGTATCGGCGCCCAGGTCAACGGAGCCAGCCGTTGGATTCAGTTGCCCGGCTTCAACTTTCAACCCGCCGAGGCGGTGAAACTGGCGATGGTGATCTATGTCGCTCACTCCCTGGCCAAGAAACAGGACAAGGTTAAGAGCTTTAAGCTCGGCATTCTGCCCTACATGATCGTGTTGGCGCTGCTCCTCGGCCTGCTGCTGCTGCAACCCGACCTCGGTAGCGCCATGACCCTGGCCATCGTCGCCGGCCTGATGCTGCTGGCAGCCGGCACCCGCATCAGCCATTTGTTCTATATTGGGCTGTTGTCCCTGCCGTTTCTCTACTATGCGGTATGGCACGTGGCCTACCGGCGGCGGCGGATCATGGCCTTTCTCGATCCCTGGCAGGACCCGACGGACACCGGCTTTCAGATTATTCAGAGCCTGATTGCCTTTGGTACCGGAGGTCTGTTTGGCAATGGCCTGGGCGAAGGTAAGCAGAAACTCTATTATCTGCCCGAAGCCCACACCGATTTTATCTTTTCGGTGGTCGGTGAAGAACTCGGCTTCGCCGGGGTACTGGTGATTACCTCCATGTTTCTGATGCTGGTGTTACGGGGCTTTCGCACTGCCCTGCAGGCACCGGACGATTTCGGCCGGCATCTGGCTTTCGGGATTACCACTCTGCTTGGCCTGGAGGCTTTTATCAATATCGCCGTAGTCATGGGCCTGCTGCCGACAAAAGGCCTGGCGTTGCCCTTTGTCTCTTACGGCGGCACCAGTTTGCTGGTGACTATGGCGGCGGTGGGTATTTTATTGAATGTTTCCAGTCAGACCAAGGAGGGAACGCCATGAAACTACTGTTGGCGGGGGGCGGCACCGGCGGCCATCTTTTTCCGGCCGTGGCCCTGGCCCAGAAATTACTGGCCAGCGATGCCGATGCGCAGGTGCTGTTTGTCGGTACCAAACGGGGTATCGAAGCGCGAGTTCTGCCGGAACTCGGATTTCCGCTGGAAACGGTGAATATTCGCGGTCTGGTCGGTCAGGGGATCTGGGGCAAACTGCGGCTTTTGCCGCAATTGGCAAACAGCATTCGGCAGGCGTCGCGGATCCTTGACCGGTTTAAACCCGATGTGGTATTGGGAGTGGGCGGTTACGCATCCGGTCCGGCACTGCTGGCGGCACGGCTGAAGGGCATCCCCTGTGTGATCCACGAACAGAATGCCTGGCCGGGCCTCACTAACCGCTTGCTGTCCCGCTGGGCCGAGCGAGTATTTCTGTCCTTCAGCGAAGCGGATCGGGCCTTCAATCGCGGCCGGACCATTTTGACCGGTAATCCTCTGCGCAGCGCTATGGAAGATTGCCCACCTTTGCCGACAGATCAGCCGACCTTGCTGGTATTTGGGGGCAGTCGGGGTGCGCGGGCCATCAACCGGGCGATGGTCGGCGCCTTGCCCCATCTCGAGGAATTCCGCGGTCGCCTGCGGATTCATCACCAGACCGGGGCTGCCGACCTGAAAGAGATCCAGGAAGGCTACCGTCAGGCCGGTTGGGATGACGCCGAGGTGGTGCCCTTTATTAACGACATGGCCGCGGCCTATGCCCAAGCTCATCTGGTGATCTGCAGGGCCGGGGCTACAACCCTCGCCGAGTTGACCGTTTGCGGGCGGCCCTCTATTTTGATTCCCTATCCCTTTGCAGCGGCTGATCATCAGACCGCCAATGCGCGCATGCTGAGCAGCAAGGGGGCAGCGCTGATGTTGTCTCAGGGTGAACTAACCAGTGATTACCTGGCCCGCATGGCCAGCGACCTGTTGCAGGATCGATCACGATTGAACTCGATGGCTGGCGTGGCCCGATCCCTGGCCAAGCGGGGGGCCGCCGAGCTGATTTTAGATGAATGTCGCCGACTTGCCAAACGTTCCGCAACGGCAGCGGAAAGAGAAGAATAGGTTATTTATGTACGGTAAAATTCGTAAAATACATTTTATCGGGATCGGCGGCATCGGCATGAGCGGCATCGCCGAGGTGCTGCTTAATCTTGGCTACCGGGTGTCTGGTTCCGATTTGCGGGAAACTGAAATCACCTGCCGGTTGATCGAGTTGGGTGGCGAGATTAGTTACGGCCATGCTGCGGAGAACTTGCAGGAGGTCGATGTGGTGGTGACCTCGACAGCGGTCAAAGCCGACAACCCCGAGGTTCTCGAAGCCCACCGCCTGCTGGTGCCGGTTATCCCCAGGGCGGAGATGTTGGCCGAACTGATGCGCATGAAATACGGAATCGCCGTAGCCGGCACCCACGGCAAGACCACCACCACCAGCATGGTGGCCACGGTCCTGTCCCATGGCGGTATTGATCCTACGGTCGTCATCGGAGGGCGTCTCGACTCCATCGGTTCCAATGCCAAGCTCGGCCAGGGTAAATTTCTGGTCGCCGAGGCCGACGAGTCGGACGGTTCCTTCATGAAACTGTCGCCTACTATCGCCGTGGTCACCAACGTAGATGCCGATCATCTCGACTTTTATCGGGACCTGGAGCAGATCAAGGAGACCTTCAGCGAGTTCATCAACAAGGTGCCCTTCTTCGGTGTGGCCGTATTGTGCCTCGACGACCCCAATATTCAGAGCATGATCCCCCAGGTGCAGAAGCGCTTCGTCACCTACGGTCTTTCCACCCAGGCCGACTTCAACGCTATCGATATCGAGCATCGGGAGGAACGCACTTCCTTTACCGTCTGCTACCAGGGTGAGCGGCTCGGCCGTTTGTCCATGCGCATGCCCGGTCAACACAACGTGCTCAACGCCCTGGCGGCGGTGGCGGTGGCTCACGAGCTGGAGATCCCTTTTGCCACCATCGCCGAGGCCTTTCAAGATTTCTGCGGCGTGCAGCGCCGTTTCCAGTGCAAGTACCAGCAGCGCGACATCATGGTGGTGGACGACTACGGTCATCATCCGGCCGAGGTTCGTGTCACCCTGGCGGCCGCCCGGGCCGGCTGGGACCGACGAGTGGTAGCGGTGTTTCAGCCCCATCGCCACAGCCGCACCGCGGCGCTGTTTGATGATTTCGTGACCGCCTTTTACCAAGCCGATCATCTGGTGGTGATGGATATCTACGCTGCCGGAGAGCAGGCCATAGATGGTGTAGATGCTCAGCGTCTGGTGGCAGAGATTCACGGTCATGGACATAAAGATGTTCATTACCTGGCTACCGCTGAAGAGGTGGTGGCCCATCTGCAAACCACGGTGCAGGCAGGAGATCTGGTGATTACCCTTGGCGCCGGCAATGTCTGGCAGGTCGGTGAAAGTCTGATTGAATACCTGCGACAGGGCGATAGTGACTGAATCAATTGTTAAAGAGATACGTGCTGCCCTTCGCGGCGAGGTGCTGACCTCGGAGCCGATGAGCCGTCATACCACCTGGCGTATCGGCGGTCCGGCCGATCTCTTTGTGCAGCCGCAGGATCGGGACGACCTTTTGGTTGCTCTGCGGGTGCTGAAGCAGGCGCAACTGCCCTGGCAGGTAATAGGCAAGGGCAGCAACCTGCTGGTCGGCGACGGTGGCATTCGGGGTGCGGTCATATATACGGGGCACCTTGATCGACTCGATTTTTCCGCTGCGCCACTGGTTACCGCCGAAGGCGGGCTACGGCTCATGACCCTGGTGCGGGAGGCAAGCAGCCGCAGTCTTGGCGGCTTGGAACAACTGGCCGGTATTCCTGGCACTCTTGGCGGCGCGGTAGCGATGAACGCCGGTGCCGGCGAACAGGATCTCGGCAGGTTGGTCCGCACGGTGGTTCTGGCCGGAGCCGACGGCGAGGAGCAATGGACTGCCGAGCAGTTGCGTTTCGCTTATCGTTCCACCAATTTGCCCGTCGGGCGGGTGGTGGTGACCGTTCAGCTCAAGCTGGTGAGCGCCGAGGCGGACCGGCTGCGGGATGAAATCAAGCAGCGGCTCCTGCAGCGACGTCGTTCCCAGGGAGTCGGTCGGCCTAATGCCGGATCGGTCTTTAAAAACCCCCCCGGCGAGCAGGCATGGAAACTTATAGACCGGGCCGGAATGCGGGGCGCAGTGGTCGGTGGGGCGCGGGTTTCGGAACGGCACAGCAATTTTATCGTCAATGGCGGTTCGGCCAGGGCGGCCGACGTGCTGACGTTGATGGAACAGATACAGGATCGGGTTTTTCGGCAGAGCGGCATCAGCCTGGAACCCGAGGTTCGCATTATCGGCGAACTATGATGGCTTAGCCACCCTGTAAGTTTTTGCGAATGCATCAACTATAAAAGTTCAATCAAGCTGCCGGTTATGGCAGCGGAAAGAGATAGACAGGAATGATCGGTGACACTCCGCAAGAAAAACCGATAGCGGTACTGATGGGCGGCCTTTCAGCGGAAAGGGATGTGTCCCTGCGGACCGGCGAGGCCGTTCTTCAATCCCTGAAAAGATTGGGTTATGCCGCCTTTTCCATTGATGCCGGTCGCGATCTGCCGAGCCGTCTGACTTGGCAGCAGGCCTCAAAGGTCTTTATCGCTCTGCACGGTCGCTATGGTGAGGACGGCACTGTTCAGGGTTTGCTTGAGATAATGCAACTTCCTTATACAGGCAGCGGAGTGCTGGCCTCGAGCATGGCCATGGACAAGGTGGTGACCAAGAAGTTGCTGGTCTATCACAACCAGCCGACTCCGGCCTTTGCGGTTTGTACAGCGGCGGACCTGGAGAAGGGCCCGTTGGCCGATTGCCCACCCCTACCGGTGGTGGTTAAGCCGGCACGGGAAGGCTCAACTATCGGCATCAGCGTGGTGCGCAAAGAAGAGGAGCTTCAAGCCGCCTTGGAAGAGGCTCTGCGTCACGATAATTTGGTGCTTGTCGAACAATTCATCGCCGGCCGCGAGGTAACAGTCGGGGTGCTCGACGGCGAGGCGTTGCCGATTATCGAGGTTGTGCCCGAGAACGGTTTTTACGACTACCAGGCCAAGTACACCGCCGGCCGCACCGAGTATCTGTTGCCGGCACCTCTGGATGATAATCTGTATGTAAAACTGCAGCAGGCCGCAGAGGAGGTATTTCATATCCTCGGCTGCTCAGGTGCGGCCCGCATCGATTTCATGATCCGCGATGAAGAATTCTTCTGCCTGGAAGCCAATACCATTCCGGGCATGACAGAAACCAGTCTGCTGCCCAAGGCGGCGGCTGCCGCCGGCATCTCTTTCGACCAGTTGGTCGAGCGTATATTGGCCGGAACCGGAATCAATAAGTGATGGCTTAGCCATCCAATAGTGTTTTTGCGAAGGCATCCATAAGTAGGGGATAGAGTGCGTAGCCTCAAACAACCCAATTCGGTTCGCCGAAACCGCCGAAAAAAACAGAAGCAGCCATTGCCCTGGAAACAGCTGCTGGCCCGTTTTCTCCGGGTTACGGTTTTTTGCGGCAGTGTGGCCTTTCTGCTGTTTGGGGCGGTGCTGTTGGGACGGCTGCTGCTGGTCTCCGGCTACTTCGCGGTGACTACGGTGTCCGTCGAGAATATCCAGCGCCTGCAGCAGGACGAGGTGTTGGCCCTGTCAGACATCGAACAGGGCAGTAATATTTTCGATCTCGATCTCGACATGATCGGCGGCAAGATCGAAGAGAACCCCTGGGTGGCCAGTGCTCGTGTGGAGCGGGTTTTTCCCAACGAGGTCACGATCCGCATCGAAGAGCGGCAGCCGCAGGCCATTGTCAGGCTTGGCACCCTCTATTATGTTGATGTTAACGGTGAAATATTTAAAATGCTTGATGCTGGCGACCGACTCGATTACCCTCTGATATCCGGTATCGACCGTCAGTTGCTGCTGGACCAACCGGAGCAGGCTCGCGAGTTGCTGCTGGGGGCCCTGGGGCTGCTGTCTGAGCTTGCGCAGCGCCGGGTATTTGGTCTTGATCAGGTATCGGAACTGCGGGTAACCCCACAGGAGGGAATCACCCTCTATACTTACAGGGGCGGGGTGCCGGTGCGCTTTGGCCAGAACGGTTATCGCACCAAGCTCGATCGCCTGGAGCGCATCTATCGGGAGCTGCAGCCTCGGCTGGCTGCCATCGATTATATCGATCTCAACGTCGTCGAACGCGTTATTGTCAAGCTCGAGAGCCATCGCAATCGCGGCCGGGGCTAGTTTGTGCTCAGCCTGAATTTCCGGCTGAACACTACCAAGGGGGAAGGCAGACCAATGAACAATCACAAGGAGAACCTGATCGTCGGGCTCGATATCGGCACGACCAAGATCTGCGCCATCGTCGGTAACCTGACCGAAGAAGGGCTTGATATTGTCGGCATCGGTACCAGCCCCTCCCGTGGGCTGCGCAAAGGGGTGGTGATCAATATAGAGAGCACCGTCGAATCGATTCAGAAGGCCCTCCAGGAAGCGGAGTTGATGGCCGGCTGTGAGATCAAATCGGTCTTTGCCGGTATCGCCGGCGGCCATATAAAAGGATTCAATTCCCAGGGGGTGATCGCGATTAAAAACCGCGAGGTGAGTCCGGAGGATGTCGCCCGGGTCATCGATGCGGCCAAGGCCCTGGCCATCCCCATGGATCGGGAAGTCATCCATGTATTGCCCCAGGAATTCATCATCGACGATCAGGACGGCATCAAGGAGCCCCTCGGCATGAGCGGTGTGCGCCTCGAAGCCAAGGTCCATATCGTCACCGGCGCGGTGGCCAGCGCCCAAAATATCGTCAAGAGCTGCAACCGGGCCGGTGTCAACGTGGCCGATATCGTCCTCGAACAGCTGGCCTCTTCCTATGCGGTGCTGTCCGCTGACGAAAAAGAACTCGGGGTCGCCATGGTCGACATCGGCGGCGGCACCACCGATATCGCCATCTATCTCGACGGCGCTATCAAGCACACCTCGGTACTGTCCCTGGGGGGCAATCACCTGACCAACGATATCGCTGTCGGTCTGCGTACCCCCATGGCCGAAGCTGAAAAGATTAAAAAACAGTACGGCTGCTGCCTGACCTCCAGGGTCGGCAAGAACGAAAGTATCGAAGTCCCTTCGGTGGGCGGTCGGGAGCCGCGGATGCTGTCTCGCCAGTTACTGGCCGAGATCCTCGAGCCGCGAGTGGAAGAGATCTTCACCCTGGTCAATCGGGAAATCATTCGCAGCGGCTACGAGGATTTTATCGCCTCGGGCGTGGTGATCACCGGCGGCACCTCGATTCTGCCGGGTATGCCGGAGATGGCCGAACAGATCTTCAATCTGCCGGTGCGGCGCGGCCTGCCTCAGGATATTGGCGGTTTGACGGATGTGGTTAATTCACCCATTTTCGCCACCGGGGTCGGTCTGGTCAAGTATGGCAGTTGCAACCTGAAGGCCCACAAGTTCATGATCGGCCAAGAGAATGTGTTCGATAAAGTAGTGCGGCGCATGAAAGAATGGCTGCAAGAATTTTTCTGATAAGAGCAAAGTTTGGAACGTCAACAGACGCTGAAGGTTACGGAGAAACGTTCGGTGTCCGCCAAGAGGGGGGGAGTCATGTTCGAATTTGATGAAAGTATCGATCAATCGGCCCGTATAAAAGTAATCGGTGTCGGCGGTGGAGGCGGCAATGCGGTCAACACCATGATAGTATCGCACCTGGATGGGGTGGATTTTATCTGCGCCAATACCGACGCTCAGGCGTTGCGCAACAGCAAGGCGCCTCTCAAACTGCAGCTCGGCGCAAAGCTGACCAAGGGCCTCGGAGCCGGGGCCAATCCGGAAATGGGCCGTGAAGCGGCCCTCGAGGATCGGGTTCGTCTGGCCGAAACCCTCGATGGCGCCGATATGGTCTTTATCGCTGCAGGTCTAGGTGGTGGCACCGGTACCGGTGCCGCACCGGTCATCGCCGAGGTGGCCAAGGAACTCGGCGCCTTGACTGTCGGCGTGGTGACCAAGCCCTTCACCCGCGAAGGCAAGCAGCGTCTGAAAAAAGCTGATTACGGCATCGACAAACTCAAGGAAGTAGTCGATTCGCTGATTGTGATTCCCAACGACCGCCTGCTCGGTCTGACGGGCAAGAGCACCAGCATCCTCGATGCCTTTCGCCCTTCGGACGATGTGCTGCGGCAGGCGGTGCAGGGCATATCCGACCTCATCACCACCAGCGGTCTGATCAACGTCGACTTTGCAGACGTTAAGGCGATCATGAGCGAGCGGGGCATGGCCATGATGGGCATCGGTGCCGCCGAAGGGGAACGGCGAGCCAGCGAAGCCGCTCATCAGGCGATCAGCAGCCCGCTGCTGGAGGATATTGATATCTCCGGCGCCAAGGGGGTGCTGGTCAATATCTCCGGTTCCTCGAGCATGACCATGGAAGAGTTCGAAGAGGTCAATGCCATCATTCACGAAAAGGTCCATGAAGACGCCAACATCATCATCGGTCTGGTGGTCAACGAGGAGCTTGGCGATACGATCAAGGTGACCGCCATCGCCACCGGCTTCGGTTCCTCTTTCGAAAAGGGCAAGCGCAACGTCGAAGAGCTGCAGAACCGCATCAACCTGAGTTCCGACAAGGTCGACCGCGATCTGCCGACCTTCATTCGGGAACGGCAGAAGGATACTCCCCGTGGCCTGCGCACGACCCCCGGCGATGACCACGAGTATGATATTCCGACATTTTTGCGCAAGCGGGTCGATTAAGTCCCTTGCCATTCCGTTGGTTTGATGCCGGCTAAAGGCCGCAATTTTTCGGCGGCAAGACTCCGCTTGTTCGCTGTTACCGGACCCCTGGGTTCGAGTGCGGTTGTGCCGGTGCCGGCTCTATAGATCGGTGTTTTCACTGATCATGCAATGAATTGACGACTCCCTCGTCCCCGGGGACCGCCCTGTGCGGTCCCCTTTTCTTTTTGCCGGGTAGGTTATCGACTTCCGTACGGCTCCTAAACAGTGGTACCTTTCGGTTCATGTACATAGGTAACGCTTCTTGGTTTCTCCGGTGTTGACGCTGATTGCAAGAGGATCGAAAACCTACACTACAACTCCGCCGGTCCCGGCCGGCAGCCGGGTTACTTTCTTTGCTGGTCCAAAGAAAGTAACCAAAGAAAGGACCATGGCTGTCGCCGGACTTCTGTCGCGAAGAGGTGGTGCGCTTTTTCCCTTCGTTGCTATTAGAGGGACTAATGTGCTTCGTTGGTAGCCTCCCTGTCAGCGTTACGGATTGCAGGCCGGAAGCGGCGATGCGTGACGCAGCGGATCCGTATTTGCGTTGTTGGGGTTGAAACCCAGTAAAACATAGGTCCCAAGCTCGCAAGTGATATGAACCTGTGGCTTCAGCACCGGACTTTTGGAAGAGATGGCGCCGCAAAGAAACCGCCGCTGTTGAGGCACGACCCAACGGTCGTTGCTTTCATTGTCCTGGCAAGTTTACGCTCCACGCAGTGGCAGCCATTTTTTGCCTACTTTTTGTTGGCTTGGACAAAAAGTAGGGCGTCTGGCGGGACGCGCCCCGCCGGTTTTGAAGCTGTATTTCAACGGGACAGTGAGCTAGAATAACGCATCAGTTTCTGTTTCCACCTGCCCAACGGCCGGCCCTTGCCGGTCTTCGGAGTAAATACATGTCTCGTCGCCTACTGGAAAAATCCCGCCAGCGTCTGGCCGCCGAGCAGGGCCCCGCTGTCCATCCTTGGGGCGGCCGTCTGAGTGTGGCGCTAGTCTTTCCCAACACCTACCATCAAGCCATGAGCAACCTCGGCTTTCAGTGGGTACATCATGCTCTCAACAGCCGGCCAGATTGTCTCTGCGAGCGGTTCTTTCTGCCCGACTCTGCCGATTTGGCCGAACATCGCAAGACTGGCTTCCCGCTCTTTTCCCTTGAGTCAGAGCGGCCCCTGACCGATTTCGATCTGATCGCCTTTTCCATCTCCTTTGAAAACGATTATCTGCATCTGCCGTTGCTTTTCGAGCTGGCTCGCATCCCCCTGTGGGCTACCGAGCGGGGCAATGATTTCCCCTTGGTGTTATGCGGCGGGGTCTGCGCCTTTCTCAATCCTGAACCGCTGGCGGAGATCATGGATCTGTTCGCTGTCGGCGAAGGGGAGGAATTGCTGCCCGGATTGATCGACACCCTGCAGGGGAATAGCGGTGACCGCGCGCAGCAGTTCGATGAACTGTGCCGCCGCCCCGGAATCTATGTACCTTCCCGCTATTCGATCGACTATCACGACGACGGCACCTTGAAGGCTTGTGCGCCTATCCCCCCGGCACCGAGGCAAGTCCGGCGTCAGTGGCTGGGGCGTCTCGACGATTCGCAGAGTCGTACCTTTATCCATACTGCCGAAACGGCCTTCGGCGACATGTCTCTGGTGGAGATTTCCCGGGGTTGTGGCCGCGGCTGTCGTTTCTGTGCCGCCGGGTATATCTATCTGCCCCCCCGGGAACGGAGCGCCGCAGCCCTGTCCGGCCAATTCGCCGAGGGCCTCTGCCATCGGCCCCGCCTCGGCCTGGTCAGTGCGGCAGTCTCCGACCACAGTGCCATTGCCGATCTGCAGCAGCAGATTCAACAGGCCGGGGGAGAGATTTCGGTTTCCAGCCTGCGTATCGATTCTCTTAC
>LGVF01039760.1_pt1 | contig 13106 bp, 13 predicted proteins | sample 469901 | NCBI WGS metagenome assembly LGVF01 (sample SAMN03893561, study PRJNA290197) | marine sediment metagenome | material: sediment; isolation source: combined push core samples #3730, #5133, and #5579 collected at Hydrate Ridge | place: Pacific Ocean: Hydrate Ridge | reverse complement strand
TTGTCCCCCAGGGCACCGTAGACGAACCGATACTTGCATCCGAGGTTGCCCACAAGCATGGGGCCTGTGTTTATACCTGTTCGGGCGGTCAACAGTGGATGACCGGTCTTTGCCCATCCTTCTTGCAGTTCGATGAGCCTGTTCTGCATGGCAAGGGCGGCATCACAGGCCTTCTTGGCATGGTCCTCCCTTTCAACGGGTGCACCGAAGATGGCCATAAACCCATCCCCCCTGTAGGTTTCCAGGGTGCCCCGATTACTGAAAATTTCCTCTGTCATTTTTTCAAAGTAGCTGCCAAGCATACTGACCATCTCTGTAGGGCTATGGCGCTCTGATAAGCTGGTAAATCCCGCTATATCGTTGAACAGGATCGTCAACTCTTTTTCCTCGCCCCCCAGTTTCAGTTTGGAAGGGTCTTTAATCATCTCTTCGATTACCAGGGGAGCGACATACTGCTTGAATGTTCCCTGGATCTTTTTTCTCTCCCTGTCTTTTGTTATATAGCCATGCACCCTGAGAACTGTGTAATTAAAGATCAGGGCCAGCAGGGGATAGGCAATGTTCAGCCAGAGTTTAAAATGGAATAAAAACCAGTACGCAAAAAAGATGTAGAGATAGAACAGGGCAGCAACGAGCAGGAGACCTTTCAGGGGCCCAATACGGGGCAGAGCAAGACCGGCCAGTACTGCCAGCATAATAATTGCTGCCAGGTCATAAATAAGTGTCCACCTGGGTTTGACCATAAATTTCGCTGTCAAGATATTGTCAATTACCGTGGCATGAATTTCCACACCGGGATAAAGCGGCGCAAAGGGCGTACTTCTCGTATCGTGCGTTCCCGCGGCAGTGCCACCGACAATGACGATTTTATCCTTAAAGGTTCCTTTGGGCACCCCACCGCCTAAAATGTCACTGATGGAGATATGGGGAAACGTTTTTGGCGGGCCGAGATAGTTAATCAGGAGCTGCCCCGTTTCATCAGTGGGAATAAACAGTTGTCCCATCCTGATACCTTCCACCCCCTGTTCATCGACTTCAACCATCAACCGGGGCCGATCCAGATAATGGTAGGCACTCACCACCGACAAAGGGGGATAGATATCCTGACCGCACTGGATAATCAGCGGCATCCAGCGAATGACACCGTCCGGATCGCTTCTCACCGAATAGTACCCTGCCGCGTCGGTTGATGCGGCTAAAATATCCAGATCACCCACCGGTGCATAAGCCTGGATGAACCGGGTTTCCTTTTCATCCCCGTTATGCAGGATCAGGGGGTATTTTGATCTGTTGATGCGCGCGATCTGCTGCTCGATTTTTTCGGCTTCGAGCCGGTAATCAAGATCGGCGGCGTTCATATGGAAAAAATAGCCCAGGACAATTTTAGCAGTGGAATTGTAGATAGCCTCAGCAAGGACACGATCATTATTGGCGTTTTTTTTGCTTTCAGTGATGAAATTGGTAAGGGGAACACTATGGATATCAAGAGTGTCAAGCTGATGCTCAATTCGATCGATAAACTCAAATTGGGTATTCTCGTCGGGTTCCAGAAAACCGACATCGAAACTGATTACTTTGGCTCCGTCCCGGGACAGGATATCTACCAGATCTGCAATTTTAGATCGGGGCCACGGCCAACGACCTTCCATAGCGATACTTTTTTCATCTATAACAGCCAACACAATTGACTGCGAGGGCTCAATCCTGCCCCTTGATATTAAACGAAAATCGTAGGTTTTCGATTCGACAAAATCGATAAAGGTATTGCGGTAGAGAAAGAGCGTGACAACAACAACTATAGTAGAACATGTGAGAAAAAATGGGTTGATCGCCCGAAGGGACTTTAAAGGAGTTTTCATCTTTTTCTCACCAGTTCACAAGTCATAATGAAGGGAAAGGAGAGATCTCCCTAAGTTATTACCTGTTTTGAGAGAAAATTAAAAGAAAAGAAGAGTTTGCAGATGGTGATTATCGTGGGAAAAGAACCCTGCCTCATCATCCCCGCCTGCGCGGGAATGACGAAAGTTTTGCAAAGTTGAGTTATTACGATGCCATCAAGAATGTTCAGAATAATTTTTTGGCACTCCTGCTGATCAGCCAGATCGCAAGCAACCCAAGGGGAAGAAGAATCTGGCTGGTAACCGGGAACAACCAGGCATAAGTTATAATATCTGAAAAATTAGACATGTCATACCTCCAGGGAGCAAAGATTAATATTCAAATTCAGGCGCTATACGGATCAACTCCACTTAATAGAAAGGGATCTTTTTGAAGATAGTGTCTTCCTGATTGTCCAGCCATTTGGCTTCGTCTTGAATGGTTTGCATGAAGAAATTCCTGATGAAGGCAACAGGTCCTGATCTGTATTTCAGCTGTAACTCCTCCGATTGCCTGATATGCTCAAGTCTTGCCGTATCTCTATGGATGGGGATAGTTCTTCGTGCGTTGTTGATCAACCGGTAGATCTGGGTTTCCTGAAAAAGCGTCATATTGCCAAAAGCTACAGCTTGCCGGCGGGTGGCTGATTCGTCGTCTTCCCTCCCGTTTTCAATCAACAGATCAGATACAACCTGGACGGGTATTTTTTTCAGGTGATGTGTGGCCACATAAGAAACATTCGACTTAAACTTACCCGGTTTTTTTTCCAGAGGATGCATGCTCACATAATCTGCCCAGATGATGTCTATTTCCCGGTGATCCACCCGGCTGTTTTTATCCTCACAGTAGTGGAAAATCAGTCCACTCTGGCTCATTTTTTTAATAGACCCCAATGGCGGGGAAGGCTGACATGCCGCAGTGACGACCATTCCCTGTACTTTAAAACGTGGATACCGGCGACGTTCCTCTTTGTGTGTGATCTTTTCCATCTCCCCCTCTCCCAGGATATAAACTCACTGGACTTAAATGTTCTGTAAAGCCGTTGAGTATGATGATATTAACCCCTGTTGCCTGTCTTATTTATTGAACGCTTGATATGGTTTCTGGGTAAGATCATCTGCGTTAAGCCTGGGATCGAATGATTTCAGCTTTCTCTCAATAAGACGGCTCAGATAGAAAATCTGTGATTCGTTGAAGTCATCCCGGTGGTTGATGGACTCATAAATCTCCCGGTAAGTCGGGTGATGGCGAAAAGCCGGGTGGTAGATGAGATGATCGAATGATTGTTCATGGCCTGACCGGATGTGATCGTCATTAAGTTTTTCCATATCCGTCCCCTTTCTCGAAAATGGTTTGATTCCTGTTGAACGAGATGATGAGTGAAAAATGAAGCAAGCATTTGCCATTTTTTTGCAAGGTGTATACCATATTGAATTAATTCAATTAAGCATCTGTAATAATGGCAGATATGAAATTTTAATTGGGGGAAGGGATAGTGGCCGTACCTGTGCCATGGCACAATTTGTGCCACGAGGTATGTGCCATGGCACAGTTAATATATTGATTCAAGTAAAAATGGTGGGTAGTGAGGGATAGGCAGAAATCAGATCTGATACTCTTTCAATCGGCGATACAGCGTCCGGCGACTGATGCCAAGAATTTCGGCGGCACGGGTTTTATTCCACTTGACCTGTTCGAGTGCCTTTAGCAGGGTTTCCTTGTTGTCCGGCAGGGTGTGTGAATGTTGTTGGTCATACAGGTTGTCATGGCCAGGAAAATCCAACGGAAGATCATCCACGACGATGGTTCTGTTTTTGCAGAAAATACAGATATGTTCCAGCGTATTTTGCAGTTCGCGGACGTTGCCCGGCCAGTGATAAGCCATCAAAATGTGGAGCACCTCCGGAGAAACGCCTTCAATTTTCTTATTAAGATCATCATTGATATTATTGAGAAAATGATGAATCAGCAAAGGAAGATCATCCATTCGCTCGCGCAGAGGCGGCAGCTTGATTTCCACTACCTTTAAACGGTAATAAAGATCTTGACGAAACTCACCCTTATTAACCCTGTCCATCAAGTTCTGATTGGTTGCTGCGATGACACGGGCACCCATGGACAAAGTTGTTGTATCACCCAGACGTTCAAATTCGCGCTCCTGAAGAACCCGCAGCAGCCGCTTTTGAAAGTCCAACGAGACATCCCCGATTTCATCGAGGAGAATAACCCCATCTGCCGCCTTCTGAAACCAACCGATTTTGTTTCTATAAGCCCCGGTAAACGCTCCTTTCACATGACCGAACAATTCGCTTTCCAGCACACTTTCAGACAGCGCCGAACAATTGACCTTGGCGAAAGGATGGTCTTTACGTTGTTTGTTCGCATGGAGCGCATCGGCCACCAGCTCCTTGCCGGTTCCACTTTCACCGGTAATGAGCACTGTGGCCGAGACATTGGCCAGATTCTGGATGAGGGTGTAAATCGTCTGCATCGGCTCACTTCTGCCGATGATTTTCCCGAACCGATGCTCCACTTTGATAGTCCCTTTAGGATCAGCCAGGGCCTTCCAGCTCCGGTCAAGTTCAACAGTTTGCCTTTTCACTTTTTTTTCAAGCTGCTGCTTGTACTTAAGCAACTTGGCTTCAACCTTTTTGCGCAGGTCGATCTCCCGCTCGAGCTTAATGTTGGTTTCCAGGAGCATATCGGTCTGTTTCTTAAGATCACTAAACAGTTGGGCATTATCAATTGCCACAGCGGCGTTACCAGCCAATGTTTCGAGTAAGGTCTGATGACTGGTTTTGAACCGATTCGGGGCCATATCCACTACTTGAATAGTCCCTATTGTACCACCTCTTGCAAACAGCGGCACACTGAGCATAGATCTGAATTCGATCTCCATCTTGTGCTCTACTCCGCTGTCATAACGAGAATCCTCACGTGTGTCGGAGACAATAACACTCTGACCTGAAGCTGACACCCAGCCGGAAATTCCGGTTTTCTGTTTAAGATGATAACCGCGCACTTTTTCGACATGAATGCCGGCTGCCTGCCGGCAGATAATGTCCCCACTCTCTTTGTCCTTCAACCAGATAGAAGCTCCAGTAACATTCAACAGGTTCCGGATTTCACTCAGCAAAACCGTGAGGATTTGGTCTAAATCAAGGATGGAATTCAAGATTCGTCCCATCCAGCTTATCAGTTCCAGCTCCCGGTTTTGCTGATATGGTATTTCACCTTTTTCAGTATGCGGATCCTTTGCCATTATTTTTTTCTCGTTATATCAAATCATTTTCGCAGTTTCTCAAGCAACGCCAGAGTTGCCATACCATCCTCCTCCAGGCTTGCCTCGAACTGGAACCTGCGGATCGCTTGTCTCGACCCTTTTCCTATGTTTCCGTCAACCTCCCCGGAATAGTAGCCGAGTTTTTTCAGTCTTTCCTGTATTTCAAATTTTTGCGAAATGTCCAGTGCTCCCGCAGGTCTGGGCCAACCCTGTACCATACCGCCGCCCCCCGCCAGCCGGTCGGCCAGAAGGCCAACCGCAAGGGCATAAGCATTCGCATTGTTATACCGTTTCAACACATAAAAATTCTTCAACATTAAAAACGACGGCCCCTCCGGTCCGGCAAGCATTTTCAGCACGCCGTTGTCGCCGGGCCGAGGGTACTTGTTTCCTTTCGGACGAACAAAACCCAATTTCTGCCACTGGGCCAGGGTTTTTGTCTCATCTTTATACCTGGCACCACTTGTTGGAGCTATCACCTCATATCCCCATGTATTTCCCTTACGCCAGCCGTTTTTCTGCAACAAACTGGCGGCTGTTGCCAGGGCATCGGGAATAGAGTTCCAGATATCACGGCGGCCATTGCCATCCATATCCACCCCGTAGGCAAGATAGCTCGTCGGGATAAACTGTGTGTGCCCCATAGCTCCAGCCCACGAGCCCAGAAAATGCTCTCTGTCAATATCTCCTGACTGGAGAATTTTCAGTGCCGCCACCAGCTGGGTTCGGCCAAACTTCTGCCTCTTTTTATCACCGTATGCCAGAGTTGCCAGGGCCTGGGGGACATAATGCAGTCGGGTCGTCTTTTTCAAAACCTCGCCATAGCTTGATTCCATAGACCATATGGCGAGCAGCACCGACGGTTTAACGCCAAATCGACTCTCAACTCTTTTGAGTAGTTCTCCATAAGAGTCAGCCATACTTATCCCCTTGCTGATCGTCAAAGGATTTACCCTTGCATCCAGATAGTCCCATATTTTTGTGGTGAATTCTGCCTGATATGCGGCTTTTTTCAGAACCAGCGGGTCAGGAGCCGTGATCCCTGAAAAGGCTGTATCGTAGGTTTGTCTGCTTATACCTTCCTGGGAAGCGGTCGCATAAAAGTTAGATATCCACTTTTCAAACTCACTCTCTGCTCTCGCCGGGCAGGATTGCATTAAGGCGGCAAAAGCCACAATGCAGATCATCATCAACCAGCCCCTGAATTGCTTAGTACTATACATAACAACCTCTCACATTCTTAAGACCTGACATCCCCGCAGTTCCACCAACGTTTCCTCCGGTCAAGATACCCCATCAGAAATTTCTCTGCACCATCTACTGTTGACAATCTTACAAGATTCAGGTATCAGACAACGACCTTTTGACAACAGTATCTTTATCTATGGAACTGCTATATAATCTCGGCCTTGAGCCATCTCTTGCCGTTCTTTTTATTCTTAGTTTTCTGGCCGCAACAGTTGTGCCCATTGGCTCCGAATGGCTGCTGATGGTGATGATCATGACTGGTTTTTCTCCGAGCCATACCGTTATTACGGCAACTATCGGCAATTACCTGGGGGGTTGTACCACCTATCTTATTGGAATATATGGATCGGATTTTATTATTAGCAAACTGCTTCGTATCAGCAATGCAGAGCTGGTCAGGGCAAAAGGTATCTACAAAAAATATGGCTCATGGTCACTGCTTCTCTCATGGCTGCCGATTGTGGGAGATCCGCTCTGCCTGCTCGCCGGAATATTTAAAATTGGATTTGTGCGCTTTTCACTTCTTGTATTTACCGGAAAATTTTTACGCTATACAACCCTGGCCATACTCGCGACCAGGTTAGCGGAGGTTAATCAACAATGAAAGATCAGATACTAAAGATAATTTACACCATTTTTTCAGACTGGAGCTCTAACAAAAAAATGGCATGTCAGAAAGGTTGTGCAGTCTGCTGCACCCGGGGTGTGACAATCACCGCATTGGAAGGTGAGATCATACTCCGGTTTATTCTTGAAAGGAATATGGAGCAATGGTTTGCTGAAAAACTGCAAAAAAGCAGCGACCATCAACGCCCGAAAATGAGTACCAATGATTTTGCCCGGGCCTGCCTGCAGGAAAGGGACGTCGATTTCGGTGGAGTTTCCAGCCAGATCTCCTGTCCTTTCCTCGAAGATAACATCTGCCGGATCTATCCGGCAAGACCATTTGGCTGCCGGATGATGATCTCCGAAACAACGTGCACAGCCGATAACCCGGCTCTGGTGCCGGATCATTATTTTGCAGCCGCAACGGCTGTAGCACAAATCATCGAACACCTGGGCCAGAAGGAATACTGGGGGAATATGCTGGATGTCCTGCCTGCTCTGTGTGATATCAGTGAGTTTAAAGCAATTGCCCGGAACTTGAGCAGCAGCATGATAATGCAAGCACGCATGCGAACCCTGACGGCAAAACCGTTGCCTGGGTTTCTCTTTACGGAGGAAGAAGAAAAAACAGTTTCCCCACTCCTGCAGACAATTTTTGACGCAGAAATCGAGGGGAAACGTGTTGAGGATATTCTCAACGGCAACTATTGATGGCGTTGTAAAACAAATTACTCAAACAGGGGTACAAACTCTTCATATCCCCTCTTTTCAAGTTCATTCACCGGGATAAACTCAAGGGAGGCCGAATTTATGCAGTACCTTAGCCCGGTAGGCTTTGGGCCATCATCAAAAAGATGACCCAGATGGGAATCGCCATTTGTACTGCGCACCTCTGTACGAACCATAAAAAATTTGGAGTCCTTTTTTTCAACAACGTTCTTACTTACCAGGGGGCGGGAAAAACTTGGCCAGCCGGTACCGGATTTAAACTTATCAAGAGAACTGAAAAGAGGCTCTCCGGAGACGATATCAACATAGATTCCAGCTTCCTTGTTATCCCAATAAGTATTGTTAAAAGCAGGTTCTGTTGCATCCTTCCTGGTCACATCATACTGCAGGTCAGTAAGAGTTGTGCGAAGCACACTGTCATCAGGCTTGATATATTCTTTGTGACCCGAATCCTCTCCCCAGACATTTTTTAAAAACCCGGCACGACCAGAACCAATCTTATATGCTGAATAATGGGCTACATTTTTTCTGTAATAATCCTGATGATATTCTTCAGCCGGATAAAACTTCTTTGCAGGCACGATGGCGGTAACAACCGGTTTATCAAACACTTCCGCAGCATTAAGTTTTTCTTTCGACTTTTCAGCTACCTCTTTCTCTTCTTCGTTACTGTAGAAAATTGCTGTACGATAATGATTGCCGCGGTCCGCAAACTGACCGCTGTCATCAGTGGGATCGATCTGCCGCCAGAATGTATCGAGCAGCTCATCATAGCTGATTTTCTCAGGATCATATACCACCTGCACGGATTCGATATGAGACGTCCTGCCACTGGACACCTGCCCATAGGTAGGATCCACCTCATCTCCCCCGGCATACCCGGCAGTAACATCAACAACACCTTCCAGTTGCTCAAACGGTGACTCCATGCACCAGAAACACCCTCCCCCAAAAACAGCAACACTATTTCCTTTTGCTGATACGTTTTCCCCGGCAAATGCTGTTAATACTACAAACAGTAATGCACTTGCTATAATCAGATATTGCATATCTTTCTCCAAAGTTAGTAAACTTTCTCAAAACATCTTATGCACACCATATTCATTGAGTGTCTACTTAGCCACATGGAACTTCCGATAAGCGTAGACATCGAGTGACCTTTTTACGAGTTTGTCTCTCTTTGTCATTCCCACGGAATTATTTCGGAATAAAACTTTCAAAGCTTCGGAGCATCTGCTGGAACTGGTCGTCAAAATAGTGAGGCATCATATTTTCCCCATTGCGGATTATAAGATGCAGGAAAGGAACCGGCATGAGGATGTTCTTCGATTTCGCCTGTTCGAGGATAATCTGAGTCAGGATAAAAGCGGTAACATCTTCCTTGGTCTTGGCATCGATAACCTTTATGTCGTGTCCCTCGCAGACAATATCCAACATATCACCCAGGGTAACATATTTGCTGTTGGACGTGTTGTAGAGACGCCTGTTGGCGTATTTCTTAAAAAGGATGGGTTCTGTCATGATTGCTATGCTCCCTGTACAGGTTGAAGGATCAAAAAGGCATCATACCGCCCGTACTCAGTAAATCAAGGCTTAGTTACAACGCAATTTTTTGTGCGACGCAATATTTATTGTGCAATGCAATATAATTTATTGACAAGTCCAGCCGGAAGCGATATTTGTATACAGATAGTTAAGTTACTATTCAGCAGTCTAACAGATCAAAACTCATAACAAAAACAACAGAGGTTACCAAATGGACCAAAAACAAATCGCCAAACAGATGATTCAATTCAACAAGACCGCATTCGACAACAGCTTCAGCGCCATGACCATGGTTTACGAACAGAATGAAAAGATGCTTGAAACCTTTCTTACCCAGGCAAGCGGATTACCGGAAGAGGGCAAAAAAGCCATCAAAGAATGGATGACATCTTACAGTACCGGTTGCAGCGACTTCAAAAAGCAGGTTGATGAAAATTACGCCAAGGTTGAAGAATATTTCGAAAAATAATTGACAGGTGACTCAACAGTAGAAGAATTTTTAATGTTCGGCCCAAAACGGTCGTACATTAAAAATTCACCAGCAGGAGTAGAGCAGTATGGATGACACTAAGAAAACAGACGATGAAGACACACTATTTTCCAACTCTTTTAATGACGGGCTTACAGCGGTAGGAAGTATGTTTTCGGCCACACAGTCCTATCTGGCCGGTATGTCGAGATATGCCACAGATTTTCAGATTCCCGTAATGCTGTCAAGTCACTACTTTCAAAGAGTCGAAGGAGAGCGTTTTAGTAAGGAGTCGCCGATAGATAGCATCGATGCTTATCTAACCCTGCTGCACAACAATCTGGAAATGATGAATCGCAGCATGAATGGTACCGGCAAAATGGTGTCGGCCTACGCCAAGCTGGAGATGGACGGGTTCACAGAAGCTTTGCAGCAGATTTGCTTTGAGCAAAAATATACCAAGCTTGCCCAGTATATAAAGCGTCAGGCCGGGCTGCTTGAGATGGTGACCCATAATTACCCTGAGGCCATTGATGCCATCGAGCCTGAGTTTGGTTTTCATTTCGAAAAAGGTGAGCATGTACTTTTCGATGAAACCGATCGATTTTTAATCTACCGTATAGCGCCATCACTAAAAGAGGTCGAAACCCGGTTTGACGCAAAACCTATCCTGATTATCCCACCCTATGTGTTGGGTGCGAATATTCTTGGCTTTTTGCCGGGAGAACAGCGCAGCTACGCGCACTGTTTCGCCAACCAGGGTTTTCCCACCTATATTCGTGTTTTAAAAAATATTGATTCTTCGCCAGCCATTCAGCTCATGACCGGAGAAGATGACGCCAGGGATACAGCCCGCTTTTGTAAGGCTATCATGAAAGAACATGGCAAGCCTGTCACTTTAAACGGCTACTGCCAGGGAGGATTCAACTCTCTATGCAGTCTTCTGAGCGGTGAACTTGATGGGTTGGTGGATGCTTTCATTACCTGTGTGGCACCCATGGACGGTACACGCAGCAAGGGTCTTGCTCGTTTTCTGGCACAGTTGCCCCCCCAGTTTAATGACCTGGCCTATGGCACCAAAATATTGCCCAACGGCAACAAGGTGGCCGACGGGCAGCTTATGGGATGGGTTTATAAACTGAAAAGTATAGAGCATGAGATTCCTGCAGCGGCATTTTTCCGTCATCTAACGATGTTTGCCCGTCAATCCGACGGTAACTTCACCATAGGTAAAACCGCAGCCGCTATGAATTACTGGCTCAATAACGAGCGCTTTGATCTACCATTAGCAATTGCACAAATGAGCTTTCTTTCTTATAATGAACCGATCACCGAGGACGGTACCCTGCCGGTACGACTGTTCAATAGAAAATTGAATTTGAAGCGTTTGCAGGAGAAGAAAATACCATGGCTGATTTGCTATGGCACCCACGATGATCTGGTGGAAAAGGAAACTGCACTGGCGCCCCTTGACTATATTGATGTCGAGGTAACACCCTTTCCAAAAGGGCATGTGGCCATTGCCACCTCCTGGTCCTCTCCAGACTCCGACTGCGCTCTGCACACACGGTTTGGTGACGGAAACTATCGCGGACCGGTCCTTTTTCATATGGATATGGACGCTGCTCTTACTGAAAACGACAATAACGCGCCCAAAGTTGTAGAACAAAAAGCGGCAACTGCCACCAAGCCAACAGCCAGAACTGCTAAGCAAAATCAGGTTAAAAAGCCGGCATCAGCCCGAAAAACGAGTCCAGCAAAAAAGGTCGCGTCCAAAGCAACCGCTGCTAAACCGGTCCCAGGTAACCGTAAAAAATGATAAATAGACAATTCTATGAATTCTGGGGTAACTTCTTCACCAATGTCGCCCAGGGCCAGAAACAGCTTGATGATATGTCTGCCTGGATGAAGCAGGGCTTTAGCGGCACTGATGATTTGACTACGCTGTTCCAGCGCTGTTATGGTTTGAAAGCACCTCAACCCGGTGGTGCTCTGGATATACAGAGCTGGCAAAAAGCCATCGCCGACTTTCAGCAGACTTTCGCTCAATTTGCTGAGCAATGGGGCTGGGTCACTCAGACCGAGCACCAGCAGGTGCTTGATAAATGCGCAGCACTTGAAAAAAAGGTTCAACAGCAGAAAGTTACCATCACCCAGCTGCGTGGTCTGCTGGAACAGAAGGGACTTGGGCATACCGAGTTGTTTCAACACTTTAAAGGTGCTCTCGAAGATCAAAGCAGCCAGTTTCAGGCGCTGATGGAGAGTATCAGTAAGGCTGGTAAGGACAAATCCTGAGTTGGCAGAAATCAAAAGGGATGGCGTCGTAAAAAGGAAGAGGTGGAATAATGTTGGAAATTAAAGGATCTGTGGCGGTGATCACCGGTGGTGCAAGCGGCATTGGGTTCGCCCTGGCCAAACACTGGGTGCAGCGCGGTGGTAATGTGGTTATCGGGGATGTTGCCGCCGAAGCCCTGGATAAAGCCAAACAGGAACTGGGAGCTGCTGTTACCACAATGCAGTGTGACGTCACCAATGAAGAGCAGTGTGGTGCACTGGCGGATACTGCCATCGAAACATATGGCCAAATCAATCTGGTGGCGCCCTTTGCCGGTATCATCATGGACGGCTTAATGGTATCCCCTGATCGGGAAACCGGCAAAGTCACAGGCAAGATGTCCCTGGACCAGTTTCAAAAAGTTATCGATATTAACCTGAGCGGTGTTTTTCTGACGGTACGGGAATGCAGCGAGCGAATGATCAACGAAGATTGTCGGGGACTGATCTGCCTGATTTCCTCAACGGGTTCTCTTGGCACTGCCGGACAGATAAACTATGCATCCACCAAGGCTGCCATGTCGGTGATGCCCAAGGTAATTACAGCAGAATTTTTCCGACGGGGTCTGGCCGAGCGCATTCGCTGCGTGGCGGTGGCTCCCGGCTACGTTGGCACAGACATGGTTAAAAACATGAACCAGAAAGCTCTGGATAAGATTGTCAGCCAGGTTCCCATCGGTCGCCTGGTGGAACCGGAAGAGGTAGCCATGCTGGTGGGAGATATCTATAAAAACGAAGCCTTAAGCGGTGATGTGTTTTTTATCCATGGCGGACTGCGATTGGGCTCCAAAGGATAAATCGGAAAAAAAGTATTCTGCCAACAAAGAAAAAAGGCCCTTCCATGAATGAAAATAAAGAAGATCCATCTGGAATGACATCGATGGTCGATACCTGGTTAAAGTCCATGGGCGACCTTTTAGGGAATATGGCTACTCAATGGAGTGCCACGCAAGGGCAGCAGCAACCATGGACTATAGCGGGCACAGGAGCCAATCCCAAAACCCAGGCGACGAT
>LGVF01036894.1_pt1 | contig 13108 bp, 9 predicted proteins | sample 469901 | NCBI WGS metagenome assembly LGVF01 (sample SAMN03893561, study PRJNA290197) | marine sediment metagenome | material: sediment; isolation source: combined push core samples #3730, #5133, and #5579 collected at Hydrate Ridge | place: Pacific Ocean: Hydrate Ridge | reverse complement strand
GGCCTCCCAGACAGCGAGGGTATAGGATGATTGTGCGCGCTTCCGGTTAAGAACACCGCATCGGATGCCGTATTCGCGCGTACCCAATCTGCAATTTCTGTCTCTTCTTCTGTCCAAATCACGTAACTATCATCTACCATTGCTACGTGTGTTACTAACCCAAAAGAAGTAGAAGCGAGGATCAAAATAGCGAGCGATACAGTAGCGAGTATCTTATAAGTCCGTTTGCTAAAGTCAGTTACCCATAATGTAGCCAACGACGCCATCACTGCGCTCAGTGCGAGCCAATATATGAATATTTTATAGTTGTCAAAATACCAGGGTTGGAATTTAACGAAGTTCGCAATGACGAAAAGGAGCAAAAATGGCAGATAAAATAGCCTTGCTTTCTTATCTGCTTTTAAAAAACCTAACGAGAGCAGGATGATGAGCCCGCCCGCATTGAGCGCCCAGAACATTTGCATTACTGTAATGGTTTTTGCGATGGAAAGAACGGTGGTGGCGATGGAGGTCCAATCAAAGCCCAGTATCATGTTCCTGTTACTCTTCTGTCCAACCGGGGAAAAAGACGAAGAAATCTGCTGATACGCCTGTTCTTATGCTCATTATCTGTGGTAAAGAAAGCAGAATTAGCGGCACGAGTAAAGAAAGGAAGACCCATAAATTACGGGTTTTTAGACTCATAACAGCAGAAAGGAATAGCGCGACAAATGCAGTCGCCATAAATGAATGTGCGTGTATGTACGGCAGCAAGCCGATAAGCAGACCGGCAAGAATTAATTCCCTGTAATATGCTTGTCGCGGTGTATCCCGCACATCAGTAAATAATGCGTGTAATAGAAGGATATAGACGGCAAAAGAGATGCCCATACCGATCATTGCCGTTCTTTGTGGCATTAATACTGCGTATATCGGGTTCAGAAAGTGGATATTTACTGATTGAAGACCTGCAGGGAGCCCGGCGAAGATGAAAATAAACGTAGCTAATGCCCCTAGTTTCTTTATGCCCGTCAATTTGTAAGCGAGGAAGAAGAACAGCCCAAAGAAGGAAACTTGAAATAAAATGTTTGGGATGATAAGAGAACCCCTGAGGTCCAAACCGCCTTTCATTAATATCGCGGAATAGAAATCCATGAGGAATGGATAGTGCATCTCGATATGTAAGAACTGCGGATAACTCAGCGGGAATGATAAATCGGCGCGGTAAACAAAAGCGGTAATGATGGAGGTATGAAAAGGATAATCAGCCCAAACAGTGTGAAATGCGTATATGTTGCCCATTTCCGCAATGCGGAAAACACCGTATACGTTCATAATCGACAAATACAGCAGAATGAGCATAAGAAAAGAGAGGGTGAGTTTATCGTCATGCCAAATAATAACTGCTTTATTCTTCAAATCCGTAAAAGCTGCTTTTACTGGTTCTTTTGAGACTCTAAAGAGCATGACGGACAAGAAAATGTATATGGCGATGCTAATGAGTATAATATCAATGCTTAACGATCCCTTTAGACATGCAAGCAGGAAAGTAGCCCATATTGTTATCGCATTTCCAACGACGAACGAGAAAAGAACCCGTTCTATGCATTGGAACTTGTAGCTCATAAGGAATGAGATAGAGAGGCCGAGAAGGAAACTGACGATGATGAAGAAAATCCATAGTGGCATGTATCTTCATTGCGTTCTTATGACTAAAAGATTTGCGATGAAAATTTGCTTTTATATGCTGCTTTTTATAATCTCGCTAACAAGTAATTTATATAAAAAAGGGTTATATAATATCAAAGGGGCCCGTAGCTTAGTACGGTTAGAGCGCCCGGCTCATAACCGGGCGGCCAAGGGTTCAAATCCCTTCGGGCCCATTATAGCCCCATTTCTTAATGGGCTTTTAAAATTTAAAATTTAAAATCCGAAATCAAAAAAGCCCAGTTCCATTCCCGTTTTATAGTTTGCAATTTGCATTTTGCATTTTGCAATTAAGTGCTCAAAATCCACAAGATTTTGAGCAATTACAGCTCATCCATGTTATCTACGAGTTGGTGTATCAGATTCCGCCCCTCTTCCGACCTGAATAAGGGCGGGTCCCAAAGCGAAACGACTTTGTAACGAGTAGCAGTAACCTTCTCAGCCAATTTGGGATCATAACCTTCCTTTTCATACCTCTGCCGGGCAATCAAGATACCCCTTCTTTGCCATTTCGGCGTTTCATTTAGATTAATCCCTAAACGAAAAAGCATTTCATGCACATCCGCCGCCTTCAGCCCCTTCAATCGCTTCTCTGCTTCCTTCTCGCTTAGTCCTGTATCTTGCAACCCATAATAGCCATATGCATTGATGTGATTCCGCCATGCTTCTGCCTGCCGCTGCGCGAGATACTCCAAAACTGCTTCCTCGCCGCAAACAGGTATCACTCTCGCATCAAACGCAATAGCATCCTTAAAATCCAAAATGATAGTTAAAGCACTCGCCAAAAAGCTCGCAAGTACAGAATCTAACTTCTCTATCCTACCTTTAAATGGTACATCGTCAAAGTAAAGGTTTATCTCGTCAGAAAAGAGGTATGCAAGTTTCGGATTGAATCCGCTATTTAAGAATAATAGCTCTACTGCCTTTACTATCCCTTTCGCGAGCCTTTCGTCATATGGTTTTCCAAATGTGCTTAAGACCCCTTTGAAATTCCGCCCATCTGCACGCACGAACAAAGGTGCAATGGCCTTCATATCGGCGTATATCTCCCTATCTCGGGCCTTATATTTATGTCTCGCCTGGTTCTGACCTTTCATCCCCTGTTCTTTTTTTCTCTATATTTCTACCGCCTTCTCTCCCCCTTCTCCTTCTCCTTCTTCTTCTTTGGCCACCACATCCGCTCTTCTTCTCTTGACATGCTTTATCAGCACGACATCACCAATTGCCGTTACCCATCGATATGGGATAATTACGCCCTTATCCTTGCTTACCTCGAACGCATTTGGATTTACATTCCTCACTGCCAGTCCCGAAATCCGCTTCTCTTTTATATCTACACTCACATCTTCTATCTTACCGACGTAAATCCCTCTATCCGTGTACAAATCCTGCCCATATAAGGATGACAATTCTAGTTCCATAATCTCTATTTATGATTAAATACAATATATACTTAATGGGCTAACTTAACGAAGAAACAATGAGTGCATCTATACAAGTTGGTAAAATCATCGGCATACCCATACGATTGCATATCTCCTTTTTGTTTATCTTACCTGTATTCGTACTGATGTTTGCAGAAGCTTCAGAGCCTGTCGGATTAGGCGATATAGAAAATTTATCATTGCACTACCGCTATATCTTTTCTGCACTGGCCACAATTCTCTTTTTCTTCTCCGTTTTACTCCACGAGATGTCCCATTCATACGTTGCAATGAGATATGGNNGGCTTAGCGATGATGGATGATATACCAAAGGAGCCGGGGAAGGAATGGCGGATAGCAATTGCCGGACCTGCGATGAGCTTTGCCCTAGGCGGAGCTTTTCTTCTCTCTTATTTTAGCCTAACCACCGTGAATTTGCCCATTTATTATCCTGCTCAGGCCCTCTTATTTGGCCTCGGGTATCTTAATCTGGTATTAGGCACTTTTAACTTGTTACCAGCATTCCCCATGGATGGTGGCCGCGTTCTAAGAGCATTGCTAGCTAAAAGAATGTCATTTATACAAGCGACGAAGAAAGCAGTGTTCGTGGGTAAAATATTTGCTATTATAATGGCTATAGTGGGACTTATGCCTGACCCCTTTTGGTTTTATTCAACAGGAGAAGTAAGAGCACCTTTTAATCTTTTTCTGATCTTTATTGCCTTTTTCTTGTATACCGCCGCGACAGAAGAAGAACGTGCTACCACCACTTTTGCCCTGTTAGAGGGAATAAAGGTAAAAAACGTGATGCGGACAGAACACACATGCGTGCTGGACGATACACCAATCATGGCGTTGTCGGATAAGATGCTTGCAGAGAAAACATACGAATATGCAGTGGTGGGGGCAAGCGGTGAACCAAAAGGATTTGTAACTTTTGGCGAACTAAAGGCGTTGTCTAATGAACAGCGTTACACATTCAAAGTTTCTGATGTTACTGGTTCATTTGATCGAGTTAGTGATGTTATCTCAGAAGAGGCAGAGGTGGGGGACGCACTAAAGCGGATGCTAAAAGCGAAAAAGAACGTTTTTGCCGTGGTGGAGGCGGCAAGTGGGAATTACATAGGCGTGATAACGAGAAATGATCTAGCAACCTATATAGAGATGTTGAAAGGCCGCATTTGAACTGCAAGGGTAGAGAGCACACAAGATTTTCACAGTGCATACCTATCGCAACAGGCGAGTGGCCCCTTTTATCGTACCCGAGATGCCTATTACTCTTATACTCAGCCTTGCTTCATTTGCCGAATGAATACAAGCTAATGCCGCCCTTACTTCCTCGACTTTATCATGAGCACACCTCAGGATGCCCATGCCCCCAGCGGTATCTTCCGCGTTAGTGTATTCTATCAGCCTCATCTTACTTTCACTTGCACCCACATCGCCATATAACGAAAAAATAGAGTTCCGTATCTCGCTTAGCAATGTCCATTTATCTATCCCCCGCTCACTTAACCACTCAAACACGAGATACCGTCTCCTATCACGAAGCGAAGATGGAATCAGCAATGCGAGACACATTATGGCGTAAAATGCAAATTTAGTTTGATTTTTGCACATTGTTCTTGTATATAAGGTATAACTACATTCTGATAAAGACACTGATTTACACTGATTTACGCGGACTTTCTAAACTAAATTTAAGTTTGACATTGTTGATTCATATAATCTGTATCAATCTGCGTTAATCTGTGTCAATAATTTATTTTCTTGTTTTCATTTTTTAGTACCACCACATCATTCTCCCTTTTCCATCTCTTCTCTAATATACCCTGTGGGAAATCACTTAATGCACTCGCAGCCTCTTCTCGCTCCATCCCAAATAAGGATGCAAGTGCAATCATCTCTCTTGGTGCCCGTAAATCATAGATTGTGCGTGCATTGCTGGTTAAAATCAGTGGGGCTTTATATTTCCGTACAAGCTTCAAATTCGATCGCATTTTCAATAGCATTCGTGCTCTCTCACCTCTTCTGCTCTGTATTATTGCGTTCAAGTTGAACTCTATTGCAACACCGTTCTTAGCAGCAAATCTCGCTAATACCTGGTTCAAAGCCCCTTCTCTATTCTCGCCACTGGGATGTGCTAGTACATCCACACGGTGATCCTCTAACGCAGCCCTGTTTATTTTATCATTACCGCCATGAACTGCTAATACTGCTACTTTACCATGATATAACTTTATTTTCCTTTTTAAGTCCGCAACCGAATTTGCCCTTATTTCAATACCACAGAAGCCTGAATTTGATTTTAAATCACTTCCCACCGTATCATCATGGTTTGTTATTACAATGCCAGTATAGCCATATCTTTTCGCAACTCGAAGCAACTCCTCTGCGGGCACTTCGGTTTCCGGATACGCATGCACATGGAGGTCAAAGAATTTGGACATTAGTAAAGTAAAAAAGGATTTATCATTTTAAAACCATTTTTTTAATGCTATAAGATATAGTAATACCAAATATTTTACGATGAGAATGATTGAAGCAATCCTGTTTGATCTTGATGGTGTACTAATAAACTCATTTGAAAGCTGGTATCACGCGTTTAATGAGATGTTAAGAGCTTATGATAAGGAAGAAATGGGCAGAGCAGAATTCAGGGAGAAATGCTGGGGCCCCGACCTGGAGCATAATCTAGCGGATTTGAATCTAAGTGAAGAAGCGGGGAAGTATTGCATCACTGAGCAACTGAAATTAATAAAGCTTATTGAGCTCTTTCCAGGCACAAAAGAGGTTTTGAGCCGTGTAAGAGACGAGTATAAGCTTAAAGTAGGGTTAGTCACGAACACACCCAAAGAGAATGTTCGTGGTATATTTGAGCACTTCCAGCTCTCTAATCATTTTGACGTGATTGTCACAGGCGATGACGTGAAAAAAGGTAAGCCTGATGCTGAAATGGTGATGGCTGCATGTGAGAAGTTAACATTAAAGCCGGAGAACGTGATACTTGTAGGAGACACTGAAATAGATTTCCGGGCTGCCAAATCCGCAGGTTGTGCTGTTGTGGGTGTTAGGGCGAAACCGGAAGGTGGCGAGAGAATAGATACACTCTATGATCTGTTTCCTCTTCTAACGCTTCACTAACAATACAGTTTAACAAAAGGATTATTTATATATCTCTTGGGGGTAATAGGCAAATGGCGAAAAAAATACGTGCATCTGTCCCGGCAAAGGTAATACTATTTGGCGAGCATTTTGTGGTTTATGGTAAGCGGGCTTTAGCGACGGCGATAAATCGGCGGCTTACGGTAGTGGTTTCGGACAGAGAAGGCGACGGGTATCACGTGAAAATCGAGAACATACCTACTTTCGGCTTGGAGCTAGATATAAGCGTGGGAGCAAGGAAAGCATACCCCTATAAGGATTATGATAGTGCAACGAAAGCAGTTGCATACGTTAAGGAATCGATCGAATATCTTGAAGAGCGATATGGACTAAGCGGGGGCGGAGTAGAAATAGAAATCAAGTCAGAAATACCGCTTTCTGCCGGGTTAGGGTCTTCAGCAGCTACTTGTGTTGCTACTATCGCTGCGCTCAAAGCGTATTTCGGGCTAAGCGGCGATTTAGAAGCGATAAGAAATGACGCTCATCAGGTTGAACTCACGGTCCAGGGCGCAGCCAGTCCCATTGACACTGCAATTTCCACCTATGGTGGGTATGTGCTGGTAGACCGAAACGAAGTGAAGCGGCTACCGTTAGCGGGATTAGATTTGATCGTTGGAACTATAGGCAGCATATCTTTGAGTATGGCCACCGAAAAAGCGTCTGAAATAGGGTTAAAGACAAAAAGGGTTGTTGAAGAGGTTAAGAAGCGGAAGGAGAATTTTAATACGGTCTTTGGTTATATCTTCGATGCCGCAGATGAGATAACAGCACATGCAATCGAGGCGATAGAAGCTGATGATTTAGTGAATTTTGGTACGCTTATGTACATGAATCATGGCTTGCTGGATGCAATAGGTGTGGTGCCACGACGATTAAGCGAACTCGTGAAGGTGTCACAGGCGTTGGGCGCCTTGGGTGCGAAAGTAACAGGAGCAGGAGGGTTGGACGAAATGGGCGGTGTAGGTTCGGTCTTAGTGCTGCCGAACGAGTCAGGGGCTAGAATAAAAACCGCGCTCGATATTGCGGGTGCTCTTGTAATGGAAGTGAAAACAGGAGAATGCGGATTGAAGATAGAAGCGGGTTTTTGAACTCAGCCTACAACCATCCCCGTGGTATACACTAAAGGCTCAACCAGACCGACACTTACAACCGTCTTCAACCCGTCATTCTTGCTTATGACATCCGCAAACTGCGGGCTTGTGATATAATAAAAAAAATATATACTAGTACGGGCAAGGGTTACCTACTGTGGTCTACATTTTTGGGTATGCCGAAAAAGAAAGGGGAAGAAGATAAAAGTGGAAACAAGGGGCAACGTTTTTGCGGTGGTCGCTACAGTTATGCTTTTGATTGCATTGACAATGAACGTTGTATCTGCAGGACATCCGGCAAAGATGAAGGTAACACCAGAGAAACAGGAGGTGGAACTAACTACTTCTGCAGCACCATCTAAGATGAAGCTGAATACTTCCGGACCGATGACTTTCCCGATGGAGCGAGTACTAAATCTGATAAGCTACGATGACGCTGAGGCTAACGGTAATTATGTTATGCATAATGCTCTTGATGGATTTGCAGTGCGATTCACACCACCATCGTATCCGGCAGAGATAATCCGAGCGAAGATCTGCTTTTTGCCTGATACCCCTCACAAGATGTTTGCGGTATATGTGTATGATGACGATGGTCTAGGTGGAGCACCAGACACGTGTCTGGGTGGACCAATTCACCATACTGCGTCAGACGGGGGTTGGTGCGATGTAGACATTTCAGGATTGGACCTCTCGATAACAAGTGGTGACTTTTACATTCTATACCAGCAGCTAGTTGATTGTCCGGATCCTCAAAATCCTACCTGTGATGCTTTATGCTATGATAATGATCAGCCGCTCTATGAGCGATCATGGGATTATAATGGTGCTACTAATAAATGGTATACATGGCCAGATGAGAACTATATGATCAGATGCGTGCTGAATGAGACATCAATCGAATCATCATGGACATTCATGGTATACCTTGATGGGGATAACAACTTAGAAAGCGCAGGAATTAACGATTTCATGGAAATGTCTTCTGTCAGCACCACAAGTGATGTGAACATAGTGGTCCAATTTGACAGAATACCTGGCTATGTTACTAGTTATGACAATTGGGTGACATGTAAGCGGTTCCATGTAACATCCGGGATGACACCTACACCCGCGAATGCGATTGGCGATCTCGGCGAATGTAATATGGGTGACCCAAATACTTTAGCGGATTTCGTGGAATGGACGATGACGGAATTTCCTGCTGATAATTACGCCCTGATCCTATGGAACCACGGTGATGGCTGGAAATCCATAAATGGCTGGGTTCCGTGGGCGGATGACATAAAAGACGCGAAAGATGCAGGATTTACTCGCGGGATTTGTCAGGATGTTACAAATGATGATCACCTTACCTTGCAAGAGACAGAGCAAGCGCTTACCGGGAAATATGTCCAACTGCTAGGTTATGATGCCTGTTTTATGCATATGGTTGAGGTGGTATATCAAGTGAAGGCGAATGCGGGAATAAGTGTTGGCTCGGAGGACTCAGAACCAAATGACGGCTGGCCATATGACACGATACTCGCTGATTTAACTGGGACGACACCAACAATGACGCCGCGCACTTTGGGTACGGTAATCGTTCAGCGTTACAACGAGTCTTATAGCCCTACTTCTGCCAAGACACAATCTGCCGTGGACTATAGTGACTTCTCCGGTTTGGTCACAGCAATTGATAATCTTGCACAAGCATTAATCGCTGAAATCAATGCTGGTAATTGGAATCAGGTACAACAAGCTAGGAGCGAAACAGAGCTAATTCATTACTCTTATTACATTGACCTATACGACTTTGCCAAAAAGATTCAGACATATGTTCCGGGTGCGACGTCGGAAGCGCAAGCGGTAATGGCTAATGTAAACACTACCGTCTATGCGAAGGCGAATGGCTCAGGAGCGCCAGATGAGCATGGGTTATCCATATACTACCCGTTAGCGGAGGGTAGTTATTTAGCCTCTTATAACAATACAGCATTCGCTATTGATACCCTGTGGAATGAATTCTTAATGAAATATTATACGCCACCGCCGGAAATTACATACTATGATCCGGAATTGTCCGTTAGCGATCTCGAAGGTGCAACAAGGACGTTTAGTGTCGCAGTCAATCAGTTAGTAAATGTTAGTTGGCAGATAAACGGTTCGAGTGTTCAGACAAATGAAAGCGTAACAGAAGCATATTATATGAATAAGAGTGCAGTTAATGGCTCCTGGAACGTTTCTGCGATTGTAAGCAATGAGAATGGAACAGACATGCAGACATGGGTTTGGACTGTAGTAGTTCCTTGCTTCATAGCAACAGCAGCCTATGGCACGCCGTTGCATGATGATATAGACATTCTGAGAGACTTTAGGGATGAATATCTGATCACGAATTCACCTGGGCGAGCATTTGTTAAAGCATATTATACGCTGAGCCCGCCGATTGCTGCTCTGGTAAGGGATAATGAATGGTTGGGAACCGCAGTAAGAACTGGTTTTGTTAAACCTGCAGTGGATATCACGAGGCGGTTTGTGGGATAAACGGTTGGATATGGTATTTTGTGATTTTTAACTGTAGATAGATAACCCATAGTTCTGGAAGAATACTAACACCCATGTGAAAAGGGACTAGTATATATATACAAAAAAAACTATCTGGAATTTAATAGTTACTTAATTACTTTTTGGCGGAAGAAAAAAGAAGGGGGGAAGAAGAAGAATGAAAATGAGCGGTAGTGTTTTTGCGGTTTTTATTACAGTCGTGCTTTTGATGGCACTGACAATGAACTTTGTATCGGCGGGATCACCTGCAAAGGCGAGTGTAACTCCAGTGGATCAGAAGGAGGAGCTAAAACCTTCTGGACCGTATAAGGAGAAGCTAAATCCTTCTGAACCGATGGCTTTCACGGACGAGAGAGCACTAAATGAGTTGTTATACGATGATGGTGTGGCTGAGAATGCTTACTATATGTTTGATGCTGACAACGGATTTGCAGTGCGATTCACACCACCATCGTATCCGGCAGAGATAACCACAGCGAAGATCTGCTTTTGGCCTAATGGAACACACGAAGAGTTTGCGGTATATGTGTATGATGACGATGGTCTAGACGGGCAACCAGGCACGTGTCTGGGCGGACCTATTTGTCATACGGCGACAGAAGGGGGTTGGTGTTATGTGGACCTCTTGGGACTGGACATCTCGATAACAAGTGGTGACTTTTACATCCTATACCAACAGCTACTTGATGGTCCTGACTGTGAGGCGTTATGCTATGATGAGAGTCCACCAAGCCATGGACGATCATGGGATTATAATGGTACGCTTGAGAAATGGTATATATGGGAATATGAAAACTATATGATCCGATGTGTGGTCGATATTCCAACAGTCGAGTCATCATGGACATTCATGGTGTACCTTGACGCAGATAACAGCTTAGAAGAAGCAGGGATTGATGATTTCATGGAACTGTCTTCTGTCGGCTCCAACAGTGATGTGAATATAGTGGCGCAATTTGACAGAATACCAGGCTATGACAGTTCATATGATGATTGGACCACCTGTAAGCGATTCCTTATAACGTCTGGGATGACACCTACGGCCGCGAATGCAATAGAAGATCTCGGTGAATGTAATATGGGCGATCCAAATACATTAGCAGATTTCGTGTCGTGGACGACTAACTATTTCCCTGCGGATAATTATGCATTGATTCTTTGGAATCATGGCTCCGGCTGGAAGACGTGGGTGCCGTGGGCGGGTGATGAGACACATGATGGTACAGAGATAGGAAGAGGAGTTTGTTATGATGACACGAGTGGCGGTGACTACCTTACGCTGCAAGAGACAAAGCAAGCCCTGACAGGGAAATATGTTGACCTGCTAGGTTATGATGCCTGTTTTATGCATATGGTGGAGGTGGTATATCAAGTGGATGCAAATGCAGGAATAAGTGTTGGCTCGGAGGACTCAGAACCGAATGACGGCTGGCCATATGATACGATACTCGCTGATTTGAATGCAACGCCAGCAATGACGCCGCGCACTTTAGGTGCGGTAATCGTCCAACGTTACATAGAATCTTATGGTCCTATCGGAAGTGAGACACAATCAGCAGTGGACTATGGCAACTTCTCCGGTTTGGTTACAGCAGTTGATAACCTTGCAGAAGCATTAATCACGGAAATCAATGCCGGTAATCTGACGCAGATACAACAAGCTAGAAGTGAAACAGTACAAATTCATTACGATTATTACATTGACCTGTACCACTTCGCCCAAAATATAGAGACAGATGTTCCAGGTGCTACAGCAGATGCGCAAGCGGTGATGGATAGTGTGGACATTGCTGTCTATGCAGAGGCACATGGCTCAGGGGCGCCAGATGAGCATGGGTTATCCATATACTTCCCGCTAGAAGGCGTGGATTATTTAGCTTCGTATGACAGTACAGCATTTGCTATTGATACCCAGTGGGATGAGTTCTTAATGGAATACTATGCATCTCCTATCTGTGGCGACATGACTGTCAATCCAACGAGTTGGAACACAACGATAATCTGTGGTAACTCAGCTAATAGAACGGTTGGTGTTTCCGCAAGTGGCGGCATTGTTGAAGGTGTGACAGAGAGCAAAGTAGTTGGTCCAACTTGGCTTAATCTGTACACAACAGGTCGAGGGGACATAGCCCCTGGCTCATGCAAGACGTTCACAATGGATGCTGCTCCGCCTTCTGACACCAGCGGTGACTTCCCTTACACAATCAGGGTGACCAACACCTGTGGAACCCCCACATCAGCATATGTGAATGGGACAATAACGGTGCTCTGCGATGATTTGCGTGTTAGGTTAGCGGTAACGTGCGATTCTGGAACAGATGTAGCCGAATTCGGACTGAATGGAAATGCAACGGATGGCTTTGATCCGGAATTTGATATGCCCGAGCCACCAGCGCCTCCATCACCATATCAACAGGCGTACTTCTACTATCCGGGGAATCAATTAGTTAAGAAACTGAGCACCAGTTATATACCAAAGCACTTCATTGGCAGCGTGGAGTGGAATAGCTGGCCCTTCCAACTGGATTACAGTGGTGACAGCTCAGAGGTTACAATCACGTGGAATGCAGATGATATAGCGGCGGTGCCCACAAACTATTCGCTCTTATTCGTGGTCAATGACGAACAGATCGATATGCGTACCACGCCGTCATATACGTTCAATGCAACGACCGGAACATACAAATACGAGATCATTGCGATGACCGCAGGCCAATACACGTTTGAGCTCTTTACCGGATGGAACATGATCTCATTCCCGGTGGAGCCATTGGATAATAATGCCGATACCATATTCGGACCGGAGTACTACAGTCTCTACGCGTGGGATCCGGATACTAGAACTTATGTACTCGTAGAAGAAGTCGAAACAAACGTGGGATATTGGCTATTTGTGCTCGAGGACAGAAACGTTACGGTAATAGGCACACCGAGATACGATTATTACACGAATTTAATTGGTGGCTGGAACATGATCGGCTCAATTTGGACAAGAACAAACGTGCCACTAGGGACTGTAACGAAACCGTCAGGACAGATGTATCCTTACCTCTACACCTGGAATGTTGATCATTACGAGTTCACCCAGGATATTGATCCGGGAGCTGGTTACTGGGCATTGGCATACAGCAACTGCTCTTTGCATATGTTTCCGACACCGCTGTCACCACCAATATCAGCAACGCCAACAGAATC